>Ga0097691_1003253_pt1 | contig 10132 bp, 11 predicted proteins | sample NGESurdeep072012_8_FD_72858 | JGI IMG/M metagenome (GOLD analysis project Ga0097691, IMG submission 72858) | Arctic peat soil microbial communities from Barrow, Alaska - NGEE Surface sample 210-1 deep-072012 | ecosystem: Environmental > Terrestrial > Soil > Wetlands > Peat ...
CACACGGCTTGTTTCTTTGCAGTTCCGGTTCGGAATTGATGTCGGTCAAGACGTCTGCTTGCAGCACAAAGCTGACCTGCTAACGAGCAATGCTCTGGAGGTACAGCGATAAGGCGTAAGGCACGGAAACCAGACCGAAAGCAGTTCGTGCACTTGTACTTTATCCGAATTACGGAACACAGCCATCAGGAGCCGCTATCCGAGCTTTTGAAGACCGAGCATTCGGGTGAATGCGACCAAGGGGTTTCCATAATTTTTGGGAATGAGGGAAAGGGGTGCCGTGGTTCTATGGTTAGGCGCTCACCCCCGGTCATTGGGCAGCCGGGTCAGACCCGACGTTCTTTACAGCTCCGATTTTTTCCCACCCCGGAAGAAATCCCCCGCAACATCCGATCGGCTCATAGCTATGGCCGCGGCGGGCGACGGCGGCTTGACTGCGATCCGCGACCGGGCACTGTTGCTGCTGGGCTTCGCAGGGGCCTTTCGCCGTTCCGAGCTGGTCGCGCTCGACGTGTCCGATATTGTGGTAGCCGACGGCGGCCTGCTCATCACGATCCGCAAGAGCAAGACGGATCAAGAAGGAGCCGGCGCTACGGTCGCCATCGTGCCGGGGGCCATCGCGTGCCCCGTGACGGCCGTCCACGATTGGCTTAAGGCCGCGGGCATCGCAGAAGGGCCGGTGTTCCGACCGATCAACAAGTCCGGCCGGATGCTCGACACGCGGCTCACCGGTCGCTCGGTCGCCAATATCGTTAAGGCGCGCGCTTCCAGGGTCGGATTGAATGCCAGCGACTTCGCCGGACACTCGTTGCGGGCTGGCTGTATCACGTCGGCCGCAGCGCGCGGAGCGTCGCTGTTCCGCATGATGGACGTGAGCCGGCACAAGTCAGTCGAGACCCTACGTGGCTACGTCCGAAACGCTGAGGCATTCAAAAATCACGCCGGCGCAGGACTGCTTTGAGAGCACGGGCGCGACTCGTCACAAGTATAACATCTTGACGTACAATATAATTACCGAATTATACTTTCGGAGCGAAGCGGACAAGTACCAGCGTCGACCTTGACCAACTCGGTCGCGAATGACCCATCTCGGACGTCGCAGCACCGATAGTTGATTGCGCCTTTTAGAGCAATTAGCCAAACAATCGCAGCACACGCACACCGCGAAAATTCTCGTCCACGTCAACAAAGACGTCGATTTTTATCTCTTCTTTCAGAACTTGGAGAGAGTTTGGACGCACACTTGGGCCGCGACGCGACGGGGCGTGCATCCCCGCTTTCGGTCGGCCAACCTAGCCTCGCGATTCGTTTTAACCAAGATCGCCCGCAGATCGGCATGGAGCGGAATCATTTAGGCGGCCTCCGTGCGACCTACTTACCGAGCGAATCCGCGACCGTTTATTTCATGCCGCTGGCACCGGCATTGGCGACCTGCCCGTCCTGCTGGGGGAGCATGCCCGAAACGCCCACCGCACCAATAATCTTGCCATCGACGAGAAGCGGCACGCCGCCCTCGTATGGCGTTGCTCCGCGCAACCCGAGCACACGCAATCCGATCCCACCGCCGGCGATGGCATCCTCAAAAGCCTTGGACGGCCGGCGGAAGAAGACCGACGTGCGCGCCTTGTCTTCGGCCACTGCGATCGATCCAAGCTGGGTGTTGTCGAGCCGATGCATAGCAACGACGAACCCGCCGGTATCAACGACGACAATGGCCATCGGCCAATTGTTCTTCTGAGCTTCGGCCTCCGCAGCCGAAATGACCTTCTTGGCCTGTTCGAGCGAGATCGGTGTACCATAGGGCGGCGTCGCCTGTTGGGCGACGGCCGGAATGCTCATCACCACAGCGACCGTTGCGACAGCCGCGAGCTTTTTGAATCTGGTCATAGGTAGTCTCCTCCTGTGCTTTTTGCGTAAACACCATGGCCACTGCGCATATCAAGTCGCCGACCAACTCCAAGGCTGTTTTTGGAATGGTAGAATTTTAGATTAGCGTGCCACGATGCGGCATGGCGCTTGCCTTCCTGCATCCACGGATGCGGAACAGCTCTTACAACTGCGCAAAACCGCGGAAATGTCATTGACCTGAATCAGACAGTGCCATTGACCCATCTAAATAGACTAGCCGGGCGAGCGTATGGACGCCGTTCTCGCGCATGTTGCCGAGCGTCATTGGTGGGCAGGTGTAGTTCATTTATCGATGCAGATCGCGGCGTGTCGGCATGTCTGCTTGTGATGCTGTGGACGGCTCCTCCACCGGCACGTGAGTGCCATGAATGTGGGCGCTGTCGAAGCCCTCGCCCAGAACGCGATGGTCGCTAACGGCACTTAGCGGACAATCCAGCCGCGCCCGAGTTTGTCCGCTTTTGGACCAAAGCGGACAAAGGTGACTTTTTGGCCCATGACGGTTTGTCCGCTAATGACCCGAAGCGGACAAAATAAACAAAACATAAAATATAGAGTTTGACCCAAAGCGGACGTTGTCTGCTTTCAGGCATTTGCTATTGAGGCAGATGGGACGCAGGTTGCGTCCACTGTTCACGGGCGCGAAATAGTCGCCTGCTTGTTGTCATATAGCGGCGGATTGCCGAATTCGCCGCTCACTCAACAGACAACATTGGTGCCACCGGTAGGCGCAATCAAAACAAACGACAAAAGCGACCGCCGTAGCCGGCCGTCGCTTTTATGTTGTCGCCAACAAGCGATTTTGTTTGCTGGCATTCAGGGGGGCTAACAAAGTGAATACTATGACACAAGTTTTTCTTGTTCTTGGTGGTCTCGTCGTATGTCATTTCGTAATTGATTGGATGTTTCAAAGTGAGGAGCAAGCAAAGGCCAAAGCATACTCGATTAAGTCCAATCTCTTGCATGTCTTCTTTTATACATCGGCATTTGCTCCGATTGCGGCGCTCCTGCTTTACTACGTCCTAAATTGGCCGGCAGAATTGATCTTGGCGTTCATCCTCGTAAATTGCGGGACACATCTATTAATCGACTGTGGCATTTATACCTGGAACAAATTGGCCTGGGAGACCGACAAGAAAAAGAAATACCTTTTCCCGGTAGTCGCCCTCGACGAGGTCTTTCATCTCGGCATCCTGTTAGTAACATTCATATCTCTCGATCCGAACCTTCTGTCCGTTATTGGCACTTAGCGTCATTCGCTGCGCCGCAATAATTCGGTCGCTTTTGGACTAAAGCGGACGTTGGTGGATTTTAGCGCGCGATGGCTAGGTCGCTAATGACCCGAAGCGGACATCGCCGTTCGGGGCGGACATCGCTCGTGATGCAGTTGATTTATCTCAATGCGCGTCTGCGATTACCGTCGACAAGCTCATCTTCAAGATCGGACCGGCGGAGTCATGCCGCCAAAGCGCGCGATTGAGCAAAGCATGAGGGCGATCGTGCTTCGGAGGCTAAACATGACCAAGTTTGTGATGCTGATTACCACTGCAGTGGTTTCCGTCTGCGTACAGTCTATTGCTGCCGTTGCTGACGAGGTGCCGACGCTTGATGTCAGAAAAAGCTGCCGCGCCGACGTACAGGCCTATCCGGGGGGAGGCAGTGCGGCGGGCTGCCTAGCGGATGAACAAAAGGCCAGGGAAGTTCTCGTTAGTAAGTGGACGCAGTTTGGACCAGAAAGCCGGGCGAGGTGCACGCGAGAAGTGAACGACATTGCCGGCACTCAGAGTTACGTGGAGTTGCTGACCTGCCTGCAAGCCGCGGAGATCGTGAAAAGGCTACCTAAAGATTGACAACGTGGATGCGGCGTCAAGAAACCGTACACTAGAGCATTTTCCGATTGATTTCACGCATAGCCTGCGTGCCTGAAATAGTTGGCGCATTCGCCTTCAGAGAACTCGGTGAGGAGTTCGCCGATCTTGTCCCACAGTCCCGCGACCGTTCGTTCGGCGGCCTTGCGCAGCAGGGCCTTGAGCTTGGCGAATGCCATTTCGATGGGATTGAGGTCCGGCGAATAGGGCGGGAGGTACAGAAGTTTCGCGCCGGCCGCTTCGATCAATGCACGCACGGCGACGATCTTGTGAACGGGCAAGTTGTCCATGACGACGATGTCGCCGGCTATCAGCGTCGGAATCAGAAACTGAACCAACCAGGCCACGAAAAATTCGCCATTCATCGCCTGGTCGATGACCAGCGGCGCGGTGATGGCGTTCTTGCGCAAGCCGGCCACGAAGGTTGTCGTCTTCCGGTGGCCGTACGGCGCGTGTCCAATGAGGCGTTCGCCGCGCTTGCAGCGTCCGCGCAAGCGCGTCATCGCCGTGTTGGTTCCGGTCTCGTCGATGAAAACGAGCCTGTCGGGATCAAGCGTCGCCTGTTCGCGCTTCCACTCCTCGCGAGCCGCCGCCACGTCGGGGCGCAACTGCTCCGCCGCGCGAAGGCTTTTTTTTGACGCTGATTTCGCGCGCGTCGAAGAACCGCCAGAGCGACGAGATGCTGGTCACAATGCCACGTTCGCGCGCGTGACAAAGTATCTCCGCGAGCGTGATATCCGCCCGCGCGGCGATCAGCCCCAGCAGCCATTCGGCATGATCAACCAGCGGAGAACGGCGATGGCCCCGCGTCAGGCTTGGGGCGAACGATCCGGTATCCCGCCAGCGCCGGACCCATTTGACCGCTGACGACGGACTTACCGAAAACATATCGGCCGAAGCGCGCGCCGAGGCGCCGCCATCAACCTCTCGGATAACTCGCTCACGCAAATCGTTCGAAAGGGCCTTCGTCATGGCGAGCCTCCGCGAATCAGACGCCGAAGACTCGCTCAACTCCGCCCTTTTGGGAATCCTCCTGCGGAGAATTCGATTCAGCCCAAACGAAAAATGCTCTAAATCCAAACTGACCCACTACCCGGCTGTCGGCTTCATTCGTGCCCTGCTTGTTTCCGGTGCATATCCGGTGATATCATTGCTTGCATTGCTGGGGCCATGTCGGAGGACATTTGATGCGCACGCGCGTCATCCACCTCATCAATCCGAAGACGGATTCCCTCACAACACGCCCGCTCTACATGAACCGGGCGCTTTACTCTCCGCTCGCAGGACTGCTTGCGGTTGCCGCGGTCATCCCGCGCGACCAATACGAGGTCGTGCTCACCGACGAGAATATCGAACCGATCGATTTCGATTTGAAGGCGGACATGGTCGGGATTTCCGCGATGACGAGCTACGTCAACCGCGGCTACGAAATCGCCGATCAATTCCGCGCCAAGGGCGTGCCTGTCGTCATGGGCGGCGTGCATCCAAGCTTCATGCCGCAGGAAGCCCTCAAGCATGCCGACGCCGTCGTCATCGGCGAGGTTGAACTGGTGATAGAGAAATTGCTCGACGATCTCGATCAGGGTTCGATGCGCGGAACCTATAAGTCGGACGTCTTGCATCCGATGGTCGGCGTGCCGATGCCGCGCTATGACCTGCTCAAAAAGCACCGCTACGTGAACAAGACCTTCGTGCAGACTTCGCGCGGCTGCCATCAAGGCTGCACGTTCTGCGCCGAGCCGCTGATGAACGGCCTCAAGTTCCGTTACCGGCCGGTCGACGAGGTGATCAACGAGATGGAGAACTGCGGCGCGCGCACCATTTCGATCAACGACGCCGACTTTTTTGGCACGCCGGAGCGCCCGAAAGAAGTGATGCGCGCCTTGAAGGGACGCGGCATCCGGTGGCAGGCCGGCGTCACCTCCAAGCTGGCGCAGGACGACCGCATGCTCGAACTCGCGGCGGCCAGCGGCTGCACCTTGTTGAGCATCGGCTTTGAATCGATCTCGCGCGACACGCTCAAGAGCGTGCACAAGCACGTCAACCGGCCGGAGACCTTCGCCGCCCTGGTGGAGAAGGTGCACTCCTACGGCATCATGGTGTTCGGCTTGTTCATGTTCGGCTTCGACGGCGACGACACCTCGGTGTTCGACAAAACCGTCAAATTCAACATCGGCGCCGACTACGACGCCTGCGCCTATTCGACGCTGACGCCCTACCCGGGCACGCTCACCTGGTACGAGATGAAGAAGGCGAACCGCATCGTGTCGTTCGACTGGACGATGTACGACCAGGGCCACGTCGTCTATCGCCCGGCGCAAATGTCAGGCGACGAACTCCGCCGCGGGCAAAGCCGCGCCTATGAGAGTTTTTATTCAACGTCGTCCATCGCCGGCCGCTTCCCGCTGCTCGGCAAGCGGCATCGCGCGCAATGGCTGATCTACAATATGTTCATGCGCCGAGGGTCGCAGACCGAGAAGATTGATTCGATCGCGGCGCCGACGGCGGAGCCCGACGTGGCGCCGATGCCGCCGATCCTGCCGGTCAAGCGCGAATGGCGCGCGGCCGTGCTGGAGGCGGCCGGCGGACCGGGGCCCCACCTGAGCTGAAACGGCTCACCAATGATAGTTGACGCCGGCCCGCACCAAATCGTCGGAGATGGGCACGGATAGCGAGGATGCAGCCGACGCCGCGCTGAACAGACTGGCGGTGCCGAGGTCGAGGTGGAGATACTCCACCTTGGCGCTCCAGTTGGGACTGAGCGAATATTCCACGTTGAAAAGGTCTTGGCCCTGAGTGCGATCCTTGGGATTGACCGCCTCATAGACAGCACCGCAATTGCATTGGATCTGGTTCATGGCACATTAATGAGTCCACGCCGTAGATCTCGACAACTTACGGGCGCTGCAGAGAGCGCCTGATCTTTCCGCAATGTCCGTTAAATAGATTCCTCCACTCTTCCTCTTAAGCGGTCCCTCTTTTTTTACTAATCCACCGTGCGCTGTTATAAATGATCGTACCCTCGTTAATGTCTGCGTTTATTTCGTTTTAATCTCTCGATGTGAATCAACTCTGCCTCGTAAGTAATTCTGCAATGGCTCATACTTCAAACTCATTATTCGAACTTACACGGTTTAATTTCTTGCTGCTGAATTGTACGACCTGACCAATTTTCGGTTAGCCTTATTTGAATTCATACAATCCTGACCGCATAACTCATTTTATGGAATATTCTGGCAGCAGGCAGCCTGCAAAATAAAGGATCGGCCAACTAGGCCGTCAGCCCTGCCATCGGCTTTACATCTGCGCTGCCGGGAAATACCGACGACGCTAGTGCCTTCTCGCTCACCCGAACGTGGTCCTTCAGCAAACCCTTCAGCACCGCGCGCAAATCGGTCGTCGCCTTGAGGTCCCGCTTTTCGAAAAGCGCTGCCTCGCTTACACCCGGCCAGTCCGCAATTACGCGACCACCCTTAAGCGCCCCGCCCGCCAGCAATGCGACTGTCGCCGTGCCGTGATCGGTACCGTCGGTGCCATTGATGCGCGCGGTTCGGCCGAATTCGGTAATCACCGCGACGATGGTTTCTTTCCACGCCTCTCCCATGCCGCTTTCGACTGCGGCAATTGCACCGTCGAGCGCTCCGAGCAGATCGGCGAGTCGGCCGCCCGTAGCACCTTCGGCGGCATGGGTATCCCAGCCATCGAACGAGAGCGCCCCGATACGCGGCCCATCAGGCCTTGCCATGAACTTCGCTGCGGCGCCGGTCGCTTCGGCGAAGTAGGCGCGTACGCGCGCCGCCCCGCCGGGAACTGGCTGGCCGTTCTTTACCGGCTGATCCATGCCGCCTGCTCGCGCTATGGCGGCCAGACCCATGCGCTCTTCCATAACACGCGCGAGCGCTGGGTCAGTGTGCCGATAAAGATCAAGCAGCCGCATTGCCGTGTCGTCGGTTGCCGGCGGCAGCTTCGGCGGTGTCCATGACAGAACTGGCGCAGTGCCGCGCACGACCAGCGGTGTCACGGGGCCAACTGCGAAAATATTCTGGGATTTTGCTTCCGCGCGGGCGGCGGGCTCAAGAGTCGCAAGCGCCCGATTGAGCCAGCCACTGTCGGTAGCGCCAGGTTTTGCAAATCCACTTTCCAGCACATCCTGACCGTCGAAATGCGACCGCTCGCGATAGGGCGTCGCAACCGCGTGCACGATCGCGGCCTGGTTAGCTCGGTAAAGACGATGCAAATTGGGCATCGCCGGGTTGAGCGCAAATAACGAATTGAGCGGCAGCGCAGGCGACGTACCATCAATCAACAACGCTTTGTCGCCGCGCAGCCGCACCCAGTCAGGATCGCCGACGGGGGCAACGGTAGCCAAACCGTCGAGCGCACCGCGCAACACGATCACCAGAAGACGCGGGTCACGCCCCTCAGCGAGCGCGGCTTTCGGCAAATAAGCCCAGGCGAAAAGTGCGCCGGAACTAAGCAACAATTCGCGTCGGGACGGAGCATGAAAGGCACACGTCATTGCATTATCTCCGCTGGAACTCAGGCGACATCAAAAGCAACGCTAGCGCTTGTTGCCGGCTCTCGGCGCGTCCAAGGGTCGCACGCGTTTCGACGGACGCGAGCGGGCCAAGCGCGTCGTCCGCAACTGTCTCGGGATCGGTCATTCCGCCAACCCGGCGCGCAATTTCATTGGCGATGTCTAGACGCTGCGTTAGCCCGTCGAGCCAAGCAGCGCTCTCGTCGGGAAAGCCTTTCGGCGCCGGTGGACGCCACAATGGCTCGCCGAGCAAATTGAGCGTGTTGATCACCCGCCGCACATCGGAAATCATCATGCCGCTCGCGCGCATCGACGACATTATCCATTCTGCCGGCCGCTTGAGTTTTGAGCGCGGCGCATCCCACGATTCCGGTGCAGAGACCAAGGACTTCGTTACCTCCTTGAGATCGCCGCCGGTGTCGAGAAATCGCTTTGCCAGTCGATCGACCAGCGCCGGTGGCGGATCGTCGGCGATGAAATGCCGAACGAATTTCGTCGCTATATGCTTCGCGGTCGCCGGGTGGCGCGCCAGCGTAGACAGCACTGCACGGCCCTGCTCATATCCGCCTTCGTTGTAGCCGCGACCAAGCACGTTTTGCGCGCCCGGTTCATGCATTCGGTCGTTGAAAACGAACTCTCCACCGTGCTGCGGATCCTGCTTCAATGGACTGAATGTCCAGCCCGTGATGACCTTGGCAAAATGGGTGACGTCTTCTTGGGAGTAGCCGCCGTGGACACCGAGCGTGTGCAATTCCAGAATTTCGCGAGCAAGATTTTCGTTGATTCCCTTACCGCGTCGCTGCCCGGCGATTGAATTCGGCCCGATTGATCTCGCATTGTCGAGATACAACAACATCGCTGGATGCGATTCCACCGCCAGCAGCATATCGGAGAATTTGCCGAGTACATTGGCGCGGATCGCTTCGCGCTCATACGCGCCGCAAAGCGGTCGCACTTGGCCTTTGTCAGCAGATACACAGAAATGGTTCGACCAGAACCAGGTCAGCCGGTCGACAAGGCCAATTTCGGCGTTCAGCGCGGAATCGAAGCGGGCTTTCGCCTCCTCGAGATAGATCTGCTGCGGGATACCCGGTCCGGGATTGGCCTTCGCCGGTGCCGCCTGCACGGTGGCGGCTGGCGCGCCGTCCATCTGTTTGATCTCAGCTTGCGCCATTTCGGACTTGCCGGCGGTCATTGCCGCGTCGGCGACCTTCTTGGCCTCGGCTTGTTTCGCCTCGCTCTCCGCGCGCAGGGCCAGTCGCCCCTCTTTCCTTTCCTGCCTGAAATCGAACGCGGCGCGCGCAGCTTCACCGGTAGTCAGCAGGTCTGAATCGGCGATACGGCCGGCGCCGGGTCGGTCAAGTTCGGCAAGCATCGCGCCGCGCGGATCGGCAGCGACCGACGCAATCGACCCGGCTCGCGGGCCGAAGCCGAAGCGATGCAAGGCCGTGGCTGCCAATGTTTTGGAATCGAGGGCCATAGGCCGCTCTCGCCCGCTAAACGGTTCCGACGCCGCCCCTAGTAGCCAAAGTGCCCTCCAACTCGGACAAATTTGAGGCCGGAAAGCTAACCTACAAAGACCTATGTTCCCTGCGGGCTAGGTTAAATTTTATGCAATGTGCCGCTTTATCGGAATTGCGAATGCAGCAATGGTTAGCGCGCGTAAGTCGCGTTATGGAATATCTCGCAGGTCCGGCACTCCGCCGAACCAGAAGACCAACGCCCGCATTGGGCGCTACACGTTTCCGGTCAATAGTAGAATGCCTTTGATAACGGAGTTGGTTGCGCTTGAGATAAGATGCGACACAAAACTTAGGTCCAC
>Ga0097691_1003255_pt1 | contig 10127 bp, 8 predicted proteins | sample NGESurdeep072012_8_FD_72858 | JGI IMG/M metagenome (GOLD analysis project Ga0097691, IMG submission 72858) | Arctic peat soil microbial communities from Barrow, Alaska - NGEE Surface sample 210-1 deep-072012 | ecosystem: Environmental > Terrestrial > Soil > Wetlands > Peat ...
GGAAAAGAGTTACAGCTACTGCCTTATCGAAGGCCGGGGGTGCAGTCGCTAGTCGACGTAAAAGCTAATGCTTCAATCGACTGTTTATTCCATAACGCGACTTACGCGCAGATTGAATGTAGACGCCCGATAGAGAAGTCACCCTTGGCCCAGATACAGATGTCACCCTGCGCAGTTTTTGGAGTGGCATGGGGAGCGGCCGATGACGGTGATTACGATGAGCCGTTTGGAGATCGATCGGATGAGCGTTTTGCGCGATCTGGCGGACGACCGGATCAGGGTTTCCGAGGCAGCGAGGTTGATGGGGCTTGGGCGCCGCCAGGTCTTACGGCTGGCGAAGGCCTATCGTCAGCGCGGCCCCGCGGCGCTGGTGTCCAATCGGCGCGGCAAGCGGAGCAACCGAAGCTATCCCACCAGCCTGCGGGCTGAGGTCATTAGCTTCATTCGTGAGCGCTATAGCGACTTCGGGCCGACGCTTGCGGCCGAGAAGCTCTCTGAGCTGCATGGCATCCGTCTTGGCCGCGAGACAATCCGGCAATGGATGATGGTGGCCGGGTTTTGGAAGGATCGCAAGCAGCGGATGAAGCCGGTTCATCAGCCGCGCAATCGCCGCGAGTGTGTTGGTGAGCTGATCCAGATCGATGGCTCGCAACACTGGTGGTTCGAGACCCGTGGGCCGCAATGCACCCTGCTCGTCTACATTGATGATGCGACCAGCCGGTTGATGCATCTGCAGTTTGTCGAGAGCGAGAGCACTTTCGATTATTTCAAGGCGACCCGGACCTATTTGGAGCAGCACGGCAAGCCGGTCGCCTTCTATTCCGACAAGCACGGCGTATTCCGGGTCAACAGGAAGGATGCCGCCGGCGGGGATGGCATGACCCAGTTCGGCCGGGCATTACATGCGCTCAACATCGACATCATCTGCGCCAATTCCTCGCAGGCCAAGGGGCGTGTGGAACGGGCGAACGCGACGCTGCAAGACCGGCTAGTCAAGGAGATGCGGCTTCTGGGCATCAGCAGCATGGAGGCCGGCAATGTGTTCCTGCCGGTATTCATGGCCGACTACAACGCTCGCTTTGCCAAGCCGCCCTTCGGCGACAGGGATCTGCATCGTTCCTGCGCCGACCATGACGATCTGGACGACGCCTTCGCCTGGAAGGAAGAACGGTCGGTGTCTGTGAACCTGACGCTTCAATACGACCAGGTGATGTTCATTCTGGAACCGAACGAGATCACCCGTTCGCTGGCGCGCAAGCGGGTCATGGTGATCGATTATCCCGATGGCCGGCTGGCGATCCGGCATAACGGCGTCGATCTGCCGTATCGGGCTTTTGATAAACGGCAGCGGGTGAATCAGGCGGCGATCGTTGAGAACAAGCGGCTCGGTCCGGTTCTGGCCTACATTGCCGAGAAGCAGAAAGAACTTGATATGTCCCGCTCGGCCAAGGCCCCCAGGCGTCGTGGCCAGACAAATCACATGTTCAAAGTCGGATAGGCACAAGGAATTCCGAACAACAACCAGGAAAGGCGGCTATCTTACCTCCCTAGGGGGGTGACATTTGAAACTGGCTCAGAAAGTGACTTCCCTAAATGGTGCCGACATTTCACTTCAGGCGGCGATTGGTTCCGATAAGAGGACTTCTCGGAAATAATTTCCAAGGCCAAATAGCTTAAAAGCCTGCCGCCAGCTCGCAGCAAAGAAGAACCGTCGCGAGGACAAAGAAAGACAACCAATTTTGGCGATTTCGCTTATTGGCAACCTGCCCTTGACGATAATCAAGGCGATTTCGGGTGGCTCCGAATATTCAACTTATTGAAATTGGGTGATCGGCAACGCCATGCGGTCCGAGGAAGCCAGCCAGCAAATGCTGCAAGGATGCACCGCTTGGCCCGAGGAATCCGCCAGCCGCTACCGGCAGCAGGGTTATTGGGCTGACATCACGCTCTACGACATGCTGCTCCGCTCGGTCGGTGCCGCGCCCGACAAAATTGCGTTGGTGCTCGGTACGCGGCGTTTGAGCTACGCGCAACTAGGCCACGCGATCGATCGGCTGGCCCACCGCCTGCTCGATCTCGGATTTCGGCCGCTTGATCGTGTGGTGTTCCAATTGCCCAACTCGATCGAGTTCGTCATCGCATTCTTCGCGCTGCTGCGCATCGGGGTGATCCCGGTACTCGCATTACCGGCGCATCGGCGCGATGAAATCGCGCACATTTTCAGCCACACCAAAGCTACGGGCTACGTCGTGGCCGACGTCTGGCGTGGCTATGACTATCGATTGCTGGCCGCAGAAATGTCCGGCCTGGCGCCGTCGCTGCGCCGCGTGCTCGTGCTCGGGGAGCCCGGTCCCAATCAGATATGTTTGAACGACCTGCTGGCGGATGACGCTGGCCGCCACGCGAACACTGCCGCCCTCGCCGCCGTCGCCCCGGCGCCAGATGAAATTGCGCTGATGCTGCTGTCGGGTGGAACGACCGGTATGCCGAAGGTCATCCCGCGAACGCACAACGATTATGTCTACAATTGCCGGCAGAGTGGCGAGATCGCCGGCTTCAACCCCGGAACCGTGTTCCTGGCGTTGCTGCCGATGGCGCACAACTACACGTTCGGCTGTCCCGGCGTGCTCGGCGCGCTGGGCCACGGCGGCACGGCCGTGATCGCGCCGGATGCAACGATCGAAACTGTCGCACGCTTGATCGAAACCGAGCGCGTATCGGTCATCTCCGCCGCCGTTCCGCTGATCGTGAACTGGCTGAACGCCAATCGCCCGCAGCATCACGACTTTTCCAGCCTGCGCGTGGTGATGAACGGTGGCGCTAAGCTCGCGCCGGAGCTGCGCCGCCGGGTCGAACTGCGGTTCGGATGCGCTTTTCAGGAGAGTTTCGGGACCGGCGAGGGATTGCTGAACATGACCCGGCTCGACGATCCTGCCGAAATTCGATTCACCAGTTCCGGGCGGCCGATATCGCCCGCGGACGAAATCCGCATTGTCGACGAGCACGGCGAAGATGTGGCCGATGGCGCGGTCGGTGAACTGATCTGCCGCGGTCCCTATACCGTACGCAGCTATTATAACGCTCCGGATAAAGACGCCGCCGCGTTTACCAGCGACGGCTATTACCGAATGGGCGACATGGTGCGGCGGTTCGACGGTAATCTGTATGTCGAGGGACGCCTAAAGGACATCATCAATCGCGGCGGCGAAAAGATCAGTTGCGAGGAAATCGAAAACCACATTCTGGGCAATCCCAAGATCAAGGACGTCTGCGTGGTGGCGATGCCTGATGAGGTGTTCGGCGAAAAGGCCTGCGCCTTCGTGATCCCGGTGGATGGAGAGACAGTCGATCTGGACGAGATCAAGAATTTTCTGATGAGCCGCCACATCGCGAAGTTCAAACTGCCTGAGCGGCTCATGCTCATGAAGGAATTTCCCACCAGCGCCGTCGGTAAGGTCCTTCGCCGCGAATTGCGGCAAGTCGCCGCGATCGAAGTGGCAAGCGTGCATGCCTGAGGACGCCATATCATGAAATTATTCGAACCCTTGAACGTCGGCGGGATGATCATCCCCAATCGCGTGATGGTGCCGGCTATGGTGACACGGCTGTCGGGCGAAGACGGCCTGGTCAACAAGGACATCAGCGATCGTTATGTCCGTTACGCGCAGGGTGGCGCCGGTCTCGTCGTGATCGAAGCCATGGCCGTCCATCAGGCCAAATCCGGCCCGCTACTGCGCATCAGCGACGATCGATACGTGCCAGGCCTCAGCGATCTGGTCCGGCGCATCCATGACACCTCCGACTCCAAGGTCGTCCCGCAGATCATCCATTTCCTCAAAGTGGCCAAGTCGGGCTGGCGGCAGACCGTCGACATGCTGTCGGTGCCTGAGATCGATCGCATCGTCGAGGAGTTCGGCGATGCGGTGGCGCGGGCGCGGGCTGCCGGATTTGATGGCGCCGAGCTGCATTCCGCACACGCCTACACGCTAGCGTCGTTTCTTTCGCGCACCAATCCACGCATGGACGACTATGGCGGGAATACCTTGGAAGGCCGCTTGTATTTGATCGGCCGAATTTTTACAAATATCCGTCGCAAGGTCGGTCAAGACTTTCCGGTCGGCGTGCGCTTCCTTGCCGACGAATTCATCAAGGACGGCTATACAGTGAGTGACGCAAAGCTCATCGGGTTGCGGCTGGCTCAGCTCGGCGCGGCATATTTGTCATTGTCGGTCGGCGGAAAATTCGAAGACGCCATTCATCTTCCCGGGCAGGTGCCCTATCCCTACACCGGCTATTCGGGCGATCGCTGCATGCCTGGAGACTGGTATCCAGCGGTGCCGCACGCGCATTTTTCGGCTGAGATCAAAGCCTTTATCAGGGCGCATGGTTTTGCCACGTCGGTTGCCACCGCCGGGAAAATATCTAATCCCGACGACGCCGAGCGCCTTATCGCGACCGGCGCAGTCGATATCGTCGGTATCGCGCGCGGTCTGTTGGCCGACCCCGACTGGCCCAATAAAGTTCGCCGCGGCGAGTTCGATCGCATCGTAAAGTGTGACTATTGCAACGTCTGTAAACATCTCGACGGCACACACACCCGTGTCATCTGCGCGCTTTGGCCGCAAGGCTCGCTGCAGGCGCCGCCGGACGATCGCTCGAATGAAGCGCCGCACTGGAGCGCGGAAGGCGCAAACCTGGTGGCGAAATTGGGCGACGGCAAGGTCACGCTGAACTGGAACAAGGCGGCCGGCGCCGTGCGCTACGATGTTTGCCGGACCGACCCGCTCGGCAATATCGAGATTGCGGACGCCGTCAAGGTAACGCGCTGGGAGGATCATGGCCTGCTGGCGGGTATGCCATACCGTTATCACGTGTGCGCCTACGGTGCCGCCGGGCAAAACGGTGGCGCTTCGAACGTAGTCACCGTGTCGTTGCCAACGCCGAATTTCTCAGCCCATGCCTAATTGCGTCCGCTGCGTGGGACGGAAAAGAGTTACAGCTACTGCCTTATCGAAGGCCGGGGGTGCAGTCGCTAGTCGACGTAAAAGCTAATGCTTCAATCGACTGCTTATTCCATAACGCGACTTAAGCGAAGTTTTCACTTCAGGCGGAGATTGGTTCCGATAAGAGGACTTACCGGAACTCATTTTTCAAAATACTACAATATGACGGTGTTAGGCATCAAATGATCGCTTGGCGAACTTTTGCCGACACCCACTCACTGACGATCACGGTGCCGATGATAACCAGCAGCATCAGTGATACTTGTGTCCAATAGAGCTGGGTAATCGCGGCGTTGAGTTCGAGCCCGATGCCACCGGCGCCAACTAACCCGAGCACGGTCGACTCGCGAATGTTGATGTCCCAACGAAACACCGAAATTCCGGCAAAGGCGGGCAACACTTGTGGCACGATGCCAAAGACCGAAACCTGCGCATTGCTGGCGCCGGTCGCCCGCACCGCCTCGACTTGGGCTTCGTCGATCTCCTCAATTGCTTCGTAGAGTAGCTTGGCGCAGAAGCCGATTGAGCGCAGACCGATGGCAATAATACCTGCGAAGACGCCCGGCCCAACAATGGTGACCAGCATCAACGCCCAGATCAGCGAATTGATCGAGCGCGAAGCGACAATGATAAACAGCGCCACTGGCCGCACCAGCGTTCTGCTCGGCGTGGTATTGCGCGCGGCGCAAAAAGCAACCGGAACCGCTAGAAGGATCCCGATCACGGTGCCCATTGTTGCGATGTTGATCGTGTCCCAGATCGGCCGCCCCAATTGTCGGATGTAACCCCAGTTGGGCGGGATCATGCGGGCGGCGAGATCGCCAGCCTGCGCGGGAGCGTCCCAGACGAAAGCCCAGATGGTCCTTTCGGAAATGAGATGGAAGCAATAAACGAACAGGGCAGTGGCCGCGAGCCATGACGCCCAGATCATAAGCTGGACGTTGCGGTCGCGCCGCTGCCACACCTTCACGCAGTCTTTGACTGCGACCGTCATCATTGCACCCAGCGACGGAGATATCCGGACGAGTATTCGGCCACCATTACGATAACGATGATGACCAGCAAGATTGCCGCAGCGGAATCGAATTCATAGCGCTCGAACGCTGTATCGAGCGTGGCGCCGATGCCGCCCCCGCCAACGATGCCGACCACCGCCGATTCGCGAAAATTGATGTCGAGCCGGTAGAGGCCAAGCCCGATCATGCGTGGCATCACCTGCGGCTGGATACCAAAATTGATCCATTGCAGCCATCTCGCGCCGGTTGCGCGCACCGCTTCCGCCTGTGCGGCATCCATGTCTTCGATGTCTTCCGCCAGCAGCTTGCCGTAGAAGCCGACGGTCGCCAGCGACAGCGTCACAGCGCCGGCAAACGGTCCGAAGCCGAACAGCTTCACGAAGAAAATGGCGAGGATGACCTCCTGAAAGCTGCGCGATACCGCAAGGATCGCGCGGCAAAAATAATAAACCGGGGCGGGGGCGATATTGCGCGCGGCGCCGATGCCAACCGGAATCGAAATCGCGATGCCGACGACGGTGGAAACGACCGTCATCCAGAGGCTTTCGGAGATACCTTCGACGATTTCATCCCGGCGACTGGCGAAGTCTGGCGGGAAGAAGGCGGTCACGAATTGCGCGCCGCGCGGCAGGCCTTCCCACACGCGGTTCCAGTTGACATCGGTGGTGCCGAAGGCGAACGCGAGATAAAACGCGGCACCCAAGGCCAGCGTCCAGCGCAGCCAGGCGTGCTTGATCAGCGGCGGCTTTTTCCAGTGCCGTGGCGCGGGAACGGCGATGCTCATGCCGCGAATCCCATCAGGTCAGCCCCGCCAAGCGGTTGCGATCGGGGTGGGGGAGCTCGAACGGCACGACGTTGTCATCCTCGCTGTCATCGGCGTCGTCAGCGGCCTTGCGTATGGTTGCGGACCAGTCTTCCTCGCCGTAGATCGAGGTGAGCACTGCGGGCGTCAGTTTATCCGGCGGGCCGTCATAGACGATCTCGCCGAGGCGCAAGCCCACAATGCGTTCGGCAAACATCTGCGCCAGCATGACGTCGTGGATATTGATGATGGCCGATAGCTTGCGTTCTGCGCACAATTCCTTGATCAGCCGCATGATCTGGCGCGAGGTCTTGGGATCGAGCGAGGCCGTTGGCTCATCCACCAGCAACAGTTCCGGGTTCTGGATCAAGGCGCGGCAGATGCCGACGCGCTGGCGCTGGCCGCCGGACAATTCGTCGGCGCGCTTATTGGCCATGTGGTCGAGGCCTACGCGTTCTAGTAGCCGGAAGGCCTCGGTGATATCGGATTGCGGAAAGCGGCGCAGCCAGCTCTGCCAGAAACCAACATAGCCGAGCCGGCCGCTGAGCACGTTCTCCATCACCGTGAGGCGCTCGACCAGCGCATATTCCTGGAAGATCATCCCCATGCGCCGGCGCACACGGCGCAGTTCCGCGCTGCCGAGGCCGGTGATCTCGGTGTCGTTGAGCGCGACTGTGCCGGCGGTCGGCTCGACCAGCCGATTGATGCAGCGGATGACGGTTGATTTACCGGCGCCCGACGGCCCGATCAGCGCCATCACCTGGCCATCCGGCACATCGAGATCGATGCCCTTGAGCGCAAGGTCGCCGGTGCGATAACGCTTGGTCAGCCCGTTGATCCGCAACATGCGGCGTCGTCCCCGGCATCAGAATGCCGGACCGCGCCAATCAAGGCGCCGCCCGACGAAACGTCACTTGCAGGTGTATTTCACGCCGTTCGCCGCGTCGATCTTGCGGATCACGCTCCAGTCTTTCTTGTAGGTGATCGGTACGAAGCGATCTTCGTCCTTGAATTCCGCCTTGAGCGCGGAACCTTCCCACTGAAATGTGAAGAACGCTTCCTTGATCTTGGCGACGAGTTTGGGATCGAGATTGTAGACGTAGCCGTAGCCGGTGGTCGGGAAAGTTTCCGACTTGTAGATCGTGCGGATCTTTGCCGGATCGACCACTTTGCGTTCGACCATGCGGTGCATCACCTCGTTGGCGATCGAGGCCGCGTCGTAGTCCTTGTTGGCGACGCCGAGCACCGAATTGTCGTGCTTGCCGGAGAATACCGGCTCGAAGTCGCGTTTTGCCTCGAGATTGAAATCGGCCTTTAGGATTGCGGATGGCGCCTTGAAGCCGGAATTCGAAGTGGGGGACGTGAACGCCAATTTCTTGCCTTTGAGGTCCGCGGGCGTCTTGATCGGGCTATCGGCGGGCACGATGATTTCCATCTCATAGCCGAACGTGCCGTCTTTGCCCGCCATGATCGCGAACGGAACGAAGCCGGCACAGTTCACCGCGATCGGATTGCCGCCAGTGTTGACGCCGGCAACATGCAGCCGGCCCGAGCGCATCGCTTCGAGTTGCGCGGCATTCGACTGCACGGGGAAAAAGGCCACTTTCTTGCCGGTTACCATTTCCATGTGCTTGATGAAGCTGTCCCACACCTTTGAGTAGACCGCCGGGTCTTCGACCGGAGTGTAGGAGAAAATGATCGTCGACGGATTGACCAGTTGTTTCGCATCGGTCGGCGTGTCAGCGACCAGATCGCCGTCGCGATCGCAGTAGGCCTTGTCGAGATCGCCGCGCGGACAGTCTTGCGCACGCGCCGAACCGATCAATCCGGCACTAACAATGAGCGCCGCGAAAACGCTTGTGATGGCGTTGATTTGCCGTGCCATGGTTATCCTCCCTGCGATTCCTGTGCCACGAGCTTCGGTCGTTGCCCGGACCGCTTGTCCATGCTCGACAGCTTAGCCCACCATTCGGGGAAGCGATATTGGGCCCATCCGCTTTCGCGTTGCGCCATGCGATGAGGTGGATAAGCGTTGAATTTCAGCCTCAATTGGGTACGAACTGCGCAGCTTTGTGCGCGCCTCAAGTGCAATGCACTAGCCCGTCAGGCTGACACATACCCGCCAAACAATGTCTGCTTTAGGGTAATAGCCGGCATTACGAGACGGATCTCACGGCTCCACTGCTGGCGCAAAGCGCTAATTTCAGCCGGTCACTCGTTTTAGTTCCGATAAAGAACCTTATCGGGAGTATCTTCCAAAGCCAGTTCGCTGAAGCACAAGGCCTTAGCCTGAACCAATGGTGGGGCAGCTGCATTCAGAAACCACGTCCGTGATGATCGAGCGGGTGCGCCAGTCCATCACGGGTGGGGGTGGCACCCCATCGTTTTTCTAGTACCCTCGACGTTCTTAGGAGGAGGATAATTTGGATCTCGGGCTCAAAGATAAAGTTGCTATTCTTACCGGCGGCAGTCGCGGCATCGGGAAAGCCTGTGCTAAGGAGCTGCTTGCCGAGGGCGCCCTCGCGGTCCTCGTCAGCAAGAGCCCCGACAGCAATGCTGCCGCAGTGCGGGAATTCGAAAAGACTTACCCCGGCCGTGTCATCGGCATTCCCACCGATGTTAATGATGATGCCTCTATCAGTGCGATGACCAAGCAGGTCATAGCCAAGTTCGGACGCATCGACATTTTAATCAACGCGGCGGCGACCGTAATTCCGCAAGATTTCTTTAAAATGGACGATGCGCATTTGACCAGCCTGCTGGATCAGAAATTCAATGCGGCGGCCCGTTGCATTCGTCATGTGGTGCCGCATATGCGCAAAAATAAATGGGGCCGTATCATCAATGTGTCTGGCCTCGCCGGCCGGCAGCCGCATTTCACGGTTGTCCCGGCCGCGCTCAACAATTCAGCCATGCTCAATTTGACCAAGGCGCTGGCAACCGAGTTGGCCAAGGACAACATCCTCATCAACGCAGTTGTACCGTACATTATCGATACCGAGCGTCAGACTGAGACGATGCAGGAATGGGCGCAGATGACCGGTCAGCCCGAGGCCGAGGTCCGCCAGCAACGCATTTCGAAGGTGGCGGTCCGCCGCATGGGCCGCCCGGACGAGGTTAGTGCCGTGGTCGCCTTCATGGTTTCGGAACGTGCAAGCTATGTGGTCGGTACAGCCTGGTATGTGGACGGTGGCGGCGCGATGACGCTCTGAGCGCCATCCAACGCCATAGCTCCGTTATACACGGCCTTGAAAATAAGCTAGCTTCCCCGAAGAACAGCCAAGGGAAATGCCATGAACATCCCTC
>Ga0097691_1003257_pt1 | contig 10116 bp, 8 predicted proteins | sample NGESurdeep072012_8_FD_72858 | JGI IMG/M metagenome (GOLD analysis project Ga0097691, IMG submission 72858) | Arctic peat soil microbial communities from Barrow, Alaska - NGEE Surface sample 210-1 deep-072012 | ecosystem: Environmental > Terrestrial > Soil > Wetlands > Peat ...
CCTCGGCGGTCACCGGCTTCCCCTCGCGGGTCATGGCGAGGACGGCCCGGCCCAGGCGTGCGCGGAGGTCGGGCAGGCTCGACGCGAGGGCGAGGATCGCCATCACCTCCGAGGCGACCGTGATCTGCCACTCCGTCTCGCGGGGGACGCCGTTCTCCCTGCCCCCCAGGCCGATGACCGCGTGGCGGAGCGCGCGGTCGCTGATGTCCACGACGCGCGGCCACTGGACCGCCAGCGGGTCGATCCCGAGGGGATTGCGGTGGTGGAGGCTGTTGTCCAGGAACGCCGCCGCGAGGTTGTGGGCCGCGCCGATGGCGTGCACGTCACCGGTGAGGTGGAGGTTGAAGTCCTCCATCGGGATGACCTGGCTGTAGCCGCCGCCCGCGGCCCCGCCCTTGATCCCGAAGACGGGGCCCAGGGACGGCTGGCGCATCGTCGCGGCCGCGCGCTTCCCGATCCGGTTCAGCCCCTGCGCCAGGCCGATCGTGGTCGTGGACTTGCCTTCGCCCAGCGGTGTCGGGGTGATCGCGGTGACCAGCACGTACCTGCCACGCGGGTTGGCGGCCTCGAGGCGCTCGATCGCCGCGAGCGTGACCTTCGCCTTCGTCGGGCCGTAGAGCTCCAGGTCGCCGGCGGCCAGCCCGATCTCGGCAGCCACCTCCCCGATCGGTCGGGGCGTCACGGAGCGGGCGATCTCGAGGTCCGAGGGAAGGCTCACGGCAGGGACTCCACGTGCAGGGTCGGGGCCATCGACCGGGAACCGAGGGCGACCCGGCCGTCTGCCTGGTTTCGCGCGGCCCGCATGAGGTGGGTGAGGAGGATCGCATTCGTGAGCGGCCCGACGCCGCCGGGGACCGGCGCGATCGCCGACACGACCTGCGCGGCCGACGCCGCGTCCACGTCGCCGACGATGCGGCCCTCGCGCACGTTGATGCCGACGTCGACCACGACGGCCCCCGGCCGGAGCATCTCGCCGGTGATCAGGCCGGGCCGGCCGGCCGCCACGATCACGATCTCCGCGTCTCGGACTTGCCGGGCGAGGTCGACGGTCCGCGAGTGGCAGATGGTCACCGTGGCGTGCTCGCGAAGGAGCAGGAGCGCGGCGGGCTTGCCGACCACGTTGGAGCGGCCGACCACGACGGCGCGGCGGCCCTCGAGCGGGATCCCCGACCGCTTGAGGATCTCGACCGCGGCGTGTGCGGTCGCGGGGAGGAAGCCGTCGTAGCCGAGCGCGAGCAGGCCCGCGTTGAGGGGATGGATTCCGTCGATGTCCTTGGCCGGGTCCAGGACGTCGATCACGGTCCGAAGGGGAATGGTGGGCGGGAGAGGCATCTGGACGATGATCCCGGCCACGATCGGGTCCTCGTTGAGGGCCGCCACTGCCGCCGCGACGCGGGACGGGCCCGCGTCCTCGGGAAGCTCCACGAGCCGGTCCTCGATCCCCACGGTCCGGCACCCGTCGAGGATCTTGTGGAGGTAGACAGTGGACGGCGCGTCGCGGCCGACGATCACCACCGCGAGCGCGGGCACGAACCCGTGCGCCTCGCGGAACGCGACGACATCGGCGGCAACCGCGGCACGCACCTCCGTCGCGATGGGACCGCCGCGGAGCAGCCTCGGCCCGCCCGCCTCCGCGACGACCGGCTCGGGTGCCGTCATGCGGGCGGAGGCGTCGGCGTGGGCTCCGGCTCAGGGTCGCGCAGCTCGCCGAGCTCCACGAACGCGCGCGTCGACTCGGCGTGGTCCGCCACCTCGGCGAGGAGCGTCGCGACTCGGCCGCGAAGCCCGTCGGCGCGCTCTTCGTCTCCGAGCGCGGGCAGGTTCACCATGACGTTCTCCGCGGCGCCGTGTGCCGCGGCCTCTGCCAGCCGCGACGCGACCGCGAGGTCGCTGGCGGCGTTCCGGTTGCTCCGCCCGGCCAGCGCCTCCGCTGCGACCACGAGGTCGCGGCAGGCCTCCAGCGTCTGCAATGGCACCTCGGCCGCGGCGACGGCCGCGGCGCGGATGGCGGCCGAGCGCGCCGCCTTCTCCTGGTCCGTGACGCGCGGCAGCTTCATCGCCGCGGCAAACGCCCCGTACGCGGCGGCGTCCGCGTCCGCGAGCCCGAGCAGGGTCATGGCAAGCGCGCGTCCCGCTCCCCCTGCCCGCGCATGCGTGTCCGCGAACCGGGCATAGGCCGGCCGATCCGCGGAGAGCCCCGCGACCATCGCGACGAGGCCGGCGGCGAGCGCTGCCGCCACGGCCGCCGCACTCCCGCCGCCTGGGATCGGCGCCGAAGAGGCGAGCTGTTCGACGAACGCGTCGAGGGTCAGTGATCCGAAACGCGGTACTGGGCTGCCCGACATGCGGCGATTGTATGAGTCGGCCTGACGCGGCACACGGCCGCGGGGAGGTGTCGGGCGTGGCCGGGCCCGGGGAGGACATCGTACCGGTGACATCCACCCCGGGCCCGAGGGACGCGCCGACCGGAAGGGCGCGGCGGCGCGATGCTGAGTGGAGTCCGCGACGTGCCCGCGGAGATCCCTACGCGGCGCGGCGCTCGGTCGTGTCCACGCCGTCCACCGTCCAGCGCCGGCCGCGGTGGCGGAAGGTGAGCGCGAGGCGCGCCACGGTAGTGTCCACCTCGAACGTCGTGGACGGGCCGATCCTCATCGGGTAGGCGGCAGTCTCGCGGCGCACGGCCGCGATCCTCGTGACGGCGAGGACCTGCTCGCCCAGGCGGATCTCGCGGGGGCGGCCGGTCAGCCAATCGGTCCTGACCTGGACATAGACGGGTTCGACGCGGGTGATCGCCATGTCGACGGCTCCTTGTTCGGCGGGGTCGTCGTCTCCCAGGGCACTGGGGGGACAGAACGGGTGTTCGATAACCTGGACTCTAGACCGAACGCCTGTTCGATGTCAAGCCCGAACATGCGTTGACCGGACTCTCCCCGATCGGCGTGCCACCTCGTCTGTCACGAGCCCGCCGGATCCTCGCCCGCCGGGGGCGCCGATCCAGCCGGGGGCGCCGGCCGCTGTCGCCCGACGCGCCGCGGGTCGAGCGGCTGCATCGGGTCGCGGCCGGCTGCCGAGAAGTCGCTGCCGAGCAGCCTCGCGCGGGTCACCGCCCGTTCGCCGAAGCGACGCCGGACCGCGTCGGTCGCCTCGACCGCCCTGCGCCGTCGGTCGTCGTCGGGCGCGAAGAGCCCGAGCTGGGACGGCTCGCCCAGGCCGTGCGCGCCGACGCCGACCAGGCGGATCCGCCGGCCGCGGACCTCCGGCCGTGCCAGCTCAAGCGCGACGTGCCAGATCGGCTCGGCCATGTCCGTGGGTTCCGTGAGCGTTCGCTGGCGAGTCACCGTGTGGAAGGCGCTGTCACGAACCTTCACCGCGACGGTCGAGGCCCGCACGCCCCCGGCGCGAAGCCGCGCTGCGACTCCCTCGGCAAGCGCCAGCAGCGTCCGCTCGATCTCGTCGACGTCGCTCGTGTCCACGTCGAAGGTGTGCTCGTGGCTGACCGACTTCGCAGCCACGTCGCCGCTGACCGGCGATGGATCCACGCCGCGAGCCCGTTCGACGAGCGTGGCCCCGTGCTTCCCGAGCCGCCGCACCAGCAGCTGGGGATCGATGGAGGCAAGGTCGCCGATCGTCCGCACGCCGTACTCCGCGAGCACCGCCCGCGTCTGCGCGCCGACACCCCAGAGCCGCGCGATGGGCAGCGGCGCGAGGAACGCGGCCTCGTCGCCGACCTCGACCACGACCAGGCCGTCCGGCTTGCGCAGGTCCGAGGCGATCTTCGCCACGAGCTTGGTGCTCGCCACGCCGACCGACGCGGTCAGCCCGACCTCCGCGCGCACGGTGGCCTTGATGGCGCCGGCGATCGCCGGCGGCGGGCCGAAGAGCGCCTCCGACCCGGCCACGTCAAGGAACGCCTCGTCGATCGAGACCTGCTCGACTCGCGGCGTGTAGCGGCCCAGGATCTCCATCACCGCGCGGCTGGCCGTGCGGTACTTGGCGCCGTTCACCGGCAGGAAGACGCCCTCCGGGCAGAGCGCGGCCGCGGTCCGCAGCGGCATCGCGGAGTGGACCCCGAAGCGCCGCGCCTCGTAGCTGGCCGCACTCACGACGCCGCGGGCGCCCGGGTCGCCGCCCACGATCACGGGCCGGCCCCGCAGCTCCGGCCGGTCGCGCTGCTCGACGGCTGCGAAGAACGCGTCGAGGTCCACGTGCAGGATCGTCGCTGCGGTCACGCGGTCCTAGTCCTGTGCGTCCGGTGCGTCCAGTGAGCCCGGTGCCGTCGCCATCGGCCGGCGGCCATGGAGCAGCAGGATGACGAGGGCGACGAGGATCGCGTTGCGCGCGGCGAGCACCATCACCATCGCCGGGTCGAGGTTGATGAGGCCCGCGTAGTTGACGGGATGGATGACCAGCGACAGGGCCGTCATCGCCGCCACGACCGCGACGGGCCGCCGGGCGAGGAGCGCGGCGAACGGCAGGAGCCAGGCCACGTATTGCACCGAGAAGACCTTGTTCGTCGCGAGCAGGACTCCGACGGCGGCCACGAGGAAGACGCACAGCGAGGCGACGGTCGCGTCGCCCCACGCTCGTCGCTCGTCGCGGAGCCGGACGAAGGCCAGGATTGCGACGAGCGCGCTCGAGCCGATCGCGAGGAGCGCCTGGACGGCCAGGAATGCGTCCATCCCGGGAGCGACGACCTGGACCGAATCGAACCCGTGAACGATCTCCACCGGCGAGCCCCAGGCGACGTGCCCGACGAGCGCCACGCTGGCCGCGACGCTCTCGACCTGGACGAGCCGGTCCTGCTGGTAGCGGACGAAGGCGAGGGCGGGCTCGATGCCGACAAGCGCCGCGACGATGCCCATCACGGACGCGCCCACCACCACGAGGGCCACCACGAGGCGCGCCGCCTCGCCGCGCGCGCCGCGCGCGAGCGACCACGCGACGAGCACCGGGACGAGCGCGATCGGGAAGACCTTGACGAGCGTCCCGACCGCGAGCACGGCGCCGGCCGCGGCCGGCCGGCGGGCCACGGCGAGGGCGACGCCCGCGACCGCGAGGGCAGCGGCCGACGCCTCCAGCCGCCAGGCGAGGTACGGGACGGCGACGACCGCCAGGAGGGCCCAAACCGAGAGCGCCCGGGTCGGCGTCGCGTCGGATCCGGGTCGCCCGGCCAGCCACGCGATCGCGATCCCGGCGGCGGCCGCGAGGCAGCCGTTCTGGAGGGCGAAGAGCCGGGCGTACGTCTCGAACGACGGCTCGCCGAACGGCCAGGCGAGGTAAGGCACGACCATCGGCACGAGCGCCAGCGGTGGATACTCGAGGGCGAAGTCGAGGTACGGGCGCTGGCCTCCGACGAGGTGCTGCGCGTTCTGGTAGTAGAGCAGGACATCGGCCTGGTTCGGGAACAGGGCGCTCGCCGGCGTGAGCGCGCTCAAGAGCACGACGACGGCAAACGGGAGGGACGCGAGCGTGACGAGGACCCAGCGGTTCGCGGCGGCTCTCGACGTGCTGTCCGGCGGCCGCGCGGAGGTGCTCATGCGTGACTCGCGACGCGGCGCCTCATCGGGGGAGGCACTCGGATCACGACCCTCCTTCGCCGGCGCCGGGGGGGCCGGACGAAGGCGAGGCTACCACAGCGAGGATGGCCGGCGGACGGGACGGGCGTCCCGCATCTGCACGGCTCCGCCGTGAGCGGGATCGGCGCCCCGCCCGGCGGCGGCACCGCGATCGCGGCCGACGCAGGAGCCGCTGCGCCCCGGCGCCGTCCGTGGCCGTCCACGGTCCTCGCGGCGATCGCCGGCGGCCTCCTCGCGCTCGCGGCGGTCGTGCCGCCGGTCGCGATCGTCGTGGTCTGGCCGCTCCTGTTCGCCGTGCCGGGCTGGCTGCTCGTCGCGCGGGCCGTGCCCGGCCTCACGCCCGCCGGACGGCTCGGGGCGGGGATCGTGACGAGCGTGTACGCCTCGGCGCACCTCGTCAACGTCGTGTCGCTCGCGCTCGGCGGCTTCACCCGGACGAGCGTCCTCGTCGTCGGCGCGATCCTGCTGGCAGCATCGTGGGCGCTCGCCCGGCTCCCGATCCCGTTCCTCGCCCCGCCACCGTCGCTCGACCCGCGCGGGATCCTCCCGGCCCTGCGATCCCACCGCGCGCCGTTCCTCGTCGCCGGCCTCGCCGTGGCCGTCGTGGGCGGGGTCCTGGCAGTCTCCGCCTGGCGGCAGGTCCCCGGCGGCAGTACCCCGGCGGCTGGTCGTCGGGCGGCTCGAACTGGAGCGACTTCCTCGTCCACGTCTCCATCGGGCAAAGCCTGCTCCACGGCAACTTCCCGCCCCAGGTGCCCTACTTCGCCGGCGTCCCGCTCACATACCACTGGTTCGCCGACTTCCATGGGGCGCTGACGGCCCTCGTGGCGGGCGTCGGCATCATCCCGGTGTTCGTGCTTACGAGCGGCCTCATGGCCGGAACGTTCGCGCTCCTCGCCTGGGAGCTGGCGAGGCGGCTGACGGGCAGCGGGCGCGTCGCCGTCGTGGCGACCCTGCTTGTCATCTTCGGCGGCGGGATGGGCTGGATCCGCCTGCCGATGGACGTCGCGGCGGGCCAGGGCAGCCCGCTCGACCTCATCGCTCGCAACTCGTACGACAACGCCTGGGCGGAGGGCTGGCCGTACTTCCGGATCGCCTCGGTCCTGGGGACGGGCTTCTTCCCCCACCGGGCCACGACCCTCGGCCTGCCGGGGCTGGTAGCGGTCGTCCTCCTCGCCTGGGTCTCGCTCGGCCGGCGCCCGGCCGGGATGGCCCTGGCCGGGGTCCTGGCTGCGCTTCTCGCCCCGTTCCAGTTCTACTTCTTCTCGGCGACGTACCTCATCGTGCTCCTCCTCGTGGTGGCCCGCCGAGCCTGGCGCCGGCAGTCCGACGGCGGCCGGCCGACCTGGCCGCGGGACGCCCTCCTCTTCCTCGTCCCGATCGTGCTCGCCCTGCCGTTCATCGTCGGGCCCGCCCTCCAGCAGGGCGCGAAGGGTGCCTTCAAGTTCGTCGTCGGCTGGGAGAGCGCGCCGTTCGGGGACGGCCCGGCGGCCGTCGCCTTCTTCTACCTGGCGAACCTGGGGATCCCCTTCCCGCCCGCGAGCAGGAGGATCCGGACGATCGTCGTGAGGACGATCGCGTCGGCGAACTCCGCCGAGCCGAGATAGGCCGCGAGGCGGGCACGGAGCGGTCCGCGCGGCCGGCGCCCGCCCCGGCGGGCCGTATGATCCCGGACGTGAGCGTCGTCGCCTCGCTCCTCTTCCTCGCCGCGATCAGCGCCCCGGGAATCGCCCTGCTCCGGCGCGCCGGGCCCTTCCTGACCCCGCTCGAGCTCGTCGGCTACGGGGCGCCCCTCGGGATGGTCCTGGGCTCGCTCGCCCTCCTGGGCGTCAGCGCGGTCCTCGGGTTCGCGCCGGGCCCGATCGGCCTGGTCGGGCTGGGCGCCCTCGCCGCTGCCTGGTGGCTGGCCGGCGGGCGCAGCCTGCTGCCCGCCGTGCTCGGCGAGCGCGCGCGGGTCGCCCTCGATGGCCGCAAGCCGGGCGCCGTCCTGCGCACGCGGCTGGCCGGCGCCCGCCGGACCATCGGCCTCGGCGGGCTCGTCCTGCTCGCCTTCCTGGCCGTCCGCTGGGCCCAGTTCTGGATCGCCGCCGTCCCGACTGTCGACGGCGACCTGTGGGCCGGGCACGTCAACCTGTGGGGCGACTGGCCGGTCCACTTCGGGATCGTCAGCGCCTTCACCGACGGGGGCATGATCCCGCCCGAGCATCCCCGGTTCTCCGGTCATCCGCTCTCGTACCACTTCCTCGCCGACCTGACCGCCGCGGCCATGAGCAGGCTGGGCATGGGTCCCGCCGCGGCGCTCTCCCTGCACAGCTACGTCGGCTGCCTCCTGGTCGCCGTGGCGATCTTCGCATTCGCGCGCCGTCTCACGCGCCGGACGGACGCAGCAGCGCTCGCCCTCCTCCTCTTCGTCTACGGCGGCGGGCTGGGGTTCCTCGCCGCGGCGAACCGGATGGCCGCATCCGGGGACGTCCTCGGGACGCTTGCGGCCGGGCCCTGGGACTACCACTGGAAGACGGACCTCAACTACCAGTGGGTCAACATGTTCTTCGGGTTCCTGGCCTCGCAGCGCGCGTTCCTGTACGGACTGCCGCTCGCCTGCGCGATCTTCGCCCTCCTCCTCGACGCCATCCGACGCGGGTCGACGCGACGGTTCCTGGCCGCGGGGCTCGTGGCGGGGCTCCTGCCGCTCGCCCACCTCCCGACGATGCTCGCCCTGGCGATCGTGACCCCGGTCCTGGTCGTCGCCTTCCCGCGGCGGGGCTGGCTCGTCTTCCTCGTCGCGTGGGGCGCCCTCGCTGCCCCGCAGGTCCTCCTCCAGCAGGGTGGCTCGCCAGGCGTCCTCGCCGCGTTCAGGGTCCTGCTCGGCTGGGTCGCCGGGCCCGATCCCTGGCCGTGGTTCTGGCTCAAGAACATGGGCTGGTTCGCCCCGCTCGTCCTCGTCGCGCTCATCGCGCGACGCGTCGTCCCGGAGCGATCGCGGCGCCTGCTCGCGGCGTTCATGGCGATCTTCGTCGTGGCCAACCTCGTCGTGTTCCAGCCCTGGGACTGGGACAACCACAAGATCCTCGTCTACTGGTTCCTGGCCGTGGTCATCCTCGTCGCCGCGCTCCTCGCCCGGGCATGGCGACGACACCCGTCGGCGGCGGTCCGGACAGTGATCGTGGGGATCATCGTCACGATGGTCCTCTCCGGCGCGCTCGAGGATCTCACCGCGCTCGAGGGGAAGAGCCGCTACCTGATGCTCACCGCCGACCAGATCGCCCTGGCGGCCGAGGTCCGGGCGCGCACGCCCGCCGACGCCATCTTCGTGACCGGCATGGAGAACAACGACCCGATCGCGATGCTGACCGGACGCCGCCTCTATGTCGGCTATCCGAACTGGCTGTGGACGGAGGGTATCCCCTACGAGGCGCGGCGCGAGGAGGCGCTCGCGATCCTCCGCTTCGACGCCGGGGCGCCGTCGCTCATCGCCCGCGACGGGATCGACTTCGTGGTCATCGGGCCGTACGAGCGCAACACCCTGAAGGCCGACGAGGCGGCATTCCGGGCGCGCTACACGGCGCTGGTGACCGTGGGCGCCTACACCGTCTACGACGTGCGCACGCCGCGGAGCTGAGCGGCGGGCGAACCTTCGGGCGCGGCCCTCGGGTCAGCCCTTTGGCTCGACGATGACCGTGACCTCCGGCGTCATCCCGGAGATGACCTTGATCGCGACCTTGTAGGTGCCCAGCGCCTTGAGCGGCTGGTCCAGGTCCACCTTGTGCTTGTCCACCACGATCCCGCGGCGGCCGAGCGCGTCGGCGATGTCCTGGGTCGTGATCGAGCCGTAGAGCTTGCCGCCCTCGCCCACCTTGACGCCCATCGTGAGCGTGGTGGAGCTGATCCGGTTCGCCGCGATCTCCGCGTCCTCGCGCTCGCGCTTCCGCTTGTCCTCGCGGTTCGCGATGTCGTGCTGCCACGCGCGGTAGGCGCCGCCGGCGGCCGGGACGGCCAGGTTGGACTTGATCAGGTAGTTGCGAGCGTAGCCCTCGGCCACGTCCTTGAGCTCGCCGCTCTTCCCGAGCTTGGCGACATCGGTGGTCAGGATGACCTTCACGCGGGAGAACCCTCCTTGGTAAGCCAGCCGCGCACGTGACGACCGAGCTCCAGGTCGCGCGCGACGCGACCGGCGGTGTCCAGCATGGCGGGAAGACGCTTGACTATGCGACGAACGGGTCGGGGGATGGTCCGTCGGACGCGGGCCCGGTCCTCGTCAAAGGCGGCCCGCGGGATGCCGAGGCGGTCGAGCTTCTCGTCGATCAGCTCGCGCGAGATGCCGGACAGGAAGAGCTCGACGCCCAGCACGCCCACGACCACGTCGTCGAGGACGCCGAGCACCGGGAACCGGTCCGGGATGAGGTCCAGCGGCGAGACCGCGTACGCCACGATGCCGGCCAGGAGCGCCTTTCGGGCGACCGAGACCCGCTCGTCCGCGAGCAGGTCCACCACGAGGCGCGCGTAGGAGGGCAGGCGGCTTGCGACCGGCAGCAGGGTGAGC
>Ga0097691_1003258_pt1 | contig 10115 bp, 12 predicted proteins | sample NGESurdeep072012_8_FD_72858 | JGI IMG/M metagenome (GOLD analysis project Ga0097691, IMG submission 72858) | Arctic peat soil microbial communities from Barrow, Alaska - NGEE Surface sample 210-1 deep-072012 | ecosystem: Environmental > Terrestrial > Soil > Wetlands > Peat ...
CCGCGCGACGAGTGACCGGTGCCAGCGCAGAAGCGTCTCGGGACGAACGAGGAACGCGCCCCAGTGTTCCTTGGGGAGGATCCTGCTCGCCGCGGCGAGCAGCGCGCGGTCCCGGCGCCGGTAGACCGGGCGCTTGACCTGCCGGCGCAAGACCCCGAGCTGGTGGCGAAGGACGAGGATCTCAATCTGTGCGGCATCGTCGGAGCGATGGTTCGGTGCGACAAGGGTGAGGAGCCGACGAAGCACCAGGTAGAGGAGTGAAGCAAGCATGGCGGCGATACTGTCATGCGGGGCGATGCTCAACCAGCGACCACGTCGGCGGGCTGCCTGATCGAGTTCTTGTACCCCACGGGCCTCGGTCGCGCACCGCGTCGACGCGTTCTTCCTGGAGATGAGCAGAGGAGCGATCGGACCGACGCTGTCGGTCGTGCTCCACGCGCCAGGGCTAGAACCCCGGCCTGGAGCCGCGTACGCTGTCGTCCGTGGCAAGCCGTCGTTACGAACTCGCACTAGACCTGATCAAGCCAGAAGACTGGCGAAGATTCGAGCAGTTCGGGCAACTTGTCCTCGCTGGCGAATTCGCCGGCTATAGGTCGACTGCAGCCCCGTCGGAGATCGGGGGCGCGATGGCGACCTGTACTCGGGCCCGGATCCGACAGTCATGTTCCAGCTTTCTGTGGCGAGCGACTGGCGGCGGAAGATTCGTGCCACAGCGCAGCGGATTGGGGACGAGTTCCCCGACGCGAGGGTGCTCGTCTACGTGACCAATCAAAGGATTGGCGCCACTCGCCTCGGGCGTCGAGCCCCCGCCCACCTTGCCTGATCCCCGCCACCGGCGCGCGCGGGTGATGGGGCGTAGCGCCCGCTCAGCAGATGACGTGGAGGACCGCGTACACCTCCGCTGGCTTGAGCGTCGAGAGCAGGCAGCATGCGTCGCCGGTGGGGAGCGCAAGGATGGCAATCCCGCTTCGCGCCGCCTCCGCGTACACCTCCGGGGCGATGGGCAAGCCGCCCTCGGCGCCCGTGCCGACGATGAGCCGCGGGCCACTCCAGGGGATGTCCTCGGCGAGCGAGAGGGGCGTGTGCCCGTACCGGTCGCGGAGACCCTTCGAGGGCCCCTTGTGTCGACGCCGGATGTGTCCGGCGTCGATCACCACGTCGTGAGCGTACCGTTCGCCCTCGAGCTCGATCTCCCCGAACGCGATCAGCTTCGCCTGCACGAGCCCAGTCTCCCACGCGCGTCGACGCCACGCACCAGCCAAGGAGCCCCCGGCGGCAGGGGCCACGGATGGCCCACCGATGCTCTAGCCTGTGCACGTTAACCTGCTCGAAGGAGACCGCGGTGGCCAAGGACAAGAAGGCGAAGCCGGACAAGAAGTCGGGCAAGAAGGGCAAGTAGACCCGCCCGACGCAACGAGCAGCGATGGCCTCTGGACGAAACACCAGGGGCCATCACTCTTGCTGCCTACGGCTCCAGATCTCGCCAGGACGGACGGGACGGGGTTGGGGCTCCGAGACCTGTGGCAAGCACGGCTTTCAGGTACTCCTACGAGCCGGCACGACGGCAAGGTCGTGTCCGGGCTCGCGCTCCGCGGCCAGCTCGCTGCTCGTCCAAGTCACAGTCGACCCGACGGCTCACGGCGCCACCGCATTGTCGGGCCAACGTTGACAAGGGCCGCCGACCCCTGCTGCACTCGTGGCTCAGTTGCCGTGCCGATCGGCGTCCGCGAGTAGGATTCCGGGCATGATGAGCTTCGGCTTGGTGCTGCCGACGATGCGAGCGGGCGCGAGCCGCGAGCTGATCGAGGCCGGCGCCGAGGTGGCCGAGCGCCTCGGATGGACGACGGTGTGGACGACCGACCACGTGCTCGTGCCACGCGCGGCGGCCGACGAGTACGGACGCATCTACGAGGCGATCACGACGCTCGCCTGGGTCGGTGCTCGCCACCCGCGGCTCCGCCTAGGCACGAGCGTGATCGTGGTCCCCCAGCGCAACGCCGTCGTCCTGGCCAAGGAGCTGGCCACCCTTGATGCGCTGAGCGAAGGCCGCCTTCTCGTGGGCGTCGGCGTCGGCTGGAACGAGCCCGAATTCGCCAACCTGGGGGCCCCCGAACGGTTCTCTCGGCGGGGTGCCTACCTCGACGAGACCATCCGGCTCTGGCGCCATCTCTGGTCCGGGTCATCCGAGCCCTTCGAGGGCGAGTTCCACCGCTTGCACGACTTCGTGTTCGGGCCACTGCCGGCGCAAGGTGCCCAGGTGCTCCTGCTCGTCGGCGGACGCTCGGGCGCAGCCTTGCGGCGAGCCGGCTCGCTGGGCGACGGCTACCACTCCAGCTCGACGGGGCCGGCAGCGTATGCACTGCGACTTCCCCAGATCCGGGCGGCCGCCGAAGCGTCCGGGCGGGACATGCCGCACCTGTCGGCCCGGGTCAACGTGCGCTTCGGCCCGACCGGCGGAAGCGATTACATACTGAGCGGCGACTCGGCGGCCATGCTGGAGGAAGTTCGGGCCTTCGCCGCGATCGGGGTCGAGCATCTCGCGCTGGGGTTCGAGCCCCGCGAGCCCGACGCATTCGTCGCCGCGGTCCAGCGTTTCGACCGCGAAGTCGTCACAGCGGCCGACGCCTAGCTCCGCCGACCCCGCGCGCTAGATGCGGGCCCTCGGCACCATCGGGCCATCGGGCAGGTCAGGACGGCGCGATGACGAGACGGTCCCGACCGGAGGCCATGGCTCAACCTAGAGGTGCCAACGCTCAAGGTCGGCGATGATATCCACGGCAGCGCGACGCGCGAGACAAGCAACGCGCGGGCTGGCGCGGCGGCGCAGTGCTCTTACCGTGGATCGCGCCCGAGAAGAGGTGAGCCGTGGCGCGGCGACCGATCATGGACCGGTTCCACCTGGTACAGGACGTCGTCGATCGACTGCCGAACCTGGGAGCCAGAGGCGCCTATCTCAAGCAGGCGATGGCGGACAAGCTTGTCGAGCACGGCCGGTATATCGACGAGCACGGCGAAGACATGCCGGAGATCCGGAACTGGAAGTGGGGCGACCCTACGTGAAAGCACAGGCGATTCTCGAGACCGCCCAGGCGCTGGTCGCCGGCGACAAGGGCTTGCTGGCGATGGACGAGAGCACTCCCACCTGCAACAGGCGGTTTGCCGCTCTGAGGATTCCCCAGACGGAGGAGGCCCGGCGCGCCTATCGCGAGCTGATCGTGACCACGCCCCATCTCGGGGAGTGCATCAGCGGCGCGATCCTCTACGACGAGACGATCCACCAGGAGACCAGAGACGGGACTCCCTTTATCAAAGTCCTGATCGCAGCCGGGATCATTCCCGGGATCAAAGTCGACACGGGCGCAAAGGACCTGGCCGGCCATCCAGGGGAGAAGGTCACCGAAGGCCTCGATGGTCTGCGCAATCGCCTGGCTGAGTACGCTCAGATGGGCGCGCGCTTTGCCAAATGGCGCGCAGTCATCGTCCTGGGCGACGGCATTCCAAGCCGGGGTTGCATCGAGGCCAATGCGCAGGCACTGGCTCGATATGCCGCGTTGTGCCAGGAGGTTGGACTCGTCCCGGTCGTCGAACCCGAGGTGCTCATGGACGGCGACCACGCCCTGGCGCGCTGCGCGGAGACCACCGAGTACGTCCTGCGAACGGTCTTCGATCAGCTGTACGCCCAACGGGTGACGCTGGAAGGCATGATCCTCAAGCCCAACATGGTGGTTCCGGGGCTCGCCTGCAGCGCACAGGCAACCGCGGACGAGGTGGCCGACGCCACCGTGAAAGTCCTCCTTCGGGCGGTTCCCGCTGCCGTTCCGGGGATCGCCTTCCTGTCGGGCGGTCAACCCAGCGAGCTGGCCTCCGCGCGCCTGAATGCCATGAACGTCCGGTTCAAGACGCACCTGCCCTGGGCGCTGGCGTTCTCATTTGCCCGAGCCATCCAGCAACCCGCGTTGGAGATCTGGCGGGGCGAGGCGGCCAATGTCCCCGCCGCCCAGCGGGCTCTTCTCCATCGAGCCAACTGCAACCGGGCTGCGCGCCGGGGCGAATACACAGCCGCAATGGAAAATGCGTGAGCACGACCATGAGCCCGCGCCACCCGACGCAGACGGCTCTGTATCCCCTGCGATTCGAGCCGATCTACCAGTACCGCCTCTGGGGAGGCCGGCGGTTGGCCGACCTGCTGGCCGCGCCGCTGCCGGGCGACGGCCCCATCGGCGAGGCGTGGGTGCTGAGCGACCGCGATGACCATGCCAGCCGCGTTGCCGACGGACCGCTCAAAGGGCGGACCATCGGTCAGTTGATGGAGCAGTCTCCGGAGCAATTGCTCGGAAAGCTGGCCGGCCGTTTCAGCCGCTTTCCGCTGCTGCTCAAGTTCCTCGACGTGCGCGAGATGCTCTCGCTCCAGGTGCATCCTGCGGATGCGCGAAAGGACCTGCTGCCGGCCGGCGAAACCGGTAAGACCGAGGCATGGGTCGTGCTCGAAGCGGGGACGAAGAGCCGAATCTATGCCGGCCTGAAGTCGGGCATCACGGCCGACGATCTCCGGCGGGCCGTCGCTTGTGGAGTGGTGGCGGACGACGTCGCATCGTTCATACCCAAACAAGGCGACAGCGTCTTCATCCCGGCCGGCACGGTCCACTCCCTTGGCGGCGACGTCGTGGTGTTCGAGATTCAGGAGAACAGCGATGTGACGTTTCGCCTCGACGACTGGGGCCACATCGACCCCAAGACCGGCCGGCCCCGGGCGCTCCAGGTCGATCAGGCCCTGAGCGCCATCGACGTGGCACAGGGCGCGGTCGCCCCGGTCGCACCTGTGGTGGAGGAGACGAAACCGGTTGAGCGCGAGCGGCTCTTCGATTGCGATCACTTCCGGTTGTGGCGCCTGCGTGGCCAATCGCCCTTTGCTGTTGGCGCCGCGGGGGCGCCGCGCGTGTTGGTCTGCATAGAAGGCACGGGGCGAGTCGAGCACGGTGGCCAGACCTACGCCGCCGCCAAAGGGGACGTCTTGCTGCTCCCGGCGGCGGTCGGAGTCGGTGCTTTTCGGCCGAGCGGCGCAGTGACCTTGCTGGAAGTAGCTCTGCCGGAATGAAGAAGCTGATCGTTTACGACCTCGACGGCACGCTCGCCGCGAGCAAGTCCCCTCTCGATGCCGAAATGGCGGGACTGCTCCATGAGCTCCTGGGCATTCTCAAAGTGGCCGTGATATCCGGCGGCGCCTGGAAGCAGTTTGAAGAGCAGCTGCTGTCGAATCTACCCCGCGATGAGCGACTGGCGAATCTGTCTCTTCTTCCGACGTGCGGGACTCAGTTCTTCCGATACGGCGCGGACTGGAAGAAGGTCTATTCGGAGGACCTCGCCGCGGACGAAAAGGCCAGGATCGAGAGTTCGCTCGAGAAGGCGGTCTCAGAGGCCGGCTACAAGCCCCAGAAGCTCTGGGGAGAGCAGATCGAAGACCGGGGAAGCCAGATCACGTTCTCGGCGTTGGGGCAGGAGGCGCCCCTCGCCGAGAAGGACAAATGGGATCCGGATTTCGCCAAGCGAAAGAAGATCAAGGCGATCCTCGACAGGTTGCTTCCGGAGTTCTCAGTCCGAATGGGCGGCGCCACCTCGATCGATGTGACCAAACCCGGCATCGACAAGGCCTATGGCATCCGGAAGCTGCGAGACATCCTCGGCCTCTCGCTCAAGGAGATGATCTTCATCGGCGACGCCCTGTTCGTCGGTGGCAACGACTACCCGGCTGAAGAGGCGGGCGTCGTCTCGATCCCGGTGCGAGGCCCGAACGAGACCAAGCGGGTCACCGAGGCGATCATCGCCTGCCTGGGTCCCGGACGATGACCGCACCGGTGCCCGCCACGACAGGCTTCGAGTTGCACCGCCTGGGGACGATCATGGTGCCGGAGCCGGGCAACCCTCGGGAGGTCGAGGGCGTCCTCAACCCGGCTGCCATTCGTGGCCCGGATGGTGAGCTCTACCTGTTTCCCCGGCTTGTCGGCCGCGGCAACTACTCTCGCATCGGCATCGCGCGAGTGCGGTTCGATCGAGCGGGCGATCCGACAGGCGTCGAGCGACTCGGCATCGCCCTCGAGCCCGAAACCGACTACGAGCTGCGCCCCGGCGGTGGCGGGTGCGAGGATCCGCGTGTCACCTTCATGGAGCCCTTCGGGCGCTACGTGATGACGTACACGGCGTACTCGCCCGTCGGCCCGCGCATCGCCCTGGCCGAGTCGGAGGACCTGCTTCGCTGGACGCGGCTGGGGCTCGCCACGTTTGCGCCATATCGCGGCATCGACTTCGTGCATGTGGACAACAAAGATGCCAGCCTGTTCCCCGTTGCCATTCCCAATCACGCCGGGAAGTTGCAGTTGGCCATCATTCACCGACCTCTTTTCCCGGGCACGCGTCCCGAGGAGACGTCCCGCGAGGCGAAGCCGCGCATGGTGGATCTCGACCATGAAAGCATCTGGATCTCGTATTGCCCGATAGGCCGTGAAGGTCCCGAGCCGCGTCCCCTCAGTCTGTTCAACTCGCATCATCGCCTGGCGACTCCCGTGTCGCCCTGGGAGCGGCTCAAGATCGGCGGCGGCACGCCTCCCGTCCTGACGCAGCACGGCTGGCTGGTCATTTATCACGGCGTGAGCGAGATGACGGAGCGCGGCGGCGGGCGCGGGCTGTGCTACTCGGCCGGGGTGATGGTGCTCTCGGGAGAGCACCCGCGCACGATCCTCTATCGCTCGGCGAAGCCGGCTCTCATGCCGACCCTGCCCGGGGAACGCCGCGGGACCGTCGCCGACGTCGTCTTCCCCACGGGAATCGACCGGCGCGACGACCTCGGCAGGCCCAACCGCTTCGACGTGTACTACGGAATGGCCGACGACCGGATCGGCGTGGCCCGCCTTGACCTGCCGGATCGCCTGCCGCATGGAGGCATCGCCGACGCGCCTGAGAACAAAGTGTGACGCGGTCGTCGGGAACCGATCGGCATGATCGCGGTTTGCTCGCCGGTGCCAGACGGCCGCCGTCCGACCACATCCCGTGGGCAGTCGCAGGAGGAAGGTCGCCATCATGAGTTCGAAGGCAGCCGTGGCTGAGGGGAAGCCGGAGTCCACGCCCACTCTGAAGGACGACCTGAGATCCCTTCCCATGCCGGAGCTGCAGGCGAAGCTGGGATCGTCGCCCGATTGCGAACCCTCCGGCCTCAGTTGTTCCAGTCAGCCAGTGTCTCCTCCCGACTCCACCGCGTCATGAAGGTTCGTCATCTGGCGTGCGGGCGAGGGGTGGACCTATAGCGTCGCAAGCACCGCGGCGAAGACGAGGTAGCTGACGATGATGATCGAGCCCGGTCGACGGTCCAGCCCTCGTCCCCGAAGGGCCAGGACTTCCTCGACATCGGGGCTTAGATCGCAGGCCCTGGTCCCGTCAGCGACCCCAAGGCCGGCGGCGGACGGTTGACGCGGTGACGCAGCATTGGGATCGAGCCACGCTATTCGATCGTCGCGGAGGAGACGCTGATGTCGCTGCTGTCCTGGATCAAGCACACCCTGACGGGCGCGCCCGATGTGTCGGCGGCGGAGCCGCCACCGCGCCACGAGCGACGCGAAGCGGGTCGCGAGCGGCATCAGGAGACCGGCGAACCGGCCTGGGGGAAGAAGGACCGGCTCGACGACCCGCCGGGCGTGGGGATGCGCGATCCTGACGCGGCGCCGGAGATCCTGGGCGGCGTCTGACGCGGCCACGATAGCGCAGCGCGACGGCGCACAAACGTCCGCTGCGCGCTCCCCTTTGGTGGCCTCGGCACGGGCACGCGATTGACAACCCTGCGCCCTGTGCTCGTTGACACGGGTTCGCGACGGGCGCAGCTGGGCAGACTTGTCGTGCCCGGTCGCGGACTCAACGAGGTGGATCTCATCAACGGCAGCATCGTGCTCGGCTCAGCATGGGAGACTCTCCCGGTGACAAAGACTCGCGTGCCCCGCGCACCGCCGTGAACGCCGCCTGGCGCCGCTTGCGGGCCCTCGTCGCCGCCCCATCGAGCCCCCACGAGACGCGCGGCTCGAGCGTTCTGCGCCCGACCGTGTTCGGCGCGACCGACGGCCTCGTCGCCAACGTGAGCCTGATCATGGGCATCGCCGGCGCGTCGTCCCATGACGCGCACGCGATCGTCCTCGCCGGCATCGCGGGCCTTCTGGCGGGCAGCTTCAGCATGGCCGTCGGCGAGTACGTCTCCGTCCGTTCGCAGCACGAGCTGCTCGAGTACCAGGTCGAGCTCCAGCGCGATCAGCTTCGCGAGACCCCCGACCAGGAGCGGGCCATCCTGGTCGAGATCTACGCGTCGAAGGGCCTCTCGCGAGCCGAAGCCAACCTCATCGTCGAGCGCATCCTGGCCAACCCCGAACAGGCGCTCGACACCTTCGTGCTCGAAGAGATCGGTCTGTCCGCCGAGACGATGGGCTCACCGATCACGGCAGCGGCGGGCTCCCTGCTGGCCTTCGCCGCCGGTGCTTCGGTCCCCCTCGTGCCCTACCTGCTGCTGACCGGGGCGGCGGCATTCGCGCTGAGTATTGCCGGCACGCTCATCGCGCTGTTCCTGGTGGGCCTCGGCGTGAGCCGGCTCACCCACCGCCAACCGGTCCGCTCGGGTCTCCGGCAGGCCGCGCTGGGCCTCCTCGCTGCGGCCGTGACCTACGGGGTTGGCACGCTGCTCGGGACCGCCGTCCGCTGATGGCGAGAGGCCGCCCGAGGCCGGGCAAGCACGACACCGATAGGCCGCCTGGATTGAACGGCGGCGACCTCCGCCTCGTGGATGAGGGCAGCGCACGAGGTCGATGTCATGACGCCGGGGTGACGTGTCGCCACGCAGGCCTTCGCGGAGTACCCTCGAGAGCCGCCGGCACCGTCACCCGGAGCCCGTTGGTGCGGACGCCCGGGATCGCGCAGATCTTGGTGAGAGCACGGCAAGAAAGATCGCTCGACCAACCTCCGAGGAGTGACCGATGGCCAAGAACCAGACGCACAAGACCGATGCCGACGACGTTCTCGACGATGGTCCGGATCGAGCCGACATGGGCGAGCTCGCCGATACCGTCGTTGACCGCGGCCGCGCGGTCCTCGATCAGTTCCCGGCCGTCGCGGACAGCGCCCGCGGCGTGCTGGCTGGTGCCCAGGATCAGGTCAACGGATTGTCCGACACGGGCATCGTTGCGGCGTCCGGATTCGCGCTTGGCGTCAGCAGCGGGTTGCTTCTGGCAGGCGCGCCCCGGGCAATCCTCATCCTGTCGATGATCCCGGTCGCGCTCACCTTGCGGTCGGCGTTCGCCCGCGGGATGCGACCGGCGCGCCTCATCAACTGAGCTCGGGCCTCGGCCGAGGCCCAGGGACCTCGTCGCGACTTCGGCCGCGGCTACTCCGTTCCGCCATCCAGCAGGGGCGCGGTACCCAAGGCATCCGGCTCGGCGCGATACGCGAGATCGCCCATCTCATCGGCCGCTGACATTGCCGGCGCCGGCGTCCCGTCGCCCAGGACGCCATCCGGTCTACCCGATGCTCGACGCGACGCTGCCCATCGCCGGAAGGCTGGAGTCAGGAGCACGACGAGGACGGTCATGCCCAGGATGGCGCCGGCGACCCAGGGCCATCGACTCGCCCGCCGACGGCGGGGCCAGCCGTCGGCAACGGCTTCGCGAGCGGACGTGAGCGCCGAGCGCGAGGCGCCGACGAGATCCGCCTCGGAGACGCGCTGGCGGGCTTCCTCCAGGGTCGAGACAACCTCCTTGACGGACGGGAGCTCTTCAACGTGCATCTGGACCTCCTGAGGTGTGTGCGCGGATCCAGCGACCTAGGGTCGCGGAGCCATCGGGATAGGCGGAGCGAGGCTCGCGCTCAACGAGAACGTGTCTCGGAATCACGCCCCGGGACCCGCAGGTGTCACGTTCTTCGTCCTTCGGGTGGCCGCGAAGGACGGATCGTCTGGCACCTCGGCCGGCAGATCGAGATGACGCCCGACGACCCGGTGGGCCACCCATGTCGCCGCCCAACCCACCGGGAGATACCGAAGTGGCAGAAACATGAGGCCCGCACTCGCAAGCTCGCGGGTGGCCGGGTGTCGGGCG
>Ga0097691_1003259_pt1 | contig 10110 bp, 9 predicted proteins | sample NGESurdeep072012_8_FD_72858 | JGI IMG/M metagenome (GOLD analysis project Ga0097691, IMG submission 72858) | Arctic peat soil microbial communities from Barrow, Alaska - NGEE Surface sample 210-1 deep-072012 | ecosystem: Environmental > Terrestrial > Soil > Wetlands > Peat ...
TCGACATCAGGCCTTCGTTGACATGATCGCCCCCGGTGTGCGCAACATTCATGCGTACTGGCTTGCTCGCCGTGCTCCAGGTGGAGAAGCCATCCGCGATCCGCGACAGCCGATCCACAAGATAGCCGTTGCTGGCCGCAATGACCTTTGCCCATGCGGCTCCGGCAAGAAGTTCAAGCGCTGCCATGGGGCGCCGTCCGAAACGGCGCATTGAGCTGCTTTATCGTGGAAGCTTGGACAACTGCCATCTTTGCGGCCGTTTTAATTTTTTGACCATACGGCATGAGCGGCGCCGATGAAACGTCCGGGATAGTCGCGCTCAGCCTGCTTGGCCTTGTCATTGATAAATTTCGATTTTTCGAGTTCGGCGCACATGCCGGCGGCGCAGGTCAGGAAGGCGGCGTCGATGCCGGCCAGGTCCATCATGCGAATATGCTCATCGAGATCGTACAGCATCTTGTGCGAGGTGTAGCTCGGCGCGCCGGTTTCATCGAAGGTGACGATCAGTTTGTCGCCCAGGTCTTCCTTGAAAAATTCGCGTGGCGTGAAATGGTGCTGAAAGTCGACGATCATGGCGTTTCCTCTGGACGATGGTGCCGAAAGCTATTGCGGTTTGATGCCGGCGGCCTTCACAAGCTCGGCGTTTTGCTCGAGCTCCTTGCGGACATAGTCATTGAACTGGGCCGGCGTCATGGGCATCGGCTGCACGGCAAGTTTTGCCAGCTTCTCCCGCACACCCGGGTCCTGCAGGGCCTTGGCAATCTCCTCGTACAACCGCTGGATAATCTCAGGCGGCGTCTTGGCCGGCGCAAACACGCCAAACCAGAAATTATATTCGGAGTTCGGAAACCCGGCTTCGACGGTGGTCGGCACGTCGGGCAAGTCAGGCGCGCGCTGCGAGCTGCTCACCGCCAGCGCCGTCAACTTGCCGTCACGAATCAGTGAAAGCGCGGGCAACAGCGGACTGAAATAAAAGTCGACCCGCCCGGCCACGACTTCCGTCAGCCCGGCCGGCGATCCTTTGAAGGGAATCGGTTGCGCTTCGAAATGCGCGGCGAGTCGGAACCGTTCGGAATTGAGATGGGCCGCACTTCCCATTCCGAGGGTGACATAATTTATCGATCCGCGCTGCGCGCGCGCCGCGGTGACAAACTCGCCGACATTCTTTATGCTTTTTGCCGGCGAGATCACCAGCACATTGGCCATGTTGGCCAACGGGATCACGGCCGTGAGGTCGCGCTGCGGATCATAGGGCAGGTTGGCGACCGTCAAAGGCACGGTGGTATAGGCGGAGGATGCGACCAGGAACGTGTATCCGTCTGGTTCTGATTTCGCCACAGCGTTAGTGCCGATCGTGCTGGCGCCGCCGTCACGATTTTCGATGATAATCGGCTGGCCGAGCTGTTTTTCGACCTGGGCAAAAACCGTGCGCGGAATGATATCGGCCGCGCTGCCGGCGCTGTAGGGGACGATCGCGCGGATCGGTTTCGTCGGCCAGGTCTCCGCCGATGCTGGGGTGCCAACGCCCATCAACAACAGCGCAATCGCGCAAAGCCACCGGTACGACATTTTAGCCTCCCTGCAGGATCGACCGGATCCCATTGTCGTTAATGCAAGTCCCTAAAGCTCAGCGTTCCCCCAATAGCTTCGATCCAAAGAACATCGGGGAAAGCGAGCGAACCAGCGCGAGAGAGCTCTCGGCAGCAAAATCTTCCAGCCGGAGCTGCGGATTATGCGGCCGGATACGCTCGAACATGGCGCGGGCCTCGGCGTCGGCCGGCGGCGGAATTGTTGCATCGATCAGCATCTTCGAGCCGAAACGCTGCCAAAGCGGAGTGCCGGGCGCGCCGAGTTCCTGTAAACTCGCATCCATGGCGTGGTTATGCGTGCCGGAGATGATGGTCACGTCTTTCTGCGGATCGACCCGCGTCGCCAGCGCCCACATCAGTTCCGCCGGATTGAAGATGTCGACATCGGCGTCGACCGCCATGACGACTTTCGGATGCTGGTATTCGGAGGATAGCGCCGCCAGCAGCAGATTCTTGGCCTCGCCATAAGCCCGTTGCGTCATTTGGATGACCAGCCCGAAAATGCCGGGCGTCACCATCACATTGTGCAGATTGGGCCCGCCGCCGACATCCTTGAGCCGCCGAAAGATGGCCGCGCTCATCGGGACCTTGTGGAAGACGCAGCCCTCCATCTCCGAGCCGTTCTGGAGATTCTTGAAAATGGCGTCGTGCCGGCGCGTCATGTAATGGTATTCGACGATCGGATTCTTACCCGTGCCGGTCACATAATAGTCCTGGAATTCGGAGAACGGTCCTTCCTCCTCGCGATAATGCGGCGGGATATAACCTTCGAGCACGATCTCGGCATCGGCCGGAACCTCGAGATCCACCGTTTCGCATTTGACCAGGCGTACCGGTTCACCGAGATAGCCGCCGGCGATCTCGAATTCATCCAGCCCATAGGCGCCCGTGGTCGCCGCCGCGGCGTAATAGAGCGGATAATGCCCGATGAAGATCGCCACCGGCATCGGCTCGTTGCGTGCCTGGTATTTGAGGTAGTTTTTCCAGGTGTGGCGCGGGTAGAGCAAAATGCCGGATTTGTTCGGCCCTTTGATCTGCAGGCGATGGAAACTCACGTTGCGCCGTCCGGTGTCGGGGTCCTTCGTCACCACCAGGCCGGAGCCGCAGACCGGGCCACCGTCGCGTTGGCCGGCGACGTGCACCGGAAGCTGCGTGAGATCGAACTCATTCTTGCCGAGCTTGACCTCCTTGACCGGCCCATCCTCGACCATCACCGGCGCAATAGTTCTGCCCATGCGCTCGGCGATCAACGGCACCATCGCTTCCTGGGTGGTGCCGAAGGCGATGGCCGCGTGCCGGATATTGGCCGGCGCCTGGCCGAGCGAGCGCCAGCCGTGCGGCAGATTTTCGAAGAACAGCGCCTTCTCGCGCGATTGATAGAGCAGCGAACCCATCTGCGTGAGCGGGTCGACCGGTTTGGCGATGCGGATGAGCTCGCCGGCTTCCTCCAATTCTGCGATCCAGGTCCGCATGTCTTTCGGATGCACATTGGAAGCCATGATCGAGGTTCTCCACGTGTAATGAGATGGTGCGCGAGCGAATATTGGGAGTAGCAAGCTTGCTTGGAAGCTCTGTTTATGATCGTTCCGTGCTATCTCTGCGTCAAGGTGAGCATTTCCTCGAATGCGAAACTAATCAAACGAAGTTTTCGGAAAGTACAACTGTCCAATGCATATCGGCCATGCAGACCAAGACCTGCCGCACAGCCGCATGACTTAAATCAAATCACTTGAAATGGATTTCGGTATTAATGGCACACTAGCATAAGCTGCCGCAATCAGCCGGGTCGTGGCCGGCACGGCTCGGAAGTCAGGTTAACGGCTCTGCTTCGATGATTTTGCATTGACGGTGCGGCGTGATTCCGTAAGCGCTCTGATTCGGCGGGAGCGCGGCCATGGATGACTTCACGATCGCATGTGCGGATGATGATGCGCCCCGAGCGCGTCTGGCGCTGCTTTTGCAGCATTTTTCCGAGCTTTCGGACGAACGGGAGCCGGGCCGGATCATGTACCGGCTCGATGAAGTCCTGCTGTTGGTGACCTGCGCCACCATCGCCTCCTGCGACGACTTCGACGACATCGTCGCCTGGGGCCAACATCATCTCGATTTTCTGCGGCGTTTCTCGGAGTTCCATTTCGGCGTTCCCTGCGAGCGCTGGTTGCGTTGCCTCGTCAACCGCATCGATCCGATCCTGTTCGGCCGCTGCTTTGAAAGCTGGATCGCCGCGCTCTGGCCCGGTCGGCACGACCTCATCGCCATCGACGGCAAGACGGCGCGGCGCACCTACGACCGCCGCAAGGGGCTCAAGGCCCTGCACACGCTCTCAGCCTACGCCACCAACGCCCGCCTGACGCTGGCGCAGCTCTCGGTCCCGGAAAAGACCAACGAGATCACCGCCATCCCAGATCTGCTCGATCAGCTCGCCGAGGCCAAACAGCTCGAAGGCGCGCTCGTTACCATCGACGCCATGGGCTGCCAGGTCGAGATCGCCGACAAGATCGTGGCGCACGGGGCCGATTATCTCCTCGCCCTCAAGGGCAATCAGCCGACGCTGGAAAGTGAAGTGGAAAACTATTTTCGCGCCGCGCCCGCCGCCGAACTGGTCGCCAAGACCACGATCGAAAAAGGCCACGGGCGCATCGAGACGCGCACTTATAGCGGCTCGCGCACCGTCGACTGGATCGGCTCGGACAGAAGCTATCCGGGCCATCCGCGCTTCAAAACCATCAAGACCCTCGTCAGGGTCCACGCGCGCGCCGAATATGCCGACCGCTGCAGTTTCGACACACGCTATTTCATCTCCTCGGCGCCCTGCGACATCGAACGCATCGCCGCCGGCGTGCGCGGCCATTGGGGAGTCGAGAGTATGCACTGGCTGCTCGATGTCGAGTTCAAGGACGACCTGTCCCGCTACCGCGCAGGCCACGGCGCCAAAAACATGGCCGTGATCCGCCGCTTCGTTCTCGGCCTCGTACGCGCCAACAAATCGAAGGGAAGCGTCAAGACACGACGCAAAAGCGCCGGCTGGAACCCCGGCTTCCTTCTCCAAATCCTGCAACTCAAATGACCGTTAACCTGGATTCCGAGCCGTGCGCCAGCTCGAAGCCCTCGAACGTAAAGCCGGGCGCCACCGTGCAGCCGGTGAGCGTCCAGTCGCCGAGGCTTTCCGCCGCCTGCCAGGCGCGCGCCGGCACCGTCACCTGCGGAACCTCGCCTGCGGCGATATCGGCGCCGAGCCGGATAATTTCTTCGGTCGCGCCGTCGACCAATGACAGTTTAAGTGGCGCGCGCCCGCGTAATAGTGCCAGATCTCGACGGCGTCGATGCTGTGCCAGTGCGAGCGCTCGCCGCGCGCCAGCAGGAACAGGATCGCGGTCGACGCGGCGCGGCCGTCGATCTGGCGGGGATCGCGGAAGGTCTCGCGGTAGTGGCCGCCTTCCGGATGCGGCTTGAGATCGAGCCGGCGGATAATTTCGGCGGCGGTGTGGGTGGGCATGCGTGTCGCTAGAACTTGTTCTTGCGCGCGCGGATTTCGGCGAACACCTGCGCGGCCGGCTTGCCCGCCATGCCGATGCCGGCCGCGACCTCCGGCAGACCGGCGCGCAGGAACGGGTTGGCCAGCTTCTCGTCGCCGATGGTAACGGGAATCGTCGGCTCGCCTTGCGCGATCTGCTGTTTCGCCTGCGCGTCGCGCGCCGCCAGCACCGCGTTGTTCGGCTCGATGGTGCGCGCGAAGCGGATATTGGCGGCGGTGTATTCGTGCCCGCAATAAATTTTGGTGTCATTCGGTAGATCGCGCAGCTTGCACAGCGAGCGCCACATCATCTCGGGCGTGCCCTCGATCACGCGGCCGCAGCCGATGGAGAACAGCGTGTCGCCGACGAAGGCGAGCTTGTCGGCGTGGAACCAGTAAGCGATGTGGCCCAAGGTGTGGCCCGGCGTCTCGATCACATTGGCCGAGAGTTTGCCGACCAAAACCTTGTCGCCCTCGCGCACGGTCTGGTCCACCGCCGGAATCTTGGCGGCTTCCGCCGCCGGCGCCACCACGCGGCATTGGTATTTTTCCTTCAGCGCCCGGATGCCGTCGGTATGGTCGGCGTGGTGATGGGTGACCAGGATGTCGGTGAGTTTCCAGCCGGTCGCCTTGAGCGCGGCCTCGACCGGCTCCGCCGCCGGCGCATCGATCGAGGCGGTGGCCCCGCTCGCCGGGTCATGCAGCAGCACCCCGTAATTGTCGTTCAGGCAGAGAAACAGGCGAGTTTCCGCGGGCATGGGCTTGAACCTCTTGAACCTCGTGACGGCGTTAACCGTATCATGCTGATGAATTGTCTCGCAGGCCTTTGCTTGAGCATGATCTTATCCGAAAACCGGTTGCCACTTTTCGGGATCATGCGCGAGTGTTCCGCGTGGGCCGCGCCAAGGCCTGCCATTTCGTGATAGTTTTGCCGCATGTCGATCGATGTCGTGGACCTGCGCAATTTCTATGGCCAGCGGCTGGGCGTGGTGGCCCGCCGCTTTGTCGGGCGCGGCATTCGCAGCTTGTGGAAGGATACTTCCGGCCAGCGCGTGCTCGGCATCGGCTATGCGACGCCCTATCTCGGCCTGTTCCGCGAGGAGGCCGAGCGCTGCCTCGCCTTCATGCCGGCCGGGCAGGGCGTGGTGAAATGGCCAAGCACGCGGCCGGCGCTCTCGGCCTTGGTGGACGAAAACGAACTTCCGCTCACCGATGGTGCGGTTGATCGCGTGCTGCTGGTGCATGGTTTGGAAATGACCTACGACCCGGCCGTGCTGCTGCGCGAAGTGTGGCGGGTGCTGGCGTCCGGCGGGCGGCTGCTGGCGGTGGTGCCGAACCGGCGCGGCCTGTGGGCGCGCATGGACACGACGCCGTTCGGTCATGGCCGGCCCTATTCGCGCAGCCAGATCAATCAGCTTCTGCGTGAGACTTGGTTCACGCCGACCGGATGGACTGAGGCGCTTTATGTGCCGCCGATCGCGCGCGGCTGGTTTCTGCGCTCGGCGGTGGCCTGGGAGCGCACCGGGGCGACGCTGTCGGCGCCGTTCGCCGGCGTGCATCTGGTGGAAGCGACCAAGCAGGTCTATCGCGCCATCCCCGCGCGCCGCGAAAAGCGCAGGCTGGTGCCGGCCCTGGAGCCGGCACTGGCGCCGTCACCCGGCGGCGCCGCGCGAACGATGACGAACTAGTCGCTCAATCGCCCGGCTGACGCGGCGGCTCGTCGCCGCCTTCGCGTGGCACGGATGGCGGTGCCGCGCCTTGCGGATTGGCATTGCCAAAATTGTCCGGACGGAAGCTGCCGCCGCTGCGATGGCGTCTACGCCTACGGCCGAAACGATCCTGATTGCGGTCGCCCTGGTCTTGGCCATTCTGGCCGTCGCCTTGGTTGGCGTTTGGGCCGACATTCTGCGGCGGCTGGCCGCCGCCGGTGATGAAAGCCGGCAAGCCCGCCACGTTCGGAGCACCGACATTGCCGCCCTGAACCGACGGCTGCGGAAAGGACTGCGGCGGTTGCTGCTGCGGTTGATGTTGCGGGCGGGCGTGCTGTTGCTGGTCGCGCGGCGGAAACGGCTGCGCGTCGCGCGGAATAAAGGGTTGCGGCTGCTGCGCTGGCGGTTGCGGCGCGTAGCTCGGCTCGTTCTGGCCCAAGAACGGCTGGCCGTCGTCGTCGCCGTCATCATAGTTGTCGTCAGCCGCGCCCTGCGGCGTGGCCTGGCCCTGCTGCCCCTGCGGATTGTTATAATAGGGGTTCTGCTGGCGGAACTGTTCCTGGGCGACGGCGATCAGCCGGAAATAATGTTCGGCGTGCTGGTAGTAGTTTTCGGCAGCAACCGGATCGCCGGAGCTCTGCGAGTCGCGCGCAAGCTGGATGTATTTCTCCGCGATATGCGAGGCGGTGCCGCGAATTTTCACGTCGGGGCCGTTCGACTCGTAGACCCGCGTCAGCGGATTCTGGCTTTTGCGGTGGGGGTTGTTGCCGCCGCCGCCGCTGCGTCCCCGCATACGTTTCTGACCGTTTCTCATGATGTGCCTGTTCGCCGACCTTTCGCTTTGCTCGCTTTGCCGCGGCGTTAGCCGCCGATTGCTCTACTCAACCCACAAGATTTAACCCGCAAGTCCATACCAATCTCATTGCGCGGCCGGACTTTGCGTCAGTTGTCCGCGCGAATGTTCGAACGTTTGCGATCTTTATCGCTATAGCTACAGCAACCCCATGGCCGCGGTCCTGCCGCGGCGTTGCCAACCTCTCGTTACGCGCATCTCTCAAAGTTTAAAATTGTGATGCGCCCAACCGGTGAAGCATCCAAACCCGTATTGGCGATTTCGTTTGCCGTCTTGTTCGGCTTTCGTCATCGGCTTTGCGGCGCCGCCTCACAGAGCTTCTGGCTCCGGGGTTTTGTGGCGATGCAACCGTCACGGGTCGATTCCGTAACCCGAAGCTAGTCGTTTCCGTACCATATTCCAAGAGGTTTTTTCGCCCACAACGGAACTCTGCGCTTTTCGCCAGGTCGCAATGCGGCATCCTCATGGCGTAACCGTTGCGCCGAGCGCGCGCGGTATTCCGGCCAAATCCTTGCGCGCGGCGCCGACCGTCAATCCCGCATTGGTAAACAGCGCACGGACCGCGGGCTCCTGGCCTGCCCCCAATTCTACGATCAGCCGGCCGCCCTGCGCCAGCAGGCGACGGGCCTCAGCGGCAATGGCGCGGTAACCATCGAGACCATCCGCGCCGCCGTCGAGTGCAACCGCCGGGTCGTAGTCGCGCACCTCCGGCGCGAGCGAGGCGATATCGCCGCGCGCCACATAGGGTGGGTTCGAAACGATCAAATCGAACGGGCCTTGCAAGGTCGCGGCGATATCGCAGGCGACGAACTTGCAACGCGACGCAAGGCGGTGGCGTTCGGCATTTGCGCGCGCGATGGCCAGGGCCGGCGCGCTGATATCGGTGCCGGTGCCGAGCGCGTTGGGTAGTTCGCTGAGCAGCGCCAGCAGCAGCGCGCCCGACCCGGTGCCGATGTCGAGAATGCGCAGCGGCTCCATCCGCAAGCCTCCGCGCACCACAAAGTCAAGTGCGGCTTCGATCACGGTCTCGGTGTCCGGCCGCGGCACCAGCACGGCCTCGCTGACTTGCAGCGACAGGCTCCAGAATTCCTTGTGCCCGAAGATGCGCGCGACCGGTTCGCGCTTGAGCCTGCGCTCGCCAAGCGCATCGATCGCCCGCGTCTGATTCTCGGTGAGAGTGCGTTCGCCGTTCGCGATCATCGCGGCGCGATCGATGCCGAGCGCATGGGCGACCAACAGGCGGGCATCGGCTTCGGCGGAATCGATCCCGGCCTGCCGAAGCACTTCGGTGAGCGCTTGCCGCGCCGTCGCGACGGTCGGTGTGGTGCTGGCCAGCATCACGCCGCGCCCTCGGCCGCTAGCAACTCGGCCTGATGCTCGGTCACCAGCGCATCGATGAGCTCGTGCAGCGCCTCGCCTTCCATCACCTGCGGCAATTTGTAGAGCGTGAGATTGATGCGGTGATCGGTGACGCGGCCTTGCGGAAAATTATAGGTGCGGATCCGCTCCGAGCGGTCGCCCGATCCGATCTGCCCGCGCCGGTCCGCCGCGCGCTCGGCGTCGAGCTTGCTGCGCTCGGCGTCGTACAGCTTGGCGCGCAGCATCTTTAACGCTTTGGCCTTGTTTTTATGCTGCGAGCGGTCTTCCTGCACGAAGACAATAATTCCGCTCGGCAGATGGGTGATACGGATGGCGGATTCGGTCTTGTTGACGTGCTGGCCGCCGGCGCCCTGCGCGCGCATGGTGTCGATCTTGAGATCGTCATCGTTGAGCTTGATGTCGACGTCTTCCACCTCGGGCAGCACCGCGACGGTTGCCGCCGAAGTGTGGATGCGGCCGTTGGCTTCGGTGTCGGGCACCCGCTGCACGCGATGCACGCCGGACTCGAATTTGAGTTTGGCAAAGACGCCGCGGCCGTGGACCTCGGCGATGACTTCCTTAAGCCCGCCTTTGGTGCCTTCGCTCATCGACAGGATTTCTGTCTTCCAGCCCTGCTGGGCGGCGTAGCGCTCGTACATGCGAAACAGGTCGCCGGCGAACAGCGCGGCCTCATCGCCGCCGGTGCCGGCGCGGATTTCGAGGATGGCGTCGTGGTCATCCATCGCATCCTTGGGGATCAAGGCGAGACTGATTTGCTGTTCGAGCTTTCCCCTGCGCGCCTGCAAAGCCGGCTTTTCGGCTTCCGCCAGCTTGCGCATCTCGGCATCGGTCGAGGGATCGGCGATCAGCGCATCGAGATCGTCCATCTCGGCGGTGACGGCGCGGTAGGCCTTGATGGCCTCGATCACGGGACCGAGCTCGGAGAATTCCCGCGACAGCTTGACGTAGTCGTCACGGTTCAAATTGGTCGCAAGTTCACTCTCCACCAGTGAATGGCGGGAAAGCAGGGCGTCGAGCCTGTGTTGCGGAAGCGCGATCAAAGCTGCAGTCCCTCGGCCGCCGCGA
>Ga0097691_1003260_pt1 | contig 10110 bp, 6 predicted proteins | sample NGESurdeep072012_8_FD_72858 | JGI IMG/M metagenome (GOLD analysis project Ga0097691, IMG submission 72858) | Arctic peat soil microbial communities from Barrow, Alaska - NGEE Surface sample 210-1 deep-072012 | ecosystem: Environmental > Terrestrial > Soil > Wetlands > Peat ...
AACCTCGCGATCGTGTTGTCCTGCCTCGCCCTGATCGGGATCGCATGGGCCTGGACCCTGGACCGCGTAGCGTTCGAGCGTGCCGAAACGGTCTCCAATGCCATAAAGCAGAACAAGAACCTCGCTTTGGCGTTCGAGGAACACACGATCAGAACCCTCAAGGGCATCGACCAGGCCGTATTGTTTGTCAAGACTGAGTACGATGAACATGGCCTGAAGCTGAACATCGGCAGGATGATCGAGAGCGGCGCGCTCGACGCCAGCCTCTTCAACTTCATCGGCATAACCGATGAACGCGGCAACGTGGTGCTTGGCAGCTCTGAATTCAAGCCCACCAATCTGGCAGACCGCGAGACCTTCAAGGTTCACCAGCAGAATAACGATAATGAGATGTTCATCGGCAAACTGCACCTGGGTCGCATAACCCACAAGTGGGCGATGCCGATGTCGCACCGCATCAACAAGACGGACGGCTCGTTTGGGGGAATTGTCTATGCAGCGGTGGTTCCGGAGTACTTCACAGGGTTTTACGAGAAGGCTGACCTGGGCGAGCAAGGTGTGGTCACGCTGATTGGACTGGACGGTATCGTGCGCGCGAGGAGAGCCGGACAAAAGAGCAGTTTCGGGGAGGACATGCGCGGCGCCAAATTATTTGTGGAACAGGCCAAGAGTCGCAACGGCAGCTATCTCGGCGAAGGCAAAGCAGATGGCACGGCGCGCTTCATAAGTTTTCGGACGCTGACGCAATATCCGTTGATCGTTATGGTCGGGACCTCGGAGGCTGAGACCCTGGCTTCATTCCACGAGCGTGAACGGCGCTATTACTTGACCGCCGGGTTCGCCAGCACAATGATCGTAATCTTTGCGGCTTTCATCATGGCCGCGTTGTCGCGGCGCAAGCGGGCACAGGAGGTGCTCGAACAATCCTTGCAGCGGGTGCAGGCGCTTTCCGAACGCGTGATGAAAATCCAGCAGGAGGAGCGCGACGGCATTGCGCGCGAGCTGCATGACGAACTGGGCCAGACGCTGACCGCATTGAAGGTCAACCTGCAGATGCTGGAGCCGTATTGCGCTGACGGCGAGGCCGAGGACCACCTGACCGAGGCGCTCATGATCACGGGGCGGGCGCTCGATCAGGTCCGCGGCATGATGCTCGATTTGCGCCCGCCGGGGTTGGAGGACCTCGGGTTGGCGGTGGTACTGGAGTCGCATCTTGCGAAGCAGGCGGAGGCGGCCGGGTGGGACGCACAGTTCGAGACTACGCTGCCTGGACGATTGCGTCCCGAGTTGGAGATGGCCTGCTTCCGCGTGGCCCAGGAAGCGCTGACCAACGTGATGCGGCATGCCCATGCGAAGCAAGTATGGGTGACGCTCGGGCTGAACGCGGGCGAAGTGCAGTTGAGCGTGCGGGACGACGGGGAAGGTTTTGATGTCGCCGTCGTCTCCGATGTTTCGCGAACAGGGGGCTTTGGGTTGATCGGCATGCAGGAGCGCGTGAGGCAAATCGGCGGACGGCTGGCGATTCATTCTGCTCCCGGGCGTGGCACGGAGGTGCGCGCGAGCTTTCCTTGCGCGCCTGCCGGCGGCCGGGAACCGGACGCGAACGCGCAAACTCACGCATGAGCACGGCTACGATACGCGTTGTGCTTGCCGACGACCATACGCTGGTCCGCAATGGAATTCGTGCGCTTCTCGAAAAAATCCAGGGAGTCGAGGTCGTCGCCGAAGCGGCCGACGGGCGGGAGGCACTGGAGCTGATCGAGGCGAAGCGGCCCGACGTGGCGCTGATGGATATCAACATGCCGGGGCTCAATGGCATCGAGACGACCGCCGACATCAAAAGGCGCTTCCCGGAGACGCGGGTTTTGATCCTTTCGGTGCACTCGGCCGGGGACTTCGTGTCACAAGCGCTGCGGGCTGGCGCGTCGGGCTATCTCCCCAAGGATGCGACCCCGATGGAGCTGGAGTTCGCCCTGCGAGCCGTGGTCAATGGCGAAACCTACCTCAGCCCCAGGGTATCGGGGGATCTGGTCGATCGATTTGTCCGCTCGGCGGGTGTCGGGCAAAGTCCGCTGGAGCTGCTTACACCGCGCCAGCGGGAGATCCTGCAACTGATCGCCGAGGGCCATAGCACCAAGCAGATCGCGTCGCGGCTGAACCTGAGCGTCAAGACGGTGGAAAGCCACCGAGCCCTGTTGATGGAACGTCTGGGCATTCACGACATCGCCGGCTTGGCGCTTTTCGCGGCCCGTGCCGGTCTGGTGGAGCGGGATAGATAGTCCCGCCATCGCCCCGCCCCCTTACTCCTCGATAGCACGCGTCTGTCATCGAAGTACCGGCTTCCGCCGAGGTTGGCAGGGGCCGCAGGCGCCGCCTGCGTCCGTTCTAGGGTATTTGGCGGGCCGATTTCAGGTTTTTCCTAGTACACAGGGTCCGTGCTTGGGCCGAACATTCCCCCTATTGGGTGTGAGCGGTCGCCCCGTGCCGCAGTCGGGGCATGGTTGCGTCTCCCACCTGTCGCATTCCCACTGGCCGCAAGGACCGAGTTCAGGCGTGAGAGCAAGGAAGCCCAAGCGGGTTCTGCTGGTGGACGACAACCAGGATTTCCTGAAAGCCGCAAAGCGTTTCTTGCGCGCTGTGTCCGGGCTGGAACTGGTGGGGGAGGCGACTTCCGGAGAGCAGGCACTCGAACTGACCGCCGCGCTGCATCCGGACCTCGTTCTGATGGATTTCGCGATGCCGGGGATGAACGGGCTCGCGGCAACGCTCCGGATCAAGCAGCAGCCCAACGCGCCGAAGGTGATCATCGTAACGCTGCATACCCATTCTGCACTCCGTGCCCTGGCCAACGAAGCGGGTGCGGACGGCTTGCTGCAGAAGGAGAACCTGGTGGTTGAGCTGCCGCGACTGCTTGCCTCGCTGTTTCCGGCTGGCACGTCGTCGGGCGATCGGCAGCCGAAATGACTGGCGCTCTGCATAGTCGGCTATTCCAGGCGAGCGCCGTCGCGGCATTAGCAGTGATCATTCTCGGCCTCGGTTACCTGGGCACGCGAGGCCAGCCTCTTACGCGGAATTCCCCGATCGAAAAGCTGCGCATCGCCATACCTATGGTGCCGCACACTGCGCTGCTGTACGTCGCGGCGGCAAAGGGATATTTCGCTGAGGAAGGGCTCGAGGTAACGATGATGCCGACGATCGATGGCAAAGCGGCGATCGACCTCGTGGTGCAGAGCAAGGCCGACCTCGGGGCGGCATCGGACGTGGTATTTGTCCTCTCGGCTACAAAGGGAGAGGGCCTCCTCGGGATCGCAGCAAACATCAGCTCTTCGAACGATATGGCCGTGATCGCGCGGCGCGATCGCGGCATCTCCGCGCCGCGCGATCTCGCGGGCAAAAAGGTCGGGGTCACCCTGGGCGCGGCTGGCGAGTACTTCCTGTGGGCATTCCTCATCCGGCACAAGCTGCCACCCGATTCGATCGCGCTGGTGGACCTGCCGCCGGACCGGATCGTGGGAGCGCTCGCCAACGGCAGCGTCGACGCGGTGGCGACTTGGCAGCCGATCTCGTTGCAAGCGCAGGCCGCGCTGGGCAAAAACGCCCTGTCCTTCACCGAGGCCAACGCGTACAGGACCACCATTGCGGCGATCGGCCGCAGCGAATTCCTGAAAGGGCATGCCGATGTAATCGAGAAACTCATGCGGGCGATGTTGAAGGCAGAGCAGTTCATGCGGTCCCATCCGGAAGAAACGCTGAACCTCGCCGCCGAGTGGCTGAAGATCGACGTCGACGCACTGCGACCGACATGGAAGCAGTTCGACTTCAGAATCAACCTGCTGCAATCGCATCTCATCACCCTGGAGGACGAGGCGCGCTGGGCCATGGCGCGCGGCTACGCCGCCAAGGGGCCTGTTCCCAATTTCCTGCCGCACCTGTACCTGGACGCGCTGCTGGCCGTCCAGCCCGAACGCGTGACGGTATTGCGTTAGCGCCGGACCCGCGCATGAAAATCGGCACCAAAGAACGGTTCGTAACGGGCATTGGGCTCGCGGCGATCGGCATCATTGCAGCGATGATCTGGTGGACATACTCGGAGGTCGAGGACGCGAATCGCCAGCGCCGAGTGACGAGTGAGATCGGGCGCGGGCTCACCGAGCTGATGCTGGTAACCTTCGATTACCGCCTATACCACAATGAGCGGGCGCGGGTGCAGTGGGACGCGGTGTCGGACCGCGTCGACCGGCTTATCGCGAATGCCCGGTTCGTGGAGCCGGCGCAGATCGAAATCCTCGCCGGTTTGCGCGAAAGAAGGGCGGCAGGGCGGCGTCTCTTCGCCGAGATCACAGCGGCAAGCGGTGCAGCCCGCGCGGACGCCCCGTTGGACGATGCGAGCCGGCGATTCGAGGCGCAACTGCTCAGCCAACTGCTGACCTACCAGCAGGAGAACTCAACCGACGCATTCCGCCTGAACAACCTTGCGACGGAGCGCATCATCGAAGCCGAGCGGCAGGTGATGATCGTGATCCTCGCGGGACTCGCGTTGATCGCGTCGATCATAGTCGGCGCGTCATGGTTTCTCCGTCGCGACGTGCTCGCGCCGATCGCCGGACTCCAGCAGGCTACGCGGCAGGTTGCCGCGGGCAATTGGGATTTTGTTCTTGGCATACGCGGCGACGACGAGATCGGCGAGTTGTCGAAGAATTTCGACGCCATGACCAAGTCGCTGCGGCAGTCGTTTGCGCAGATCGAGCGCAGCAACCAGGATCTCGCCGCGTTGAACGAGGAGTTGGAAGCATTCAGCTATTCGGTGTCCCACGATTTGCGCGGGCCGCTGCGCAGCATGGACGGCTTCTCTCTGGTGCTGATCGAGGACTACGGCGACAAGCTGGACGAAGAGGGCAAGGACGCCCTGGAGCGCATCCGCGCCGCGAGCCAGCGCATGGGCTACCTCATCGACGACCTGCTCCGGCTGTCCCAGGTGACACGCGCCGAGCTTAACGTGACGCGGGTCGACCTCTCCGCGATCGCGCGCGAGATCGCCGATGCCTTAGACCGGGAGCAGTCCGGCCGGTCCGTGCAATGGGCAATCGAGTCTGGCTTGAGCGTCCGCGCCGACCCGGCGCTGATGCGGATCGCCATGCAAAACCTGCTCCAGAACGCCTGGAAGTTTACCGGCAAGACGGACAGGCCGGTGATTCGCGTCGGCGCGCTGGAACGCGACGCAAAGACGGTGTATTTCGTCGCTGACAACGGCGTGGGTTTCGACATGGCGCACGCGGACAACCTTTTCGGCGCGTTCCAGCGCCTGCACCACGTTGGCGATTTTCCCGGCACCGGGATCGGCCTGGCGATCGTCCAGCGGATCATCCGCCGGCACGACGGGAAAATCTGGGCTGAGGCGAAGGAAGGCGAAGGAGCGACGTTCTTTTTCAGTGTGAAGGAATCGGAAAATGGATCAGATGAGCAAGACCATCCTGCTGGTTGAAGACAATCCGGACGACGCGAAGCTGACCCTGCGCGCGTTCAAACGCAACAACATGCTGAACCCGGTCGTCGTGGCCCGGGACGGCGTCGAAGCGCTCGACTTCCTGTTTGCGCGGGGCGCCTACGCCGAGCGCGCCGGGAAGCCGCCACCGACGCTGATCATTCTCGACCTGAAACTCCCCAAGCTCGACGGCCTGGGCGTGCTGAAGGCGGTCCGCGGCGACGAGCGGACCAAGCTCATTCCGGTGGTGATCCTGACTTCGTCCAAAGAGGAGCAGGACCTGGTTCAGGGCTACTCCCTGGGTGCGAACAGCTACGTGCGCAAGCCCGTCGACTTTACGGAGTTTCAGGAGGCGGTGAGAGTTCTCGGCATCTATTGGTTGATGACGAATCAACCGCCGCCGGAGCGCAAACCCGCGTGAACAAGCCGGTCAAAGTCCTGATCGTCGAGGACTCCGAAGACGACGCGAAGCTGGCGCTGCTGGCGCTCCGCCGCGGCGGGTTCGACCCGACCTCCCGGCGCGTGCAGACTGCGGCGGAACTGGAAACCGCGCTGGCGCAGGAGCGCTGGGACGCGGTCATCTTGGATTTCAAGATGCCGGGCTTCACCGGCATGGATGCGCTCAGGATTTTCCGTTCCACCGGCCTCGACATTCCTGTCATCCTCATTTCCGGCACCATCGGCGAGGAAACCGCCGTGGATGCGATGAAGGCCGGCGCCAGCGACTACGTGATGAAGAAGAGCCTGGCGCGGCTCGCACCGGCGCTGGAACGCGAGCTGAAAGAGACGCAAATGCGCGCGGCCCATCGCCGGGCTCAAGCGGATCTGACTGATAGCGAAAAGCGATTCCGGCAGATGGCGGAAAACATCCGCGACGTGTTCTTTCTCCTCGATGCGGACGGCACTAGCATGCTGTACATCAGCCCGGCGTACGAAGAGGTCTCGGGCCGCAGCTGCGAAAGCCTGTACGCGAATCCGGAATCGTGGATCGAGGCGATCCACCCGGATGACCGGGCGTCGACCTACGAGAAGTACAAGAAAGGAATGTTGGCGGGGAATGCCGAATTCGAGTACCGGATCGTTCGCCCGGACGGCTCGATTCGCTGGATCAAGCTTAGAGGCTTTCCGGTCCGCGACGACGCCGGTAACCTTGTACGCATCACAGGCGTCGCCGAGGACATCACCGAGCGCAAGCAGGCCGGGCAGGAATTGCGCGAAAGCGAGCGTCGCTTCAGCGACATGCTCGGCAACGTGGCGCTGGTTTCGGTCATGGTCGACCGCGAAGAGCGGATCACGTACTGCAACGAGTACCTGCTCCGCCTGACCGGTTGGCGACAGGAGGAAGTTATCGGGCGAACTTGGTCGGAGCTTTTCGTACCGCCCGAAATTAACGATAGGAAAGATGCTTTCGCGGCGCTCCTCGCCAACAGGCCCGAAGCATGGCATCGCGAGAACGAGATCCTCACACGTTCGGGCGAGCGTCGGCTCATTCGCTGGAACTGTTCGGTGCTGCGGTCGGGAGCCGGCGATGTGATCGGAACGGCAAGCATCGGCGAAGACATAACCGAGCAAAAGCGGGCTGAGATTAAAATCAAGCACCTCAACCGCGTATACGCCATGCTGAGCGGCATCAATACGCTGATCGTGCGCGTGCGCGACCGCGACGAGCTTTTCAGGGAGGCATGCCGGGTCGCGGTCGAGCACGGCCAATTCCGGACGGCCTGGATAGGTGTCATCGATCGGAGCGCGATGAAGATCGTGCCAATTGCCTCGGCGGGTGCGGAATCGGAGTTCCTGACGCTCATCGAAGACCGTTTCTCGCTGCGCGAAGACGCGCTGCTGGGAAACACCATGAGCGCGCGTGCGGTCAGGGAAAAGAAAGCGATCGTGACCAACGATATACGAGACGATCCAAAGGTCTTCTTCGCGAAGGAGCGCATCGAGCGCGGAATTTTCTCGATGGCTATTCTGCCTTTGCTGGTCTCGGATAACGCGATAGGTGTACTCGCGCTGTATGCCGACGAGACCGGTTTTTTCGATGAAGAAGAGTTGAAGCTGTTGACGGAGCTCGCCGGCGACATCGCGTTCGCGATTGACCACATCGAAAAAGCGGAAAAGCTCAACTACCTCGCATACTACGATGTACTCACCGGACTCGCGAACCGCAGTCTGTTTCTCGAGTGGGTGGCGCTGTACATGCGCAGCGCTGTCCGTCGCGGGCACAAGCTTGCCTTGTTCGTGATCGATCTGGAGCGGTTCAAGAACATCAACGACAGCCTCGGCCAGTCGGCCGGCGACGCGCTCTTGAGGCAGGTGGCGAAGTGGCTGACGCGCAACGCCGTGGGGGACGGCAACCTGGTGGCACGAGTGGGTGTGGACCATTTTGCCGTGGTGCTGCCGGAAGTAAAGCAGGAGGACAACGTGGTGCCGCTTCTGGAGAAATGGATTGAAGCTTTTCTGGAGCATCCGTTCCACCTGAATGACGCCGTGTTCCGGCTCGCCTTCAAGGTCGGAGTAGCGCTATTCCCGGATGACGGTGCCGACGCCGATACTTTGTTCAAGAACGCCGAGGCCGCGCTCAAGAAGGCCAAGGCGAGCGGCGAGCGATACCTGTTTTACACGCGGACAATGACCGAAATGGTGGCCGGCAAGCTCACCCTGGAAAATCAGTTGCGCCAGGCGCTGGACAAAGGAGAATTCGTGCTCCATTACCAGCCCAAGGTGAACCTCGCGAGCGGCAAGCTCACCAGCGCCGAGGCGCTGATCCGGTGGAATGATCCGCGAACGGGACTGGTGCCGCCGGGCCGGTTCATCCCGATCCTGGAAGAAACCGGATTGATCCATGAAGTCGGGCGTTGGGCGCTGCGCCAAGCCATCGAAGACTACCTGCGCTGGCGCAGCGCGGGCCTGGCTGCCGTGCGCATCGCGGTGAACGTGTCACCGCTGCAACTGCGCCATCGCGGCTTCATCGCCGAGATCAGGCAGGCAATCGGTATCGACGCGCATGCGGCGGCCGGACTGGAACTGGAGCTCACCGAAAGCCTGATCATGGAGGACGTCAAGCACAGTATCGCCAGCCTGCAGGCGATCCGCGCCATGGGCGTAAGCATAGCCATCGACGACTTCGGCACCGGCTTCTCCTCGCTCAGCTACCTCGCCAAACTGCCGGTGGACACGCTGAAGATCGACCGCTCGTTCGTGATCGACATGACTGGCGCGCCGGAGGGACTGGCGCTGGTGTCCACCATCATCAGCCTGACACATTCGCTGAAGCTCAAGGTGGTGGCGGAGGGCGTCGAAACCGAGGAGCAATCGCGCCTGCTCCGGTTGCTGAACTGCGACGAAATGCAGGGCTTTTTATTCAGCAAACCGGTGCCGGGCGAGATCTTCGAAACAAGATTCCTGGCCCCGCCTCCCGCCGGGTGACGGATAATGATGAAGATACTGATCGCGCACGCACTGCAGCGCCCACAGGCCAAGTTCGGCGTGATGCTTGGCGCGGTATTTCTCGCCGAGCTGACCCTGATGTTGGTGGCCGACCAGTTGCAACTTGTCACGACCGGCTGGGCAGGGGCGTTGATCGACGCGGCGACTCTCACCGCGGTCGCCTCGATCATCATGTGGCCGTTGATCATCAAGCCGCTTCACGCGGCCCTCGAGTCCGAACATGCACAGGCGCAGGCGATTCTCGATTCAGCATTCAACGCGATCATCACAATTGACGATCACGGCATCATTCAGGCGCAGAACGGCGTGGCACGGATCATGTTCGGCGTTTCCGATCAAGACGCCATTGGTCGCAACATAAGCACCATTATTCCTCCCCCTCATCGCGAGCAGCACGATCGCTATCTGGAGAGCTACCGCCGGACCGGCGTGAAGCACGTGATCGGCAAACTGCAGTACCTTGACGCGATGCGGACGAACGGTGAAATCTTTCCGGCCGAATTGGCGATAAGTGAGGTCCGGGCTGGGGACAAGCGCCTTTTTACCGCCATTATCCGCGACGTCTCCGAGCGCAAGCAGGCCGAGTCGGCGCTGCGTGAGAGCGAGGACCGCTACCGCGATATAGTCGAAAACAGCGCGGGCCTAATCTGCACCCACGATCTGGAAGGAAAACTGCTGTCGGTGAATGCGGCGATGGTCCGTTTCACCGGGTATTCGCGGGAAGCGCTGCTCGGCATGAACGTGACCGATCTGCTCACTCGGGGCGCGCGAGATAGTTTCGCCGCCTACCTCGCCGAGATTCGGACAAAGGGCACGGCGCGCGGTCTGATGCAAATCCGCACCGCGGACGGCAAAACGCGCTGGTGGGAATACCACAACACGCTGCGCACCGAGGGCGTGGCCGCGCCCGTGGTGCGGGGCATGGGGGAGGACGTCACCGAGCGCAAGCTCGCGGAGGAAGCGCTGCAACAGGAACACGCCAGGCTCCTGGAGTCCGAGCGAGAACTCCTCAACGCGCATGAGTCGCTTGCCGAAGCGGATCGCCTGGAGTCTGTCGGACGCCTGGCCGCCGGCGTCGCCCATGAAGTCAAGAATCCGTTGGGGATTATCCGCCTCGGCACTGACTACCTTGCCAAACAGTTTTCGCAGGAAAGCAACCAGGAGGTTCTCGATGACATTCG
>Ga0097691_1003261_pt1 | contig 10107 bp, 11 predicted proteins | sample NGESurdeep072012_8_FD_72858 | JGI IMG/M metagenome (GOLD analysis project Ga0097691, IMG submission 72858) | Arctic peat soil microbial communities from Barrow, Alaska - NGEE Surface sample 210-1 deep-072012 | ecosystem: Environmental > Terrestrial > Soil > Wetlands > Peat ...
CCATGTGCCCGAGCCGCACCCGGGAGGTCACGCTGGCGATCGCCGCCAGCGTGGTGAACGACTCGAAGGTGATCTCGTCAGTCGTGTCCGGCGTCGTGTGGAAGTGGTCGAAGACCCACTCGGACTCGAAGCCGAGCGCCTCGGCCTGCCGCGCCATCTCCACCGTCCGGGCCCAGGCCCGTGCCGGATCCCATCCGTCGTACTCGTGCTTCCAACCCTGCGGCACCAGCACCCCGACCTGCATTGCTTCCTCCGATCGGCCTCGGTGAGTTCAACCGTTCGGTGCAAGGGGGTCGCGATCGCTCATTGACCTGCCGCGTGGAAAGGTTCCGAGATCACTGCCCATTGTAGGCGTTTGCCCGCCACCATCCGGTCATAGCGTGGGGAGGTGAACGCTCGACGGGCAGGAGGAAATGCGGCGGCCTTTCATGGTCGGGCGGCGTCGTGCCGCTGAGTTCTGGGGCGCGGCGCGGCATCATCGAGGGGACCCGGAACCGGGCGAAGGTGCGCGTCCGAGCCGGCCGAGCCTGGTCATGTCGTGCGGCTATGGAGACGGGTTGGTGGCTTGTACCAGCTCTACGGACGGCTCGACGCGGGGGACGAGGATTGCGGCGATGACCGCCGCAGCGAGACAAGCCACCACTCCGAAGATGATCGCGCCGTCCAGTGAGACAGGCGCGAGTAGACCGGCGATCGCCGAACCGACCGGGAATCCCATGAAGTTGAACGACATCGAGACGGCGTAGGCGCGGCCCAGCAGGGCGGGGTCCGTCCGCCGCTGGCGCATGGTGAACATCCCGATGTCGAGCGGTCCGTTCAGGAGCCCAATGAGCGCCATCGACAGGGCGACCAGGAGCAGGCTGTCGGTGGCGAGCAGCAGAGCGACCGCGATGGCCATGCCGGCCATTGGCCACACGATCATCGACCACTCCCGGTCGTGGGTGTCGAGCCGGCCCGCCAGGAATGCCGTGAAGATCCCCGTCGCGCCGCTGATGGCGAACACCCAGCCGACCGCGGCTTCGCCGAGATGGAGGTGGTCGAGCACGAGCAGGGGCACCACGATCGTCGTCATGCCCCCGCTCAGGTTGAGAATGGAGAGCGAGAAGCCGAGGCCCCGGAGCGTCCGGTTGCGCCACGTGTATTGCAGGCCTTCCCACGCGTCGCGGAGCAGGCTTCCGCTCGAGGTGGTGGCCGTGCGCGGGTCCGGCGCACCGATCAGGACCAATGCGGCGAGTCCGAAGACGGCTCCGACGCCGATGAGTGTGACCGGGGCGCCAACCAGGGCGACAAGCCCGGCGGCGAGCGGTGGGCCGATGATCGAAGCGACGATGTAGCCGTTCGAGTCGACGGCGTTGACGCGCTCCCACAGGTGGGGCGGCACCAGAATCGGGAACAGGCTCCGCAGGCCCGTGCTGCTCAGCGGATTGGTCAGCGAGGCAACACCGACGATGAGCACGAGGAGCCACACCGGCAGCTCGCCCACAAGCGCGAGCAGGCCGATCACCGTGAGCGCCACGAGGGCGACTACGAAGTCCACGATGATGAGCCTGGTTCGACCGTGGCGGTCGAGCAGGGCTCCTGCCAGCGGGCTGATGAGAAGCCCGGGGACGAGGCTGACGAAGATCACCAGCCCGGTCAGCGCCGGTGAGCCGTAGTGGGTCAGGGTGAACAGGACGAGGGCCACGCTGACCATCGTCTGAGCGATCCGCGCCAGCTGCATCCCCAGCAGCACGCGGCCCAACGAGGGCACGCTGAGCAGGGCGCGGTACGAGCGTGCGACGACGGAGGGACCCATGGGCTACCCATGCTAGTGTCCCGATTCGCTAATCGCTCGTGGCTTGCGGACCGCCTTGGCGAGGATCTCGTCGGCGGTCTTGACCCACGTGAACGGGCTGGAGCCGTCGTTCCACTGGCGGGTGAAGGCGTCGATCATGGCGATCAGCTCCTTGACCGAGCGGAAGCTGCCGCGCCGGATGGCCCCGCGGGTGAGGATGCCGAACCACGTCTCGACCTGGTTCATCCAGGACGCCGAGGTCGGGGTGAAGTGGAAGGTGATCCGGGGGTTCGACTTCAGCCAAGCCTGTACGGCCGGCGTCTTGTGGGTCGACACGTTGTCGAGGACAACGTGCAGCTCGCCATCGGGATAGGCCCGCTCGACCTGGCGCATGAAGGCCAGGAAGTCCTCGCCCCGATGGCGGGCCCGCGTCTGCTGCGTGACCTTGCCGGTCCCCACCTCAAGCGCCGCGAAGAGGCAGGTCGTGCCATTCCGTTTGTAGTCGTGGGTGTGGCGCTCCACCTGCCCGGGCCGCAGGGGCAGCATCGGCTGGGTCCGATCGAGCGCCTGGATCTGGGTCTTCTCGTCGAGCGAGAGCACGATCGCCCGCTCGGGCGGCGCGAGGTAGAGCCCGACGACGTCGCGAACCTTGGCTTCGAGCGCCGGGTCGGTGCTGAACTTGAAGGTCTCGGTACGGTGGGGCTTCAAGCCCGCCTCGGCCCAGATCCGCAGGATGGTCGTGGTGCTCATGGCGACCTCCCGGGCGAGCCGGCGGGAGCTCCAATGGGTGAGACCGGCCGGTGGCGGGGAGAGGGTCAGGGCGATGACCCGGTCGCGCTCCTCCCGCGAGTAGCGCCGCTCGCGTCCGGGCCGTGGCGCGTCGCGCAGCCCGGCCAGGCGCCCGCGCTCGAAGCGACGACGCCAGAGCAGGACAGTCATGGGGCTCACCCCCACGTCCGCCGCGATCCGGTTGTTCGGTGCTCCGGCGGCGGCGGCCAGCACGATCCGCGCCCGGGTGGCCAGGCGTTGCTCGGTCCGTCCGGCTCGGGCGATCGACCGCAGCACAGCGAGCTCGACTTCATCGACGACCAACGGGGGTGCTGGACGGTTCGGCATGCGCAGCATCGTAGCTGCGATCTCGCCAAACATCTAGCTTTCTCCGTGACGGGACACTAGGAGGCTGCGTCGGTAATCGCCACCCCGAAGGGCAGCGAGGGCCACCGGCGACGGGTCGAGGCATGGTCGACGGCTGCACGGTTCGGTGACGCTCCGAGATGGAGCTGCGTGACCGGCGGTGGAGCCGCCCGATGGGTCACCCGGTGGCCCATCCGGTCGTCCTCCGCCTGGTTGGGGTCCAGCCCGGGATCACCCGGCCGGCCCGACCGCTGCCGAAGAGCTTGCCGAGGTTGTGGACCGCGGCCACGAGCATCCATTCGGCGCGCACCGCCTCGAGCCCCCGGAGGCTGAAGCGGCGGAAGCCGCGGGCCTCCTTGATCTGGCCGAAGACCGGTTCGACGATCGCCTTGCGCCTCGCGTAGTGGCGGCGGCCCTCCTTCGTCCGCAGCTTGCGGGACATCCGCTCGCGGGCCGAGAGGCGGGCCGGGATCCGGCCTCGTGGTGCCGCTGGCGCCTCCCGGCCGTGGTGGTCACGGGCGACCGCGACATAGGCGTCGATGCCCGCTCCTGCGAGATGGGCGAGGTTGTCGTCGGAGCAATAGCCGGCGTCGGCGAGGAGGCGGCGCGGGGAGCGCCCGGTGTTGCGGGTGACCTGCTCGACGAGCCCTGGCAGCGAGCGGGTGTCGACAGGGTCGGCGGTCACGACGGTGGCCACGATCACCTGCGCGGTGTCGTCGACCACGGCGCCCACGTTGTAGGCCTGGACCCAGCCATCGGGCCGGCTGCGCATCACCCGGCTCTCGGGGTCGGTGAAGTTGCGCTGGGCCTTCGGCTCGGGGACGGCGTCGGGGTTGCCGGTCCGGACCTTCGCCTCGGCCTCGAGGGCCGCCCTGGCCTCGCGGATCGCCTCGAGCCTGCCCGCGTGGGTGCGCAGCCCGGGCGGCAGATCGTCGCCGCGCTCGTCCCCGTAGGCCGCATCCTCGGCGGCGTCGGTGGCCTCGGCCTCGGCGAGGATCGCCGCCACCTTGGCCGCGAGGGCCGCCTCGCGCTCGGGCATCCGGGCGTAGCTCATCGCCTTGTGCTTGCTGGCATTGGCCTTGATCTTCGTCCCGTCGAGGGCGACCCGCCCCAGGCGCACGAGACCCGCTCGCCGGCACAGGACGAGGACCTCGAGGAACAGCCCGGAGAAGGCGGCGAGGTGGCGCCGCCGGAACTCGCCGATCGTCTTGTGGTCCGGGCGGGCCTGGCCCGCGAGGAACATGAAGCCGACATCGGATCCGAGGCGCTCCTCGATCCGCCGCGAGCTCCGGACCCCGGTGGCATAGCCATACAGGAGCACCTTGAGCATCATCGCCGGGTGATAGGGCGGCATGCCCCGGGGCTCCTCGTGGGCAGCCAGGAAGGGCCGCAGATCGAGCTCGTCGACGAGGTCGCTGATGAAGGCCGGCAGGCCCGCCGGATCGACCCAGTCACGCAGCGAGGGCGGCATGAGCAGGAGGCTGTCCTGGTCGTACGGGCGGAAGGTCTTCAGGCGCATACGAGATTCTCGCACCCGGGCCGCCTTGCGGGTGGCGATTACCGACGCAGCCTCCTAGGAGCGTGTGTCGGTAACGCGAATCTGCAAGACCAGCCTCCACCCACGACAAACGGCTGGGCCGATATCGCGCGTCGCTCCCCACTTCGGCCCCCATACGGACCAAGAATAGGGACGACGTTCTCGGAAAGGCATTACCGACCCAGCCTCCTAGGGTATTCTTTGCTCTGGACGTACGACCACCTCTACCCGATCGTCGGCGACCCGCACGGCCCCATCTTCGAGGGATGGCTGACGATCGCCGCCTGGGCGGCCACGACCGAGCGCGTCCGGATTGCCAAGCTCGAGTCCCTGGCTGAAGGGTTCAACAATCCGACTCACGCCGCCCAGCGATACTCGTGGATCAGACCGCCGAGCACGTCCCTTCGTTCGACGGGCGTTCGGGGAGTCCCCTGGACCTGCGGTGTTCGGTTACCGGCGGGCACGGCCAAGCTCAGTCCCCGATGTGGTCTCTCCGCCACGTAGTGCGCGACGTACGCCCCGAGCACCCGCTCGAGGTGCCGACGACCGTAGATCAGGACGTGGTCGAGGCACTCTTGGCGTTCCGAGGAGACGGCGGACCAAGAAGTACAGGAGCGAGAACAGCATGGAGTTCCTTCCGGTAGAGGAGAGCGCATGCTACCGGTGCCGCAGACCCCGAATCGGGGAAATTGAACCCTTCAGGCCCAGAGACCGGCCAGGATGCCGGTCTCCCAGTCGATCAGCGTGCCGTAGCAGTCGAAGGTCAGCGCGTCAAAGGCGCTGTAGTCGATTTCGGTCGTCGTCGCCAGATTGGTGCAACTGCGGCGATCCGCGATCAGCCCCTGGCGCCGCCGGTGAAGTTCCATGACGCGAGATGGAGCGTTGGCACGAGGTAGACGCTGTCCCAGCCACCGAACAGGAGGGCGCGCTCGGCCCCGACGGCGCGGACCGCCCCCGGAGCGAACGCCTCGATGAACGACTGGGTAAACCGCAGGTTCGTGACCGGCCGTACGATCCGGCCCCGCTCGATGAGCCAGACGCCGTTGCGGGTCAGCCCCGTCACGACCTGGGTCTTCGGGTCGAGGATCCGGGTGTACCAGAAGTCGGTGACGAGGACGCCGCGGTCGACGTCGGCGATGAGCTCATCGGCGGTCTTCGCGCCGGCGGTCATGACGAGGTTCGCCCCGAGCGCGCCCCACGTCCCGCCGCCCTCGACCGCGTGACCGGTGCTCTCCGCGCCGGCCTCCCGGGCGGTCCGCCGATTGTGGAGCAGACCGCTCGTCACGCCCGCCGAGACGAGGTCGCGCCGCTGCTTCGGCGTCCCCTCGATGTCGAACGGGATGCCGACCATGTCCGGGTCGGCGACGTCGTCGCGGAGGGTGATCGAGGGGTCGAACTGCGTTTCCCCGAGGCGAACGAAGGAGCGCCCGTCCTCCACGGCCCGGCCGTTGAAGCCGTGAACGAGCAGGAAGGACAGGATATTGGCGACACACTCCGGCTCGAGGATCACCTCGTACCGGCCAGGCGACAGGTCGGTCGGGTCGCTCGCCGAGCGGGCCTTGCCGGCGGCCCGCTCGCCGACCGGGCGGCCGGCGAGATCGGCCAGCCTGACGGAAACCCGCCGGGCGCTGCCATCGGCTGTCGGCGTCCGGGCGATCCCGTCGAGGTTCGCCGTGGTCCCGCGGCCGGCCAGCCGCTGGCCGGCGCTGTTGGCGAAGGCGACCGTGATGGCGCTCGTCGAGCAGAAGCCAGCGGTCTCGAGTCCACCCGCCGCGTCGACGAAGTCGCGGACCCGTCGGGCGCGTTCGTCGGGCGTGCCGGCGGCGGTCGCCTCGTCCCAGTGCCCGATTGGCGGCGCGCCGGCGTCCGAAGCCGGGGTGGGGACGGTCAGGCCGGGCCAGTCGGGGTCAGCCGGGGCGATCCTCGCCGCGGCGACGACGTCGGCGACCAGCCGGCGGAGCGTGCCGTCGTCGACCGGCCCGTCGAGCGCGCCGGAGGCGACGCGACCGTCGAGGGCGACCCGGAGCAGGACGTGGCTGACCTCCTCGGCGACGTTCTGATGGATGAAGTTGGTGGCGAAGCGGGTCAGGCTGTCGATGCCGCGGCGGACGGTGACCTCCGCCTCGGCCGGACCGGCCTGCTCGGCGACGAGATCGAGGACCCGCTCGGCAGTCGTCGCGGGCTCGCTCGTCGTGGCATCGATCGTCGCCGAGTTCCCATCGGCCGACCCGCGCCCGGTCGTCTCGGTCGTCATCCCCGGACCCCCACCCGGATCCCGCGGAAGCGGGCCGGGACCGCCGGATGACCGGTGTGGCCGATCTGCTGGGGTTGGCCCTTGCCGCAGTTCGGCGTCCCCCAGAACGTCCACTCGTCCGGCCCGCCGAGCATGTCGAGCGAGCCCCAGAACCGCGGGCTGATCGCCGTGTACGTCGGGTTCTTGAGCAACCGGCCCCGCTTGCCGCCCTTGATCTCCCAGCCGATCTGGCAGCCGAACTGGAAGTTCAGCCGCTTGTCGTCGATCGACCAGGAGCGGTTCGTATCCATCAGGATCCCGTCGTCGGTGGCCGCGATCATCGCGTCGAGCGAGTCGCTGCCCGGCAGCAGCCCGACGTTCGTCATCCGGACCATCGGGATTCGGTTGAAGCCTTCCGCCCGGATCGCGCCGGCGGACCGTTCGATGCCGGCCAGCGCCGCCGAATCCCGGCCGCTCAGCGTCCCGACCCAGACGCCGTCACGGACGATGTCGACCGGATGGGCCGGCGTCCCCTCGTCGTCGAAGCCGAAGCTGCCGAGGGCGCCGGGCAGGGTCGCATCGGCGGTGATGTTCATCAGCTCCGAGCCGAAGCGAAGCGAGCCGAGCTTCGGCAGCTCGAGCCACGACGTCCCGGCAAAGGCCGCCTCCCAGCCGAGGATCCGGTCGAGCTCGACGGCATGACCGACCGACTCGTGGATCTGGAGCGCCATCTGCTCGCTGCCGAGGATCAGGTCGGTCGCATCCAGGGACGGGCACTGATCGGCCGTCAGGAGGGCGCGCGCCTCCTCGGCGATCCGCGCCGCATTGGTCGGCAGATCCAGCTCGCGGATGAGCTCCCAGCCGCGGGTGCCGTACTGACCCCGGATCCCCGGGTAGCTGCGCTGCTGCGTCTCGCGCTCGCCGACGGCCAGCGCCGAGATCGACGCCCCGCACTCGACGATGTGCTGGTCGATCCGGTGACCCTCGCTGCTGACGAGCCACTTGCGGGTGTCCCAGATGCGATGGCTCGCCTCGGACACGTCGGCGCCATGCTCGCCCATCGTCCGCGTCACGCGTTCGAGCAGATCGCCCTTCTCGGCGAGGGACACCGACCAGGGATCCACGCGGTAGTCGCTCTGCCATGTACCTTGGGTCGCCGGCTCCTCGGCAAGGCCGAGGTCGGCACCCGGCACGAGGGTCGACGCCCGGGCGACCGCGGCTGCCTGCTCTCCGGCCCGTCGCGCCGCTGCCGATCCCACGTCCGGCACCGCGAAGAAGCCCCAGCTCGACCCGATCAGGGCCCGGACGCCCACACCGGCCCGCTCCTCGCGGTCGAGGCTCTCGACGGCGCCGTTGCGGGCCGCCATCGCCTCTGTCCGCATCTCCATCACCCGTGCGTCGGCGTAGCGGGCACCGGCGTTGAGCGCGGCCTCGACCGCGGCGGTGGCGACGTCGTACATCGCCCACATGCTAGGCCGATGTCGACCCCCGTGCGAATCGCTGGGATCGGCTGTCAGACGAGCCCTTCGAGCCGCCGCACGGCGGCATCCGGTCCGGGCATCACCGCGATCTCCGCGGCGATCGCCGCCGCTCGCTGGCGATAGCGCGGATTGCCGAGGACGTCATCGGCAGCGGCCAGAACCAGCTCCGGCGTCAGGTCGCTCGGGTCACCGCGCAGAACGGAGAGTCAGGCAGGGTCATGCGCATCGTCAGCCACTGTGTCGTCGTTTATGCGCGCCTCGAGATCTGGCAGGACTATCAGACGATGAAGATGTGGCTGGAGGTACCGATCAGCTCCGTGGCCGGGGTGCTCGATCAGGTCCGCAGTCGCGCTCTGACCTTCGCCCGGGAGATCGAGGAACAGAACCCGGCGGCCGGTGAGACGAAGGGCGGCCAGGCCACCAGCGCGCCGCCGGTCCCATAGGCGGGCACCAGGTCTGCCGCGGTGCCGTCGCCGTGGCTCCGCTCCCTGGCGGTAGGCCGTGTCCCAACGATCGTCTTCGTGGTCGTGCTCACGCTGGCCGTGGCCACGACGTGGCCATTCCAGGCGGTCCCGTTCGCGCTCGCGGCGGCACCGCTCAGGACCCTCGCGCTGGTCGTCGACGATCCCGCCTGAAATCGCCCCTGGCTGCGCGCCCGGGACCCCCACGCTATGACCTGATCGAGCCTGACACCCCGGCCGCGGGTCACGTCGGCCGCAGTGACATCGCTCGATCGCCCCCATCGCCTGTTGCATTCCTCGCCCCCGGTGGCAGGCTTGAGGGTGCCAGGCTGGCTCCGGCCGGCAGCGGAGAGGCATCGTATGACCTACAAGCAGACCGGGCCCGACGAGGTCCGCCCCAACACCCTGCGGGACCAGGCGGCCCCGAACACGTTCCGCAGCCAGGCCGGCCCCGGAACCGTCGGCGGGCAAGATCTGAACAGCGGCGGCAGGAACGCGGCGCCACCCAGGCGCGTGGCCCGGCCGCAGCTCCGCGTCTGGGTGTACGTGGCCCTGGCCGTGCTGGTGGTCTTCGTCGCCCTGTATCTGCTGAGCGGGACGCCGTAGTCGAGAGGCGGGGCTTCCTGCGCGCTGGGCCGGGTCGCGCCGAGGTCGGGGTGGATGTCGAGGTACGCGGGTGACGCGCCGCCGTTGGGCCCACCCGCGCTCGGCCGGGCCCGTGCAGGGGTCATACTGGAGCGGCTTCGAAACGGGAAGGCAGCGTTGGCGATCGGGCTGTTGCTCCCCGTGCACGTCGTGGTGGCCGCCGCGCTGCGGCAGGCCTTCTTCTTGATCCGGCGCCTGGGGCGCGGGCACTGCGGGGGTGCGATGGTGGCAGGCAACGCGCCGGGGCAGGTCGAGACCGTCATCGCGTGGTCGGGAGGGCGGCGCCTCCACCTGCTCACCTGGGGTGAGATCAGCGAGGGGCAGCGGGCCAGCGTGGAGCACGCCGCTTCCCGCATCACCGAGATCGATGACCTCGAACACGCTCTCATGCGCGTCTTCCGGCACCGCGTGCAGAGGAGGATCCGGGGACACGCGACGCCCGACGTCTGGTTCGAGGTCGGGTAGCCCACGAGCGGAGCGCACCACGATGGCGGACAAGGCCGCCCGGCCGGCATCCGCGCGGACGCCCGCCTCGCGAGGCGACCGCCCATTCAAGCGACCGGTTCCCTTGCAGGCGATCACGGTCGCGACCGCGTCGACGGCGCTCCCTCTGTGGGGCCCGGGTGCGCCTGCCCGCGGCAGCATGGCCGCTGCGGCCCGGCTGCCGGCCTACTCCACCAGGTAGTCCCGCAGCTTGCGCGAGCGGCTCGGGTGGCGCAGCTTCTGCAGCGCCTTCGCCTCGATCTGGCGGATCCGCTCACGGGTCACGTGGAACTCTGTGCCGACCTCCTCGAGCGTCCGGGCACGGCCGTTCTGCAGGCCGAAGCGGAGCTGCAGCACGC
>Ga0097691_1003262_pt1 | contig 10096 bp, 6 predicted proteins | sample NGESurdeep072012_8_FD_72858 | JGI IMG/M metagenome (GOLD analysis project Ga0097691, IMG submission 72858) | Arctic peat soil microbial communities from Barrow, Alaska - NGEE Surface sample 210-1 deep-072012 | ecosystem: Environmental > Terrestrial > Soil > Wetlands > Peat ...
CCCCGCCCTTGAGGGCGAGGTACTTCGTGATCGCCGCGGTCAGCGACGTCTTCCCGTGATCGATATGGCCGATCGTGCCGACGTTGACGTGCGGCTTCGTCCGCTCAAACTTCTTCTTCGCCACGTGCGCGTCTACCTGCTACCTCTGGAGGGCTGACGAGATTACTGGAGCCCACAATGGGATTCGAACCCATGACCTCTTCCTTACCAAGGAAGTGCTCTGCCAGCTGAGCTATGTGGGCCCGGACCGGCGTCGCGGGTTGATGGTGGGCAGGAGAGGAATCGAACCTCTACAGTCGAAGACGGCTGATTTACAGTCAGCTGAGCTCACCACCTGCTCAACCTACCCACCGAACCGCGCGGTCGGACGGGAGCTGCGGCTCCGTGGTGCGCCCGGCCGACGTCATTCAATTGGAGCCGACGACGGGACTCGAACCCGGAACCGGCGGTTTACAAAACCGCTGCTCTACCAATTGAGCTACGTCGGCAAGGCGCAGGAGAACACCGCAGTCGTCTCCGAGGCGCGGCGGCCATCATAGGCGGCTGCCACGATCGCGGTCAAGCGCATCGTGCCAGCCCCGGAAGCTCGCCTCCCCGGCGAACCGTCAGCCCGGCATCTCCTCCCCGTCTCCCGCGAGCTCCGCGGGCGCATCCGCCGGGCGGTCGACGGGATCCACCTGCGGGGACGGCACGCCCGGATCCGGCGCGGGGTTGGAGTCGGGCGCTCCGCGCTGCATGGCCGCCTCGAAGACGAGGATCGAGCCCGCCACGGCGGCGTTGAGCGAGGCGATCCTTCCCCGCATGGGGATCCGGATCAGCAGGTTGCAGCGGCGGCGGATGGGGGGCGCCAGGCCGCGTCCCTCGCTTCCGACGACGAGCACGAGCGGGCCGCGAAGATCAGCCTCCCGGTAGGTCAGCGCGGCATCCGCGTCGGCACCGACGATCCGGAGACCCCGAAGATGGAGGCTCGCGAGCGCGCCCGCGAGGTCGTCGACAGGTGCCAGGAGCAGGTGCTCGCTCGCGCCCGCCGACGCCTTGACCGCCGCCGGACTGAGCGGCGCCTGGCGGCGGGTCGGGAAGAGAACGCCGTGGACGCCCGCAGCCTCGGCGCTCCGCAGGAGCGAACCCAGGTTCTGCGGGTCCTCGAGCGAGTCGAGCGCGAGCACGAACGACGCCTCGCCGCGCCCGATCGCGCGGGCGAGGATCTCGTCGGGCGCCGCGAAGCGACGAGCCTCGACGACCAGCGCGACGCCCTGGTGGCCGTCGAAGCCGGCCGTCGCCGTCAGGGTGCCACCCTCGACCTCCACGACCGGGATCCGGAGGGTGGTGGCGTGGAGCACGAGGCGCTCGAGCGCGTCGCGGCGCTGCGGCGTCACGAGGAGGCGACGTGCGACCCGTCCCGCGACGAACGCCTCTTCGACCGGACGACGGCCGGCGACGAGCTCCTCGTCGTCCGCCAAGACGAGAGCCGCTCCGGACGGCCGGACCATGCCCCAGGCTGGCGGCCGCGGGTGGGCGTCCCTGAGCGGTCGCGACGGGCGCCCCGGCGCGCCGGGCTGCAACGGCGAGCGGAAGGGACGATCCAGGAATGCGGCGGCGGGACGATCGTCCCGTCCGGCATTCCGGTCCGCAGGCGCCGGGGGGCGAACCGCCGGCCGGAAGCCCGGATGGGCGCCCGGGCCCGACCCGCTGAATGGGGCGCCTCGGGTGGCATTGCCACCGCGGCCGGCGCCGCCACCGCGGCCGGCGCCGTCAGGGGGCCCGGGTCGGCCCCGAAAGCCGGGCGGCCCGCCCTCGCCGAACCGCTCCCAGCCATCGGGCTGCGGCGCACCACCCCGGCCCGCGCCGGATCGGCCCGAGGGCGGGCCTTCCGGCGGACGGTCGCCCGGCGGACGGTCGTGCCGGGAGCGGTCCGGATCACGACGGATATTGCCCGGAGCTGCGTCAGGACCTCGGCGGCCGGCGGGTCGCTGGCCGGCCGGACGTCCCTGTCCGGGCCATCGGGACTCGCCGCGAGCGCCGTCGGCCCGCCGCGGGCGACGTGAGTCCGGCGGCTCAGGCATCGGACGGCGTCCCCGCGCGGCGCCAGCGTTGCCCGTCGCGCGAATCTTCGACCGCGATCCCGCGGGCCGCCAGCTCGTCGCGGAGGCGATCGGAGGCGGACCAGTCGCGCGCAGCCCGCGCGGCCGCCCGCCTGTCGATGAGGTCCCGGAGGCCCGCGTCGAGCTCCGGCTCGCCGGCGTCGGGCAGTAAGCCGAGAACGCGGTCGACGTCCCGCAGCGCGGCAAGCGCCCGGGCAGCGTCCGCGGTGGAGAGGGAGCGAGCGGCGATCCTCCGGTTCACGTCGCGGACGAGGTCGAAGACCGCGGCCAGCGCGGCGGAGATCCCGAGGTCGTCGTCCATCGCCAGCGTGAACGCTTCGCTCGCGGCGTCGATCACCGCCGGGAGACCGGGGTCGGCCGGGTCTCCGCCACGATAGGCGGCCAGCGCGATCACCAGCGCGTCCAGCCGCGCGACCGCGGCGGCCGCCGCGCCCAGCGATTCGTCGCTGAAGCTGAGACCCGTGCGGTAGTGCGCAGCGATGAGCGCGTACCGCAGCGCCCGGGGATCGACGCCGCCATCCAGCAGCTCCGCGACCCGGGAGATGTTGCCCTCCGACTTGGCCATCTTGCGGCCGCCCATCTGGAGGTGGGCGCAGTGGAGCCACGTCCGGACGAACGGCTCGCCGGTCGCGGCCTCCGACTGGGCGATCTCGTCCTCGTGGTGCGGGAAGATGAGGTCCACGCCGCCGGTGTGGATGTCGAACGACCGGCCGAGGTAGGCCATGCTCATGGCCGAGCACTCGAGGTGCCAGCCGGGCCGTCCCGACCCGACCGCGGTCTCCCAGCTCGGCTCGCCGGGCTTGGCCGCCTTCCACAGGACGAAGTCGCGGACATCGTCCTTGGAGTACTCGTCGGCGGCCACCCGCTCCCCCACCCGCATCGCGTCAGGATCCAGCCGGGCAAGGCGACCGTACGTGGGCCACGAGGCGATCCGGAAGAAGATCGAGCCGTCATCGGTCCGGTAGGCGTGGCCGCGCTCGAGAAGTGCCCCGACCAGCTCCACCATCTGGGGGATGTGGGCGGTCGCCCGGGGGAGCACGTCCGGGGTTGTCATCCGGAGCGTTGCCGCATCGGCCAGGAACCCCTCGATGTGGCGCGCCGCGAGCGCCTCGATCCCGATCCCTTCGGCCGCGGCGCCCCGGATGATCTTATCGTCCACGTCGGTCAGGTTCATGACCCACGTCACCCGATACCCCCGCCATCGGAGGTAGCGGACGAGCACGTCCGCGAAGAGGAACGAGCGGAAGTTCCCGACGTGCGCGGGTCCGTAGACCGTCGGCCCGCAGGAGTAGATCCGGACATGGCCGGCCTCGAGCGGCTCGAGCGGCTGCAGCGCCCCGGTCAGCGTGTCATGAAGGCGGACGCTCATCCGCGCAGCTCCCCCCCGCGCAGCTCCCCGACCATCGCCACGGCCCGGGCAGAGATGCCGCGGCCGGCGCCCTCCCAGCCGGCCAGGTTCCCCGTCGAGGCCTTGACGTTGACGCGGTCCGCGGAGAGCTCAAGCAGGCCGGCGATCGAGTCGCGCATCTCCGGCAGCCTGGCCGCGAGGCGCGGCCGCGCTCCGATGATCGTGAGGTCAACCGAGAGCGGCGCAAACCCGGCGGCGCGCACCCGGCGCACGCATTCTGCGACCAGCTCACGGCTGGCGATCCCGGCTGGCGTCGCCGGTCCGGGCGGGAAGATGCGCCCGAGGTCGCCCAGCCCGGCCGCGCCGAGGAGCGCGTCGCAGACCGCATGCAACGCCACGTCGCCGTCGGAATGGCCGTGGAGGCGGGGGGCTGCGTCGATGGCGATGCCCCCGAGGGCGAGCGGCGAGCCGGGCCCGAACGGATGCCCGTCCTCGCCGATCCCCACCCGCGGCGCCGGCACCCGGTGGGGCACTCCCGCGATCCGGCCTGCGTCGGCGAGCGCTGCCTCGACCCGCTGGAGATCAACGGGCAGGGTCACCTTGAGGTTGGCCGATTCACCGGGGAGCGCATGGACCGGGATTCTGCAGGCCTCGAGCAGGGCGGCCTCGTCGGTCCACGTCAGCGACCCGGAGGGCGGGAAGGCGGCATACGCGGCGGCCAGGACGTCCCGCCGCACGCCCTGGGGCGTCTGCGCGGTGGCCAGCCCGGAGCGCTCCACGGTCTCCACGACGCGGCCATCCTCGACGCGCTTGAGCGTCTCGACCACCGGCACGACCGGGATCGCCGCCCCGTGGATGGCGGCGGCCCGGGCGATGGCGTCGACGAGGTCTGCCGAGACCAGGGGACGCGCCCCGTCGTGGACGAGGACCACCCCGTTCCAGGGGCCGTCGGCCAGCGCTTCAACGCCGGCGGCGACCGAGTCCTGCCGCCTCGGCCCGCCGGCAACCACCGTCGAGACGCGATCCGACAGCCACGCCGCCGCCGCGATCCCCGGCACCTTCGCCGCGGTCGTGACGACGACGATCCGGGCGACGCTCATCGAGCCGGCGAGAGCGTCCAGCGTCCAGGCCAGGAGCGGCCGGCCGCCGATCTGCGCGGCGAGCTTGTCCGGGCCCCCCATCCGCGCGCTCGATCCGGCCGCAACCACGATCGCGTCGGCCGTGCGGACCTGGAGGTCCGGGTCGGCGCCGCCGCTCACTCGGGCTTCGGCTGGGCGAAGATCATCCGCCCGGCGACGGTCTGGAGCACGCGCGTGACCCCGACCTCGATCTCGCGGTCGAGATACCGGGAGCCACCCTCGACGACGATCATGGTCCCGTCGTCGAGGAAGCCCACGCCCTGGCCGGACTCCTTGCCCTCCTGGATCACCCGGACCCGGAGATCCTCGCCGGGGAGGAGCGCGGGCTTGAGGGCGTTGGCAAGGGAGTTGACGTTCATCACCCTGACGCCCTGGATCTCGGCGACGCGGTTCAGGTTGAAGTCGTTGGTAAGGATCACGCCGCTCCGCGAGCGGGCGAGCGCGACCAGCTTGGCATCGACCTCGCTGATCTCGGGAAACCCGTCCTCCACGATCTCGACCGGGACGCGTCCGTCCTTCTGGAGGCGGTTCAGGATCTCGAGGCCCCGTCGCCCGCGGTTCCTCCGCAGCGTGTCCGCGCTGTCGGCGATCCGCTGCAGCTCGTCGAGCACGACCCGCGAGACGACGAGCGTCCCCTGCAGGAACCCGGCCTCCGCGATGTCGGCGATCCTGCCGTCGATGATCACGCTCGTGTCCACGGCCACCTGCGGCTCGTCCGGTCGCGGCCCGACGTCGGCCGCGGGGCGACGGACGATGCCGATCGCCTCGGCGGCCATGATCAGGTCGTTGCGCTTCGCGACGGTGAGGCCGGCCATCCCGAGCCCCAGGAAGACCGAGACGCCGAACGGCAGCCACGTGCCGAGCGGCGCGGGAACCGCGGCCAGCGGCAGGCCGAGCAGGAGTCCCATGACCAGGCCGATCAGGAGGCCCAGCACGGCCGTAACGAACTCCGCCGTGGAGAGCTCCTGGACGCGGTCGACGAGCCAGCCCGCCGGCACGACGGTCAGGTAGGGCAGCACGGCGAAGCCCACCACGAGCCAGGCCACGAGCCAGGCCGCGATGAGCGCACCGGCATACGCCGAGCCCGCGAACGGGCCTCCGCTGCCGGTGACGAACGACAGGCCGACGAGGAGCCCGAGCGCTGCGCCGAGGAGCCGAATGATGCGAATCACAGGCCGCGAGCCTAGCACCGCCTCACGGGCCGTGTCAGCCACCGGCAGGGCCCAGCGCGACGTCCAGGGCCTCCCGGACGGTGCGCACGGTGACGAGCGCGATGCCCGGGATTGCGGGTGGGGCGCCCCGACCCGGCGGGACCAGGGCGCGGGTGAACCCGAGCCGGGCCGCCTCGCGGAGGCGGCGCTCCAGGCCGCCGACCGACCGCAGCTCCCCGAGCAGGCCGATCTCCGCGATCGCGACGGTGCCGGCCGCAACCGGCCGATCCCGGAACGTGGAGGCGAGGGCGATCGCCACGGCCAGGTCCAGCCCCGGGTCGTCGGCAGCCAGCCCGCCGGCGAGGTTGGCGTAGACGTCGTGGCTGCCCAGCCCGATCCCGGCGCGGCGGGCGAGGACCGCCACGAGAAGGGCCAGGCGGCCGGGATCCAGGCCGATCGCGGTCCGCCGGGGCGTTCCATAGCCGGTCGGGGCAACCAGCGCCTGCACCTCGACGAGCAGGGCGCGCGATCCCTCGAGCGTGGCCCCGACCACGCTCCCAGGCGCCGCTGCGTCGTGCTCGACGAGGAAGGCGCGCGCGGGGTCGGGGACCTCCCGGAGTCCCGCCTCGCCCATCTCGAGCACACCGACCTCTTCGGTGGACCCGAAGCGGTTCTTCGTGGCCCGCACGAGGCGCAGGCTGCCCGACCGGTCACCCTCGACGCTGAGGACTGCGTCAACGAGGTGCTCGAGGGTCTTCGGGCCGGCCAGGCTGCCTTCCTTGGTCACGTGCCCGACGAGGAGGACCGCGATGCCGTCACCCTTGGCGAGCTCCATGTAGCGGAGGGCCGATTCGCGCACCTGCCCGACGCTGCCGGCGGGGCCCTCCAGCTCGTCCACCGTCGCGGTCTGGATCGAGTCCACGACGAGTGCGACGGGCCGCGCCGCGCGCGCCGTCTCCACGATCCGGGCCACGGAGCTTTCGGCGAACACGTTCACGGCCGCACCTGCGGCGCCTCCGAGGAGCCCCAGGCGGACGGCCCGCAGGCGGACCTGGGCGGTCGATTCCTCGCCGGTGGCGTAGAGGATCGGCCCGGCGGCAGACAGGCCGGCCGCGGCCTGGAGGAGGAGGGTTGACTTGCCGATCCCGGGCTCGCCGCCGACCAGCACGATCGAACCCGGCACCAGGCCGCCGCCGAGGACGCGATCGAGCTCGCCGATCCCAACCGGGATCCGCGCGACGTCCGCCTCGCTCAGGTCCGAGAGCGGCACGGGGCCCGCACCGGCGGCCGGTGCGACGCGCCGGTGAGCCGACGGCGCGTCTTCGCGAACCAGCGTCTCGACCAGCGTGTTCCACGCACTGCAGGAGCGACACTGTCCCTCCCAGCGGAGGAACGAGTCGCCGCAGGCCTGGCAGACGTAGCGGCTCTGGGTTCGCGTCACGGGCGGGGCCGCCCGGTGCTAGCCGGCTTCGACGGCGGCGGGCGTCTTCTCGTCGGCTTCGTGGATGGAGAGGCCGGCCTCCTCGCCCTTGTCGACGACGATCGTGGTCCCGGGCTTGTACCGGCTCAGGAGGAGGTGCTCCGCGAGCACGTTCTCCACCATGTTCTGGATGACGCGGCGGAGCGGACGCGCGCCGTAGGCCACGTCGTACCCGATCTTGATGATGTGGTCCTTGGCCGCCTGGGTGACCTCGAGGGACATCTGCTGGGTCCGGAGCTGGTCGCGGACGCGCGCCAGCATCAGGTCCACGATGACCCGGATCTCGTCCTGGGTGAGCGAGCGGAAGACGATCGTGGCGTCGATCCGGTTCAGGAACTCGGGGCGGAACGACGTCTTGAGCTCCACCTGGACCTTGTCGCGCATGTTCTCGTAGGAGGCTTCGGCGCGGGCGGCTTCTGTCTCTCCGAACGAGCGGAAGCCCAGCGACGAGTTCGTCTGGAGCTGCCTCGCGCCCAGGTTGGAGGTCATGATGATGATCGTGTTCCGGAAGTCGACGCGGCGGCCCTTGGCGTCGGTCAGCTGGCCGTCCTCGAGGATCTGGAGGAGGATGTTGAAGACCTCCGAGTGTGCCTTCTCGATCTCGTCGAGCAGGATCACCGCGTAGCTCTTGCGACGGACTGCCTCTGTCAGCTGGCCACCCTCGTCGAACCCGACATAGCCTGGAGGGGCTCCGACGAGCCGGCTCACGTTGTGGCGCTCCATGAACTCGCTCATGTCGATCTTGATGAGCGCGTCATCGGAACCGAACATGAACTCGGCCACGGCTTTCGCCAGCTCGGTCTTCCCGACCCCGGTGGGGCCCAGGAAGATGAATGACCCGATGGGTCGCTTGGGGTCCTTCAGGCCGGCCCGCGCGCGGCGCACGGCGCGGGAGATCGTCTCGATCGCTTCCTGCTGCCCGATCACGCGCTTGTGGAGGTGGTCCTCCATGTGGAGCAGCCGCTCCGACTCTTCCTGGGCGATCCGCGTGACGGGGATGCCGGTCCACATCGAGACGACGTGGGCGATCTCCTCTTCGTCGACGGTCGGCTGGATGCCGGCGACCGTGGCCTGCCACTCGGCGCGGAGCGTGTCGACGCGCTCGCGCGCGGTCGTCTCGGCCTCGCGCAGGCGCGATGCCTCCTCGTATTCCTGCGTGTTGATCGAGGAATCCTTGTCGCGGGTGACGCGCTCCAGCTCCTTCTGGGCTTCGCGAAGGTCCGGCGGGGCCGACGCATAGCGGAGGCGAACGCGGCTGGCGGCCTCGTCGATCAGGTCGATGGCCTTGTCGGGCAGGTGGCGGTCCGCGATGTAGCGGATGGAGAGGTCGGCGGCCGCCTGCAACGCGGCGTCGGTGATCGTCACCTTGTGGTGCTGCTCGTACCGCTCCCGGATCCCCTTGAGGATCTCGATCGTCTGCTCGAGCGTCGGCTCCTCCACCATCACGGGCTGGAAGCGGCGCTCGAGGGCGGCGTCGCGCTCGATGTACTTGCGGTACTCGTCGAGCGTCGTCGCGCCGATGCACTGGAGCTCGCCCCGCGCGAGCGGCGGCTTGAGGATGTTCGCCGCGTCGATCGCGCCCTCCGCCGCCCCGGCGCCCACCAGCGTGTGGAGCTCGTCGATGAAGAGGATCGCGTCGTTCGTGTTGCGGAGCTCCTCGATGATCTTCTTCAGCCGCTCCTCGAACTCGCCGCGGTACTTCGTCCCGGCAACGAGGGAGCCAATGTCCAGCGTGAGGAGCCGCTTGTTGAGGAGCGTCTCCGGGACATCGTTGTTGACGATGCGGTGGGCCAGGCCCTCCACGATCGCCGTCTTCCCGACGCCCGGCTCGCCGATCAGGGCGGGATTGTTCTTGGTTCGGCGGGAGAGGATCTGGATGACCCGCTCGATCTCCTTCTCCCGCCCGACGACCGGGTCCAGCTTCCCGGCGCGCGCGGCATCGGTCAGGTTGATCCCCAGCTGGTCGACGGTCGGCGTCTTGCTGGCCCGCTTCGTCTCCTGCGCAGGACCCACTGCCGAGCTCTGGGAAAGGACGCGGATGACCTCGTGGCGAACCTTGTCCAGGTTGACGCCCAGCGACTCGAGGACGCCCGCCGCGATCCCCTCGCCCTCGCGGACGAGGCCGAGCAGGAGATGCTCGGTGCCGATGTAGTTGTGGCCGAGGCGACGCGCCTCGTCGATGGCGAGCTCGATCACGCGCTTGGCGCGCGGGGTGAGGCCCACCTCGCCCACCACGGGGCGATCGCCGCGACCGATGATGAACTCGACGGCGGTCCGGACCTTGGCCAGCTCGACGTTCATGTTCTCCAGGACGCGCGCAGCGACGCCCTCGCCCTCGCGGACGAGCCCGAGCAGGAGGTGCTCGGTGCCGATGTAGTTGTGGTTGAACCGCTGCGCCTCGTCCTGCGCGAGCGTCAGGACCTTGCGGGCGCGGTCGGTGAACTTGTCGAAGCGGTCCATCGAGTGGCACGTCCGTTCTGGCGGCGTCAACCGCCCTTGGGGTCATGCTAGCACGCCCCACCCCGCCTGCGATCGGGCGGGATTCGATCCAATCGGGCCGGCAGCCAGCGCTCCGAGCCCACCGAAATCGCGAGCGCGGTCGCGCGTCCGGGCCACCCTGTCATTCGCCGAAGCGCACCCACCGGATGCCGTCGGTCGGGGTGAAATGGCGAGGCGCCCGGCCGGCGATCGGCGGGCGCCTCGCGGTCTTGACGACGGGGACTACGCCTCTGCCGGCGCCTCGTCGGCCGCGGCGGGCTCGGGTTCGGGATCCGAGTTCGTGACCGCTTCGGCGGCCGGCTCCGGCTCGGCCGTGACGGCTTCCGGCACGGGCTCGGCGACCGGCTCCGGTTCCGGCTCGGCCGCGACGGCTTCCG
>Ga0097691_1003263_pt1 | contig 10096 bp, 9 predicted proteins | sample NGESurdeep072012_8_FD_72858 | JGI IMG/M metagenome (GOLD analysis project Ga0097691, IMG submission 72858) | Arctic peat soil microbial communities from Barrow, Alaska - NGEE Surface sample 210-1 deep-072012 | ecosystem: Environmental > Terrestrial > Soil > Wetlands > Peat ...
GGAGACTATCGTATTCCTCTCGAATCTGCTGGCGTTCGGCGCCGACCACCATTGCCGCCATCTACAAGGATCGGTGGCAAGTGGAATTGTTTTTCGAGAACTCGACATGGTGCACTCCTTTGGATGTCATGGAATTTCGAGGATCAATTGCGCTGAATCGACCGTTGGTGGGGTCGCTGGATGGTTCCGTTCGGCCAGGCATCGCTCGACGTCCGCGCCTCGCAGTGTCCAGGGTGCGCCCACACAGGCCTGCGTCGCCGGCAACTGTTTCAAGCGAATCAACCGCAAAACAGTGGTCGGTGTGACGCCGAGTGCGGCGGCACATTCACTGACCGACATCTCGTCGCGGGCCTGCCGCTCTCCCTCACGGTAGACGGGAATCGCGTGGTTGTTGCGCAGCGAGCAGATACGCTTCACAGTCCAGGCCTGTCCGTGTGCCGTACGGCGTTGATTCCGATTCAAAATCGAGGCGATGCGGGCGTCTGGTTCGATCCGCGCCAGGATGCGAACGATCTCCACGAGATCATCGTCGGTGACATACCGATGCCGACCGGTGCCAATCTTCTGGAACTCTACCTGCGTGTGATCCCCGCCTTGCCAATGCAATACGAGGCGTATTGTCTCACCTTCACACGTGGCGATGATCTCTTTCAAGGCGATGCGAAGGAGGCGTTTCTTGTGCTCTGGCAAACTTTGTGGATCATCCCAGAGTATGGGGAGATCCCGCGCGAAGGATAGGAGTTCCCGTTTCTGGGCGTCGGTGAGTGGATGCTCGCGACCTTCTTGCAACGTCGCCAGATCGGCTTCAACCTGCGCCTCCGCGGTCAGCGCTTGGTTCCAGCGGCGTTCTAGCTCCGCCGCCACAAGCCGATTCGCCGGATCCACCGCATCATACTGGCGCCGGGTGCGCGTCACTTCATAGCGCGCGTGCTCTAAGGCCAAAGCCTTCTGCTGAATCCGCTCGTCGCTGGCGCCTTGCAGGGACTCGATCGCCTCAATGGCCGCTTCGATGCCGAACGGCGCGAGGGATTGCATCAGTTGCTCCGACACTAAGCGGTCTGCACGGAGCCCGCCGAACATTACGCAACATGGGTGATCGCGATTGAGGAGATACCCCGAGCACTGATACCGAATCACGCGTGGACCGGGATATTGCGCCAGCAACTTGGCGCCACAATGACCACAGCGTAGCAGCCCAGCGAGCAGCGCCTCACCATGTTTGATCGGTCCGCGCACCGCGTTACCTCTCGCATTGTCGTTATGGGCAATCATCGTTTGATTGCTCTGATAGACATCCCAGCCAATGTAACCCTCATGGTGATCCAAGATCAACACTGCCCAGTCTTCTTGACGGCGCTGCACCTGTCGACGGACCCGCTTCTGCCCTTTCTCAAGCCGCACTATCGTCTTGCTGCGCCCATACGCGTATGCGCCGGCGTAGGCCGGATTCTTCAACACGCTGAGCACCGCGTGGTACCGAGCGGGCAGCCAGACGATCTCGCGCACCTCCTCTGGCCCGCGAACGACCGGCAACTGAATGTGCTGCTGATCCAGCCAGAAATAGACCTGCCGCACGCTGCCCAACTCCGCAAATTTTCGAAAGATCAAATCGACAGTGGCACTGACCCTGGCATCCGGATCTTTCTCGATGCGGTCGTCCGATCCTTTGACGTAGCCGATCGGGACCCGTCGAACCAAGGCGCCCCGCTGCGCCTTCTGCAGTAGCGCCGCGTGCGCACGCTCGCGGAAACTCGCGACTTCCATCTCGCTGATCGTGCCCTTCATGCCCAACAACAATCGGTCGTTCGTGAGTCTGGGGTCATACACGGCTTCGGCGTCGATCAGCAGCGCACCGACGACGCTGCAAAACTCCAGCAGGGTATGCCAGTCCCGGCCATTGCGCGCCAACCGCGACGCCTCAATGCTGAAGACGGCACCCACTTGCCCATCGCAGAGCGCGCGCAACAGGCGTTCAAAGCCGGGGCGGTGTGTTCCAGATCCCGAAATCCCGAGATCGTCATCGATTACATCGATGTCTTGCCAGCCCAGCGAGCGTGCACGATCGACAAGGGCATATTGGCGCCGTTGGCTTTCAAGATTGTGCTGCACTTGGCCAGGTGTAGACTGACGGACGTACACACAAGCCCGCCGGGCCAGATGATCAGCGGTGATCTTGTTCATCGCCGTCCTCCTCGCGGATCCTCTTGGCCAGCGCCTGCATCCACTGCACCAGTGCCTGGCGTAGCTGCTCTTGCACGTCCAGTGGGAGTCGTACGGCGGGAACGGCGCGCGGTTCCTCGAAAAGTTCCTGTTGACATCTTGCTCGGGGCTGCGGCATCGTGATCCTCCTCGTGCACATTGTGCACACTTGAGGAAAGGCAGGTCACGGTGACACGGCGCAATTCGAGCAGCACGCGAACCGGCAGGCGCGCAACGGAGACTATCTTCGCGTGCGCGGCTTCGGGACGAGTCATCCAGGCCGGCACCGCCAACGGCGTGCCATCGGCGCGCCGCACGACATAGTAGACCTCGTCGTGAAAGTCGTACAGCCTGACCACTGGGAGGCTGTGTGTGCGCAAGGGATGGTAGTGGTAGTAGATCGTGACTTCAGCAGGGCGTTGTTGATGGGCAGTATGTCGTTCAGTTGTTCAAGTGGATCAAGCAGCACCTGCGAATCAAGTCTTTCTACGGCACCAGCGAAAACGCCGTGAAGACCCAAATCTGGATCGCCGTGTCAGTTTATGTGCTGGTCGCCGTCGTCCGGAAGCGCTTGAGCCTGGAGATCAGTCTCTACCAAATTCTACAGATTCTGAGCGTGACGCTCTTTGAGAAAACGCCCATTTTACAGGCACTTCAGCCACTGGATTCCCAAAACGACTCACTCGCTTCCGCCAATCAACTGATTCTGTTCGATTTATAGCCGGACAGTTGTGAGATAAAGTAATTTATTAGATCATTGTTTCTCCTGTATTTGTGTACCTCACGTGACAACACGGCTAGGACAGAAGCCTGACCCTTTGATGGAACGCACTGAGCGTACTGAATCCGGAACCGAATCCCCTTTCTCCGCTTTACTCCTGTCGCGCCAGGAAGCTGTTTTTGCGGCCGAAGGGGAAATAGATGGCGAAACCGATGAAGAGCCAGACGAAGAATCGGACCCAGGTTTCGAGCGGCAGGGCCATCATCAGCACCAGGCAAAAGGCGATGGAAATCATCGGCAGCCACGGCGCTCCCGGTACCCGGAATCCGCGGGGACGATCGGGCTGGGTCTTGCGCAGCACGATCACTCCGAGCGAGACGATGATGAACGCGAACAGCGTCCCGATGTTCGCCAAATCGGCAAAAGTCCCGATATCCCAGATACCCGCGGGGATTCCCACCACCAACCCCGCGATCCAGGTGCTGACGTGCGGCGTCTTGTGGACCGGGTGAACCCTGGAAAATATCTTGGGCAGCAGACCGTCGCGCGACATGGCGAACCAGATGCGCGCCTGCCCGTATTGGAACACCAAAAGCGAGCTCAACATGCCGACAATGGCGCCGATACTCACCCACTGGCGGATCCCGTTGTAGCCCAGCACCTTGAGCGCCGTGGCCACCGGCGCCGCGTTGTTCAGGGTGTCATACTTGGCGATTCCGGTGAGCACCAGCGCCACCGCAATATATAGCGTGGCGCAGATCACCAGCGTCATGATGATGCCAAACGGCAGGTCACGCTGCGGCCGGCGGCATTCCTCCGCCGCCGTGGAAACGGAATCGAAGCCGATGTAGGTGAAAAAGACGATGGCGGCCCCGGTGAGCACGCCGCTGAATCCGGCGGGCGCAAACGGTTTCCAGTTGGAAGTATCCACCGCGCGGGCGGCGCCGATCACGAAAATGAGGATCGCCGCAATCTTAATCAGCACCATCACGTTATTGGTGGTGGCGCTCTCGCGAACGCCCTTCACCAGAATCCAGGTGAGGACCATGAGGACAATCAGGGCGGAGATGTTGAACCAGTTTCCGGTAAACTCGCCGCCGACGATTGGTGGATTGGCGAGCTTGGCCGGAATATGCCAGCCGAAGACGTTGTCCAGCACGTCGTTGAGGTAGGCGGAGAAGCCCACCGCCACCGCCATGTTGCTGACGGCGTACTCCAGGATGAGATCCCACCCGATGATCCAGGCCACCAGTTCGCCGAGGGTGGCATAGGCGTAGGTGTACGCGCTGCCGGCGATGGGAATCATCGAGGCAAGCTCGGCATAGCAGAGCGCGGCGAAACTGCAGGCGATGGCGGTCAGCAGAAAGGAAAGGCTGATCGCCGGACCAGCGCCCGCCCGCCCCGTCATCGATAGAGCCTTGGTGCCGTGCATCAGCAGATCCAGCACGGGCGCGTGCAGGATGGACTTGTAGGCAAGCGTCTCACCGGCCGCCGCGGTGCCGGTGAGGATGAAAATGCCGGAGCCGATCACCGCGCCGATACCCATGGCGGTGAGGCTCCATGGCCCTAAGGTGCGCCGGAGTTTCTTCTCCGGATCTTCGGAGGCGGCGATGAGTGCATCGATACTCTTCGTCCGGAAAATGCTCACGGTGGCGGCCCCTGAATGTAAATTTCTTGGCGCCTAGCGCTTGCGCTGGCCCTGAGCCTGGTGACGGATCTTTTTCTTTTCGGACCCGCGGGCCACACCGGCGGCGCGTTTCGCCTTGGGAGCCGCCTTCTTGCGCGCCGTGCGCTTCAGTTTCTTGCGTTCAATGGTGTCGGTGAGGTTCTTCGTATTCATCAGTTTCTTTTCAATCCAGCGTACTTTTCGATTAACTTCTTTAACCCGTAGCGAGGAAAGTTAACAGTGATCTTAGCATCTTCGCCCTCCCCTTCGCGCCGTACCACGGTTCCCGTGCCGTACTTGGGGTGCTCTACCACCATCCCCGTGCGCGCCCCCGTGCGGGCAACCGGCTGCGCGATGGGCGCCGCCGGCCGGGGCAGCGGAGGGCTGCCGGCGGGCCGCGGGAATTGCGGCGGGGTGCGTAAGTCCGGCTTCGGCGGCGGCGTTTGCGCCGGCTTGAACGGCATACCCCGCTCGCCGAAGAATTGCGAAATGTTGTCCAGCGAATTGTAGGTCTTGCCGGTATACGTGCTGCGTTTGGCCGATTGCCGCACATCGTAGCGCTCGGCGTGCAGATTGACTTCCCCGGCGTCATCCCGCGGGCCCAGGTTCATGATCAGCGGCTCGGGCACCTCACTGAGAAACCAACTCGCCGTGGAACGCTCCTGCTCCCCGCCCCCGAAGCGCCGGCGGAATTTCGCCCAGGTCAGGATCAGACGTTTGCGCGCACGCGTCATCCCCACGTAGCACAGCCGGCGCTCTTCTTCCAGCGCCGCCTCGGAGTCCATCGACCGGCTATGCGGGAAGAGTCCCTGCTCCATGCCGCTGAGGAACACCAGCGGAAACTCCAGCCCCTTGGCGTTGTGCAGCGTCATCAGCGTGACCGGGGCCTTCTCGTCGTAGGAATCGACGTCGGCCACCAGGGCCGCGTGATCCAGAAAATCGGCAATGCTCTCGCCGCGCTCCTGGGCTTCCGCCGCGGCGTTGATCAATTCGTCCAGATTCTCCAGCCGCGTCTCCGATTCCGGAGTCTTTTCCTGCTGCAGCATCTTCTGGTAGCCGGTGCGGTCCAGGGTGAAGCGCAGCAAGTCGGGCAGCGGCGACTGACTGGCCACCAGCGACAGTTCCTGTATCAGGTTGCGGAAAATCACCAGCGCCGATTGCGAGCGCGTGGAAAGCTGCTGGTCGTCGATAATCCGCTCGATCGCATCCCACAGGTTCAGCCCGTTGTCCCGGCCGTAACGCTCGATCTGCTCCACGGTGGTGCGCCCGATGCCGCGCGCCGGGGTGTTGATGACGCGCATCAGGCTCACCGAATCCGCATTCGATGCCGCCAGCTTGAGATACGCCACCGTATCCTTGATTTCCGCCCGCTGGTAGAAGCTGAAGCCGCCCACCACGTTGTATTTGCGCCCATAGCGCCGCAGCGCCTCTTCGATCTGGCGCGATTGCGCGTTGGTGCGGTAAAGAATCGCCACATGATCGGCGGGGTTGGACGCCAGGAATTTTTCGGTGGTGTCGGCAATGAACAGCGCCTCGTTTTCGGCATCGTAGCCCGCGTACAGGCCGATCGGGTCGCCGGCTTCGGCATCGGTCCAGAGCACCTTGCCCTTGCGCGCCTTGTTATTCTCCACCACGGCGCCCGCCGCCGCCAGAATGTTCTTCGTCGAGCGGTAGTTCTGCTCCAGCCGGATGGTTTTGGCGTTGGGGTAGTCGTGTTCGAAATCCAGGATGTTTTTGATATCGGCGCCGCGCCAGCTATAGATCGACTGGTCTTCGTCGCCCACCACGCAGACGTTGCGATGCTGTTCGGTCAGCAGGCGCATCAGGTCGTACTGCGTGCGGTTGGTGTCCTGATACTCGTCGATCATGACGTAGCTGAGCCGCCGGTTGTAAGCCTCGCGGGTGGCGTCGTCATGCTGCAGCAGGCGGACCGCTTCCAGCAGCAGGTCGTCGAAATCGAGCGCGTTGGCGTTGCGCAGCGCCTTCTCGTATTGCTCGAAGAGCGCGGCGATGGTCTCGCTCTCTTTGTTGACCGCGTTTTTGTAGAGATCCTGCGCCGTGACCTTGGTGTTCTTGGCGCGGCTGATCCTGGAAATCGCCGCGCGGTACTGCATGAACTCTTTTTCCTCGAGCCCCAGCGCGCGGTACGCCGCCTTGACGATCGCCAGTTGATCTTCGTCGTCGTAAATGCTGAAACGGCGGGTAAACCCGGGACGAAGGCGCACCAGCGGATCCCCGTCGCGCCGCAGCATGCGCACGCAAAACGAGTGGAACGTGCTCAGGTTGGGGGCGGAATCCAGCGGGACGTCTTCGAGCAGCGCGACCACGCGTTCCCGCATTTCCCGGGCGGCCTTGTTGGTGAAGGTGACGGCCAGCACCGCCGATGGCGGCACGTGCCGGGAGGTGATGATGTGGGCGATGCGGTGCGTGATGACGCGCGTCTTCCCGCTGCCCGCGCCGGCAAGAATCAGCAAGGGTCCGTCGATATGGTTTACGGCTTCGCGCTGTTGCGCATTAAGCCCTTTGAGGAAATCCATGAAAGGGGAACGATTCATTTTACCATGCACGCCCGCGCAAAGCTCCGCTTCATACCTCGTTCGCAGGGAGTGCGCGACATGGAAGTGGGGAAGTGCCAAAGTGCCCGCCGGTCTAACGAATCTGAGGGTATCGCGTGCCAACAGCTTCTGGCCCGTTGGGATCGGCGGGGAAAACCGGGGACAGACAGGACTGACAGCGAATTTCCGGCAAACTGCGCCGAAAATTCATGTCAGTCTTGTCAGTCCCCGCTCCACGCTATACTAGCCAATGGACAGCCCTTTTGGCGGTACCACCATGAAACGAATCCGGGAATTCCTCGAATCGATTGTGTTTGCGGGCATGAAACCCGGCGGGCAGACGGCACCGAAGCGGCAACTCACGTGGCTCGGCCCTCTGCGTGGCCCTGTCGAGCGCCTTCTCTCCGGCGGTCCCGCACCCTCCGACCCGCTCTATCTGACCAACCGCACCCCGGCCCAAAAGCTCAAGTCCTGGAGCCTGATCGCCATACCCTGTGTGGTCTTGGCTTTGGGCATCGTCATATTGAGCAGATCCCTCCAGCCTCCCGCACCCAAACCCGTCAAGCCACTTACGGCGGCCGAGATCACGGCGAAACTGCTGCCCAATTTGGACCAGGACATTCAGCTCCCACCGGCCACCGATGTGCAGGTGATCGAAATCAAGGTGGAAGGGTCCCGGTTGGTTGGCGTGGTGAAGAACACCACCAGGAGAGAGATCGCCGTCACCGAACTGGTCATCGATCTGACCAACGCCGCCGGGTCTCAAGTCGGCGCGGTGAACGCGATCGTGGAAAAAATCCCGCCCTCGGGCAGCAAAGACTTCCAGATTGCGATTCCGCAACGCGACGCGGCCTTCGCCCTGATCCGCAACGTCACATCGCGCTGAAGCGGAGTCCGCTACGCGCGCTCAGGACCCCGGCGCGAAGAATTCGATCGGCTCCAACTCCACGATCCGCCACTTGCCGCCCTGCTTTTCCACCCGGCACTGCACCACCTGTTCGCGGCGCGCGAAACTGGTAGCCTGCTGCCCGCGCTGGATGCGCAGCGTCCAGTGGAACTGCGCTACCCGCCGGCGGTCGTCTCCCTCGTCTTCCAAAGGGTCGATCAGGGATTGCACGTCGCCCTGTGCGATCAGCCCCGTGACGTTCTCCCGCAGTTTCGCGTAGCCCGCCATTTTGGGGTCGAACGCCTTCAGGAAGAGCGCCACGTTGCCCGCGCTCAGCGAAGCCGCGGCATCGGCAACCAGATCCAGCACTTCCCGCGCCGGGTCGGCGGCGCGGCAGCAGACCGCCAGCGGAAGCATGAGGAGCGCGCGGCGCGTCATGTCAGGTCCGGTAGCTGGCGTTGATCCGGATGTACCCTTCCGTCAGGTCGCAGGTCCAGAAGCGCGCTTCGCCTTTTCCCTTCCCGCCCAGGGCCACGCGGATTTCGCAATCCGCCGCATCCAGTTTGGCTTTCAGTTCCGGCTCGTCGAAGGGCGCGGCCAGCCCGCCCTGGCACACCTTGACACCCTGCATGTGGATGTCGGTTTTCTTCGGATCGAACGTGACGCCCGCATTGCCGGCGGCCGAGAGTATGCGGCCCCAGTTCGCGTCCGCACCCGCGATCGCCGTCTTCACCAGCGGCGAATTGGCGATGGCGCGCGCCATTCGCGCCGCGGCTTCCGAATCCCCCGCCCCGGTTACCGTGATCGTGATCAACTTCCTGGCCCCTTCGCCATCGCGCGCAATCTGTTGCGCCAGCGATTCCATGACATCGGTAATCGCCGCTTCCACCATGGCAAACTCCCCGGGATCCGGCCGCACTTCCGATGCGCCGTTGGCCAGCAGCAGCAGCGTATCGTTGGTGGAGGTGTCGCCGTCCACCGAGATGCGGTTGTAGCTGCGCTCCACGCCGCGCTTCAGCATGACGCGCAGTTGCGTGGGCGGAATTACCGCGTCGGTCATCACGAAACCCAGCGTGGTGGCCATCATCGGCTGGATCATCCCGCTGCCCTTCGTCATGCCCGCCACCCTGACAGCGCCGCGCCGCAGCCTGGCTTCCGCGAAGGCCGTCTTCGGCACCAGGTCCGTCGTCATGATGGCGCGCGCCACAGCGTCGAAGCCCTCCGCGCTGAGTCCGCTCACCAGGCGCGGCAGCGCGTCGATGATCTTGCGCGGGTCGAGTTCCACGCCGATCACGCCGGTCGAGGAAGGAACTACTTGGGTCACCGGCAGACGCAGCAGTTTGGCCGCCGCCTTGCACGTTGCCAGCGCCACTGCGTCCCCGGTCCGTGTGGCGCAATTGGCGTTGCCTGCGTTGATCACCACGGCGCCGCACAGACCCTTGGATGCCTTCAGATGAGTCCGGCCGAGGCGCACCGGCGCTGCCTGCACCCGATTCTGCGTGAAGACAGCGGCGGCATTGGCCGGCAATCCGCTGACAATCAGCGCCAGATCGTCCTTTTCCACCTGCCGTATCCCGGCGTAGGTGGCGGCGAATGCGTATCCCAGCGGAAGGTTCAAGTCCGTGTCGCTCCTAATATGTCATTGTCCGTCAAGCGCTGCCCGTTGGCGAAATCCGCGGCAGAGATCCGCTTGCGTCCTTCCAGTTGCACTTCCAGAAGTTCCAGGACACCCTCGCCGCAGGCCGCCACCAGAGGTTTTAGGTTGAGGACCCGGCCGGGAGTCTTAGCCGAGGTGGGGCGGACGGGGTACCCTCTGGGTCCGTCCGCGCCCGACCCCCTGGCCGGGCTCTTCGTCTTCCACACATGCAGCGGCACACCGCGAAACCAGGTCTGCGCACCCGGCCAGGGCTGCAGGCCGCGCACGCGATTGTGGATGGCCTGCGCCGGCTGGCTCCAATCGATCGCGCCGTCTTCCTTCTTCAGCAGCGGCGCCAGCGTGGCTTGCGCATGATCCTGTTTTTCCGCGACAATGCTGCCGGTCCCGAGTCCTTCCAGCGTCTCCACCAGCA
>Ga0097691_1003264_pt1 | contig 10096 bp, 9 predicted proteins | sample NGESurdeep072012_8_FD_72858 | JGI IMG/M metagenome (GOLD analysis project Ga0097691, IMG submission 72858) | Arctic peat soil microbial communities from Barrow, Alaska - NGEE Surface sample 210-1 deep-072012 | ecosystem: Environmental > Terrestrial > Soil > Wetlands > Peat ...
GCATTCGGTTCCGGCCGTGCCGGCTTCGCGCCTGCCGGTGCGGCGGACGCCGGGGTTGTGCTGTTTCGCGCCTGCCATTATGCTCCGCCTCGGCACATACTGGCCCGCAGCAACAGGATCACCCTATGCCGATCGCGGGCTTGGCCCCTCTGGACGAGACCATCACGATCGAGGAGCTCACGCGCGATCCCTATCCGATCTACAGGCGCCTGAGACGCGAAGCGCCCGTATTACGGGTCAAATCCGTGGGCCGCACCTTCCTCACCAAGGCCGCCGACACCAAATACGTGAAGGACAACGCGGCGTTGTTCAGCTCCAACGACCCGAACACGCCCATGAAGCGCGCCTTTCTCGCGCGTACGCTGATGCGCAAGGACCACGACGAGCACCGGACCGAACGCATGGCGATGATGCCGGCCCTGATGCCGAAGACGATCGAATCCGTCTGGGCGCCGCTGTATGCGAAACTGGCCGCGGCGTATCTTGACCGGCTGCCGCGTGGCGAGGTGGTCGATCTCTTTCCCGCTCTCGCGGGACCGCTTGCCGCGCGGATTCTGGCGCATGTGATGGGCGTTCCGGACGCGAGCGATGAGGACATGCAGCGATGGTCGCAGACGCTGATCGACGGCGCCGGCAATTTCGGCTGGACGCCGGGGCCTTTCGAAGCGACCGACATCGCCAATGCGGAGATGGACAAATGTATCCGCGCCAACGCCGAACGCGTGCGGGCCGAGCCGGATTCCTCAGCGCTCTCCTTCATGGTGAACGCGAAGAATCCGATTCCAGAAAGCCAGATGATCGCCAATGTAAAGATCGCGATCGGCGGCGGCATCAACGAGCCGCGCGACGCCCTGCTGACGATCCTCTACGGCCTGTTCACCAATCCGGATCAGCTTGAAGCCGTGCGCGCTGGCGGCAAATGGCGCGCCGCCTTCGAGGAAGGGGTGCGGTGGGTCGCGCCGATCCAGGCGAGTTCACGGCTCGTTATGGAGGACACGGAGATTCGCGGCTGCTTCATCCCGAAGGGCGACACCGTGATGACGATCCAGGCGTCGGCCAACCGAGACGAGGACGTCTTCGAAGATGGCGAGAACTACAACGGGCTGCGCGAGCCCAATCCTCACCAGGCCTTTGGCAACGGCCCGCATCATTGCGCGGGCGCGCACCTGTCGCGGCGAACCGTTGGCGTCATCCTGCTGCCCATGCTGTTCGAGCGCTTCCCCAACATGACCTTGCCTGATCCCGCGAGCGTGCGCTGGCACGGATTCGGTTTCCGCGGCCCGCTCAATCTGCCGCTTCTCCTGCAATAGGACCGGCGCGAGGGAGAGGCGTTTCTTATTTTGCCTCATCCGCTGCCGTAGATCGTCCGCAATTCCCCTTAAGCAGCTTGCCGGCGAGTTGCGCGGCAGGTTCTTCGCATAGATCACCTCTCGCCGGTCCTGGTCGCGCAAGCTGACGAGGCGATTGAATAACATCGAGTTGTCGCCTATTGGCACGAACCGGACCATTAGCGATGTCCGCAGTTCGGTCGCTATCGGGGGGAAGCGGACATGCGCGGACAGGCCATTTCGGTCGAGAGTGACCCTATGTATGGTCCGGCCGTGCGTTGCAAGAGGTTTTCGTCGATCTGGCGTCAGCGGTCTTGCATCAATGTATCCGGTCTCAAATTGGAGCTTGTTGTGCTCCGGACCATCATGGATATCAGCGCGCGTGCGTTCTCATTAGCGGACAGGCCTCAACGGGCCATTCGGGTCACCAGTGTTCGCATGCGCCGGGAAGACCGATCCTCCATCTCTTCTTATCCTCTCGCAGACCTCGGCGGGTAAAGGGTGTGGGGTTACGTCATCGCTTGTCCTTTCAATATCATCGGCTATCAGTCGGATTGGGCGGTGGCCGCGGCGGGTTTGCTCGCTTCGAAGGAGCGTCCATGCGCAAGAACGCTCCAGGCGATCCGGGCCAGTTTATTGGCCAGAGCAATTGCAAGCACGTTGCGGTGCAGCCGCTTTTTGGCGGCTTCAATCCAGGACTTGAGCCCGTGGCGCTCCCAGCTCTTCGGCTTGATCAGCACCACCCACGCCGCCTGCACGAACAGAACCCGCAGGTAGCGGTTACCTCGCTTCGATATCTTGCCGAGGATAGTGCGGTCCCCGGTCGATATCTGCTTGGGGACAAGGCCCAGCCAAGCGGCGAAGTCACGGCCCTTGGTGAACACATCCCCTGCGCCGATCGCTGCCACCATCGCGCTGGAGATGATCGGCCCAATGCCCGGAACACTCATCAGCCGTTCACAACTGGAGTCTCGGCGCGCGATGGCTTCGATCTCTTTCGACAAACCCTCGACGCGCTCGTCGAGCCGGTGCCAATCACCAGCCAGATCTTCGATGATGTGCACCATGCGTGGCGACAGGGCGTCAGACGGCCCGGCGAGGATGCCCGGCAACTCGCTTCGAAGGAAGCGCAGTCCTTGCCTGACGGCAACGCCACGTTCCAGTAGAAAGGCGCGGATCTGATTGATGATGCCGGTGCGCTGGCTGACCAGACGCTCTCGTACGCGGTGCATCGCCTGAAGGTCCAGCTGGTCGGCGGTCTTGGTCGCGACGAACTTCATCGTCGGGCGTTGCACCGCTTCGGCAATGGCCTCGGCGTCGCGGAAGTCGTTCTTCTGTCCCTTTGAATAGGGACGAACGTACCGCGCAGGCATCAAACGGGCATCGTGGCCAAGCTTCTGGAGCCCGCGGCTGAGATGATGCGCGCCGACGCAGGCTTCCATGCCGATCAGACACGCCGGCATATTCGCGAACCGCGCTTCTACCTGGCCACGGGACCACTTCTGCCGCAGCACGATGGCACCGCGCCCATCTAGACCGACGACGTGGAACGAGTTCTTGCCAATGTCGATGCCGACAAAGGCGATTGAATTCTTGAGAGCTTCTGCCATGGCGTGCTCCTTGTCTTTGGTGCCCCGCACAAGCATCGCTTGCTGGTGGGGCGGGAGCACGGCCGGACCATCCCATTAGCAGACATCTAACGCTCCGGGCCGTGAATCCGCGGAAACTACTTACGGTCGAACGGCCGGCGTCTCAATCGGCATTCCCCGGGCGCGCGACATCAAATAGAGCTCCAGCTCAACCAGTTCCGGCGCGCCGTAATCGTAAGGCTGGGCGCGAATGCCCGAGATGCAGGCGCGCAGGCGGCGTTGCAGCGAGCCGAGCGATTGCCACTCCAGCCGGTAGAGCGGGTAGCCGGTCGGGTGTCCCTGCGTGATGGCTGCCCCGGCAAGGCGCTTGTCCCAATTGTCGTCGTGACAATTGGCGCAGCCGAGATTGAGCTGGCCCTGCCGTTGCATGAACAGATCGCGGCCTTTGGCGATGAAGGGCGCGAGTTGCGGATCGGCGCCGGTCTCGATGGCGACCTCGCGCGACTGGCGTGCGACGAGCGCGGTCAGCGCCAGCAGGTCGCGGCTTTCGTAAGGGAGGGGTGTGGCTTGCTGTTGCTGGATGCGGCACAGATTGATGCGTTGCTCCAGATCGACGGGACGGCCCAGCGTCTTGTCGAAAGCGGGATAACGGGCCGCGACACCCTTCATGCTAGCGCGCGCATCATTATGGCAATCGGCGCAGGCTTTGCGTGCCGCTCCGGCTTTGCCGTTCCATAAGGCCTCGCCGTCGAGCACCCACAGCATGCCGGGATTGGCGCTGTCGTCGTTCTGCATCGCCTGGGTGTCTGACGTCATGAAGCTGTAACCGGACTGGGGCTCGGCTTGCGGGATCTCGGTGGCGCGAGCAAGGGAGGCTGCGATCAGCAGCGCCGCGACGACGATGGTGCGGGCAGGCCTCATTCGACCGTAATCGAGGCCGAAGCGGTCGCGGCGAAACCGTTGTCGCCGATCCATTCGAAATCGAATTTGCCGCTCTCGTTGGCGACCGTAAAAAAGCTGATGAACGGGTTTGCCGCGATCGCCGGAAACAGGTCGGCGCGGAAAATCTCGACGCCGTTGTAGCGGCAGGTGAAGCTGGTGATGATATCGCGCGGAACCACCTCGCCCTCGGCGGTATGGCGATAGCCGGTCTCCATGATGTGCGACATCAGCGTCTTGATCTCGATGATCTCGCCGCGCCTGGCTTTGGCCGGAACGTTGATCAGTGCGGACGGCATCAGATCACCTCCTCGGTGCAGGCAGCCAAAGTCACCACGACGTCGGCACTGACGGACCAGAAGGAACCGTCGGACAGCCGCGCGATGGCGACAATCTTCTGGCTGTCGGCAAGGCGAATGCGGGTCGAAACCTGCGCGCGGCCGGCGTGGGGGCCGAGATAGAAATTGCCGATATTCGGCTGCGGATTCTTCTCGTTGAAGACGTGAATACTGACGACATGGTCATCCGCAGTCATCGGGCTCGCGACGCTGACCGTCATCGGCACGGTGTTGCCGTTTTCGACCAGCGGCGGCACGTCGAGCTTGACCTTGCCCGTGCGCGCCACGGCTGTACCGACGACGTTCCTGATCGCGGCGGCCAGCGTCGCCGGTGTGGCTTCGGCAGGCCGCAGCGTGACGATGGGAACAGTGCCGAATACAGCGGCGCTGCCGGCGAGGCCGAGGAACCGGCGGCGCGTGGATTGGTCGTGTTGGCGCATCGCTGGTTCCACCTTTCTATTCGCGTAAGCTTACGAGAAACGCCACCATATCCTCGATTTGCTCTGCCGACAGGATCGGCTTGCCGCGCCATGCCGTGCCGACGCGCACCAGTCCCTCCACGCGATAATAAGACGGCATGATCGTCGCGGGATTGAGGCTGTAGGCATCAACGAGCCGAAGCCGGAGCTGGCCTTCGGACCAGCGGTTGCCGGTGCCAGCGAGGCTCGGCGCGAGATCGCCCTGGAACCGCTCTTCCGGAAAAGGCCCGTTGTGGCAAAGGATACAAGTGCTGGTTCGATTGAGCACCAGCGCGCGGCCTCGGGTTGCGTCGCCTTTCACTCCCGTCAGCGAGTCCGGAATGGCATCGCCAGTGACAACATAGGTCCGCAACGCTTGCGCACCGGCTGCAGAGGGCAGGGCGGACGCCGCAGCGAGCCACGCACTGGCAAAATAGACCGCTGGCCTAGCCAAAGGCTTCCACCGTGATCGTCTTGTACCAGGACAGCGCATTTTCTGCCTCGCGCGCCCGCACCTCGCGCGGCGCATCGGCGGGGCTGGTCGCGCCGCCTTCGGTCTCGGCGAACATGCCGTCCTTCGGCTGGTAGATTCCCGACAGCGAGAAGGCGTAGCCGGGCGCAACCGTATTGTAGCAGGCGCCGACCAGCTTCGGGATCGCCGGTGGCTTGCCCGAGATCAGGCTCGCCACCGCCCCGGCGCATGCCTTTGCCTGCGCATTCGCAGCGGAAGCGGATTTGGGGATGCCGCCGCCGATGCAGGCGTCGCCGATGACGTGGACGTCAGGCACGAGCGTCGAGGCAAACGTCACGGGATCGATCGGGCACCAGCCGGTTTTGTCGGCAGCACCCGCGATGGCGGCGATACGGCCGGCCTTCTGCGGTGGAATGACGTTGGCGACATCGGCTGTATAATTCCCGAAGTCGGTCACGATCGTGTTGGTGCCGGGATCGACCGAGGTGACCCGGCCGCCCTGCGACAGCGAAATTCGTTCGATCATGCCGGGATACAATTCCTTCCAGGCGTTCTCGAACAGCCGTTGCTGGGAAAAACCGTCTTTGGCGTCGAGGATGAGGATCTTCGAACGCGGTTTCTTGTTCTTCAGGTAGTGCGCGATCAGGCTGGCGCGCTCGTAGGGGGCCGGCGGACAGCGCAACGGCGCGGCCGGCACCGCCACCACGACAAGGCCGCCGTCGTCCATGGCCTCGAGCTGGCGGCGCAGCAGCATGGTCTGCTCGCCGGCTTTCCAGGCATGCGGCATCCTGGCCGATGCCGCCTCATCATAGCCGGGCAGCGCATCAAATCTGAGGTCGATGCCGGGCGCCAGCACCAGACGGTCGTAGCCGAGCGACGCGCCGTAGGCGACAACGACAACGCGCTTTTGCGGATCGATCGTCACGGCCGCCTGAGCTATGACGGTCACGCCTTCGGCGGCGATCTTGTCATAGCTGAATTGCTGCGCGTCGATTTCCCGCAAGCCCGCGATCACCTCGTTGCTGAACGGGCACGCCACAAACGTCCGGTTCGGCTCGATCAGCGTCACCTGCAATTTGGCGTCCATCCTTCGCAGTGCGCGCGCGCAGCTGGCGCCGCCAAAGCCGCCGCCGATCACGACGATGCGGGATGCAGATTGCGCCCGGGAAGGACAGGGGAAAACCGACGATGCGGCTGACGCCGCGATGCCACCAACGACGTTTCTCCGCGTCATCGGGCGCAGCTCGTTCATGGGCAAAATCCGGTAAGTGGGCGGCGGCCGTCGGGGCCGCCGCCCACTGTCTCAGGCGAAGGTGATGTTTTGATCCCTCAGCGGCACCGAGCGGATCCGTTTTCCCGTCGCCGCGAAGTAGGCATTGAGCACGGCGGGCGCCGCGACGCAGATGGTCGGCTCGCCGACGCCGCCCCAGAAGCCGCCGCTCGGCATGATGATCGATTCCACCTTCGGCATCTCGCTGATCCGCATCGAATTGTAGGTATCGAAGTTGCTCTGCTCGATGCGGCCATCCTTCACGGTGCACCCGCCGTAGAACAGGCCGGACAGGCCGTACACGAACGAGCCCGCGATCTGGCGCTCGATCTGCGCCGGGTTGACGGCGTAACCGGGGTCGGTGGCGGCGACGATGCGATGCACCTTGATCTTGTTGCCGTCGATCACCGAGATTTCGGCGGCGGCGGCGACATAACTGCCATAGCCCATGTGCTGCGCGATGCCGCGGAAAACACCTTGCGGCGCCGGTTTGTCCCAGCCGATCTTTTCGGCCACCGCATTGAGCACGGCGAGGTGCTTCGGATGCTTGCTCATCAGCTTGCGCCGGAACGCGACCGGGTCCTGGCCTGCCGAATGCGCCAGCTCGTCCATGAAGCACTCGAGATAGATCGCATTTTGATTGACGTTGACGCCGCGCCAGAAACCCGGCGGAACGTGCGGGTTGCGCATCGAATGCTCGACCAGCAGGTTGGGTACGCTGTAGCCGATCGCCCAGTCGCCGGTGGCATTGAAGCCCTGGAATGCGACCGGGTCCTTGCCGTTCTCCAGCGCCGCCGGGCGCAAGGCGAACAGGATGGATTGTCCCGACAAGCGGATCTGCAGCGCCGTCAGATTGTTGTCGGCATCGAAGGCGCCGGTCAATTTGCACTGCGTGATCGGATGATAGGCGCCGTGCTGCATGTCCTCCTCGCGCGACCACAATAGTTTGATCGGCGTGCCCGGCATCTGCTTGGCGATGGCGACGGCCTGCCGGACATAGTCGGTCTGGCCGCGGCGGCCGAAGCCGCCGCCGAGCATCTGCTTGTGCACGTCGCATTTGTCGGCGGGCAGGCCGGAAGCTTCCAGCACCGCGGCGAAAGCCGCCTCGCCATTTTGCGTTCCGCACCAGACCTCGCATTTATCAGCGGTATAGACCGCCGTGGCATTGAGCGGTTCCATCGTGGCGTGGTTCTGATAGGGATAGTTGTAGACTGCCTCGATCTTTTTGGCAGCGCCGGCGACGGCGGCCTTGGCGTCGCCGTTCTGGTTGCCGACAAAGGCCGGCTGCGCGCTGTCGAGGCCTTCTGCCAGCCACTTCGCGATCGATGCGCTCGAGACCTTGGCATTGTCGCCTTCGTCCCAGACGATCGGCAAGGCATCGAGTGCGGTCTTGGCGTGCCACCAGGTGTCGGCGACCACGGCGACGGTGCTGTCGTTGACCCGCACCACCTTCTTGACGCCCTTCATGCCCATGACTTTGGCTTCGTCGAAGCTTTTCAGCTTGCCGCCGAAAACCGGGCAATCCTTGATCGCGGCATTCAGCATTCCCGGCAGCTTGATGTCGATGCCGTAGGTCATCTTGCCGGTGGTCTTGTCCACCGTATCGAGGCGTTTGACCCCCTTGCCGGCGATTTTCCAGTCCTTGGGATCCTTGAGTTTCACATCCGCAGGAGGTTCCAGCTTGGCTGCGGCTTCCGCCACCTTGCCGTAAGTCGTCGTTTTGCCCGATGGCGTATGCGTGATCACGCTGTTGGCGGCGGTGCATTCCGAAGCCGGAACTTTCCATTCGTTGGCCGCGGCCTGGATCAGCATGACGCGTGCGGTGGCGCCGCCCTTGCGGACATAGTCCTGCGAGGTGCGGATGCCGCGGCTGCCGCCGGTGGAGAAATCGCCCCAGGCACGTTTGCGCGCGACGCTCTGGCCCGGCGTCGGATATTCGGTCGTGACTTTCGACCAGTCGCATTCGAGTTCCTCGGCGACCAGTTGGGCAAGACCGGTGAGGGTGCCCTGGCCCATTTCGGAGCGGGCGATGCGAATAACGACCGTGTCGTCAGGCCGGATCACTACCCAGGCGTTGACCTCAGGCGAACCGTCGGCGGCGCGCACGACGGTGGGGCCGCCGAAGGGAATGTCGAGGCCGAGCGCGAGGCCGGCGCCGGCAGCGGCGGTGCCGATGACGAAGGCGCGGCGGTTGAGTGTGGGCATATGGTTCATGGCTGCCTCCTCACGCGTTCGCGGCTGCGTGAATTGCTTCACGCGCCTGCTGGAAGGTGCCGCAACGGCAAATATTGGTGATGGCCTCGTCGATTTCCTTGTCGGTCGGCTTCGGTTTCTCCTTGAGCAGGGCCGCCACCGCCATGATCATCCCGGTCTGGCAATAGCCGCATTGCGGAACGTCGTTGGCGATCCAAGCCTGCTGCACCTTGTGCAGTGCGCCATTCGCGGCCGCCAGTCCTTCGATGGTGGTGATCTGCTTGCCGACGGCGTCACTAACGGTCACGCCGCAGGAGCGCATCGCGACGCCGTCGATATGGACGGTGCAGGCACCGCATTGTGCAATGCCGCAACCGTATTTGGTGCCAGTCAGGCCAATGTTTTCCCGGATCGCCCATAATAGCGGCGTATCAGGCTCAACATCCACGTCGAAAGTTTTGCCATTGATTGTGAGGCTTGCCATGATCTCGCTCCCCTGATGGGCTTGTCCCGCCCTTGAAACCGGATGCTGGACTGAAAACCGGAATAATTCAAATCAAGAATCTGCGTTTGAGGAATACGCGAATCCAAAGCTAGGTTTAGAAGGCGCTATTCATTACCGAACGACAAGATTCTTGGTCGGGCTTCATTGCCTGACAAAATGAATGTCGCCTCTTGGCACTTTTCGGACATCCCGATGCATGAGCGGGATGTCTGTTCACGGAGCAATAGCGGAAATTGGGAATAGGTGCCGTTGATCTCGATCGAGGTCAGCTTTGACGCGGCATATTCCAGCTCGCGATGGTGAGGCAGCTTTTCTGGATAAAACGTTGATCTCCAAGGAGGAAATGTCCATCCACCGACGCCGATGAAGATCTGTCCGGCCTTCTTGTTGAAAACAGCCTTTTTTGCCTTAGCCACTTCTAAGCCTCTTTTCCTTTGCCCGACAGACACCGTCCGCTGGGGATTTGGGGAGGGGCTGGTTCAGGAGGGCGATTATCTGCAGGCTGCGCATGGGCGGCAAGTGACGGCCGCGCCCGTGTGCGTCCAAAAAATGCGCTTGACTCTTAATCATCGGGTCCTAGCAGCCTGTCGGACTGAGGTTTGAGACTGAAGGCCGAGAGCGATTTTGCCGTCGGCAGAACAGCGACGGGCACCTGATGGCGTCCCGACCGCGTTGTGACCGCCCATGTCGCCCTGCGGCCATTTTTTTCGCAGCCGGGACCCGCGTCCGGCAGGATCAGGCGGAGCTGAGGGTGAACATCCGCTTGATGTTCCATGCCATGGTCACGAGGCTCCACTCGCCACGCACCTTGTCGAGCCCGCGCAGCAGGAACTGGCGGAATCCGAGGACCGATTTGATGATGCCGAACACTGGTTCCGGGATCTGTTTACGCAGAGAATAGAGCTTCCTGCCTTCTGGCGTTTTCAGCCGATGCGCCATGGCCTCGACCGGCGTTGGGTTTTTCGGCGCGGGCGGTGGATCGGCGAAGCGCTCGGCCAGAGGTG
>Ga0097691_1003266_pt1 | contig 10094 bp, 11 predicted proteins | sample NGESurdeep072012_8_FD_72858 | JGI IMG/M metagenome (GOLD analysis project Ga0097691, IMG submission 72858) | Arctic peat soil microbial communities from Barrow, Alaska - NGEE Surface sample 210-1 deep-072012 | ecosystem: Environmental > Terrestrial > Soil > Wetlands > Peat ...
CACCACCCCTGTCGCACCTGATCAAGGCGGCTCCGTCCGGAGCCGCCTCTCGCGTGTTTCAGACAGCCTGCCGGTCCCCACGGGCGGTTAGCTCAGTTGGTCAGAGCGCCTCGCTTACACCGAGGAGGTCGGAGGTTCGAGCCCTCCACCGCCCACCAGCCTCCGGTTGGCCCGAGGGACGTGCGGTCCCTCCCGTACACTGCCGGCAGCGGCCGCCGAGTGGTGCCGCGCGAACACGGAGGGCCTGATGGAAGCCGTCATCATCCTGCTGGTCATCATCGTCGTCCTCGCCGTCGTCGGGGTGCTGATCTACAACGGACTCGTCGCGCGCCGCAACCGGGTCGACGAGGCGGTCGGACAGGTCGAGGTCCAGCTCAAGCGGCGCCACGACCTGGTGCCGAACCTCGTGGCCGCGGTCAAGGGTTACATGGACTTCGAGCAGGATGTCCTCACTCGCGTGACCGAGGCCCGGGCGAATGCCGTCGCCGCCGGCGCGAGCGGGCAGGTAACCGCGCAGCAGGCCCAGGCCGAGAACACGCTCACGGGCGCCCTGCGCTCGCTGTTTGCCGTGGTGGAGAACTATCCCCAGCTCAAGGCCAATGAGAACGTCCTGAGCCTCCAGGAGCAGCTGACGACGACGGAGAACCAGATCAGCTTCTCCCGGCAGCATTACAACGCGACCGTCAACGAGTTCAACACGACCCTCCAGACGTTCCCCGCCGTGCTCGTGGCCGGCCCGCTGGGCTTCACGAAGCGAGACTTCTTCGCGGCCGAGCCGGAGGCCCAGGACGTGCCCGTCGTCACCCTGCGCTGACGGGCGGGCAACGGGGCGCTCTGATGGCCGGCACGTTCTACAGCCAGATCGCTGCGAACCGGCGCAACTCGTTCTTCCTGATGCTCGTCCTGGTCCTGTTCCTGGCCGTCCTGGGCTTCGCGATCGGCTACGGGACCACCGGCCAGGCAGGCGCCGGGCTCGGCTGGCTGGGCATCTTCGGGATCATCGCGATCGTCTCATCCGTCGCGAGCTACTACACCGGCGACAAGGTGGTCCTCGGCGTGTCGAGGGCACGCCCGGTGACCGCGGCAGAGCAACCCCAGCTGATCAACGTCGTCACGGAGCTGGCGCTGGCGGCCGCGGTCCCAATGCCGGCCGTCTACCTGATCGACGACACGGCCCCAAACGCCTTCGCCACGGGCCGCGATCCGCGGCATGCCTCGATCGCCGTCACGACGGGGCTCCTGGAGAAGCTCGACCGCGAAGAGCTCCAGGGCGTGATTGGCCACGAGCTGTCGCACGTGCGCAACTACGACATCCGCTACTCGCTCCTCGTCGGCGTTCTCGTCGGGACGGTCGCGCTTCTGGCCGACTTCTTCCTGCGCTTCACCTTCTGGGGAGGCTTCGGCGGGGGGCGCCGCTCCTCGAATGACCGGGACGGCGGCGGGGGCCTCCAGGTGATCGTCTTCGTGCTCGCGCTCGTGCTGGCAATCGTCGCGCCGTTCTTCGCCCGGCTCGTCCAGCTTGCCGTGAGCCGACAGCGCGAGTACCTGGCCGACGCGTCGTCGGTCGAGCTCACCCGGAACCCGCAGGGCCTGGAGCGGGCCCTGGCGGCGATCTCGGAGGACCGCGAGGTGCTCGAGGTCGCCAATCGCGCCACCCAGCACCTCTACTTCACGAACCCGATCAAGAAGTTCGAGGAACGCTCAAAGGGGCTCTTCTCCACCCACCCGCCGATCGTCGACCGGATCAACCGGCTCCGGGCACTGAGCGGCGAGACGCCGCTCGAGTCGACCGTCGAGGCCGAGCTTGCCGGGCTCGACTGAGCGGCCCGCGACCGGCCGGGCGCCGCGTCGTTCCGAAGGGTCTTCGCGATCTCCGGAATCCTGGATGCGTGCCTGCCTCGCGCCCAGGCTGGCGGCCAAGTCCTGCCATTTGAGCGCCACGCGGGCGTTCGTCGCGCCGATCCGGTCATGCGCGCACCAGGCGGTCTTCTGACCGGTCTCGCCTTCGGTGCCGCGACCTCCTTGACCCGATTCGAGCGGGGGCCGAGCCGGACTCCGGCACAGCGATCCGAGACGCGACCACGTGCGTCCGGGTGGGGTGCACGTGGCAGAAACTCCGGCGGGTGCACCGGGCTCCATCGCTCGTTGCGGCTTACAGGAGCGGGCGCCTCGCCGTCCCGGATCCGGGGATGCACGCCGCAGCCAGGCCGTGCGCCCTCGCGGGTCGGAGTGGTCATCGGGTGCACATGCCGCGGCCACCGGATGCTCACTCGCGACCGGCCGCGTCTTGCCGACGAGGGGCCACCCGTGGTACCTTCTCGGACGCCGACGGGCGGGGACGTCCGGCGGGGCCTGCGGGCCGAGATAGCTCAGCTGGTAGAGCACGCGACTGAAAATCGCGGTGTCGGCAGTTCAACTCTGCCTCTCGGCACCACCACCCTGGACGCGGTCATCGAGCGGAAGTGGCTCAGTTGGTAGAGCATCACCTTGCCAAGGTGAGGGTCGCGGGTTCGAGTCCCGTCTTCCGCTCCATTCATCTCCGGACGTGCGCGGCCCCGGTTCCGCTGGCCCTTCGTCTAGCGGTAGGACAGCGGACTTTGGATCCGTGAACCGAGGTTCGAATCCTCGAGGGCCAGCCAGCATCGCCGGTTCCCACGCCGGCGCTCCAGGGGCGACGTACCCAAGTGGTTAAGGGGGAGGTCTGCAAAACCTCTATGCGTGGGTCCGAATCCCACCGTCGCCTCCACGCTTCCCGCACGCGACGCCCGCCGGCCCGGTGGGCGTTACGATTCCAAACCTGACGCCGAGGTGGCGGAACAGGCAGACGCGGCCGACTTAAAATCGGCTGGGCGAGAGCCCGTGGGAGTTCGAATCTCCCCCTCGGTACCACCAACCCGAACGATCGGGCGACCGCGCCGGCCCGATCGGGCCGGGGTTGCCGTGCGAGACTCCGTGTCGAGCGGATCCGGGCCGGCCAGGGATGCACCCGGGCGCCGGAGCAGGGGAGAACCAGACGATGCCGCCGCTGGTGGTCAACGCGGCCATGCTGTCATGCACGATGGGCCTGGGCCCGCCGGTGCCGCTGACGGCCGTCCCGAAGGGGCCCCCGGTGACCGCCGGCGGGCTGCCGATGGCGACCATCGCGGACACGATCCCGATGGCGAACATCCCAACGTTCGGGATGTGCAACTCGCCGACGAACCCGGCCGTGATCGCGGCGACATCGGCCGCCCTTGGTGTCCACACGCCAATGCCCTGCATACCGGTCCCCACCGGCCCATGGATACCGGGCTCCGCGAAGGTGGTCCTCGGCGGGGTACCGGTGCTGACGGCCCGGTCCACCTGCCAATGCGCATGGCTGGGGACGATCACGATCGGGATGCCGGGCCAGGCGACGGTCAACGCGAACGGTTGACGACGAGCGGCGGGTCACCGGGACAGGCTACCCGCGCCGGCGAAGCCCCCGGAGGCGGCCCCGGCGGTCGTCCTGACTTGAGGCGGAGCCGTCGTCGACGCCGGCCGCGGTCGCGGCCAGCTTTCCGAGAGCGGCGGCCGGCGCCGAGGTCGGGGCGCCGCGGACGATCGGGATGCCCTCGTTGATCGCCTTCAGGTAGAGACTGGCGTCGTACGGGATCTCCGCCTCGACCTTCGTCCCGATCGCGGCCTCGATCTGCTTCATCGACAGCATCTCGCGGGCGAAGAGGTGGTTCAGCGCGAAGGTCGCCGTGGCCGCTGCCGAGCCAACTTCGGTGAGGTATTCGAGCAGCGAGTGAAGAGCCTTGAGCGCGCCGATCTCCGGCACGATCGGGATCACCACCGCCTCGGCCCGCTCCAGCACCGCGAGGGACCGCTCGTCGAGCTTGGACCCGGCGTCGATCACGATGGTGTCGTAGGCGGTCCGAGCCGTCGAGAGCGCAAGGTTCACCTGCTCGGGCGTGATGAGCCGTCCGGATTCCGGTGTTCCCGGTGCGGCGAGGACCGCGAGCCCGCTGGCGTGTTCGATCGCGTAGGCGCGAAGCAGCTCCGGTTCGCGGAGCGACTGGTCGTCCCGCGCCAGCTCCGCGATGGTCAGCTGCGGCTTGAGGTTGAGGTGCGTGGCAACCTGGCCGAACTGGAGGTCGAGGTCCACGATGAGCACGCGACCCGGCGCCCGGGTGGCGAGCCAGGTGGCGACGTTGACCGCGATCATCGTGGTCCCGACGCCGCCCTTCGGGCTGAAGCAGGCGATGATGCTCCGGCGCGCGGGAGCCCCGTCGTCGGACCGGACGAGCGGCGCGAGGTCGCGCGAGCGATGGAAGCGGACCAGCAGCGCCTCGACGCGCGCCTCGAGCTCGCGCGGGTCGAACGGCTTCGCGACAACGTCGTCGGCACCCGCCTCGAGATAGCGGACGCGCTCCTCGACATCGTCGGTCTGGCTCATGCAGAGGACGGGGATGGCCGAGAGTGCCGCGGTGCCGCGGATCTCGCGGCAGACGTCGACGCCGCTTGCGGGCCCGGAGCTGACGTCCACGATCACGAGCGCGTAGTCGGCGGCACGCCGGACGGCGTCATCCGGGTCCGCCGTGGTCGTGACCTGGTAGCCGATCCTGGTCAGCGGGCCTTCAATGGTGGCAGAGGCTTCTGCGCTCGTCTCGAGGACGAGGATGGTGCTGGAAGGCACGCTGGCAATCCCCGGGTGCAGATGAGTGTGGCCAAAGGATACATGAGGCGCACGGAGACCCGAGGAACGTCCGTGGTGGTAGACTCCGCGAGCCCTTTCTGCTCCGCCTGGCGGCCCGGGTTCCGGGGGCCACGAGCGGGGCATACCCCACAGGAAGGAGTCGAACGGCCATGCGCCGCTACGAACTCATGCTCGTGATCCGGCCGGATGCGCCGGATGACCGCGTCCAGGCGCTCCTGGAGAAGGTCAGCCGACAGATTTCCGGCACAGGCGGCCAGATCGTCAAAGCGGCCCCATGGGGCCGTCGGCGCCTGGCGTACCAGATCGACCGGTACCGCGAGGCCTCGTATCACATCATCCACTTCGATGCCCCGGCCGACTCGATCGTTGACCTGGAGCGGACGCTCCTGATCACGGAGGACGTAATCCGGCACCTTGTGATCCGCGTGGAGCGGCCGCTCAAGGCCGCTCGCGGCAAGACGGACGACGTCGCCGACCTCGTTCCGGCCCCGGACGTCGAGGAGGACGAGGAGCCGGCCGGCGAGCAGATCGACGAGTCCGAGAGCGAAGCCGCTCCAGCTGCCGTCGACTGATCCCGGCCCAGGCCAGTTCCAGGAGGGCGTTCAGGTGTCCCTGAACAAGGTGATGATCATCGGGAATCTCGGGCGCGATCCCGAGATGCGGTACACGCCAGGCGGCCAGGCCGTGACCCAGTTCACGGTGGCCGTCAATCGCAACTACAAAGGCCAGGACGGCGCCTGGCAGGAAGAGACAGAGTGGTTCCGGGTGGTTGCCTGGGCGCAGCTGGCCGAGCGATCCGCCGAGCATCTCCGCAAGGGGATGAAGGTCTACATCGAGGGTCGTCTCCAGACCCGGCAGTGGGAAGACCAGCAAGGCCAGAAGCGGTACACGACGGAGCTGATCGCCAACCAGGTCACGAACCTTGACCGCCGGCCTCGCGATGAGGGTGCTGAAGCGGCGCCGTTCCCCGGGGACTCCCGGCCGGCAGGCGCGACCGTCTCGCCGATCCGGCGCCCCGAGGCGGCCGGCCCGGATGACGCCCCCTCCGATATCGACGACCTTCCGTTCTGACGCATTTTCCGGGCGTTCGCCGTATCGGCGCCGCCTGCGACCACAGGAGCTGACACGATGCCTCCCGCAGCCCGCAAGAAGCGTGATGACTACTACCGCGACCGCCGCCGCCGGAAGGTCTGCGCCTTCTGCGCCGACAAGACGGTCCAGATCGACTACAAGGAGGTCAGCCGCCTCCGCCGCTACCTGTCGGAACGCGCGAAGATCGAGCCACGCCGGAAGACCGGCACGTGCGCCGCGCACCAGCGCGAGCTTTCCGTGGCGCTCAAGCGCGCCCGACTCGTGGCGCTGCTGCCCTACGCCCCGCAGCACCTCCGCCCCTGAGCGGGTCGCGATGACGGAGACGCGGACGGCCGCCGGGCGGTGACCGTCCTGCTCCTCCTGGCGGGTGGCGGCTTCGGGGCCGGGATCTTCGGCTCTCTGCTGGGCCTTGGGGGCGGGATCCTCATCGTCCCGTTGCTCACGTTCGGCTTCGGGCTGCCCTTCCGTGAGGCGGTCGGCGTGAGCCTCGTCTGCGTGATCGTGACGAGCAGCGCCGCCGCGGGCGTCTACCTGGAGCGTCATCTCGCCAACTTGCGCCTCGGCATGCTCCTGGAGGTGTTCACCGCGTCCGGTGCGCTTGTCGGCGGCCTGGTCGCGTTCCTCCTCCCGGACCGCGTGCTCGCGGGCCTCTTTGCCATCTTGCTCGCCTACACGGGCGCGACGATGTTGCGGCGCGGCGTGACGGCCGCCCGGGAGGGCGCTGGACCCATCGAACCCGGGGAAGACCCGGGCGGCCCCGCGGACACGCCCGGCGCGTTCCGGGCGGCGCTCGCCGGGCCCGGGTACCGCCCGGCCCGGCTGGGGGTGGGGATCGGTGGGAGCGTGTTCGCCGGCCTCGTCTCCGCGCTGCTCGGCGTGGGTGGCGGGATCGTGAAGGTGCCGCTCATGCACCTCGTCATGGGCGTCCCGCTCAAGGTCGCCACGGCGACCAGCAACCTGATGATCGGGGTGACGGCCGCGGCGTCCGCGATCGTCTACCTGATGCGGGGAGGGATCGATCCGCTCGTTGCGGGCCCAACCGCGGTCGGGGTGTTCGCAGGTGCCATGGTCGGGTCGCGGGTGGCGCAGCGGATCGACCTTCGCGTGCTTCGCATCCTGTTCGTGGCGGTCCTTGCGCTGACGGCTATCCAGATGACGCTCCGGGCCCTGGGATGACCGTTGCTGCCCCGATTGACGCCGGTACCGCGGCATCCCGCGCCGCCCGGGTGGAGGGGTGGATCGCCCGGGTCCTGCGGGCGGGGACGCTCCTGAGCGTCGGGCTCCTCGCGATCGGCGTCGCCCTGATGTCGTTGGCCGGCTGGTCGCCACTCGACGCGACCTGGCCTGCGCTGGATCTCGGGCGCATCCCCGGAGACCTGCTGGCGCTGCGCCCGGAAGGGTTCCTCTGGCTGGGCCTGCTGACAACGCTATCGACCCCGCTCCTGCGGGTCGCCGCCTCGGTCGTCGGGTTCCTCGGCGCGGGCGAGCGGCGGATGGCCGGACTCGGAACCGCCGTCCTGATCATCATCGCGCTCGCCGTGTTCGTGGCGCAGCGCACCGCGGCCTAGCCCATGGACGTCGTCGTCCTTCTCCTGGCGCTCGTCGTGATCCTCATCGGGGCCGAGCTGTTCACGAACGGCATCGAGTGGTTCGGCCGAAAGCTGGACCTCGCGGAAGGCGCGGTGGGCTCCGTGCTCGCGGCGGTCGGGACCGCCCTCCCCGAGACGATGATTCCGTTCATCGCGATCGTCTTCGGCAGCGGCAGCGCGTCGACCGAGGTCGGCGTCGGCGCGGTGCTGGGTGCGCCGTTCATGCTCGGGACCCTCGCGATGTTCGTGACGGGCGCGGCGGTCCTCGTCTTCCGCGAGCGCCGACGCCAGGGTGTCGAGGTTGCCCTTGACCAGGAGGTCCTCCTGCACGATCTTCGCTGGTTCGTGCTGGGTTACGGGCTCGCGATCGGGGCCGCCTTCCTGCCGCCCGGCTTCGAGCTGGGCAAGGGCGGCGTTGCGATCGGCCTGCTCGTGCTCTACGGCTGGTACGTGCGGGCGCACCTCGCGGTCGAGGCTGGGGAGCACGACGAGGACCTTGCGCCGCTCCGGCTCCGACATCTCGATCGGGGGCGCGGACACCACCCGGTGCCGCGGCTGCGGGTCGTGGGCGTCCAGGTGGTGCTTGCGCTTGGCTGCATCGTCGTGGGCGCCGCGTTCTTCGTGGGCGCCGTGCAGGAGCTCGCCGCCTCGCTGGGAGTTGGCACCGCGCTCGTGGCGCTCGTCGTCGCGCCGATCGCGACCGAGCTTCCCGAGAAGTTCAACAGCGTGATCTGGGTCCGGCAGGGGAAGGACACGCTTGCGCTCGGCAACATCACGGGGGCCATGGTCTTCCAGAGCGCGATCCCGACCTCGATCGTGCTCCTCTTCGCGCCCGCGGCCTGGTCGGTCGGGCCGGACTCGGCGCTCAGCTTCCTCTCGGCCGGGATCGCGCTGGTCTCGCTCGCGGCGATCTTCCTGCCGCTGCGCATCCGGGGCAGGCTCACGGGTCGCGGCCTCGCCGTCGGGGGCATCTTCTACGTGGCCTACCTCGCGCTCGTGATCGGGGGGCTCGCCCGGACGACCGGCTGACGGCGTCGGCCGGCAGGCATCGCCTGTCCCCGCAAGACGGACGGTATACTCGGCAGGGTCCGCAGGCCCGTCGGGTCATCGCGGAATCCCGCTGCAGGAGGCCGACCGGATGCTCACGGAGAAGCCCGCCGCCGCGGCGGCGCTCGCCGCACGGGCCGTTGGCGCCCCCACCGACCCCGACACCCTGATCTGCCTCTTCGAGGGTCGCTACGTCCCGCTCTCCGAGGCGAACGTCAGCATCATGACCCACGCGTTCATGTACGGGACCGCGGTCTTCGAGGGTATCCGCGCCTATTGGAACGCCGAGCAGGGTCAGCTCTACGCGCTCAAGGTCCGTGAGCACATGGAGCGGATCCGCAACTCCTGCAAGATCATGCTCATGGACGACGTCCCATCGGTGGACCAGCTCGCGTCCGAGGTCGTGGACGTCCTGCGCCGGAACGGGTTCCGCGAGGATGCCTACATCCGGCCGTCGTTCTACAAGAGCACGCAGGCGATCGGGGTCAAGCTCCATGGCCTCGACCACCGCTACTACATCCTGGCGCTGCCGTTCGGGGACTACGTCGACACGAACGTCGGCGTGAAGATCGGGACGGTCTCCTGGCGACGGACGTCGGACCCGGCGATCCCGTCGCGGGCGAAGATCGTTGGCTCCTACGTCAACCCGGCGTTCAGCAAGACCGAGGCGATGCTCAACGGCTTCGACGAGGCGCTGGTCCTCTCCGACGATGGCCACATCTCCGAGGGCTCGGCGGAGAATATCTTCGTCATCCGCGACGGCGTCCTGGCGACTCCGCCGGTCTCCGACGACATCCTGGAAGGGATCACGCGGGCCGGGATCATGGAGATCTGCGAGGAGCTTGGCCTGCGCGTCGTGGAGCGCTCCATCGACCGATCCGAGATCTACGTGGCCGACGAGGCGTTCTTCTGCGGCACCGGCGCCCAGATCAGCCCGATCATCGAGGTAGACCATCGGCTCGTGGGGTCCGGCGGCGTTGGCCCGATCACGAAGCGTGTCAAGGACCGCTATTTCGAGATCGTGCGCGGCAACGTCCCGGCATACCGGCACTGGGTCACGCCCATCTATCCGGCCTGACGGGTCGGCGAACGGACAAGGGCCCGCCGCGTCAGGGGATCACGGGCGCCTCGAGGGTCGGCGTCTTCCGGCCGGTGGTCACGATGACGTCCACGCGCACGGCCGGGTCGGCCACGGGCAGGGCCTGGACGCCGAAGGCCTGCTCGAGCAACGCCATCGTGAGCGGCAGCTTCGTCTCCGCGCCGTTGTAGACCCGGATGATCGTGTTGGCAGGGACGGCGCCGGCCGGCGGCCGCTGGGTGGGCGCGGATGCCGCGACACCCCGGAAGTCCAGGTAGCCCGCCACGGCGGCCGCGGTCCCGGTCCCGCCGGTCCCGTTGAGGACCCAGACCTGGGCGCCTTCCTGGGCGACCGCCTGGCGCTGGGCCTCCACGAGCGGGTCGAAGTTGAACGCGCTGGCCACGGCGGCGCGGATGCGCGGGACGTTCGGGCTCAGGGTGTAGATGCCGCCCGGGTACCCCTCGGCCCCGTAGTACGGCGGCGAGAAGACAAAGGATCGTACGTTCCCGATGTCGATCCGGCTGGCGAGCTCGATCAGCTGCGGGAGCTTGGCAATCGGGTAGTCCGTCTTGACCGCCTTGGAGGTGCTCTGGACCAGGTCGGGCAG
>Ga0097691_1003269_pt1 | contig 10089 bp, 14 predicted proteins | sample NGESurdeep072012_8_FD_72858 | JGI IMG/M metagenome (GOLD analysis project Ga0097691, IMG submission 72858) | Arctic peat soil microbial communities from Barrow, Alaska - NGEE Surface sample 210-1 deep-072012 | ecosystem: Environmental > Terrestrial > Soil > Wetlands > Peat ...
GCTGTTGCGGTTGCCGTCGGCGTGTCGGTCGCCGTGGCAGTCGCCGTCGGAGTATCGGTCGCCGTTGCGGTCGCGGTGGCGGTAGCCGTCGCCGTTTGAGTTGCAGTCGCCGTATTCGTCGCGGTTGCGGTCGCCGTTGCGGTCGCAGTCGGGGTCGGAGTGTCTGTTGGCGTCGCGGTGGCCGTTGCAGTCTCAGTTGCCGTCGCGGTTGGAGTCTCCGTAGCAGTCGCCGTTGCGGTCGCCGTCGGAGTATCGGTCGCCGTTGCCGTTTGAGTTGCGGTCGGCGTGTTGGTCGCAGTTGCGGTCGCAGTCGGAGTGTCGGTGGCCGTTGCAGTCGGCGTCGCAGTGGCTGTTGGAGTCGCGGTTGGCGTCTCAGTGGGCGTCGGGGTCTCGGTTGGTGTTGGAGTCGGTGTTTCAGTCGGAGTTGCCGTTGGCGTCTGAGTAGGCGTCGCGGTAGGCGTAGGAGTAGGCGGCGGTGCTGGCACCGGCCCGCTGAAAGAAGAAAAATTATCGATGAGGAACCCTGCTCCCAAAGTCGCCGGGACGGCCGTACCTGCGACGCGGAACAGGATCGAATCGACCGGGCGCGGCAATTCCCTTAAATCGCGGTAATAATCTTCCCAGCTCGTTCCCGTGTGAATGAGTACGTCGTCCAGATAGACCTTCACGACATCGTTCGATGGGCCATCTATAAACTGCATCGTTATCTTCACCGTGTGCGGGACCGTCCTATCTAGAGACGTGGCGATGGGCGTGAGTACGAAGTTCATCACCGAGTGTTGGTAATCCTCAAAATTAAGCTGGAGACCTGTCGGGGTATCCGTCATCTGCAACCAGCTCATGCGCCCGGTGTCGCGGAGGTCAGGGCTAGCGACTACCGAGAGGTCCGGCTGCTCGGCTTTCGGCCGGGTCGAGGCAAAATCCCACTGCGCTTCGAAATACGGTTGGCGAGTACCGCCGGAATACACGCTATGGTCTGCCGACGTTTCCCCGGCCTCATCAACCAGGGATGCGGAAAAAGTCTGGTCGTTGAAAGAGCCGCAGGTGATGGCATTCGAGATGCGCAGGCTCCTGGTCCCGAAACTCGGATAGCCGTAGGTATTAGAGACCACTGCCACGTCGTAGACCGGACAGGTCGAAGATCCGTGTCCACTCGTCCATCCGTCATAGCCATTGACATCACCTGGCAGCGGGAGCGAGAAACTTTCGAAGTCCGTCCCGTAGGTATCGGCGAAAGCCTTGCTGCCTCCCGCCATGACCAGACCTATCCCCATCAAGCAACAAATGATTTGTAACTTTAAGAGGAAGCTTAATGATCGCGGAAGGTTCTTGTGCCAGCTAGTTTCGATTGTGCTCCCCCACATCCCCCACAGGTCAGGAGACATTAGTTCTTGGTCTCTTATTTATTATCCTTGATTAGTGTTCTTAATGTCAAACAGCTTTCATTTTGCCATATCGACGTGTTTATTCATCAATTTGTAGGACTTTCAGCCATTCCACGCAGTTAAAAGTAGAGTCGTCGAAGCTCGAATTCGATGGGATGTGAGCTGCCAGTGCCCAACGCGAAGGATCCCGTGACGGAGCCTTTGAGCAACGCAGGGCAGCGAGCCGGGGTTAACTTTCCAGGAAAGTTGGAGCTTGCCGGTGTTGGGGTCAGACCAGCGAGGAACCGGGGCACAAGGACCGAAACGGCTGCTACGACGACTATGAGGAAGCTTAATGAGCGCGGAATATTCCTGTGCCACATAGTTTCGATTGTGCCCCCTACTCGAAACTAATTGGTACGCGGCCCAGAAATATTATGTTATGTGAACTCTGGTGTCAAATGGGTCTCATTTTGCCATATCGACGTGTTTATTCATCAATTTGTAGGACTTTCAGCCATTCCACGCGCCTGAAAGTAGAGTCGTCGAAGCTCGAATTCGATGGGATGTGAGCTGCCTGTGCCCAACGCGGAGCACTATTTGGCTGATTCGAGCGAGGTATTCCCCAGAGATAAGGACTCGTTGGCGGAGCAGAGCGGATTTCAACCGTCGAGAGACCCTTCATTTCGCGCATTGCCATGGGCCGCGACGGTAACCGATGAACCGGCGGGAAGATCTCTGTGTGCGTGTCGCCGAGATTCTCGTGGGGTCAGCGCCGATTCTTGAGTGCGCCCCTCAAGCGGCTGGCCACCTCGGAAATATCCGGCTGACGCCGTCCGACTCGGGGAGCCGTCGGACCCTCGTTTTCAGGATTCAGATCGCCACGAACGAGGCTCGCAACGCGCTCCCAAGCTTCTGGGGTCAGTGGACGAGAACTTCTGAGTTCGACCAACTCCTTCTGAACGCCGGGAATGGTAAGCAGGAGCCGGATTGCGACAAGATCGCCCTTGGCGATCCGGTTTGCCAGCTGTTTAAACCCTGTGCCTCCTCAATATCTAATCTGTGGTGACCGATGCTAACGATTCCATGAAGTGCTCCATTCTCAATCACTGGCAGATGCCGGATACGCTGCCGCGTCATCACCTCCATGATATCGACGAGTTGGTCCTCGGACGAGCAGGTCTTAACCTCACGGGTCATTAATTGATCGGCCGGAAGTGTCAGCACCGCTTCCGCATGCTTCGACATTCCGCGGATGATGTCACGCTCGGAGATGATTCCGATGAGTTGACCTTCCTCGTTGATCACCGGCACAGCTCCGATCCGATTTTGGGCGAGCACTCGACGACCCACGTGACGGTCTGGTGCGGCGCGACGGTGACTACATCATGACCTTTGTGCTTCAGGACCGACGAAACCGTTGTTCCCATGTTTCGATCTCCTGGCTTTAGATCTCAGGGCCAAACTGGGGCGCTGTTGTCTTGAGGGCGCCTTTCCAAGACTACAAAAGCTCCGAGACTCCCGCAAAAGCAAGGGTCGACTAGCTCCGTGGCACAGACCTGGCCCTTTGCACCGATACCCACCGATACCCTGATGGCTCTGTTTAATTCCCTGATATTATTGAAAATGTCCCTGTTCTTCAAAATTAATTCCCTGTTCCAAATTTTAGGGAATTTCCGAAAAAAGCATCCGCGACTGCTGCGGTTTCTGACCTCGCAAACCCCAAATTTAGCCCGAAATCGAAGAACTTCCCTGTATTTTCCCTGTAGATCAGGGAATTCGCCACAGAGACTGGTTCGCAGCAGACTGCACCATCCAGCAGCCAGTCCAGCGAAACGCTTTATCTCGGTGCTCGGGATAAGTCCCGACCCGCTCCGATTGCTGCAGGATTTCACCGAACGGAACGGCGCGACGCTGGTCGCACCCGCATCGAGTCCGAACGATTCGCTGTCGCATCGAGTCTTCTCGCGTCTGTTTGGCAGCTCGTCGCAGGGTTCGTAAGCGCGTCCGCATCGATCCGCGAGCCCCAAATACTCACTGCCCACCGGGAGTCGGCACCGTCGCCGGCTCTCGGTGTTTTTCTATGTCGAGCCGCTTCCCTGAGGCGCCGTCTTGTCGCAGACTCAACATCAGTGTGGCGATAGTTGGAGGCAGGCCAGGCTACCTTGAAACTCTCGATAGTCGATCAATCGCCGGTGCCGGCCGGATATACGCCGGCGGACGCGCTGCACAACACGATCGATCTCGCGAGGCTGGCCGAACGGCTCGGCTACGAGCGTTACTGGATCGCCGAGCATCACTCGACTGCCGCCTTCGCGAGCCCGGCGCCTGAAATTCTGCTCGCCAGGGTTGGTGCCGAGACCTCACGTATCCGCATCGGCTCGGGCGGCGTGCTGTTGCCGCACTACAGCCCCATGAAGGTCGCGGAAACATTCCGGATGCTTCACGCGCTGTACCCGGGCCGCATCGACCTCGGCATCGGACGTGCGCCTGGCGGGACCCCGCTTGACACTTACGCGTTGCGGCGCGACCGCGGCCAGGAATCGCCCGCCGACGACTTCCCGAAACAGTTGATGGAGCTGCTCGCATTTCTCCACGGCGGCTTCCGCGCGGATCACCCGTTCAGCCGCATTGAGCTCTCGCCCGCGATGCCTGGAGCACCCGAAGTGTGGATGCTCGGATCGAGCATGTGGAGCGCGGCCGCCGCCGCGCAGGTGGGCCTGCCTTACGCGTTTGCCCACTTCATCGATCCGCAGCCGACGCGCAACGCGATCGAGTATTACCGCTCGCACTTCCTTCGCTCGGACGAGCTGGCTCAGCCGAAGGCGATCGTGTCGGTTGGCGCAATCTGCGCCGATACCGATGCGGAGGCGCAGCGCCTTTTCGCGAGCGTGCGGCTGTTCGGCCGTCGCATCCGGACGGGCGGGGCGCGGGGCCCGATCCCCACACCGGAAGAAGCACTGGAGGAGTTGGGCTCGGAGACCGGCCCGACGCGGCCCGAAACCGGCGAATGGCCGCGCATCTTCGTCGGCGATCCCGAGCGGATTCGCGATCAGCTCATCGACATGGCGAGCGTGCTTCACCTCGAGGAGGTTATGGTGGTGACGGTGGTGCACGACCACCAGGCTCGCGTCCGCTCCTACCAGCTACTCGCCGAGGCTTTCGATCTGAAGCCTCGCGCCGAGCCTCCTCCGCTCGCGCCAAAATAGCTGCGACATCGTGAGAGTCCCGCGCCACGCCTGAAGGGAGCAAAGCGATCCTTTGCTAAATCCCGCGGCTGCGGCTAACTAGTTCGGAGAGTGACGCTGATCGCATTGCGATTAGGTCAGGCGGAGAAAATTATGGCAGAGAAAGTTCCGTTGCGCTTCGGCCGTCCAGTTAGATTCGGCATTCTGGGCGCGGCGCTTATCGCGCCCAACGCGCTGATCAAGCCAGCGCAACAGGTGACCGATGCCGAGGTGGTCGCGGTCGCGGCGCGCGATCGGTCGCGTGCGGATGAATTCGCGAAGACCAATGGCATCTCGCGAGTGCACGCGAGTTACGCCGACCTGCTGAGCGACCCCGACCTTGACGTGATCTACAATCCGCTTCCCAACTCGCTCCATTGCGAGTGGACCATCCGTCCGCACTAGCTGAAACGGCCTTCGACGCAAACATGACGTTTGCGCAGGCGCTGACCGAAGCGGTCAAGTCGTCGGCGCGCGCGACGGTGGTTGCGAGTTTACCGGCCAGATGGAGGCACGAGAGTTGTGCTACAGGGACGCGCGATGGTTGCGTTCCTGACCTGGCTTTTGCTCGTCGCGCACTCCCGACTGAAGTCGCGAGCGAAACTTGAGGGCGAAAACCTTGTCCTGCGCAGCGAGGCTCCCCGCGATTACTCCTGCAACTACTATTGTGCGGATAAGGCTCAGTCCGCGGCTTGCCTTCGCTATCATCTGAGCCCTCCAGGCAATGCCGATTACGGCGTGCCCATCCCGTTAACTTTAACGTTGACGGGTTTATTCGTGGTTGCTAATCGCCAAGGTGCTGTGGAGCACTGTGCCAACTCAAAAGTGCAAATGCAAGGAAAAAGTAAAGTTTTGCGGATCGCCCGGTGTCGCTGGCATGCTCGCACTCATTTCTGCGATCGGTTATTTGCTCGCCGCGCCTCTTTCGGTCTGCTTGAAAAATGCGAGTAGACTTGGAGCGCGATCGCGGGATTCGCGTTGCCTAGTCGATGCTGGACCTCAGTGACCGGAGCGCCACCCGCGATCATGGCTGAGGCGCGACTGTGCGGAGGGTATGGAACGTCACGCCTCTCAGTCGAGCCCGTGAAAGAGCCGGGTAGAACTTGACCCGCAACCCGGTCGTGGTGGGCGCAAATTTCACCTGCACCGGAGCGCTCTTGCCCTGGCCGAGCCGGGGCGCATCAAGCGCAGCCCGGCTCGATTCGTTTTCGGGAACTGTCCGCCGGCGCGCTGCTAAGCGGCGGCCATTGACGACAAAACCCAGGGGCCGTGCGCGTTGGCTGGAACGGTCTCTGTCTTAACCAACGGGAAGTCCGAAACCTCGTGAGGTTTCGGGATCTGAACTCCGCATCTTTTCCCCGACCGGATGCAGGGGCCAGCCCCTGCTGCATGAATGATCGTTTAGTATTCGTAACCCGCAAACCTCCCAAGCCGTATTCAGGTCAGGAGAGATGCTTATGAAACTCTTTACAACCACAATAGCCGCGCTGTTTGGACTCCTCATGATGGCGATGCCGGCTGAACGCTTCACTTAACAGATGGGATATCCAGGCATCGTTCGACTCCGAAACAAGTTGCGTGAAAGAGAAGGAACGCATTCGGAATGAGGCGTCTTTACGCCTCAAATTTGCTCGTGAACATCCCGATGAGGATCAGAACGGCAACATCGTAGCAGTTGCAGAAGCTTGGCAGCGGGCGGAATGTGTCGCGAGCGATGATCCCCGGCTCAAGGAGAAGTAGCCTTGAAAAAAGAACGGGCCAGCGCGCGAGACGCTGGCCCGAAGCCGACTGGTGAAAAAGGGGGCAAACACCAGCCAACGCCCCCCAGGTATCAAATTGCCGCGCGAGCGTCCATCGGCCACCAGAATCTGGTGGTGTCCTAATTTCGAAGTTTGAGCGTGAGTCCTTTTGGTTCCGCCACCCAATGGTAGGTTCCGTTCGATGATTCAACGAGAACGAATCGGAAATCCCGGCTTAGCAGCCCGTGGTGAAAGTGGTCGGCGCTGAGGAATTGCCGATGGTGGTGTTTGGTGAGGGACACCAGAGCACAGCGGCCATGGGTAGGTACCATGGGGAAATCGCGATCAGCCAGCGTCGGGTGGCGCGCAGGAGCGCCAAAAGCGCGGCCATGACGGTCGCCGGGCGATCCTGCAGCCCGCGCGGCGTGCCGATGCCGATCGGGTGGCGCATGGCGAGCCCGAGATTGGCTTACCGCTAAGGCTCTGACCGAACGGATCGAACTTCCTCTGCTTTGGAGCGAGCAGGAACGAGCAGTCGGAATGAGCTAGTCAGTGCAAACTGGCGTGTTTTCTCGCGGCACCAGCGAAAATCGAAACAGAGATAAAACTGCGAAGTCCTCACGGTGTGGCTCGAACTCGCCCGTCTCTGGTGCCGCGAGAGGTACAAATTGGGCGCGACAGGTGCAGATTTCCGGCAAACCCCGCGGAGAATCCTTGGAGTGAAGACTGCGTGGCGGAGCAAGGGGGATTAGAAACGCCGGTGTCGCGAGAAATCTTTGCGAAGGAAAACCCACGCGAGTATTGGAGAAATTTGGCGTCGAAGTCGGTTAGCATCGTGCCAGAGAGTGAGTTCGCCTCAGTTCTGTACGATTTCCATCGTTAACCTTAAATTCCGGTGTCGCGAGAATGCCGCTGGGTCGAAAAGTTCCGTCCCGACGAACTCAAATCGTCCAAGGAGCTAGTCGAGGAGCGATTCACTCGATTCGGCTACGAAACCCCGGTAGCCGTTCAACAACGGAGGACCGGGTTGATAGAGTCGGAACGCGAGCCGACAAATGACCAGCGCGTTTCCGCTGGTGCTCAGCGCGGCCAGCTCCTCAACTCAGATCCGCGACAAAGATGACAACCGGTTAACGGTAAAGAATCCGATTGATTGGTGCTGAGGCGAGCTGCCTTGGAGGACGTGAGATCGTCGGACGGGCACATCGGCATTCTCGCGACACCGGAATTTAAGGTTAACGATGGAAATCGTACAGAACTGAAGGCGAACCGGTTCTCTGAAGGATGCTCGCGAAATTTGGCCGCGAAATTTTCCTCATGCCGCCGGCGGCATAACGGATCTCTCATTCCGAGGCGGCAGTTCGGAGCTGCGTCGAGGCCCGCGGCGCGGCGCAGCGGAGAATGAAGTCCGTCGGCTGCGACCGGGAGCCGCGACGATACCGGGCCGCTCGCGGTGCGGATGATGGGTCCGCTGGCAATCGATTCGAAACCGGACACGGCGGGTCGATGGCGGATCACGGCGCCCAGGACATCCGCGCGGCGCGTCGCCGCCTCGACCAGCGCGGTTCGCCTGCTGCCCAATCCTGAGTGGTCCGGGAAAGGAGACTCAGTCGCCGAACCGTCCTCCTGAATGAACCGAATGCCGGTGAAACCGCGCACGTCCGCGCGATCAAGCACTGGCGTTACTCCGAGTCTCTCGAGAGCGCGCACGCCGAGCGGCAGCAGACCCTCGCCGCACGCCTTGTCAAGAGGAAAGTCACGCCGCTCAAGGACCAGGACATAGATGCCTTGCGCAGCGGCGACGATAGCCACTGCGAGTCCAGCGGGACCTCTGCCAGCGATCACAAGGTCCCACGATTTGCGCGCGCGGTACGCTACATATCCGGCCGCGTCACCGTTAGCCATCACTGGATACGACCGTCGATATCACCACTGCAAGAGAACCAGCTCACCGCAGAAGCCCGGTCCCATCGAAAGCAGTACTCCGTATTGCCCGGGTCGCGCCACCCCGGATTTGAGAAAGTCGGCAGCCACGAATAGAACCGAGGCGGAGGAAATATTTCCCACCGCTTCGAGTGATCGCCACGACAGAGCGAGCGCGCACTTCGGTATTTCGAGCGCTTCCTGGATCGCTTCCAACACCTTCGGGCCGCCGGTATGGGCAATCCAGTGATTGATATCGCGGCGTGAAAGCCGATGCTCAGCGAGAAAGGAATCCACGCCAGCGCGCAGATTGTCCCGCACCAGGTCCGGGATTCCGGCCGCGAGGACCACCTGGAATCCACTGTCGACGATTCGCCAGCCCATCATGTCTTCGGTGTCGGAAAAAAATATCGACTTCGACGCAACGATCCGTGGCGCGCGCGGACAGTCTGGTCTCGCGCTTCCCATCAACACCACCGCTGCGGCGCCATCGGCAAACAGTCCCGAGGCGATCATGTTGGCGATAGACTGATCGCGAAGCTGCAATGTGAGTGAACAAATTTCTACTGATAACAGGAGCGCGGTTTCCGCCGGGAATGCGCGAAGGTAATCGGCCGCACGCGCGAGTCCGGCCGCGCCGCCAACACAGCCGAGACCGAAGAGCGGGGTCCGCTTGATGTTCGAGCGCATCGCCATGCGGTTGATGAGCCTGGCGTCGAGGCTCGGCGCGGAGATGCCGGTGACCGTAGTGAAGAAAACATGGTCGACGTCGCGCGGCTGCAGACCCGCCTCAAACAGCGCGGACGCCACCGCTTTCGCGCCGAGGTCGCTTGCGACTTCCATCCACGCTTGATTGGACTTCGCGAACGAATCGAGCGCTCGATAACCTTCCATCGTGAGCGCCAGATGCCGTCCGCGAACCCCGACCGCGCGATGAAGCCGGTCGAAGCGGGCGCGCCCTGCGTCGCTGCCGCCCCATTCGTTCCACAGTGCGGTGGATAGCGTTTCCTGATCGTAATAATTTTCCGGTAGTGCGCAACCGATCGACCGCATCACTGGATACTGTGCGTCACTATTCATTCCGAATGACTATTCCCCTAGGCGTTAGACGAAGCAGTTTAGGACGCTGCTCTGCAACGGGCGTGCGTTCGACTCGAGGGCTGCCTGCGAACAGTGGAGGAAGCTGGCCTGAGCGACCGTGAGGATCCAGGATTCACTCGCGAAATCTAAACGCGTCGCCTGCACCATAAATCGGAATCTCGATCGTCGAGGTCCCGCTGGATCACGATAGACACACGCGCATCGAAGCCGCAACGCCCATATATTGCAAATGCGATCCTGAGACTCAGATTCACGACGGGTTAACTCAGACTCAGCCGTATGGGGCGCGAATCCAAATCGAATGCGCGACGAATTTCAGACTTCTAAGCGTCAGGACGTGTGTAGAGCGAAATGCCGGCCCCGGCCCGAGTGCACTTTGCACTCGCGCGCCGCGAATCGAAAGCAACCGCTGGAAGGCGTGCGGCTACGCGCGCGTGGTGTGAAGCTTGCGCGACCCGCGGCGCGCCGGCGCTGGGGAATTGACCGCGAATGGGGCCGGGCCCGTCGATTTTCCTCATTGCACACGGGAAGATTTGAACCCGAAGCTCTCGCCGGATGTTCGGCATCACAACAATCCTCGCGTCAGCCTGGCGAACCTGCAAGGCTGGGAAGCACGCAACGGCGCTTTCGGACAGCCTCCGGCGCGGATCCTTTTGTTCGGGCCGAATAGTGCGCCAAACTCGGGTTGAATTCCGCCCCTCAAATCCTGAAGGGTCTCGGGGGTTCGAATCCGCC
>Ga0097691_1003270_pt1 | contig 10086 bp, 11 predicted proteins | sample NGESurdeep072012_8_FD_72858 | JGI IMG/M metagenome (GOLD analysis project Ga0097691, IMG submission 72858) | Arctic peat soil microbial communities from Barrow, Alaska - NGEE Surface sample 210-1 deep-072012 | ecosystem: Environmental > Terrestrial > Soil > Wetlands > Peat ...
GAACGTCGAACTCATGAAGTTGTCGCTGTTGTCCACGATCAGCGCGATCCGCGGATGATTCTTCTCGTACACCATCTTCGAATACTGCGCCGGAATAATCACCGCTCCCTGAATCTTCCCGTTGCGTACGTCCTCCCGCGCCTGCACTTCGTTGTCATAAGGAACCGCGATAAACGTCCCCGCATTCGCCCGCACCGCGTCAAACGCTTCCTTGATCCGGATCGCCTGCGTCCCATGATCCTCGTCCACAATCCCCATCTTCGCGTCGCGGATTTTTCCTCCAAACGCATTCCCCAGCACGATCAACTGCACCAGCGGAAAAATCATCGACGCCAGCATCAGCGCCGGCGACCGGAAGAACTTCCGCATCTCGCGCTCGATAATCGCCATCGTCCGGTTCATGGCCGCAACCCCGGGCTTTGCGGCATCGTGAACGCATACGCTTTCACCAGTTCATCGCGCAACTGCCGCCCCGTGTAGTGGACAAACACATCGTCCAATGTCGTGTTCTGTACCGTAAGCGTCTTCACCGCCACCCCCGCCTCGACCGCCATGCCCACCAGATCCGTCGTCGTGCGCGACCCATTCGCCGTCAGCACCCGAAACATTCCCGCGCTCTGGTTCTGCACCGACGTCACTTCCGGCAATCCCTTCAGCCGCTCTTCCCAATCGCCCGGCGGCCGCTCGAACTGCACCTCAATCACGTTCGATCCCGGCACGCTCGCCTTCAACGCCTCCGGACTATCCAGCGCCACCAGTTTCCCGTGATCCACAATCGCAATCCGGTTGCACAGCCGGTCCGCTTCGTCCATGTAGTGCGTGGTGATCAGTATCGTCAGCTTGCGTTTCGCCTTGATGCTCGTCAGCATCTCCCACACCGACACGCGCGATACCGGATCCAGTCCCGTCGTCGGCTCGTCCAGAAAAAAAATCTTCGGACTATGCACCAGCCCCCGCGCAATCTCCAGACGCCGCCGCATCCCGCCCGATAAAGTCTTCGTCTGCGCTCCCCGCCACTTCGTCAGGTCCACCGTCTCCAGCAGTTCCGCAATCGCCTCTTTGCGCCGCTTCGTCGGAACGTCATACAGCTTCGCGTAAATATTCAGGTTCTCTTCCACCGTCAAATCCAGATCGCTGGTCAGCGCCTGCGGAATCACTCCAATCGTCCGCCGCACCGCATCCGGATCGTGGGCCACATCATGGCCCGCCACACGCGCCGCCCCCGCCGTGATCGGGATCAGCGTGGTCATCATCCGGATCAAAGTTGATTTCCCCGCCCCATTCGGCCCCAGCAGTCCAAAAATCTCCCCCTCCTTCACCGCAAACGAAACGTCGTCCACCGCCGTGAACGAGCCATATCGCTTAACGATATGCTCCACCTCAATAGCATTAGGAGCATCCGCCGCAACGTCGCCCCGCAGGCTCAGTTCCGACGCCGCAACACTCAAGCCGTTCGTGGTGTTCCCGTTAGTCTTGTTCACTTCTTCACTCATGCCTTGCACCCCTGCAACCTTGAAACCTTGAAACCCTGAAACCCTGAAACCTTGCACCTCATCCCCCCTTCAATTGCGCGGGCGAAACCAACACCTCCGCCGTCATCCCCGGCACATACGCGCCCTTCGGATTCTCCAGCCTCACCTTCAACCCAATCGTCCGTATATCCCTCTTCCGGCGCCCCACATCCCGCTGCGTCGCGAAATCCGCCGCCGCCGCCTTGTAGAAAACTTTCCCCGGAACCACCGTGCCTCCCGGCAGCCGCACCCGCAGCGTGTCTCCCAATCCAATATGATCGGCGTCCGTCTCCGGAATCGCCGCGAACACCCAGGTGTCGCTGAAATCCACCACCGTCACGATCGCCTGCCCCGCGTTCACCACTTCGCCTTCGCGCGCCGCCCGCACCAGCACCGTCCCCGTCACCGGCGCATAAATCTTTGTATATCCCAGCCGCACTTCCGCTTCCTTCAACTGCGCCACCGCGTTATCCACCTGCGCCCGCGTCGATGCCACCGTACTCTGCGCCGCCGTCGCCTGATTCGTGCGCGCGACCGCCGAATTCAAATCCGCCTGCCCCGCCGTCACCTGATCCTTCAGCGCCTGCACGCTAGCCTCTTGCGCCTTCAGATTCGTCTCCGCCTGCACCCGCTCCTGCTCTGACGCCACACCCGCCTGCGCCAGTCCAATGGCCCGCCGGCTGTCGCTCTCGACCCGCGTCAAAGTCGCTTCCGCCTGCGCCAGTTGTGCCCGCGCCGCCTGCAGCCGCGCCTGCGAATTCGCCACATCCCCCGCCGTCGACCCTTTCGTCGATTGCCGCGTGTATTCGCTCTCGCTGACCTTCGACCGCAAGCTGGCAATCGTAGCCACCGCCCCCCGCTCTTGCGCCTCCAACTCCGCCGGATCCAGCAACGCGATCAGATCCCCCTGCTTCACCTGCGATCCTTCTTCCACCAGCAGTTTCTGAATCCTCCCCTGAATCTGCGGACTGACCACAATCTGGTTAGCATCCACCGTCCCCACCAGAACCAGGTCGTTGCCGCCGGGAGTAGAAAAGAAGTAGTATCCCGAAGCAATCGCCACAATGATCGCCAGCAAAATCAAAAACTTAATCCGCGCACTCATTACTGATCTCCTAAGTACCCAGCACCCTTCGGAAGGCTCTTGGCTTTTAGCCTCGGCTCTCATCGCCGGCCGAGGAGGCCAAAAGCTAAGAGCCAAAAGCTAAGGGCTCAAACAAACAGCGCCGCCGAAATAAACTCCAGCACAAACGCCCGCCGCTCCCGAATCCGCTCCACCGACAGCGGATCCACCTTCACCAGCGTCTTCATCAGTGGCGCCGCGCTGAAATAAAACACAATCACGGCCGCCACCGACGGCACAAAATCCATCGGATTCACCGCCCGGAATTCCCCCGCCTCCATCCCCTCCCGCAACACATCCACCAGCTTCGCGAAGATCGGACGGAAATATTCCTTCGCAACCCGCTGCATACGCGCGCTGCCTTTCGCGCCCGACTGCATCCACTCCCCCTGCACCACCCGCGGAAACCGCGGATTGGCCGCGATGTAATCGAAATACGCCCCCAGATATTCCAGCATCTTCTGCCGCGGCGGCAGTTTGCTTTCGAGCACCGGCATCACCCGCGCCCGCAGCCCGCTGAACACCTGGTCCAGCACCGCCTCGTACAACGCATCCTTGTCCTTGAAGTAGTAATAAAGCAGCGCTTTGTTGACGTGCGCCGCCCGCGCGATCGCATCCGTTCGGGCCCCCGCAATCCCATGCTCGGCAAATTCCGCAACCGCTGCCTTCAAGATCGCCGCCCGGCTCTCCTCCGGCTGCCCCCGAGTCCCCAACCGAGGAGTCCCGGAACGACGACTCCCCAGTCGGCCGTCACCAGCGCGGCGAGTGCCACGACGTGACCGAACCGGAGCGCTTCTAGCGCGACGTGCCTTCATATAATTAACCAGTTAGTTAGATTCTACCTCACAGAATCCCCCTCCGCAATAAATGTGTGAGTGTGGGGACGGGCGACTCGCCCGTCCAGCCGAGCAAAGCTCGGCAGCGCAACCCGCCTTTCCATTCCAGAAATCGCCCTCACCCCGGCTGGCCTCAGATTCCCTGTGTCCCCCTGTGGTTAAGCCTTTAGCTTTTCTCCGCGTCCTCGGCGTCTCGGCGGTGATCAATTGAACAGCGCCCCCCCCGCATTCCCATTCCAGGAATCACCCCACCTCGAATTCCCACTTTCTCCTTGACTTAACCCTCCACCTCCCCCAAACTTTTCTCATATCCGGAAGCTGATAATGGCAATCATTCGTTTTACTTTATAATAAGTCCATTATTTTCAAGATTTTGCCCGTAACTCCTTCCGGATCATAAATTTACATCATAGTCCCCCGCTAACCCCATGATTCCAATAGATCACCGGGGGAGGGGAAGGAGCCTTCATGCGTTTGAGTGACGGTCGTTATCCCCTACAACATCGCTCGTTGCCAGCACATCAAGGTCAACGGAACCCAGTGCGGCTCGCCTGCACTCAGAAATCTTCGCCTTTGCTACTTCCATCACCTTGTGGCAGCGCACCAACACTCGACTCAACGCCAACCTCGCCCGCCGCGGTTCCAGGAGTCCCATCAGCCTGCCCATCCTCGAGGACGCCAACTCCGTCCAGGTCGCTCTCATGCAAGTCATGCGTCTCCTCTTGACCGGAGAGATCGAGCACAAAACCGCTGCCCTCCTCCTCTACGCCTTGCAAACCGCGTCCCACAACCTGTCCCGCACCGAATTCAATCCCCGTCGTGAGGAAGTCGTCATCGACCGCTCCGGCGTAGCCGACACCAACCTCGGCGATGATGCCTGGTACAAACAGGAATTTCAGGAAGAACTGGACGCAGAAGAAAACGAAGAAGATAACGACAACGAAGACGAAAAAGAACAAGCAAAGAAAACAAAAGACGGCGACTCCACAGACTCGCTAACCATCAAGGCCGCCGCCGAAACCGCTACCGCAAGCCGCCCGCGATCGAAGGCACCAGCAACACCTCGTCGCCCTCCAAGAACGAATACGAAGCGCCCCCCAGGAAGCGAATATCTTCCTCGTTCACATAAATATTCAGGAATCGCCGCGTCTCCCCGGCTTCATCGCGCAGATGGGGCTTCAAGTCGGGGAACTGCTGGTCGAGTTCCGCGAACAGCTCACTGAGATTCGCAGCCGAGCACACGACGCGCGGTGTCCCAGCCGTAAGCCGCCGCAAAGCCGTAGGAATTTGAACGGTGATGCTCATAAAAACCTCCCGGGCCAAAAGCCCGTAACAAAAATGATGTTTCGTAAATCAAGTCATGCTCGTAAGGCATGACGGAAAGGTTTAGCGAACAGCGAACAGCGAACGACCACCGACTAACCACCAACGACCAACGACGACGACGCTGCCACCGACGCCGCGAACGCCCCCGGCAAACTCGCCGCCTTCGAAGCCATGTACGCTTCGAACTCGGCAAGCTTCGGAGCGATCGGAGTTTCGGCTTGATACTTGTCCGCCAGCACGTCGGTGGTTTTGAGTCCGTTGCCCGTAATGCAGAGCACGGTCGTTTCATCGGGCAGAATGCGATCCTGCTGGATCAGCTTGCGCGCTGTTCCAACCGTTACGCCGCCCGCGGTCTCGGTGAAGATGCCCTCGCTCTCCGCCAGCAACTGGATGGATCTGACAACTTCGGGATCCGAAATGTCTTCCGACCATCCACCGCTTTTGGTGATGGCTTTCACCGCGTAATGTCCATCGGCCGGATTGCCGATCGCCAGCGACCGCGCAATCGTCTTCGGACGCTGCGGTTCGATCTCGCTGCTGTACTGCTTGATCGCCGTGGAAATCGGCGAGCACCCAGTCGCTTGCGCGCCAAAAAATTTTACCGGTTTGGGATCGACCAGTCGCAGGAGGATCAGTTCATCAAACGCTTTCTTGATTTTCGTGATCAGCGATCCGCCCGCCATCGGCACCACCACGTTATCGGGCAATTGCCAGCCCAGTTGCTCGGCGATTTCATAGCCCACCGTCTTCGAGCCTTCGGCGTAATACGGACGAAGATTGACGTTCACGAATCCCCAGCGATGTTCGTCGGCGATCTGCGAGCACAGGCGATTGACATGGTCGTAGCTGCCGTTGATGCGCACCAGCTCCGCGCCAAACACTTGTGTGCCCAGAATTTTTGCGGGCTCGAGATCCGAAGGAACAAAAATCCACGCCTTCAAACCTTCGCGAGCCGCTTGCGCCGCCAACGAGTTCGCCAGATTGCCCGTCGACGAGCAAGCCACCGTATCGAACCCGAAGCTGCGCGCATTCGCCAGCGCCACCGCAACCACGCGATCCTTGAAGCTCAAAGTGGGCAGGCACACCGCATCATTTTTGACGAAGAGCCGCCGCGATCCGATCTTCTCGCCGAGCTGCGGAGCGCTCACCAGCGGGGTATATCCAACAGGGAGGGAGGGCTGATACCCCGCCGGCAGCGGCAGCAGCTCGCGATAGCGCCACATGTTCGGCGCGCGCGAAGCGAACAATTCGCGCGAAATGCGCGAGCGAATCGAATCGTAGTCGTAGGTAATTTCGAGCGGCGAGAAACAGTCTTCGCAGATGCTGCGCGGCTGGTTGCCCCAGGTCTTGCCGCATTCGCGGCAGCGGAGCTGGTACGTGCTCGTCTCCATTGTGCAACTTCTTTCCGTGACTGTGGGACGAGCCGGGTAAAAAATTACCCCAGTTAACACAAAACCCCTTTTCCGAATGGGAAAAGAGGCTCGGGAAATGCGAATCAAACTTTCGCTTACCCGAATCTCATGGTCCCCGTTACCGGGCGAGAGTTGGCACCTGTCAAGCGGGATAGATGATCCCGATCCGGTTGCCGTGGCGTCCTAGGGCTCGTCCCTCAGCCACTCTGCATGAAATTCCGATTTGCTCAAATAAAGAGCAAACTTGGGATCAGATATTACAACCGACCAAGCGGTCTGTCAAGGCCGTTTTACGATTTGCCGTTTTACTATTAACCTGCTTTTAACATTCACCACGGCATTCGCCGTTAACATTTATCGCATGCCTGAACAGCCTTTGCACATTGAAGATCTTCCCAGGTCGCGGGAGGGAATCCGCATCCTGCGCCTGGCCGGACCACTTACGCTTGCCAATGTATTCGCCTTTCAATCGAAGGTGCGCGCCGACACCTCGCACGCGCTTATTCTCGACTTCACGATCACCGAAGCCGAGCAGGCGGCTTGAAGTGATCCGTCTTCGCCAAAAAGAAAAGCGGCCTCGCCGGGCCGCCCTTCTTTTCCGATTTTTGGTTGTGGCTTAGACGCCTTTGACGTTCTCCGCCTGCCAGCCCTTGGGGCCTTTCACCACGTCGAACTGAACTTGTTGACCTTCCTGCAGGCTGCGAAAACCGTTTGCCTGGATGGCGGAGAAGTGAACGAAAACGTCCTCGCCATTCTGGCGGCTGATAAAACCATAGCCCTTGGCATCGTTAAACCACTTTACTGTTCCTGTTTCCATGATGTTGCCGTGTTCCTTTTGTGTTGAAGTATGCGCTGGAACTCGCAGGATAGTGCAGGCAGGTCACGCTTTAGAGCGGGGTACTGCTGGCGACCGCAAAGATCAAACGCACCTAAATTGTACATTTTCGGGGCTAAATGGCGAGCGGATTTTGTGCTTACTCAGGTAATCCGTCTTGGCTTACTTCCACAGGCAAAGCTCAGAGATACAGCGTTCTCTGTAGGTACAGATTTCCCTGACACCCTCCCGAAAGTTCTCGGTTTCAGCCCTCCGTTCTTTCATATCAAGCTGAAAAATAAGGCTCACCGCCTTTTGGCAGGGTTCGTGCTTCCGATGGATAACAGTTGGAGGATTCTATGCTGGCCATACACGTTGAGAACTTCAGTGACCTGGCAGTGGTTGAGTGTAAAGGCAGGGTCGTCCGTAGCGAATCTGTTTTCAAGCTTCGCGATGTTGTGCTGGCGCAAGCAGCCGCCCGCATCATTGCACTGGATCTTTCCGAAGTGGAAGCGATTGGGGGTGGGGGCCTGGGGATGCTCGCGTTTCTCGATCGCTGGGCGCGCGCCCACGATATTCAATTAAAGCTGTTTAGTCCCTCCAGATCAGTAATGGACGGGCTGGAGCGCACCCGCTCAATTCTGAGCTTCGAGATTCCGACCCTCCACGAAATGATGATCATCCTGGCCCACGTCGATAGCCGATATACCCTCGCTGCCTGAGCATCCGGCCTCTCCGGGTCCGCCTCTCTGGGAGGACGGGTGATCCCCACATTTGCAACTTCCCCGAGCCTCATTCATCATCAGGTCATGCGTATTCGAATGGGGAAGTGGGGGCCGGTTTTCGCCGCGATTCTTCTCTGCGTTCCCATGTGCACCCAAGCCGACCTGGTCGGGGATGTTCGCGCCCAGTTGGCACAGAACTCCTTTTCCGCGGCCGAGTCGGAGCTTCGCACCTATAAGGGTCATCATGGCGTCACTCCGGAGTATCTCGAAGCCTTGTCGTGGATGGCGCGCGAAGCGGCCTCGACGAAGCACTGGGACCAAGCCGCTGCCTACGCCACCGAGACGCGCCGTCTCTGCGAGCAGCAACTGACGATGACGAAGCGCAAACTCGACGCCGAACCTCATCTGCCCATCGCCCTCGGCGCCGCTTACGAAGTCCTCGCTCAGGGGATAGCGGAAAAAGGGCAGCACGCGCAAGCGGTCAGCCTGCTGCGCTCGGCTTTGGCGCGCTATGGAAATACATCCATTCGAGCGCGGCTCCAGAAGAACCTCAACCTGCTCGCTCTGGTTGGTCAACCCGCGCCGCCCTTACAAGCAACCCAGTATCTGGGACCGAAGCCGCCAGTTCTAGCGTCGTTGAAGGGTTCGCCAGTTCTTTTGTTCTTCTGGGCGCATTGGTGTCTGGACTGCAAAGCAGAGGTTCCCGTCATTGCCCGCTTGCGGCAGGAGTTCGCTCCGGAGGGCCTGGTCGTCATCGGTCCGACACAACTCTACGGCTATACGGCGCAAGGGGCCGATGCCGGACCCGAACAGGAGCGGGCGTATGTCGAATCCGTCCGCGCACGATATTACGGCAGCCTGCTGGACATGCCTGTGCCGTTGAGCAAACAGAACTTCAATGCCTACGGGGCGAGTACGACGCCGACTCTGGTCGTCCTGAATCGCGCCGGGCAAGTGGCGATGTATCATCCAGGTGCGCTTTCGTATGACGAACTGCGATCCGCTTTGCAGAAGGCGGTTGCTCACTGAATGCTTCCGCCCGCATGTGGCGCGGCGTGCAACGGGCTGCGGAAAAACACTGGGTTTCGTATCAGGGCATCGCTTTAGCGATGCCGTAAGTTCTAAATCAGACGCCCCTTCAGGGGCTGCGCATCGACAGTCGACTTTTTCCGCAACCTGTTACACAGAGGTGAGCGCGCAGGTAATCTCGATGGATCGAAGTGTATTGTGCTCATAGCATCCAGTCGTGCCAACGAAGACTTAATCAGACTATCCTTGGAACATACCGTTGTCCCTTCGTCAACTTCGGATCGCAAGAAAGGAGCACCGATGAAAACCCGCAATCTTGGACGTTCCGGTCTCACAGTTTCCGCCCTCGGCCTCGGCTGCATGGGCATGTCGGAGTTTTACTCCGGACGCAATGACGCCGAATCGATCGCGACCATTCATCGGGCGCTCGAACTCGGCATCACCTTTCTCGACACCGCCGACGTCTACGGGCCGCACAAGAACGAGGAACTTGTCGGACGCGCGATCAAAGGCAAGCGCGACCAGATCGTGCTGGCCACAAAGTTCGGAATTGTCCGCGATCCCAACAATCCCAATGTCCGCGGCGTCAGCGGCAAACTCGACTACGTGAAGAAGTCCTGCGAAGGAAGTTTGAAGCGGCTGGGCGTCGAGCACATTGATCTCTACTACCAGCACCGCGTCGATCCGGATACGCCAATTGAGGAAACGGTTGGCGCCCTGGCGGAATTGGTCAAGGAAGGCAAGATCCGCCATATTGGCTTGTCGGAAGCCGGGGTCAACACTCTGCGCCGTGCTGTGAAAGTCCATCCCATTGCGGCGCTACAGACGGAGTATTCGCTGTGGACGCGCGATCCGGAAGAGGAAATCTTCGCGACTTGCCGCGAACTCGGCATCGGCTTCGTCGCCTACAGCCCGCTCGGACGCGGTTTTCTTACCGGCCAATTCAAGACGTTCGAAGACCTGGCGGCGGATGATTATCGCCGTTTTTCGCCGCGCTTCCAGGGCGACAACTTTCAGAAGAATCTCGATCTCGTGAAGGAAGTGGAAGAGATTGCGCGCGAAAAGAAATGTCCGCCGTCACAATTGGCGCTCGCCTGGGTGCTGGCGCAAGGCAACGACATTATCCCCATCCCCGGGACGAAGCGGCGCAAGTATCTCGAAGAGAACGTTGCGGCGGTGGATTTGAAACTCACTCCGGATGACTTGCGCCGTCTGAGCGAAGTCTTTCCCTCCGGCGCCGCGGCGGGATTGCGCTACCCGGAACACATGATGAATCTGATCAACGGGTGAAAAGTAGGTTTGTGTGGAGG
>Ga0097691_1003272_pt1 | contig 10085 bp, 8 predicted proteins | sample NGESurdeep072012_8_FD_72858 | JGI IMG/M metagenome (GOLD analysis project Ga0097691, IMG submission 72858) | Arctic peat soil microbial communities from Barrow, Alaska - NGEE Surface sample 210-1 deep-072012 | ecosystem: Environmental > Terrestrial > Soil > Wetlands > Peat ...
GCTCCATGCGGCCACCGAGGGGCCCGACCAGCGGCCCAAGCAACCGGAACCACCCCTTCGGGCGCACCTGCCAGTCCCAGCCCATGACAGTTTCGTCACCCTCGGCGGTGAGGGCCAGCGCCCCGGAGGTCTCCATCACCGAGCTGGTGGTGAGCGAACCCAGTCGGTGCGGCCGATCGAAGTCGGTGAGCTCAACGACCATCTCCATATCCGACTTTCCCATGTGCGCAAGGAACCGTGTGCCCAGCCCGATCGGACTCAAGCCAATCACGGATCGAGCGGCCGCTGTAGAGGCGAAGGTCACCAGTTGGTCGGCACGACCGCACTCTCATGCCGCGATCCGCGCGGGTGGACGACATGCGTCTTTCCAGCCGCGTGTGACGTGAGTTTTCCACTCAGGGGTCGGCTTCGACGAACATCCGCCTACCGTATTCTGCGGGTTCCATACAGGACCCCCGGCCGTTGGCGGACCTAGCGAATCGGATTTGGCTTGCTCTCGGCGAGTCTCATTCGGGAGGGTGTCGAACAGTCTCAGCTCGCCGTCGCGGGTTGAGCAGGCAACAGTCGTCGATGAATTCGGCGACGCTGTCGTTGTTGATCCGGTAGGTCGACGTCGCGTCGCTCACTGCAGCGGGCGGGTCAAGTCGGCCGCGCTGTCGGTGGTCGTCCCAGCCGGCTACGGCCCAAGCGAGCACGGCCGGAAGCTCAGCACAGAGACGATCCTCGAGACCCCGATCCTCCCTGCCGAGTAAGGAATGGTCGAACGGGATGGCGAGCGGCCTCGCCCAGAGTGCTGGGTCGTCGGCGGGCACCTTTGGTAGGTGGTTGGTGATGAGGAACGGCAAATGCGACGGTGTGAACTCGATGAAGTCTTCGACCTTGGTGGTTGGGCCGCGGGTGCCCGTTCCAATCGCCTTCGCGGCCTCGGCTCACCGTGGCTCTCTGCGCAACCACCCCGCGGAGCCCCTGCCACAAAACGAGCATCCGGTTACCACATGTGCGTCAACACGACCCGGGTCGGACACTCCGATCCCGCGTGAGCTCTCCGGCTCTATGTCCACGTCCTGCGGAAGGCCGCCTCTGGTGTCGCGGACGGCTTCGCAGGGGCGATCGAGCAGGCTGCCGTTAGCAAGCCTGTTAGCAAGAGCGGCGGTGTTAGCAAGATCTGTTAGCAAATCTGCCAGAAACCAGCTCTGGGGACGACGAAACCCGCGGGCCAAGGCTCTGACCTGCGGGTTTGTGGTGGCCAGGGGCGGGGTCGAACCGCCGACCTTCCGATTTTCAGTCGGACGCTCGTACCAACTGAGCTACCTGGCCTTGCATGAAGCTGGGTGCGACAGGCAAGAATCAGCGACCCCGACCGGACTCGAACCGGCGACCTCCGCCGTGACAGGGCGGCGCGCTAACCAACTGCGCTACGGGGCCTTGGGAAAGGCCTTTCTTCGTATCCCCAACGGGATTCGAACCCGTGCTACCGCCGTGAAAGGGCGGGGTCCTGGGCCGCTAGACGATGGGGACCCGGATCTACTCACCCGGACCCCTCGCCGCTAGCGAGCAGCAGCTCGGATCCGTCGAGGACTAGGGAAGCATATGGGAGAGGGCCCTCAATCTCCAAAGTGGCCGCCGCCTCATGCCGGGTTGGCCCATGCAATCAGTCGGTCCATTGGCCAAGTGTTCACGATCCGCTCCACGGGCACGCCGATCCGCTCCGCGCGTGCGCATCCGTAGATTTGGAAGTCCAGCTGCCCCGGAGCGTGGGCATCACTGTTGATCGAGAATAGGCATCCTGCATCCCTCGCCAGGACGATCATGTCATCCGGTGGGTCGCGGCGCTCGGGGCGTGCATTGATCTCTACGGCGACCTCATGGGCGGCACAGGCCGCAAACACGGTGGCGGCATCGAAAGCGCTCTGGTCGCGGGTGCCCCGTGAGCCTTCGACCAGGCGCCCCGTGCAGTGGCCGAGGACGTTCGTGCGCGGGTTCTCGACGGCGGAGATCATCCTGCGGGTCATGGGGGCCGCCGACATCGCCAGCTTGGAGTGGACCGAGGCCACCCGCAGGTCCAGCTGCGAGAGCATCTGCGCACTCTGGTCCAGTGAGCCGTCGTCGAGGATGTCGACCTCGATGCCTTTGAGCAACCGGAACTCACCAACGGCCAAGTTGATCTTTTCGATGACGCGCAGCTGCCTCGAAAGCCGTTCTGACGAAAGGCCGTTGGCGATCGTCAGGCGTGGCGAGTGATCGGTAAGTACCAGGTACTCGTGCCCGAGATCCATCGCGGTCACGACCATTTCCTGGATGGATGACCCGCCGTCGGACCAGTCCGAGTGCGAGTGCAGATCGCCTCGCAGCGCCGCCCGCACCTCGAGCCCGCCGGCCACGAGTGGCTCGGTGGCCTTGGCCTCCAAGGACGTCAGGTATTCCGGGATCTCGCCTTCGAGTGCAGCCCGGATGACCCCTTCGGTTGCGGGACCGATACCGGGCAGGTCGGTGAGCGTTCCCGCCGCAGCGCGTGACCGCAGCTCGGCGGGGTTGGTGGCAAGCACTGTGGCCGCAGCCCCGCGGAAGGCCTTGACGCGATAGGTGCCCGCGCGTGAACGCTCCAGCAGGTAACCGATCCGGCGCAGCGCGTCATACGGTCCGAGGGGGGAGCCCACAGGTCACAGACCGAACTGCTTGCGCATGGTCCTGTCCCACATCCGGTCCCCGCCAAATCTCCGCAGGTTGATCATGAACTTCGCCGCCGGGGTGACCACATAGCGCGAGCGCGGGCGTGAGGACTGGACCGCCCTGACGATCACCGCCGCGACCGACTCGGGGCCGGTCGCCAAGAAGTCGTTCGCGTAGCTGCCGGTCGTGTTCTTCTCATTCGCCGCTAACAGGTCCGCGTAGGCCGTGACCGTGTCGGGCCTGGCCGCCCCCGCTTCGAGGCTCTCGTTCACGCGACTCTCGAAGTTGCTGCGGATCAGGCCAGGCTCCACGAGGATGACGTCGATGCCAAAGGGCTTGACTTCGACCCGCAGGGCGTCGCTGATGGCTTCCACTGCGTACTTGGTGGCGTGATAAAAACCGCCGACTGGGAAGGTGATCCGTCCGCCCATCGACCCGATGTTGACGATCCGGCCGGATCGCGCCCGACGCATCGCTGGCAGGACGAGCTGGGTGAGTCGCGCGAGCCCGAACACGTTGGTCTCGAACATGGCCCGCACGCGCAAGAGGTCGGACTCCTCGATCGGTCCGTACTCACCGAAGCCGGCGTTGTTGATCAGGGTGCCGACCCGTCCGTGCTCTGCCTCGACCGTCTTCACCGCCGCGATCATCGAGTCCTCGGAGTTCACGTCCAGTGCCAGTGGGTGACAGCCGAGCGCCTTGAGGTCGGCAAGCGTCTCGGTCTTCCGGGCCGTGGCGTAGACGGTGTGCCCGGCCTGGACGAGTGATGCAGCCGTGGCGGCGCCTATGCCTGACGAACAGCCGCTGATGAGAATGGGGTTGTGGCGGGTCCTCGCCTGGGTGGTTGCCGGGGTCATTGCCTCATTCTGGACCAGTGGGCTCCGACGGGCGCAAGGAGCCAGTCCGGATCCTGACACGAAGTATTACTAAGTGTTTGGATATGCCAAACTCTGCGTTATGACTTTCAATGCCGAGCGCGCGACTGTTCACAAGGGCGGCCAGGGTCAGTGGGCCTTCGGTGAGCTCGAGCCCCTGAACGTCAACGAGAAGTTCAAGCTCGAGGACGATGCGCTCAACGTGCGGGCACGCGTCGAACGGATCTACGCCAAGGACGGCTTCGACTCGATCCCGGATGAGGACCTGCACGGTCGTTTGCGCTGGTGGGGTCTGTATACGCAGCGCAAACAGGGTATCGACGGCGGCAAGACCGCCACGCTCGAGCCGCACGAGCTCGAGGACAAGTACTTCATGCTCCGTGTCCGCATCGACGGTGGTGCGCTGTCCACCGAGCAGCTACGTGTCGTAGGCCAGATCTCCCGGGATCTCGCCCGTGACAGCGCTGACCTCACCGACCGGCAGAACATCCAACTGCACTGGGTGCGCATCGAGGACGCGCCGCAGATCTGGTCGCGGCTGGAGGCGGTCGGCCTGGGGACCACGGAGGCGTGCGGAGACTGCCCCCGTGTCGTCCTGGGCTCCCCGGTCGCAGGCATCTCCAAGGATGAGCTGATTGACCCGACGTGGGCGATCGAGGAGATCAAGCGCCGCTTCATCGGCAACCCCGACTTCTCCAACCTCCCGCGCAAGTTCAAGACCGCGCTGAGCGGCATGCTCACTAACGACGTCGTGCACGAGATCAACGACATCTCCTTCGTCGGGGTCGAGCACCCAGAGCTGGGCCCGGGCTTCGACCTGTGGGTTGGCGGCGGCCTGTCCACCGACCCCCGCCTGGCCCAGCGCCTCGGTGTCTTCGTCGTCGAGGGCGAGGTGCCAGACGTCTGGGCCGGGGTGGTCTCCCTCTTTCGTGACTACGGCTACCGGCGGATGCGGCACAAGGCCCGGATGAAGTTCCTGCTGGCCGACTGGGGTGTCGAAAAGTTCAGGCAGGTCCTGGAGCAGGAGTATCTCCATCGTGGCCTTCCTGACGGTCCGGTTCCGGCGCCCTCGGCCGAGCTGGGCGACCATGTCGGGGTCCACGAGCAGAAAGACGGCAGGTTCTACATTGGGGCAGCTCCGATGGTCGGGCGCGTGTCGGGCACCACGTTGCTCGCACTGGCTGATCTGGTGGAATCGCATGGTTCCTCAAGGGTCCGGCTCACACCACACCAGAAGCTGCTGGTGCTGGACGTGGAGGGGCCGCAGGTGGAACCCCTGGTCGGGGCCCTGCACAGTATCGGCCTCGAGGCCCGGCCATCCCTCTTCCGACGTCACACCATGGCGTGCACCGGCATCGAGTTCTGCAAGCTCGCGATCGTCGAGACCAAGGGCCTGGCAGCCAAGACTGTCGCCACCCTGGAGGATCGGCTTGCCGACATCATCGAGACGATCGACGTCCCACTGACGATCAATGTCAACGGTTGCCCCAACTCCTGCGCCCGCATCCAGGTCGGCGACATCGGGCTCAAGGGCCAGCTGGTCACCGACGACGCCGGCAACCAGGTCAGCGGCTTCCAGGTCCACCTCGGCGGCACCTTGGGTCTGGAAGCCGGCTTCGGCCGCAAGGTTCGCGGCCTCAGAACCACTGCGGAGGAGCTGCCGGTGTACGTGGAGCGGGTGGCGCGCAATTTCGCGGCTGAACGTGAGCCGGGCGAGCGTTTCGCAACGTGGGCCCTGCGCGCAGACGAGGACCTGCTGGTATGACGACTTCCCCTGTCAACGTCACCGTTGACGTCACGACCCTTGGTGATCTCCCTGCGGCAGAGCGGGATCGGCTCCTTGCCGCAGTCTCGGTGGCGCTCGAGGGCAGGCCTGCCGAGGAGATAGCAGCCTGGACCGCCAGCGCGTTCGGCGTGGACGTCATCGTCGCCGCCTCGATGCAGGACCTGATACTGCCCCATCTCTTCTCTCGGGTGATCCCCGACGTCGAGGTTCTCTTTCTGGAGACGGGCTATCACTTCGACGAGACGATGCAGACTCTCGATGTGGCCATCGGAGACCTGGCGATCACCGTGATCGAAGCGCTGCCTCGCCAGAGCGTGGCCGAGCAGGACGCCGAATATGGCGAGAAGCTGCATGACCGCGATCCGAACCTCTGCTGCTTCCTGCGCAAAGTCGACCCGCTCGCGCGCTCCCTGCAGGGCCGGGCCGCCTGGGTCACCGGTGTGCGCCGGATCGAGGGACCCACCCGGGCCAACACGCCGATCGTCTCCTGGGACGACAAGCACGATCTGGTCAAGATCAACCCCCTGGCGGCCTGGTCGGACGCAGATGTCGAGGCCTACCAGATCGACCACGATCTGGCGCGCAACCCATTGGTCGCCCAGGGCTATCCGTCGATCGGGTGCGCCCCCTGTACCCGCAAGGTCGCCGCTGGTGAAGACCCCCGTGCCGGGCGCTGGTCCGGCAACGACAAGACCGAATGCGGGATCCACCAATGAGCACGATCCCTGAGACGCTCGAGCCGGTCAAGGGTCGACTGACCCTCGACCACCTGGACACTCTCGAGTCCGAGTCGATCCACATCTTTCGTGAGGTTGTCGCAGAGTTCGAACGGCCGGTACTTCTCTTCTCCGGCGGCAAGGACTCCGTGGTCATGCTGCACCTCGCGGCCAAGGCATTCTGGCCCGGTCCGGTCCCGTTCTCGTTGCTGCACGTGGACACCGGCCACAACTTTCCCGAGGTGCTCGCGTATCGCGATCGCGTCGTCGTCGAGAAAGGCGTGCGCCTCGAGGTCGCCGCAGTGCAGGACTACATCGACGATGGTCGCTTGGCAGAGCGCAGGGACGGTACCCGCAACCCGCTGCAGACGCAGCCGTTGCTCGACGCCATCGCCGGCCACAGGTTCGATGCGGTCTTCGGGGGCGGACGTCGTGACGAGGAGAAGGCTCGAGCCAAGGAGCGCATTTTCAGTCTGCGCGACGAGTTCGGTGCCTGGGATCCGCGCAACCAGCGTCCCGAGCTGTGGAACCTCTACAACGGCAAGCACCGCCCGGGTGAGCACGTCCGGGTGTTCCCGCTGTCCAACTGGACCGAGCTCGACGTCTGGCGTTATGTCGCCAGGGAGGACATCGACCTACCGGACCTGTACTACGCGCACCAGCGTGAGGTCTTTGAACGTGAGGGCATGTTGCTCGCGGCCGGCCCGGTCTCCCTGCCGCGGGAGTCCGAAACCGTTTCCGCCAGGCAGGTTCGCTATCGGACCGTTGGCGATATGTCCTGCACCGGCGCCGTCGAGTCCGACGCCGTCACCGTCCAAGACGTCGTCATCGAGGTGGCTGCCACCCGCCTGACCGAGCGGGGCGCGACCCGCGCCGATGACCGGATCTCCGAGGCGGCGATGGAAGACCGCAAGAAGGAGGGGTACTTCTAGATGCCGACCACTGTGTTGAGCAACCACGCGCATCCCACTCTTCTCCGTCTCGCGACGGCCGGTTCGGTCGATGACGGCAAGTCCACGCTCGTTGGGCGCCTGCTGCACGACTCCAAGTCGGTCCTGGCAGACCAGCTCGATGCGGTCGAGCGTGTCTCCAGGGACCGCGGTCTGGCCCACACCGACCTCGCCCTGCTGACCGACGGGCTGCGCGCCGAACGCGAGCAGGGCATCACTATCGACGTGGCCTACCGCTACTTCGCCACTGCCGACCGTTCGTTCATCCTCGCGGACTGTCCGGGACACGTTCAGTACACGCGCAACACCGTCACCGGAGCCTCGACGGCCGACGCGGTGGTGCTGCTCGTGGACGCACGCAAGGGCGTCCTGGAGCAGACCCGGCGGCACCTGGCTGTGGCGGCTCTGCTTCGCGTCCCTCACGTCATCGTCGCCGTCAACAAGATCGATCTGGTCGGCTTCGACCAGGAGGTCTACACGCGGGTCGCAGCGGACCTGGCAGAGGTGGCGATCGATCTCGGACTTCCAGACCTGATCAGCGTCCCGGTGTCGGCCCTTGAGGGCGACAATGTTGTGGACCGCTCGTCGCGCACCGACTGGTACACGGGGCCGAGCCTACTCGAGATCCTCGAAGCCCTGCCGGTTGCCGATGACCCGAGCCACGAGGAGTTTCGCTTTCCGGTCCAGCTCACCCTGCGACCGCAGGAGGCCGCACGCGACGCTGCCCACCGTGAATATCGCGGATATGCAGGTCAGATCGCCTCAGGAGTGGTTCGCGTGGGTGACCCGGTAGTGGTCCTGCCCGGTGGTCGTCGAACCACCATTGCCGGCATCGACACCGCCGATGGCGAGTTGGCCGAGGCCTTCGCCCCACGCTCGGTGGCCCTGCGCCTTGCCGATGACATCGACGTAGCGCGCGGAGACCTCATCGCGGCCGCATCCTCGGCTCCCGAGCCGACCCGGGACCTGGTCGCCACCGTCTGCTGGCTCTCGGTCGAGCCGTTGAGCAAGCACAACCGGGTGCTGCTCAAGCACACCACCCGCACCACCCGGGCCATCGTCAGTGCCGTCGACGGGGTTCTGGATCTGGATGCCGTTCAGATCGTGGCGGCGCACGATCTGGGGCTCAACGATATCGGGCGCCTGCGGATCCGTACCGCCGAGCCGATCGCAGCCGAGCCGTACGCCCGGCACCGTCGCACCGGCGCGTTCCTGCTGATCGACGCGCAGAGCGGGCAGACCCTTGCCGCCGGAATGGTGGGAGACCCGCTGGCCGGCGAGGGCGAGCACGCTGACGAATGGGACATTTAGGCGCGCTGTGACCACGACCGAGTCGACGGCAGTCGTCCTGCTCAGCCACGGCAGTCGAGACCCGCGAGCCGCGTACGTGGTCGGCGAGCTGGTCCTGGCTGTTGCCGCGGGCACACGTATGACGGTGCGTGCGGCCTACTTGGACTTCGCTGCGCCCCATCCGAGGGTCGCGCTGCGACAGTTGGCCGCTGATGGCTTCACTTCCGTGCGCGTCGTGCCGCTGTTGTTCGCGCCGGGCTACCACCTGACCCACGACGTCCCGATGGCGGTCGCGGCCAGTGGTGTCACCGAGCAGGTGGACATCAGCGTGGCGCCGCCGCTGCTGGCCGGCGGGCGTCGCCAGCGCGAGCTGCTACTCAGGGCACTGGCCGAGCGCCTGCGCCAGGCCGGGGCCGACGGGCGCGTCGACGCGCTGGTCCTGGCGTCGGCAGGATCGAGCTCGCAGAAGGCACGTCTGTGCGTCGAGAGTCTTGCCCGGGACCTTGAGCGTGCCCACGGCATACCGGTGGAGCCTGCCTTCGCGTCCGCGGGCACCCGCTCGCCGACGCAGGCGCTGGAGGCGTTGTCCAAGCGAGGGATCCGGAGAGCGGCGGTCGCCTCTCTCTTCGTGGCACCCGGAAGGCTCACCGACTCAGTGGTCGCTGCCTGTCCCGACCTGTCGGTGGCCGACCCCCTGGGGGTGAACCCGGCGTTCGTTGAGCTGCTTGTCGTGCAGGCGCGAGCATTGTCAAGGACCACCTAGCCCGAAGTTACGTGTCGTGTGACGCGTGAAACCCCTGGTGAGCAGGGGTTTCACGGTTTTGGCGGTGTGGTGTTCTGGCTACTTCAGGGTGAGTGGGATCGGGGCGTGCAGGAGTTCGAAGGCTCGGCGCCCGGTGGGGGTGGGTATGGCGAGCAGGTCGAAGCCGGACTGGTCGTGGCCGGCGACGCGTAGGTGGTTGCGGGTCAGGGTTGCGAGGTGTTCCAGCAGGCTGGTGAAGCTGCGGGCGGGCTGGTCGTCGGTGGTGGTGGTCTTGGTCGCGGCCTTGTGGTCGGCGCTCTGGGATCGCTGGGCGGGGGCGACGGGGTCGGCCGGGTCGGGCCTGTCCTCGTCGGTGAACGTCAATGGCGCCCACGCGGCTCGTAGGTGCCAGACGAGGTAGGAGGCGAGCATGCAGATGAACGCGTGGGCCCGGACCCTGGTTTCGGTCCAGTGGTGGATGGGGCGCAGGTCCAGGTCGATGCTCTTGATGGACCGGAAGTCGCGTTCCACCCGGGCCAGACTCTTGTAGGTGGCCACCACTTTCGCCGCGCTCATCTGCTCGGGGGCCACGGTGGTGGCGATGACGTACAGCCCGTCCAGGGCGGCCTCTGCGGTGATGGCTTGGGTGTTGCGGGTGAAGGCGAACTGGTCGTTGGTCATGGTCAGGGTGTAGTGCTTGGCCATCTTGTACCGGCCGATGACCTTCCCGACCCGGATCCCGATCTTGCCGGCACCACTGAGGCGCCCAGCAGCCACGGCGTCGGTGATCTTGGACAGTTCGGTATCGGTGGAGGTCAGCAGTGCCAGGCGTTTACGGGCCCGCTCGGTGGCCAGGGCGGGGTTGCGGCACGCGACCAGGCGTTCGGCGGGGTAGTGCGGGTGGGTGATCTCGGCCAGGTTGGCCTGGTCGAACAAGGACATCTGCAACGGTCCGTCGTCGGCGGCCAGGGCGGCTATTGCGGGGGCGCGTAGCGCGGTGACCCAGCCGAACCCACCCAATTCCCGTAAAGCCTCGACCCGGGCGCTGGTGATCAT
>Ga0097691_1003273_pt1 | contig 10084 bp, 10 predicted proteins | sample NGESurdeep072012_8_FD_72858 | JGI IMG/M metagenome (GOLD analysis project Ga0097691, IMG submission 72858) | Arctic peat soil microbial communities from Barrow, Alaska - NGEE Surface sample 210-1 deep-072012 | ecosystem: Environmental > Terrestrial > Soil > Wetlands > Peat ...
GCGGAGGTGGTCCCGCTCGGCGTCCGTCGCCCTGACGGCCGGCAGCTCCCGGCCGGCCTCGCGGTCCGGTGGGGACCATGACCGACGACCGCGCGCCGCGCGCCACGCTGACGAGCGTCGCGAACCCACGCCTCCGTGCCGCGGCCGCGCTGCGTGATCGACGCGATCGCGTTCGAACCGGCCGGCTCCTGGTGGACGGGGCGCGCGAGGTGGCGCGCGCGCTCGACGCGGGAGTGACGCTCGTGGAGGCGTTCGTGGTGGCGGGACCCTCCCCGGATCCGGAAGTCGCCGCGGTCGCGGCCCGTGCGGCCAGCCTCGGCGTGCCGCTTGTGCCGGTCGCGCGGGACCTGCTTGCCCGACTGGCCTACGGGGAGCGTGCGAGCGGGATCGTGGCCGTCGCGACCGCGCCCGGGACCTCACTCGCGGGCCTGGGCCTCCCGGCGACCGCGCCCCTCGTCGGCGTCCTGGAGGACGTGGAGAAGCCGGGCAACCTGGGCGCGGTCTGCCGGAGCGCGGACGGAGCGGGGCTGGACGCGCTGATCGCCGCGGGCGGTTCCGCCGCCGCCGATCCATGGAACCCGAACGCCGTGCGTGCATCGCTGGGTACCGTCTTCACGCTCCCGCTCGCGGTCGCGACGACCGCCGACGTCCTGGCCTGGCTCTGTGAACGCGGGCTGCGAGTCGTCGTGGCGCGCGTCGACGGGAGCGTGCCCTACACGGACGTGGATCTGACGGGCCCGGTCGCACTGGTCCTCGGGAGCGAGGCGCACGGGCTCACGGCCGAGTGGTCGGGCAGCGACATGACCGCGGTGCGGCTGCCGATGCGGGGCCGCGCCGATTCGCTCAACGTCGCCGCCGCCGCCGCCATCCTCTTCTACGAGGCACGTCGCCAGCGTGACGCGGACGGGTGACCCGTTCGACCATGCCCGCTGACCGGACATAACCGGAGCCCGACCTATACTCGGCCCCATGAATTCCCGGGCACCCCGAACACGCCGGATCGGCGCGACCGGCCGCGGCGTAATCCTCGGTATCGCCGGGCTCGTCGCGGTCGCGGGCCTCGTGCTGGCGGCGCCTGGCGGCCTGGTGCGCGGCGCCGACCGGGAGACGAGAATCGCGATGTCGGCCCCGGCGACGATCGATCCCGCCGCCGCAGGCGATGCCGGCAGCGCGGCCGTGATCGCCCAGCTGTTCGAAGGCCTCACGGCGATCGATGGAAGCCTGGCGCCCCGCCCGGCGCTCGCCGCCAGCTGGACGTTCAAGGACGGCAACCGGACGGTCGACTTCACGCTTCGCGAAGGCCTCGCGTTCTCCGACGGGACACCGATCACCGCCAACGATGTCGCGCGGAGCTGGCTCCGGGTCCTGGATCCGGCTGCACCCTCGCCGCTGGCGGCGCTTTTGTACGACGTAGTCGGTGCCCGCGCCTACGCGAGCGGAGGATCCACTGACCCGACGACCGTCGGCCTGCACGCGGACGGGCGGCTGTTCGAGGTCCGGCTGACGCGTCCCGCGGGCGACTTCCCGGCGATCGCGGCGAGTCCGTCGCTCGCGGTGGTCCCGCCCGGGGTGGGCCGGGACCGGACGGCCCTCGACGCCGGGACGGGTTTCGTGGCCTCGGGCGGCTACGTCCTCGCGGGGCGCACGTCGACGGAGCTGCAGCTCACGGCCAACGTCCACTACTGGGGCGGGCCGCCCGCGCTGTCGCGGGTAACGCTTGTCACGGACCTCGGCGGGAAGTCGCCCGTCGACGTCTTCGGCGCGGGCACGCTTGATTGGACGCCGGTCGGCCCGGATGACGCCTCGTGGATCGGCTACGACCGGGACCTCGGGCCGCAGCTCCGCTCGTTCGCCGACCTCGCGGTCACCTACTACGGCTTCGACACTCGCCGGGCGCCATTCGATGACCCGCGCGTCAGGCGCGCGTTCGCGCAGGCGGTGGACTGGCGCCGCGTCGTGCGGCTTGCGGACGGGAACGGCGCGCTGCCGGCCACGGGCATGGTCCCGCCCGGCATCCCGGGCCGGAGTGATGGCGACTTCCTGCCGGCGTTCGATCCAGCGGCCGCGAAGCGGCTCCTCGCCGAGGCGGGCTACGCGGACCCGGCCGCCTTTCCGGTGATCACGCTCGTCGACGCCGGGAGCGGGTACGACGCCGGGATCATCGACCAGCTCCACGCGAACCTGGGCGTCACGGTGCGCTACGAGGCGGTCGACTTCGCGGACTTCTTCAGCCGGCTCGGCAGCGCCGACGGGCCGCGGTTCTGGGCGCTCGGGTGGGTCGCAGACTACCCCTCGCCGAACGACTTCCTGGGGATCCTGCTCGGCGGCGGCGAGCCGAACAACTACGGCGGGTGGGCATCCGCGTCGTTCGACGCCGCGATCGCCCGCGCGGGCGGAAGCGAGGACCCGTCGACCGTTCGCGCCGCATACGACGAAGCGGAGGCGATCGTCCGGGACGAGGTGCCGGTCGTGCCGGCCGCCTATGGCGCCAGCTTTGCGCTCAGCCGGACGGGGCTCCAGGGCGCGCAGACGAACGGCCTGGGGATCCTGCGGATCGCCGGCATGGCGTGGGCTGGGGGGACGCCGTGACGCCACGACGCCCGGCGCGCGTGCTCTCCGCGCTGGTCGCCTCGCTCGGGCTCGCCCTCGGGCTCGCCGCGCCCGGGGTGCGGGCCGCCGACGTCTCGTTTGGGACACCGTCGGCAACGTCGGTCTACGGCACGGGTGTCACGTTCGTGCAGCCGGTGACGGTCGGAGGGACGATCCGCCGGACCGAGCTGCTGATCACGTTCCCCACCGCGCTCGGGCCGCTCGTTCACGAGATTCCGGTCCCATCGGGCAGCGGGGCCCTGACGCTGCGGGGCGGCTGGTCAGTGGCCACGGACGGCCACCTGGTGCCGAACACGCCCCTGGTGGCGCGGTGGCGCATCACGCCGACGGTGGGCGACCCGGTGGAGGGCCCGCCAGTCACCGTTCTCTACACGGATACGCGATTCGCCTGGAAAACGCTCACTGGCACCCTGGTCCGGATCCACTGGTACGAGGGCTCGGATGCGTTCGCGCGGCGCGCGCTTGCGGTCGGGGAGAAGGGCGTGAAGCAGGCGGCCGACCTGTTGGGCGTGCGGGAGACGGATCCCATCGACTTCTTCGTCTACGCGGCCCAGGCGCCGTTCTACGACGCGCTGGGACCCGGTACGCGCGAGAACGTCGGCGGCGAAGCCCACGCGGACATCCGGACGCTCTTCGCCCTGATCGAGCCGAGCGCCGTCGGCGATCCCTGGGTCGACGTGGTCATCCCGCACGAGCTGACCCACCTTGTCTTCAACACGGCCGTGCTGAACCCGTATCACTTCCCGCCTCGCTGGCTGAACGAGGGGCTCGCCGTCTACCTCTCCGAGGGCTATACGGCGTCCTGGCGCGCCGCCGTCGAAGGGGCGGTCCGGCAGCGCAGCCTGCTGTCGCTCGCAGCGCTGGACGGCCAGTTCCCGACCACCGCTGACGGGTTCCTCCTGGCCTACGGGGAGAGCGTCTCGGCCGTCGACTTCTTCGTTCGGACGTACGGCAAGGACCGCCTGGTGTCGTTGATCCGCTCGTACGCTGCTGGCCGGACCGACGACGAGGCGTTCTCGGCGGCGATCGGCGTGGACGTGCCGGGGTTCGAAGCGGCCTGGCTCGCCGGCCTGGCTGCGACCGCCCCCACGCGGTACGGGCCCCGGCCCGCGCCGACCGGACCGCTGCCGCCGGGCTGGGATGGCACGGTCCCCTCGCCCGCCCCGGGCGCAGCGGCGTCCAGCTTCGCCATGTCCCCATCGACGTCGGATGGGGGCGCGACGAGCGCCGGCGGCGTATCCGGCGGGCCCATCCTGCTCGCGATTGCGGCGGCCGGGCTCGGCGTGGGCGGCCTGCTTGGCTACGTCCGGCGCCGACGCACGCTGCGTGCTGCGGGCGCGCCCGACCGGGACCCGCCGGAGGCCGCCCGATGAGCGGCGTTGGGGCGCGGATGCGATCGACCCCAACCTGGCAGATCACGCTCTTCGTCGCCCTCGTCGCGCTCGGCTTCCTGATCGCGGTACAGCTCCGGTCGGAGATGCCCCGGGTTCAGTACACGTCCCAGGAGCGGGCGCCGCTCATCCAGACCGTGACCGACCTCCAGGCTCAGCAGAAGGCGCTCCAGGCGCAGATCCTGGACCTGCGCAGCCGGATCACCAAGGCCGAGACAGGAACGCAGGGGAGCGACGCGATCGCCAGGCAGCTCAACGACGCGCTCTTCCAGGCGCGGCTGTCGGCCGGCCTCACCGCCCTCCAGGGCGGCGGCCTCGTCGTCCAGCTCGAGGATGCCCTGCAGGTTTCCCAGTTGGCCGGCGGGGCCGACCTCCTGGTCACGGGGCGCGACGTCCGAACTGTCATCGAGGAGCTCTGGCTGGCGGGGGCGGAGGCCGTCGCGGTCAACGACGAGCGCGTTGTGTCGACCACGTCGGTCATCGACATCGGCGGGTCCCTGCTCGTGAACTCCGCCTACCTTGCGCCGCCGTACCAGGTGAAGGCGGTGGGGCCGGCGGACCTGTACGCGCAGCTGGCCGCCTCCGCCAGCTGGGTGGATTTCGTCGCCTCGCGTGCCGGACAGAACGGGATCCGGCTCGCGATCGCGCAACCAGCCGATCTCGTGGTGCCCGCCTACGCGGGCTCCGTGACGATCCGCTACGCCCAACCGCCGGTCTCCCCGGCACCTTCGGCGAACCCATAGGTGCGCAGCCCCCGCAGCCAGATCGCCCTCGCAATCGTCGCCCTGTTACTCGGATTCCTTGTCGTCACCCAGGTCCGGAGCCAGGCGGGCGGGACCGGCCTGGAGGACCGGTCCGCCCAGGACCTGACGCTGCTCGTGGCGAACGTCAGCACCCGCAACGACCAGCTCCGCAGCGAGGTGGCGGACCTGGGCCGCCAGCTGGAGTCGATCGTGGCGGCACAGGCGCGCGGCGACACATCGGCTGGCCAACTTCGCGCGGACCTGGTTCGGATCCGGATCTGGTCGGGCGTTGACGCGGCCGAGGGCCAGGGCGTGCGGGTGGTGCTTCGCGGGCCTGCCACGGCCAAGGTTCTCGCAGACCTGCTCAACGAGCTCCGGAACGCAGGCGCGGAGGCAATCGCCGTCGGCGGGGTCCGCGTCGTCCCGGCAACGATCGCGGGCGGGCCGCCCGGTGCCGTCTCCGTCGAGGACACGCTTCTCGAGGATCCGCTGGAGGTCGTTGCGATCGGCAATGCCGCCACGATGACCGGGACGCTCACCCGAGCCGGTGGGCTCGTGGCGCAGGAGCTGGCCACGAACCCGGGCCTCGGGATCGACGTGACGCCGGCCGACCAACTCCTCGTGCCCGCGACGGCGCGCGACCTGGCACCCCGCGTCGCGAAGCCACGCCTCTGATCCGGGCCGCGGGGTCGCGTCGCATCGCCGGCCGGCGCGAGTGTCCGGCGGCCCGAGGCCGCCGGATGCTACCCTCGCGCCCGATGTATGCAACCGTGACCCCATGATCGCGCCCGTCCCGTTCCGTCTCGCCGATCGGATCGAGCTTCGTCGACCGCACCCGTGCGGTGGCCGGACCTGGGACGTGGACCGCCTGGGGGCGGACCTCGGGCTGCGCTGCACGACCTGCGGACGGCGGATCCTCGTCGAGCGCCGCCAGGTCGAACGCCGGCTGGTCGCATTCACCGCCCGCGGCCCGGAGGAAGGCGCGTCGTGAACGGGCTCCCCGGCATGGCGGAGGAACCGTCCTCTGCGCTCGCGGTCTTCCGGAACCGGCCGTTCCTGATCCTCTGGCTCTCGCAGGTGGCGACCCAGGTGGGCGGCAACATGGTCCTGTACGGTCTGACCGTCCTGGTCTTCTCGGCGTCCGGCTCGTACAGCGCGGTCTCCATCCTGCTCATCAGCTTCCTGGCGCCGGCGGTCGTCTTCGGCGCGCTCGCCGGCGTCTACGTGGACCGGTTCGACCGCCGCCTCGTGCTCGTCGCGACGAGCCTCCTGCGCGCGGCTCTCTTCCTCTTCCTCGCGCTCGTGGGCACGAACGTGGGCGTGATCCTCCTGCTCAACCTGATGGTCTCCATCGCGACGACGTTCTTCGCGCCTGCTGAGCTCAGCGTGATCCCACTCGTCGTGCCGCGCGCCCAGCTGACGGCGGCGAACGGGATCTTCACCCTGACGCTCAACGCGGCATTTGCGCTGGGTTACACGCTCCTCGGGCCGCTCGTGGTGGCGATCGCCGGCCCGACGATCCTGATCGGCATGGTGGCCATCCTGTACCTGGTTTCGGCGGCGCTCTGCTGGACCCTGGCGCCCGCACCCCCGTTGCCGCTGCCGGTGGACCACCACGCGCTCCACGAGGCGGGGGCCGCGGTGGGCTCCGTGGTCGGCCAGCTCCGCGAGGGGATCGCGTACGTCCGCGCGAACCCGACGGTCGCGTGGGCGCTGACGTACCTGGGCGTGGCCGCGTCGATCGTGGGCGTCCTCGGTGCGCTGGGGCCCGGCTTCGCCGTCCAGGTGCTTGGCCTGACGTCCAAGGACTTCGTTGTCGTGGTCCTGCCGCTGGGGTTCGGGGTCGTCGCCGGGGTCCTCCTGGTCAACTCGATCCGGACAATGATCCCGCGCCGCAGGACGATCGAGGCCGGGCTGGTCACGTTGGGGGTCTGCCTGGTCCTGATCACGATCGCGAACCCGATCAGCGAGCTGCTCCGGCATCTCAGCGCGGCCCAGCCGGTGGTGGATGCGTCGGCGCTCGTCTCGGTCCTCGCCGTGGTCGTGGCAATTGCGTTCATCGCGGGGATCGCCTACGCGGCGATCGCAATTCCGGCCCAGACCGAGCTGCAGGAGACGATCCCGGAGGATGTCCGCGGCCGCGTCTTCGGGATCCTGAACACGCTGGTCTCGATCGGCAGCTTCCTGCCGATCATCATGGTCGGGCTCGTCTCTGAAGCGGTCGGTCCCGCGCCGGTGCTCCTCGGCGCCGCCGGCCTGGTCGGGTTGAGCGGCGTCGGCTCCATCCTGCTGCGAGGGCGGCAACAGCGGATGGCGCTCCCCGGCGTCGAGGAGGGGCTCTCGGTCCCCGGGCCATCGCCGGACGAACCGTGAGCCGCGCCGGGCGCCCGCGCCCCCGGGTCGCGGTCATCTTCACCGGCGGCACGATCAGCATGACCGTCGATTCGGCGGCGGGCGGGGCGGTCCCGGCGCTCGATGGCGCGGAGCTCCTCGCGCGGGTGCCCGGCATCGAAGCCATCGCGGAGATCGTCGCGATCGACCGCGGGCGGACCCCTGCCAGCCACTTCTCCTTCGCGGATGTCCTCGCGATTGGTGGCGCCATCAACGCGATGCTCGCGGACCCCGGCCTTGCGGGCGTCGTCGTCGTGCAGGGAACCGACACGCTGGAGGAGACCGCCTTCGGCTGGGATCTGTGCCATGGCGATTCCCGACCGGTCGTCGTGACCGGTGCCATGCGCAACGCGAGCGAGCCCGGCTGGGACGGCCCGGCGAACCTCCGCGCCGCCGTCCGGGTCGCGGTCCACCCGGCGGCCCGGGGAGCAGGCGTGCTCGTCGTCCTGGGTAGGCGCGTCATCGCGGCTGACGACGTGGCGAAACGCCACAGCAGCGCGCTGGATGCCTTCGCGAGTCGCGGCGGCCGGCCGCTCGGGCGGGTGGGGGAGCGGCGAGTGGCCCTGCGCCCGCGCGGACCACGCCGGCACGTTCACCCTGCGCCCACCGCGGCCGGCGGCCCCATCGAGATCGTCCTTGCCGCCCTGGATACCGATGGCCGCGCGCTGGATCGCGCGATCGCGGGCGGCGCCCGGGCCGTCGTGGTGGCCGCGACCGGCTCGGGAAACACTCATCCGGACCTCCTGCGTGCGGCAACGGACGCGATGGCGGCGGGGATCCCGGTCGCGCTCGCCAGCCGCACGGGCGCCGGTCCCGTCGGGCCGTTCTACGCGTTCCCCGGGGGCGGGGCGACGTGGCAACGTGCCGGCGCCCTGATGGCCGGCTCGCTCACGCCGGTCCAGGCCCGCGTCGCGCTCGCGCTCGGGCTGGGCGCCGGGCTGGAGATCGGGGGACTCCGGGCGTTGCTCGCGGACCCCGCCTGAGACGCAGCCCGGGATGGGCTCGGCGCGGTATCCTCGCCCGGATCAACCCACGGAGGACGCACGTGACGAGCGGCATGACCCCGGCCAGGCGCGAGCTGAACCATCGCCTCGAGACGGTCAGCTGGGGCCTTTTCCTGATCATGCTGGGCGGCTTCGCCCTGCTCAAGTCCTTTCCCGAGGGAACCTGGCTGATCGGCGCCGGCGTCATCATGCTGGGCCTCAACGCCGTCCGGCTCCTGATGGGGATCCGGATCAGCTGGTTCACCGTCATCCTGGGGACAGTTGCCCTGTTCTCCGGCCTCGGCAGCGTCTACGGTGTCAGCATCCAGGTGGGGCCGCTCCTGATCATCCTGATCGGCCTGGCGATCATCGTCCGTGCTCTGGACCGCTCGTGCTGAGGGCCGCCCGGGCGGGCCCGGGACGGCGGTGTTATCGTTCCGCCTCGCATCGGGCGGTTAGCTCAGTTGGTTAGAGCGCATGCTTGACATGCACGGGACCCCTGAGCGGTGTAGATATCGCCTTCTGAGCGTGCTCAAACCGAGCGAAACACCCTCAGTTATTGCGGTGTTCGCGGCGCCCGATTCGGGCCTCGGTTCGTCCTCTGCGGGGGTCGGTCGGGGGGCCTGAGGGCCACGATCTGGGCCGCATTCCCAGAAGGCATGGGGCATCCAGCCCGGGCGTCTCGTGCGTGGCGGAGCTCGCCGGGAGCGTGGGGCTGGCATTCGGTATTCGGTCGCGGACACACAACGGCCCCCGGTCGCCCGGTGCGCGTCCCATCCTCTTCAAGAGAGCGGAGCGCCCGGTGCGGAGCCGGCGCCGGTAGGATCGGGACCGGCACGCAGACGCTGACACCCACGCCGTTCAGGGGGATAGCGGAATCACGGGCCGGCCGCTACAGTCGGCGGCGGGCCAGGTCTACACGCATGTGCCCGGCACGTGAGTGTCTTTGCGTCCCGACCTGGCCCATGGCGCCCGACTGGCACAGGGCACCGCCAGCGAGTGTCAAGTGCGTCCGGAGCCGGCCTATCTCGGTCCGATGCGCACGAACGGTTCGATCCTCCTATCGGCCCCCGGTCGCCCGGTGCGCGTCCCATCCTCCGAAGAGAGCGGAGCGCCCGGTGCGGAGCCGGGGGCCGGTGCCGATGCTACGCCGCGACGGTGGCCGCGAACGGGTCGACGTAGCTGAACGTGACCTCGCGGCCCACGGTCGGCGAGACCCCGCCGGCCAGGACCCACTGCGTGACCCACGCGCAGATCGCGTCGTCGAGATCCCCGATCTCGGGCTGGGGCTGCATCGGGATGCGACCCATGCCGCCCATGATCTCGACGACGATCGCGGTGAGGCGATCCGAGAGATCCGACGGCGCGTCGGGGTCGACCCCGGTCGAGCATCAGGCCCTCCCAGCGATCCTCGGCGATCTCCCGGCTCTGCGGGGTGAAGAGCGTTTCCGTTGCCACGATGGCCTCCTGAATCGAGCGACCCGCCAGATGGTGTGGAAGCACCGCCGGACGGGTCGTCAGGAGTCTATTCGGTTCGACCGTCTTCCACCGGCCGCCGGACGATCCGGCGCGTGCAGCCTACTGCGGCGTGTCCCGGGTCGATCCTCGCGTTCATGGCGTGAGCCAGCCCGGCTGTCGATGCGCGTTCTGCGGTCATCCGCGCAACCGGCATCCGGGATCGAAGGCGTGTCGCTGGCCCGATTGTCGGTGTCAGCAGTTCGTATGATGGCCGGAAGAGGAGGTCGATCATGAAGTACGACTGGTGCACCATCGGAGAGCCGACTGCGGACCCCGACATCTGGCACGCGGTCGACGATCATCGTCGCACGGCGGACGACAAGCAGGGGAGAGCCAAGACCGTCTGCGGTCAGCCGAACCCGAACCCGGGCGAGGAATGGCGCTACGTGGCCCAACTCGGCCATCGCCGGCCCTGCGACAACTGCACGAAGATCATCGCGGAGCGCGC
>Ga0097691_1003275_pt1 | contig 10081 bp, 7 predicted proteins | sample NGESurdeep072012_8_FD_72858 | JGI IMG/M metagenome (GOLD analysis project Ga0097691, IMG submission 72858) | Arctic peat soil microbial communities from Barrow, Alaska - NGEE Surface sample 210-1 deep-072012 | ecosystem: Environmental > Terrestrial > Soil > Wetlands > Peat ...
CAAGAGCCTGATTGAACTTCGCGCCGCCTACATGCCGGATGCCACTCGGGCAGGCTTCAGGGTTCCCCCGAGCTGATCCCGGAGGAAGTGCCAGCCCCCGGTTTTGACATCATCTAAACGCTTTCGACACTTCATCGACGGTTTGCTTTCGCTCGCCTCTTTCAATCTTGCCTGCCGGGATCACGTCCCGACGTTTCCGCAACGCTGCCGAGTAGGCCCAGGGAATTTCACCCTGAGCCTCTCACAGATTCCGGACTTGAGACTCTCGCCTCATCCGGCTCGTGCCACCACGCGAAGGCTGTCGCCTTCCGTCGAGAATTGGAGCTCCTCCTGTTGCCAGTTGGCTCGCTCCCAACGTCGGTGACCTGCCCCCTTCGCTCCACCAGCATTACACCAGCTTCATCACTACTATGGGGCAGTCCGAGCCTGATCGATGCATCGGTACTTTCGACCTCACGGGGTCTCCGCTTGCGTCTTTTCCCTTCACATCATCGACCAGGGTCTCAAGTTCCGTGCGAAAGCCCGAATGAGAGTCACGCCTCCTAAACACCGGACACCGCATGGCCAATAAGTAGGTTTCCGCCATACTTTTCCCGGAGCAGTAGTGAGACCCCGGTTTTGATGCCACCTAAAGCCTTTCGATGCTTCGACAGAGGTTCACTTGCGCTCGTCTCTCTCATCCATACATGACGTGATCAGATGCCACGCCTTTTGACCATGACGTTCACCACCGCGGATTTTGTCCGAAGCAGCTCATGGCAGTTTGAAGCCTCCCCCTACAGGACGGCTCCGAAGGGTCCTCCTTCATCTCTCGCACAGCATGACGCTCGCGCGTCTTCTTGACACAACACCACCGTGGCTTTTGACCACAGCAGCTTGCGGTGGCTTGAGATCAACACCTGATTGCCGACCTCGAAGGGCCCTCCTTCATCTCTCGTATAGTTGCGCACCGCCGTTTGGACCGGCGATACTCGTGACACAAGACCCAAAGCAGACATCCAGTGAAATCACTGCTCCCGCGTAGACGTGAGAGCCGACTCGGTCGAAACCAACCATCACACTCCCGCCCTTGCGTGAAATGCGCATCCCACAGCGAGCCATATAGCGGAAACGAGCCACCGAACGGGAGCGGCAGTCCAGAGGTCGGTCGCCGAACCGCGCGGTTGCTGGGTTTTTAGGCGCGGCACGGCGAACGGAGAGCGTTCGACCGGGATGAAATGGCGGAGCGAGAAGGGTTCGAACTCGTAGTACGGATTGCGGCGAAAACGTAGGGCGCGCGCCCACATAAGCGAAATACGAAGAATATTCAGGCATGTCGTTGCCAGAGCGAACCTCGCGTTTTCGAGGTCGAAGCGATAGGTGACAAAGACATCACTCAGCGCTGATACCTGCGGCTTTGATTACCTTGCTGGCGCAAAAGCCAACGCTAAACTAACATTCCACCTGGACCACTCAGTGGGTGCCGATTACTTGCGTGGGGTCGAGTTGCAACGCCGGCGTCTATGAGCTCGCCTATCCACAATTGTGCCGAGGACAAATGGAGGAAAGACATGATCCGATTTAGTCGCTGGGTTCTTGCCGGCGTCGCAGCTATACTCGTCGGAGCGCCCGGCCTTGCGCGCGCCGATCTCAAGGAAGTTGAGGCGGCCGCGAAGAGAGAAGCTCAGCTCACCTGGTATGTCGCCAGTATCGACGCCAAAAATGCCGAAAAGGCCGGACGGGTATTCACCGAGAAATACGGCATTAAGGTCGATGTTGTGCGGGCGCCGTCCCAGATTATGTACCAGCGGCTGGAGCAGGATCTGTCGCAAAGCACGGGTAATGCCGATGTCTTCAGCTCAGTCGATGTCGGAAATTTCGTTACATTGAAGAAGAACGGTTCGCTTGTCGCCTACAAGCCCGAAGCCGTGGCGCAGATTGAGCCCGCCTTTCGCGATCTCGATCCCGACAACTTCTTCCATGCGACGCTCGCGAGCATCATCATCATTGCCTATAACAAACAGAAAGTGAAGCCGGAGGACGCGCCCAAAAGCTGGAGCGATCTGCTCGATGCCAAATGGAAGGGCAAGATCGCATTCGGCCATCCCGCATATAGCGGATTTGCCGGCAACTGGGCCGCGCAGATGTCGAAGCTCTACGGAAAGACCTATTTCGAAAAGCTCGAGCTTCTGCAGCCACAGGTCGGGCGTTCGCTGTTCGATGCAATTAACTTAGTCTCGTCCGGCGAGCGTCTGGTGACCGCATCTCCGATCGCACCCATCCTCGAAAGCGCCGACAAGGGAAACCCCCTGACCGTGCAGTATCCGACCGAAGGTGCGATCCTCGTCCTCACGCCTTCCGGCATTGTCAAAAATGCACCGCATCCGAACGCCGCCCGGCTGTTCATGGAGTTCATGCTCAGCGCCGAGTTCAACAAGATCCTGGCTGAGGCCCATTACGAGACTATGCGCAGCGACGTGAAGCCGCTGCCCGGTGCGAAACTCATCTCCGAGATAAAGGTCATCCGGCCGACGATTGACGACACCACGGTCGGCATTCCCGCCGTTGCCGAGTTGTGGCGCGACGTGTTCGGACAATAGGAGGCGTCGTGTCCAATCTCCGCACCCGGCTCTACAATCTGGAGCCGAGCTTCCTCCTTTGGGTCGTGCTGGTCGGAGTGCTCGCCCTTCTGGTCGTGTATCCGTTGTTCTGGTTGCTTGTCGGTAGCCTCTACAGCCCCGGAAGCGGTGAGTTTACGTTCGCAAATTTTGCGACCGCCTATGGGCGCATCCGCTACATCGCGGCGTTTCGGAATTCGATCGTGATGGGTCTGGCGGTGACGGCGGCCTGCGCCGTGGTCGCCGTCCCGATGGCATGGGCGGTGTCGCGTACGAACATGCCCGGCAAAGGGCTGGTGCGTGCACTCACGCTTGGCGCTTTCATAATTCCACCATATCTCGGTGCACTGGCATGGATTCTGCTCGCCGGCCCCAATGCCGGGTGGCTCAACAGCGCGTTAAAGAGGTTTGCCGGACTCGAGGAGGGCGTATTCAACATCTTCTCGTTCCCGGGCCTCGTCTTCATCATTGCAGTCTATAGCTATCCCTATCTGTTCGTTTTCACATCGGCGGCGCTCGATACGGTGTCCTCCGAGATGGAGGATGCCGCCAATATCCTCGGCGCCCGCAAATGGCAGACCGTGCGGCGCATCACACTTCCGCTCGTGCTGCCGGCCATCCTCGGCGGCGCTATCATCACCTTTCTCGAGGCGATCGCCCTATTCGGATCGCCGGCGATGATCGCTATTCCCGCGCGGTACAATGTGGTAACCACCCAACTGCTTGAATTCTTCAGCTATCCGGTGCGCGTCGAGGTCGCGGAAGCCTATGCTTTGCCGTTGCTCGCGGTCACTGTCGCGCTCTACCTATTGCAGCAGCGGCTGATCGGACGTCGCGGCCACGTCACACTCACCGGAAAGGGTGGCGAACGACGCATGATCGAGCTCGGACCGTGGCGCTGGATGGCGCTTGGCGGCTGCCTTGCTGTCTCCGCTCTTTCGGTGATTATGCCCCTTGTCATCATCGGCCAGGCCGCGTTCGCAAAAGCTTGGACCCGTGGGTTCAGCGCCGACAACCTGACCTGGAGCAACTTTCACTACATCCTGTTCGAGCAGCAGGCGACCGCCCAGGCGGTAATCAACACGTTTCTTTATGCGGCGTCGGCCGCCTCGTTCGCGCTCGCACTGGCATTGGCGATCGCCTACGTCGTGGAACGACGGTTGCTGCCGCTCGGTGGCCTGCTTGGCTTTTTATGCATGGCCCCGTTCGTCGTTCCCGGCATCGTGCTCGCGATTGGCTTCTATGCGGCGTACGCATCGAACCCTTTTTTTCTCTATGGCACCGCAGCCATCATGATTCTCGCTTTCATCACCCGTTTTCTGCCGATCGCCTATGCCAATGCGGGTGCCGCGATCCGCGGCATCAATCCCGAAATGGAGGAAGCCGTGCGCATTCTCGGCGGCGGGCGCCTACTCGCCGTGCGAAAGATCGTCGCGCCGCTACTCAAGAACAGCCTGCTCGGCGCCTGGCTGCTCGTCTTCATTCCGGCCACGCGTGAACTCTCGACCGCGATTTTTCTTTATGGGCCGAATACCCGCGTGATGTCGGTCATGCTGCTCAACCTCACCGACGAGGGGCGCCTGGAGCCGGCAGCGGCGTTCGGGCTGCTTCTGCTCATCGTCATCATCGCCATCGTCGGTCTCGGCTATCTTCTGATAGGGCGAGACTTCATGGTTCGGCGGAGCACCTGAAAGATGCAAACAACACAACCCAAGCTCGCTCTGCGCAATATTGCTCGCCACTTCGGCGGCTTTGCCGCCGTCAGCGACGTGACGATGGAGCTGCGTGCGGGCGAATTCGTTTCGCTGCTCGGGCCATCAGGTTGCGGCAAGACCACCACGCTGCGGATGATCGCTGGTTTCATCAAACCGACGGCCGGGACTATCGAGATGGACGGTGAGCTGCTGTCGTCGTCGCAGACCGCTCGCCCACCCGAGCGGCGCAATATGTCGATGATCTTCCAGAGCTATGCGGTCTGGCCGCACATGACGGTCGCCGAGAATATCAGCTTCGGGTTGACCTTGCGGCGGCTTTCGGCCGGTGTGGTACGAGAGAAGGTGGAACGAATTCTCGACGTGGTGCGGCTCGGCGCGCTGGCAGAGCGCTACCCCGCCGAGCTGAGCGGCGGCCAGCAGCAGCGGGTCGCTCTGGCACGCGCCATAGTCGTCGAGCCGAGCGTGCTGTTGCTTGATGAGCCTTTGTCTAATCTCGACGCCAGCCTGCGCGAGGAAATGCGCTTTGAAATCCGTCGCCTGCATGACGAGTTCCGTATCACCACCGTTTACGTCACTCACGACCAATCGGAGGCGATGGTGACGTCGGACAGGATCGCGGTGATGAACCTCGGCCGGGTGGAGCAGATCGATCCACCTTACGTGATCTATAATCAACCCCGCACGAAGTTCGTGGCAGGGTTCATCGGCCGCACCAATTTTCTCGAAGGGACGGCTGCGGACGGTTATCTCACATTCGACGGACTGAGCTTTCCGGCGGTCCCATTCGCTGCGGCGCCTCCGTATGGCGCCGTAACCTTGTCGATCCGGCCGCAGAACATAACGCTTACGCGCGATCAGACCGCAGCCACGGGGCCGTCGCGCTGGACCTTGCAGGGCACGGTCCGGCAGCGCGCCTATCTCGGCGAGTTCTGGGATTATGTCGTCACGACGTCCGGTAGTGACACGAGCCTTAGGGTCACCGCGCCTCCGGCAGATGTCTTCGAGGTCGGCGATGCCGTTCGTCTCGCTATTGATCCGGCGTTTGTTGTCTTTCTTCCACCTCAGAACCCAGGTTAGGACACATGAAAATCACACGCGTCACAGCCACACCGCTTAACGTTCCGCTCAAGATCGCGGTACTCGGGCTCGATCGCTCGACTTCATTGTCGGTGTGTCTGGTCGAGGTGGAAACCGACAGCGGCATCATCGGCCATGGCTTCACCGGGATCACGGAAGAGGACGTGATCGCGCAAGTCATCCGCGGCGTTGCTGGACCGGCCATCATCGGCGACGACCCGCTTGCTCATGAATTCGTCTGGGACAAGCTTTATTGGACACTGATGCCGCGCGGTCAGACCGGCTATGCCGCGCATGCGCTCGCGGCGATTGATCTCGCGCTGTGGGACATCAAAGGCAAGGCGCTGGGCCAGCCAATCTGGCGGCTGCTCGGTGGCGCCCGTCCCCGGGTGCCTGTGTATGCAACTTTCGGATTCGGCTTCTTCGATCGTGCCGAGCTCGCGGCAGCAGCAAAATTGTGGGTTTCGCAAGGCTTCACGCGATTGAAGATGACCGTCGGTGGCGAAGCCTTGCGTCACCGCGACAGCCGCCCGATCATCGGCGTGATCCGCGAGGATGCCGCACGTGTCGCTGCCGTGCGCGACGCCGTCGGACCGGACGTCGAGCTTTTCATCGACGCGAATTGTAGTCTGGACCACTATCACGCCGGCCGGTTGTGCGAACTAATCAAGAACTACAATATTGCCTTCTTCGAGGAGCCGTTGACTCAGAACGACCCGCTGCAAATGGGCCGGTTGCGGCGCGAATGTAGAATTCCGCTCGCGTGTGGCCAGAACGAGGGCCTGCTGTTCCGCTTCCGCGATCTTCTTCTCCATGAAGCGATCGACTATGCTCAGCCGAATGTCGCCATCAGCGGCGGCTTCACACAGTGCCTGAAGATCGCGGGGCTCGCGGCCGCGTTCAATGTGCCGATTGCGAATGGCGGGGCTTGGCCCTATCACAACATGCATTTGCAGGCGGGCGTCGCCAACGGCAGCATGGTCGAACTGCATTACCTGGCCGTCGAGTTGTCAAAGCAGATCTATACCGGTTTGCCCGATTGCCGGGACGGCTGGCTGACCTTGCCAGACGCGCCGGGGCTGGGCTTCGAGCTCAACCGCGATGCCGTGCGGGAAATTGCGAAGCTTCCGCTCTCGCAAGGCCGGGGCAAGGGGTAATGCCGTTTCTTGGAGCCCGTAATCCGGTTAGCTGGAAGCCGGTTAAGCGAACATCAAAGGGCCACCGACGAGTGTCCGCTTTTGAGGACGAATCGACCCGCCCGTAATCTTCCTCTCACGCCGAATTCCGCCCGAAGCGCTATCTACTGTTGGTGGGAGCAGTCTTCGAATGCTCGAATAAGCGGCCATAGCCTGGGACATAGCCGCTCTGCCCGACGAGCCGCATGGCGGCCCAGAACCCGACCGGCATGCTGGAAACGACCGGAATCGCATGACGCTCCTCCAGCGGCTTGGCAACGCCGAGCGTGCGCAGTCCGCCGCACGAGATCAGTAGACCGTCTGCTTTGGGCGCCTCGGCGCAGACCTTGTTGCTCAGCGCGATGATGGCGTCTTCGGTCACCACATGGGGATCGGCAAAACCATTGAATCCGAATCCTTCCAGTGCCAGCACATCGAACCCAGAATCCGTCAGAAAATTGCGAAGATATCCGTTCACCTCGTCGTTATAAGCGGTCGACACAGCCAACCGTTGTGCTCCAACCGTGCGCAATCCATCCACAACCGCCGAGCTCATCGTGCTCACCGGCAGCCCCGTGGCGGCACGAATTTTCTCGATCAACTGAGCATTGAACGCAGCGCCGCGATAGAACGTCAAAGAGGTGCCGATCACCATGATCGCATCGACGCCCTGGCGAGCCAAATCTTCCGCGGCGGGAAGAACCCTCGCCATCGCCACTTCGTACCCGGAATGGGTCAGAAATTGCACCCCAACCCCGCGCGGGATGAAACGGATTCCGGGATACAAGATTGGGCCTTCGGCCGGCACATCGTCCGTCGAATAGGGAACGACCAAGCCGATGGTCACGTCTTTTTGTCTAATCATGAAGCACTCCGCGCACGATTGGCTTTAGTCGGCGGTTGCGCCGGCCGCCTTCACCACCTCAGCCCAACGAGGGATCTCAAGTCGAACGTAACTTTCCAATTCGGCCGGAGTGCTCGTCAGCCCTTGCATCCCTCGCGCCTGGAGAAAAGCAATGGTCTCGGGCGCAGCAATGACGTCGAGGATTGCTTTGTTGAGCTTGGCAACAATCGAACCCGGCAGTCCGGCCGGGCCAACCAGACACTGCCAGTCGCTCGCGTCGTAGCCTGACGCCCCAGCCTCGTTCAATGTCGGTACGTCAGGAAGCGTTTCAAGTCGCTTGCCGACGGTGACCCCCAGCGCCTTCAACCGGCCGTCTTTAATGTAGGGCACTGCCTGACCGGCATCCGCGAACATGATCGGCACGTGACCCGCGATCACATCGATCAACGCCGGCCCGCCGCCGCGATAGGGAACGTGCTTGATGTCGATTCCGGCTAGGGCTTTCAGTTTCTCGGCAAAGATATGGTGCACGGAACCGACGCCGGCCGAGGCATAGCTCAGTTCACCCGGCTTGCTTTTGGCGAGCACGATCAATTCCCTGAGGGAGGTCACCTGAAGCGACGGATTGACCACGACGACAAAAGGAACCGTAGCGACCAGTGAAATCGGCGTGAAATCCTTCAGCGGATCGTAGGATAGATTCTTGTAGAGGCTCACATTGATAGCGAGTGTCGAACTCGTTGCCAGCAGTAACATGTAGCCGTCGGGCGTGGCGCGGGAAACCATGGCCGCGCCGATCGACGTCCCTTGGCCGGAACGATTCTCGACGACGACAGGTTGACCAAGTCGTTGTTCGAGGCCTTTTGCGAGAATCCGGGCGTAAGCATCCGTGCCGCCCCCAGCCGGGTTTGGAACGATCAGATGCACAGGACGGTTGGGATAATCCTGAGCAAGGACGATGCCGCCGCACGCCCCCAACCACGCCGCTACGAGTAATGTCCGGCTTAGATGAAAAACACCACCCTGAATCGCGTTGATCCTCATAATGCCATGCCTTCAGGTCGCTGGCTCTCTTGCCATCGGTCAGATGCGAGCCTTTCTTATCTAGGGCTCCCCGGATGACTTCCAAACTGGCGTAAGTATTCGCGTTTTACGACCTTGCCGCAAGATAAACGCATGACCAACGAACGCCTCACGCCAGCGCTGATGGTGGCCGCGGTCGTAGCTCCGCAACCTGCCTTTTCTTGACCAGGCATGGTGGGGAAATGGCTTCTCGTAGCGTTCCAAGATCTGCCATATGCGAAATATTAAATACAAATGATTGATGGAGCGGGCGAAGGGAATCGAACCCTCGTATGCAGCTTCGGACATGAAAAAAATAGCGCTCGAGCAATTTTAGGCGCTTTCGTTAGAATTGATTTCGAAAGAGAATTTGGTTGCGGGGGTAGGATGTGAACCTACCCGCCGAAATTTCCCAACGATCACAACGTTCGCGCCGTTCGCCGCCGCCACTGCGTCCTGTGTCCGTGACACAGCGTGCGAGAAACAATCCTACAACGACGTGGCTGCGATGCAAATGCTGACTATCCGCCAGCGCCCGCCCCGGCCTCGCTGGCGGGCCTCGCCGGCCTGGTGCCGTCTTCTTGCGCGGCCGGCCACGATGGCTGCCCTGCTGCCCTGCTGCCTCGCGCAGTCTCCCGCTGCAGCCGGGCCACCCATTCGGGTTGCCGCCCATGAGTGTCTTTAGGGGACCTCGAACAATGACGATTTTATCGATGGTTCGGCTGCCGCTTCGGCGGGACGCTTATTTTCATTGTTGATTTAGCGCGGATGCGTTTCCGTTTTGCAGAGGCCGCCCCGTTCAGGGCGCCGGTCGCGAGGCTGCTCCCCAAATGACCGGTGCCGTACTCACTCTGCTCAGCTCTCAACTTAAAGGGATGCGCGAAGCAGCAAAAGCCGACGATGTCCGCGCAATGATGCAACACGATATGAGGTTCCATGAGATCATCATCGAGGCATCAGGAAACAACGTTTTACTCGACATGTGGCACTCTCTTCGCATCGAGACCGGCACCTTCGTAAGCGTCATTAAGTCTGATTGGGATCTGGGCATGATCGCAGAAATGCACGCTCCCGTATTTCAAGCTTTAAAGCTTCGCGCCCCGGATCTTGCTGCGAAGCAGTTGCGTAATCATATTGAATTTTTTGGCTCTTTGGTTCTTAAAAGCACCCAAATCCTGCAATCGAACGAAAGCCAGAACATTTTGCGCCGGGCCGATCATGGGATTGAAGTTCGTAAAACGAGCCGTCGAGAAAAAGCGAAGCGAAGCCGTGCGCAATCGCCTTAGCTTTTTTCTAATCCATCAATTCAGTCATGTGCGACATGCCAAGACGCATTTAAGCGTAGACTCTCCAGGAACAGATGTCCGCTCTGTCATTAGCGGGCATCGAGGCAATACTGCTAGATCTGGCCTGCTGCCGGTTCGGTTGACACCCGCTTAAGCTAATCCAGCCTGCCGCTCGAACTCCATAGGGCTCATATAACCGATCGTCGAGTGCCGGCGTTTCGGATTGTAGAAGCGCTCGATGTAGTCGAACACGTCGGCCTTGGCTTCGTCGCGCGTCCGATAGATTTTACACGCTGTGCGCTCCGTCTTCAGCGAGGAGAAGAAG
>Ga0097691_1003277_pt1 | contig 10079 bp, 12 predicted proteins | sample NGESurdeep072012_8_FD_72858 | JGI IMG/M metagenome (GOLD analysis project Ga0097691, IMG submission 72858) | Arctic peat soil microbial communities from Barrow, Alaska - NGEE Surface sample 210-1 deep-072012 | ecosystem: Environmental > Terrestrial > Soil > Wetlands > Peat ...
CGTCGATCTCGCTGACCTCCACCACAACGCTGAGGCTGGCGTGCACGTCGCGTCGGTGGGCGGGGTGTGGAGCGCCCTGATCGGTGGCTTCGGCGGGATGCGGGACTACCTGTCCGTGTGGTCGTTCGACCCGCGGCTGCCGGCGGACTGGGAGTTCCTCAGCTTCCCGGTGACCGTGCGGGGGACGCGGATGCGGGTACGGATCGAGAAGGGCACCATCTGCTTCTCGCTTGAGACTCCTGCAGCCGAACCCGTCACGTTCATCGTCCAGGGCAACGCGGTCACCGTGACCGCGGACGCGCCGGTGGTTGTGCCCCTCTCTCCCGTGCCCGTGCTCAAGGGCCGGCCGTCGATACGCGACATCGAGGGATCGGTCCGCGTGGATGGTTCGGTGATCCGCGCGATCGTGCCGTCCAACCCGGGGGGCGACGAGGGAAGCGATCCTGCTGCGGATCCGTCTTGAGGGCGATCCTCTCCGGTCCTGCGGGCCATCAGGGGGATGTGAACGTCACCCGAACGAAACAGAATGATTGTTCCGTTCTTGTAGAACCGCGGCTATGCTCCGCTGATGGCTCGCTCGCAGATCACCACGACGTCGATCATGGAGCACGTCCGCAAGCTGGAGGACGAGCACCCGCCCATCCGCCTCGACTCCGTCGACCGGACGATCGTCAACCCCGCCGTGGTGCGTGAGCGCTTCGCCCCCGTCATCGACTACCTCGCTCGCGTCGAGCTCGAGGTGGACCGTAACGTCTTGGAGCTGCTGACGCTGCTGCCGGGGGTCTCCGAGGTCGACCGCTACTTCTACCAGGACGTGTGGCAGCCGCAGGAGATCGCGCACGGGGTGATCCTCGACCGGCTCCAGGTCGACCTCGGGCTGCCGCCCTCCGAGGTCTTCATGGGCATCCCGATGCGGATGAAGCTGCTCGGCGCGTTGGCCAACTTGCCGGCGATCCAGGAGATCAGCCGGTTGCTGTACTACCTCACGGGCGCCGCGACCGAGCGGCAGGCCGTCCTCGCGTACGGCCGCTTCGCCGACCAGCTCAACCAGCTCGGCGAGAAGGCGATCTCTGCCACGATCATCGGCCAGATCAAGCGCCAAGAACCCGGCCACTTCGCCTTCTACCAGATGTCGGCGACGCAGATGATCCAGGACGGGGTGCTCGCCCCGTGGCAGCTGTACGTGGCACGGGTGCTGCGCGAGAAGGGTTTCGCCTTGGTGGGCACTGACTACGTCCCGCGGTACGAGGCGAACCTGGGCGCGTTGATGGTCGGTCTGGAGATCGACCTCGAGCTCGAGAAGTACGCCAGGGACATCGGCCGACTCGAGGCCAAGCTGCTATGGGCGAACCGCAACGGCATGGAGTTCCCGCCGTACTTCCTCGAAGCCCTGCGCCAGTCCATCGACATGTACCGGGAACACGGCTTCAGACCACAGGCCGCCTGACGCTCAGAAGATCGAATACGCCTCGCGGGACATCGTGAAGCCGTGGCCCGTGCTGGTGTTGCGGCAGGTCACGCCCGTGGTCGCGCTGTCGCACTGGAGCGCGCCGACAAGGATCGCGGAACCGTACGGGAGCGCGGCCAAGGTCAGTCCGTTCACCACGACGGTCGGGTCGCCCGACCGCCGCCAACTGACGTAGCTGGAGTCGAGGGCGGGGGTGTCGGCGAGGGTGTCGCCGTGGCACGTGGAGCCAGCGGTCTGCGTGAGGTACAGCGAGTCGCCCCATGCGAGGTCGCAACCCTTCGGTTGTGGCGATGTCCATGCCTTGTCGCTGCTGATGAAGTCGCAGCGCACGCTGTCGTCGGCGATGATGCAGACGATTCGGCCCGACGGTGTGGCGAATGCTGCGGCGTCGGCCACCTTCCGTACGTCGGTCGTCGGAGTACTGGCGGCGGCCGCCGTCGTGGCCGGCGCAGAACTCGAGGCCCCACTGGGCAGGGACAGCGAGATGCTCACTGAGGGCACCGTGGAGGCGGAGTCCCCTGACGACTGGGTGCTCGGCGCGGATCCGGTAGGTGAGGATTTCAGCCCGATGAGGCTGCAGGCGGTCATGGCTGGGACGACACCAACAACCAGGAGTATGTGTTTCAGGGAACGCATGGGACCAAGCATGCGGTGTCGAGGGGACGCGCGGGGGTCATCCACTAGAAGATCCTGTACGACTCGCGCGACATGAAGAACCCGTGGCCCGTCGTCTGTGACGCCGGTCCTGAGACACCGCCGACTGAACAGGACGCGACCATTGGTGCGGCGCAGACGACGAGGAGGAGGAGTCGGCTGACCAGCATGTGGCAAGCATGGGGCGTCCCGTCCCTATCCGGCTAGAAGGTCCGGTACAGACGTCTCTGTCGGATGCCCACCTAGACTGGCGGACATGTCCAATGGCAAGCGGGTCCTCCTGGCCGCACCGCGTGGCTACTGCGCGGGCGTCGACCGCGCGGTGGTGACGGTGGAGCGCGCACTCGACACGTACGGTCCGCCTGTCTATGTCCGCAAGCAGATCGTGCACAACCGCCATGTGGTGGAGGACCTCGAAGCGCGCGGCGCCGTATTCGTCGAAGAGCTGGCCGAGGTGCCATCGGGATCGACCGTGGTCTTCTCGGCGCATGGGGTGTCGCCCGCCGTCCATGCCGAGGCTGCGGCGCGTGGACTCAAGACGATCGACGCGACCTGCCCGCTGGTGACCAAGGTCCACAAGGAGGCGACCCGATTCGCCGCGGACGGCGTCGAGATCCTGCTCATCGGCCACGCCGGCCATGAGGAGGTCGAAGGCACCACCGGGGAGGCGCCTGACCACATCACGCTCGTGCAGCACCCCGACGATGTCGACGCGGTCGAGGTCAAGGACCCGACCAAGGTCGCATGGCTGTCGCAGACCACGCTGAGCGTGGACGAGACGTATGAGACGGTCACCAGGCTCCGCGAGAAGTTCCCCCTGCTGCTCGACCCCCCGAGCGATGACATCTGCTACGCGACGCAGAACCGGCAGTCGGCAGTGAAGCAGCTGGCTCCTGGCTGCGACCTGGTGATCGTCGTCGGCTCCCGGAACTCGTCCAACTCCGTACGGCTCGTCGAGGTCGCCCTCGAAGCCGGCGCCAAGGCATCGCACCGGGTGGACAACGCCGGCGAGATCGACGAGGCGTGGCTGGACGGGGTGGACAGCGTGGGCGTGACGTCGGGCGCCTCGGTGCCGGACGAACTCGTGCAGGGCGTGCTCGACTTCCTTGTCGCGCGGGGATTCCCGCCTGCCACCGAAGAGCGGCTCACCGAAGAGAACCTCGTCTTCGCTTTGCCTCCGGAGCTGCGCAAGGACATCGCGGCCCACGCGTCACGCGGCTGAGGGCAGCGCGACAGAAGTCGTCCCCGCCGAGAGCGCGGTGGTGACCCCCGGCCGTGAATAGGGTGATCCCGCGCACTGACGAAGGGATCCGCCGTGACGAACTTCACCGTCGACGTCGGCAGCATGGACTCCGCTGCCACGACGATCCACCGCACCCAGGGCACCGCTGAGGCCGTCTACTCGGGCCTTCACGAGCTGGACATCCCTCACGGCACGTTCGGGCGGGTGCCGTGGCTGTCCGACAAGATCGCGCAGCCGTACGAGGCTCACGTGAAGGCCTGCAGCGACTCGATCAAGGACGTCGAGGCCTCGCTCGGCGATCTTGCCGAGGCCATCAGCACCACCGCCAGCGGGTACCGCCTCACCGACAGCACCAACATCGCTGCTGCGCTGGAGATCGAACGGGAGCTGTACGAGTCATGAGCGCCACGACGACCGAGTACTCCAACAAGCTCGAGCAGTGGTACAACCACTGCCCCGGACCGGTGAAGACCGTCCTCAACATCGGCAACGCGTACAAGACGCTCGACCACTGGCTTGCCTACGTCGCCGGCGCTCCCGAGAAGCTCGTCAGCTGCGGACCGAAGTACGTCGCGCTCAGCCACAAGCTCGAGACGATCGCGACCGAGGTGACCGGCGCCACCAGCAGCATCGGCGGCTGGGACGGCGAGTCGTACGCAGCCTTCATGAAGAAGACCGCCGACTTCTCCGACAAGGTCTCGAAGACTGCCAAGGCCATCGCGGGGACTCAGGAGATCCTCGTGGCCTGCGCCAAGGGCTGCGTCCAGGTGGCCAACTGCATCGTCGACCTCGTAAGGATGTTCGTGGAGTGGCTCATCAAGTCGTTCCTCGCGGCCCTGGCAACGTCGTGGTGCTCGTTCGGCGCCACCGTCGCCGCCTGGCTGGGCGCGAACATCATGAAGGCGATCGAGCTGCTGAACAAGGTCATGGGCATCTGCAACAAGCTCGCCACCCTCATCGAGAAGATCGTCACGCTGCTCAAGAAGGTCATGGAGATCGTCCAGAAGATCCAGAAGATCATCCAGGTCATCAAGAGCGTGTTCGCCGCATTCAAGGCGTTCAAGAACGGGGACTTCCTCGGCGGCATCTCGTCACTGTCCGGAGCGGTCTCGGGCTACAACAGCGTGACGGGCGGGTCGAGTACGTCGTCGCTCGGCTCCTGGAGCAGTACGGCAAGCAACGTCGCCGGTGTCGTCTCGGGCGCCAAGAACGGCAACTACACCGGCCTGGTGAACGCGGTGGGCAACGCCGTAGGCGCCGGCTCGACGGCCAGCACCATCTCCTCGTTGTGGCAGAGCTCGGGCGTCGCCGGCGATGCCACGAACACGTGGAACGCGATCCAGCAGGCCCGGACGGCTGCCGTGAAGAACTCACCCAGCTGAGGCAGGATTCGATCATGACGACCGACACGCTCCACGAGCCGCCGTTGCCCGAGCTGCCGCCTGAGATCGCGGCAGCCGTGGCCCGTACGGTCACGTATGCCAACGATGACGAGTCCATGACCGTCATCGCGCGGGGCGACATGACGCTGTCCGAGGTCGACATCCAGGTGTTCCCCCAGTCCGAGCCGACCGAGATCGGCGCGCAGCTGACCAGCGTCTGCTCGGTCGCTCTCGACGACGTACAGCAATGGACGACGGCGACTCTGCTGTCCAGCGGGCTCATCGACGCGGAGACGCAGCAGCTGATGATGGGTGCCGGCCCGATGCCCGAGTCGGGCGAGCTGCCTGATCCGGCCGTCGTCACCGATGGCGTCGTCACCGTCGTCGTGGGCCCCGACATGCGGCTGGCGAGCATCACGGTCGAGCATCTCGAGGACCCGACGGCGATCGGGCCCGCGACCGTACGTGCGGTGAACAGGGCACTGCTTCTGGCGCGTGGCGGCGTGGAGGACGACCTCGACGCCCAGGCGGAGCAGCGGATCGCCGAGCTCGACGCCGAACTGGATAGGATCCACTCGACCCTCGACGGGATCGACCGCCAACTCGACGACATCGACCGCAGCCTCTAGCCCGTTCAGGGGCGATTTGGGCTCTTGCGGCGCTGCGGCGTAAAGTGGCCTGTCGGCCATCCATGTCCTGGGTGGACGCGGTCATGCCCGGGCTGTCAAGCGGGGCTAGGCCGAATCAGCGAACGATCGGGAGTGTATGGCGAAAAAAGAGGGTGCCCTCGAACTGGAGGGGACCGTGGTCGAAGCGCTGCCCAACGCGATGTTTCGCGTTGAGCTCGCGAACGGTCACCGAGTCCTCGCCACGATCTCAGGGAAGATGCGGCAGCACTACATCCGCATCCTGCCGAGTGATCGCGTCGTCGTGGAGCTCTCGCCGTACGACTTGACCCGAGGCCGGATCGTCTACCGACACCGGTAACGACCCGACCACCGCAACAGCCCGCGAACTGTGGGGACACCTGGTAGGTGCCCCGCGACCAGAAGAAGGAAGAGCTCGCATGAAGGTTCAGCCGAGCGTCAAGCGCATGTGCGACAAGTGCAAGGTGATCCGCCGGCACGGACGCGTCATGGTGATCTGCGACAACCCTCGCCACAAGCAGCGGCAGGGCTGACGCACCAAGCACCATCCGGCTCGCGCCGGAAGGTGCGCCGGGGATGTCGATCGCATCGCCCGGCACACCGCGCAAGCGGTGACAAGTGCACCGCGCAAGCGGTGACAACTATTGCAGCGTGAACGCACATGGGGCTCAGGCCTCGTGAACCCTCGGGCGAAGGCCGAGGCCCCACCAAGGGGAACGCGTCACGTCCATCACCTTCGCGGTTCACGACCGGGCCCCTGACAAGGGAGCCAGAACCGGAAACGAGAGGCATACGCCAACATGGCACGTCTTATCGGCGTTGATCTCCCGCGCGAGAAGCGCTTGGAGATTGCGCTCACTTACATCTTCGGCATCGGCAGGACCCGAGCTGCCGAGACATTGAAGGCCACCGGACTCTCCGGGGACATCCGAGTCCACGCGCTCACCGACGATCAGATCGTCGCGCTGCGCGACCACATCGAGGCCAGTTACGAGACTGAGGGCGACCTCCGCCGCGAAATCGCCGCCGACATCCGCCGCAAGGTCGAGATCGGCAACTACCAGGGCCGTCGCCATCGCAGCGGCCTGCCTGTCCGTGGCCAGCGCACGCGGACGAATGCTCGTACTCGTAAGGGCAGGAAGAAGGCGGTCGCGGGCAAGAAGAAGGTCCGCTGACCTCCCCGGTCGCGTGAGATTCCAGGAGAGATAAAACACACATGGCTACAGCAGCCCGCAAGACGACGCAGGCCAAGACCAAGGTCCGTCGCAAGGAAAAGAAGAACATTGTCGCCGGTCAGGCGCATATCAAGAGCACGTTCAACAACACGATCATCGCGATCACCGATCCGACTGGCGCGGTGATCTCGTGGGCGTCAGCCGGCACCGTGGGCTTCAAGGGCTCACGCAAGTCGACTCCGTACGCGGCGCAGATGGCAGCTGAGGCTGCCGGTCGTCGTGCCATGGAGCACGGCATGAAGCGTGTCGACGTGTTCGTCAAGGGTCCGGGTTCGGGCCGCGAGACCGCGATCCGTTCGCTCGGTGCGATCGGCCTCGAGGTCGGTGCGATCTCCGACGTGACTCCCGTGCCCCACAATGGCTGCCGCCCTCCGAAGCGCCGCCGCGTCTGACCCTCCGACTCTTCTACACAAAGGACTGACCAACGATGGCCCGCTACACAGGCCCTATGACCCGGAAGTCGCGCCGACTCGGCACTGACCTCGTCGGGAATGACAAGTCGTACGAGAAGCGTCCCTACCCGCCCGGCATGCATGGCCGGGGCCGGACCAAGGACTCCGAGTACTCCCAGCAGCTCAAGGAGAAGCAGAAGGCTCGCTTCGCCTACGGCGTGCTGGAGAAGCAGTTCCGCCGCTACTACGAGGAGGCGACGCGTTTGTCCGGCAAGACTGGCGACATGTTGCTGCAGATCCTCGAATCGCGTCTCGACAACGTCGTGTACCGCGCAGGCTTCGCGGCCACCCGCCGCCAGGCCCGCCAGCTCGTCGTGCACGGTCACTTCGTGGTCAACGGCCACAAGGTGAACGTGCCGAGTTACCGCGTGAGTGCGATGGACATCATCGACGTGAAGCCCAAGTCGCTGAGCCTGCATCCGCTGGTGATCGCCCGTGAGGTTCACGGCGAGCGCGAGGTTCCGGCGTGGATGGACGCTCGTCCGAACACGATGAGGATCCTCATTCACCAGCTGCCGACGCGCGAGCAGATCGTCGTCGACGTCACCGAGCAGCTGATCGTCGAGCTCTACTCGAAGTAACGCTCTGTGGCCGGAGCCCCCGTCGTGGGTCTCCGGCCGCAATCGCGCTTCACGGCCTACGCCGTGAGGCGCACCACCGGCTCGGGTATTCGCCCGGGCCGACACCGCCAGGCCGTCAAATAGTGGGCGGCCGAAAGGAATCTGCACATGCTGATCGCACAGCGCCCGTCCCTGTCCGAGGAGTCGGTCTCCGAGTACCGCTCCCGCTTCGTCATCGAGCCGCTGGAGCCGGGCTTCGGCTACACGCTCGGTAACTCCCTGCGTCGCACCCTGCTGTCGTCCATCCCGGGCGCGGCGGTGACGAGCATCAAGGTCGAAGGCACGTCCCACGAGTTCTCGACCGTCGAGGGCGTCGTCGAGGACCTCACGGAGATCATCCTCAACCTCAAGGGCCTCGTCCTGTCGAGCGAAGAGGACGAGCCCGTCACGATGTACCTCCGCAAGGCAGGCGCCGGCGCCGTCACGGCCGCCGACATCGCCCCGCCCGCCGGTGTGGAGATCCACAACCCGGAGATGCACATCGCGACGCTCAACGAGAAGGGCAAGCTCGAGATGGAGCTCGTCGTGGAGCGTGGCCGTGGCTACGTGTCGTCGACGCAGAACAAGAACTACGACGCCGAGATCGGCCGTATCCCGATCGACTCGATCTACTCGCCGGTCCTCAAGGTGACCTACAAGGTCGAGGCGACCCGCGTCGAGCAGCGTACGGACTTCGACCGCCTCGTGGTCGACGTCGAGACCAAGCCCGCCATCAGCCCGCGCGACGCGGTCGCGTCGGCCGGCCGGACACTCGTCGAGCTGTTCAGCCTGGCGCGCGAGCTCAACGTCGAGGCCGAGGGCATCGAGATCGGTCCGTCGCCGGTCGACGAGCAGCTCGCCGCCGACCTGGCCCTGCCGGTCGAGGAGCTGCACCTCACGGTCCGCTCGTACAACTGCCTCAAGCGTGAGGGCATCCACACCGTCGGCGAGCTCGTCTCGCGCAGCGAGCAGGACCTGCTCGACATCCGCAACTTCGGCTCCAAGTCCATCGACGAGGTCAAGCTGAAGCTGCACGAGATGGGTCTCTCGCTCAAGGATTCCTCGCCTGGGTTCGACCCGCTCGCCGCCCTCGACCGCTTCGCTGCGCTCGATGACGACGACGTCGACTACAGCGAGACCGAGCAGTACTGACGCACCGCGACTAAGACCGGAGAACAACAATGCCTACACCCACGAAGGGCCCTCGTCTCGGCGGTAGCCCCAGCCACGAGCGGATGCTCCTCGCCAACCTGGCCAGCCAGCTGTTCGAGCACGGCCGCATCACGACGACCGAGACGAAGGCCAAGCGCGTACGCCCGCTCGCCGAGAAGCTCATCTCGAAGGCGAAGCGCGGTGACCTGCACGCGCGTCGGCTCGTGATGTCGACGATCACCAACCGCGACGTCGTCCACGTCCTCTTCACCGAGATCGCTCCGGCGCTCGCGGACCGTGAGGGCGGCTACACCCGGATCACGAAGGTCGGCAACCGCAAGGGCGACAACGCTCCCATGGCCGTCATCGAGATCGTGACCGAGTCGGTCGAGGAGTCCCGCAAGAACAAGGGCCGGGCTGCCAAGGGTGAGCCCAAGGCCGCTAAGGCGGAGCCGAAGGCCAAGGCCGCGGAGCTGGTCGAGGAGACCAGCGAGCCCGATGCCGAGGAGCTCGTGACCGAGGACGAGGCCGCTGAGGCCGCTGGCTCCGTCGCCGCAGTCGCGGAGAAGGACGAGGACGACAAGTCCGAGTGATCTGAGTACGACACGCACGCGGCGCTCCCGGCTTCGGGGGCGCCGCGTTCGCGTTTGCAGGCGGCGTCGCTAGAGTCGCCGGGTGCGCATCGCTCAGCTGGCGAACTTCGTCGGGCCGACCTCAGGCGGCATGCGGCGCGCCATCGATCAGCTGGGCCAGCGCTATGTGACCGCGGGGCACGAACGGCTGCTCATCATCCCCGGACCCGAGGACCGGGTGACCGAGAGCTCGTCGGGGGTCGTCGCGCAGGTACGTGGCGTGCGGGTCACGGGCGGCTACAGGATCATCCTTGCCATGAGCGGGGTGCTCAAGGCCCTCGAGGACTTTGAGCCGACCTCGGTGGAGGTCTCCGCCAAATGGACGCTCGCGGGAATCGGCCCTTGGGCACGGCGGCGCCATGTGGGCAGCATCCTGTTCAGCCATGAGCGGCTCGACGACATGGCGTCCGACTTCCTGCGCGTTCCCGTGCGCGGCCTGGTCCACCTACGGAACCGCGCGCTGGCGAAGGACTTCGATCGCGTCGTCGTCACCACGCGGTACTCGGCAGGCGAATGGGACGGTACGAGCGCGCGGCTGGTCACGGTTCCGCTGGGCGTGGACCTCGAGACGTTCCGGCCACCTGTTGAGCGGCCAGATCCTGGCCCCGTGATCCG
>Ga0097691_1003278_pt1 | contig 10078 bp, 9 predicted proteins | sample NGESurdeep072012_8_FD_72858 | JGI IMG/M metagenome (GOLD analysis project Ga0097691, IMG submission 72858) | Arctic peat soil microbial communities from Barrow, Alaska - NGEE Surface sample 210-1 deep-072012 | ecosystem: Environmental > Terrestrial > Soil > Wetlands > Peat ...
CGTCTGGTCCGCGTCCTTCGCTTGCCCGGCCAGACGGCGCAGATCAGCCGCCGTAAAATCATCCCGAAGACCAATCGCTGCGCTCATTTCGTGCCCCCGAATCAAATCGTGAAGCTCATAATGAATCACAACCCGCCGCTAATCCCGAGAGTCAGTCCATACGCAGTCTGGTATTACGAGTCCGCAGTTGAGGATGCAATTGCGACATGTAACGGAGACCTGCGCGGTGCGTTAAAGGCACTTATTATCGCGAATGAATTTCTCGAAAGAGACATTGAGAGATTGGCCCGGAAGTGCGTAGCGAACTGACTGACACTGAAAATCGAATGTCGCTGCATCGATGCCATGGTCGATAGACCGGAAACTGATGGTGCGGTTTACGTCACAGGCTGGACCATATCCGGCCTAGCCGTGCTCGGGGCCGTCGTTGCAGTTTGGGTTCTTGGGATATAGCCCGGAACGATTTGCGCCACCCCGATTATCTTGGGGTGTTGGTCCCCCGTCGGCACACATTTGGTGACTCTGACTAGACGGCCCCAGTCCGCCCCCGGGCTGGGGCCGTTTTTATTTCGTCACGAAACCGCCCATCCATGGGCGTTTTTTTCGTCGATAGAATGCCAAGGGGGCGACCATGACCCATTGGCGGAAATCTTCCGGTGACCCAGAGTCCGCATTCATTTCCTACCTCGCGGGCTGGGCCATTGCCGCGTCGGTGATGCTGGCGACGCTGATGGCTATGGCGCGCAGCTATAAATGCCATGGACGCGTTCGGTCAGCTGGCCGGGCTGCGGTTGAGCAGAAATGGTGCTAATATTAATTGAACCGATGAATCGCTTGGTAGCTATGCGGTAGCTAAACCAAGCTTCTTATCTACCAAGAGTTCCAGAAAGTTACAAAAAGCGTATATTTCATTAGGTTTTTGTAATTCGAACAAGATACTAAAACTAGGCTTGTTTGACACAAGCAGGGCGTCAAGGGCAGGCCGCCTGAGAAGACACCATGGCGATGATGTTGACGGCAATCGGTCTGATGAGCGGCACCTCGCTCGACGGGGTCGACGTCGCGTTGATCGAAACCGATGGCAAGCGGGTGAAGGCGTTTGGACCGACTGGCTACCGGCCTTACACCGAAAATGAGCGTGGTCTCTTGCGCCAGGCCCTGAGCGAGGCCGTGAACCTACCGCAGCGTGATGCGCGGCCGGGGATCCTGCGCGAGGCCGAGCGCGCCGTCACGATCGCGCATGCGGAGGCCGTCGCCGCCTTTACCGCGCAGAACCGCATCGCCCGCGGGGACGTCGATATCGTCGGCTTTCACGGCCAGACCGTGCTGCACCGGCCGGCGCAAAAAATGACCGTGCAGATCGGCGATGCGGCGGCGCTTGCCAGGGCCATTCATATCCCGGTCATGCATGACTTCCGCGCGGCGGACGTCGCCGCCGGGGGGCAGGGCGCGCCCTTTGTGCCGGTCTATCATCGCGCGCTTGCCCAGTCGCTGGAGCGCGAGGGACCGATGGTCGTGGTCAATATCGGCGGCGTCTCCAACATCACCTATATCGATGGCGCCGATACCCTGATCGCCTGCGATACCGGCCCCGGCAACGCGCTGCTCGACGATTACATGTTCCGCACGATGGGCCAGCCGTTCGATTGCGAAGGCCGGATGGCAGCCCAAGGCGCCGTGGACGTGGCATGGGTCGTTCGCGCCCTGCAGCATCCGTTCTTCGGGCTACCGCCGCCGAAATCGCTGGACCGTAACGACTTCGCTTCGCTGACGCTGCGCGAGATGTCTCCGGCCGACGGCGCTGCGACCCTGACGGCCTTCACCGCAGAAGCCATCGCCCGGATTGCTCCGCTGTTGCCGAAGGAGCCGCGGAGCTGGATCGTCGCCGGCGGCGGCGCCCGCAATCTCACCTTGCTGAGGATGCTGCGCGAGCGGCTTCAGCCAGCCACCGTCGAGTCGGCCGACGTGCTGGGCTGGTCGGCCGACGCCATCGAGGCGCAGGCCTTCGGCTTTCTGGCGGCGCGGGGCCTGAAGGGCCTGCCGCTGAGCTATCCCGCCACGACAGGCGTCCCGATCCCGATGACCGGCGGCGTGATCGCCCGGCCCTGATCAAGCGTTGTTGATACGGTCGTATCCTTGAAATTTGCATGCATCTGCATTTAAATATATGCAGATGCATGCAGCTGCGGGATATTGATATGGCCGCGCGACTAAAACTGATCAGCCACAAGCTCTGTCCCTTTGTGCAGCGTGCGGTGATCGCGCTGACCGAGAAGGGCGTGGCCTTCGAGCCGATCGACATCGATCTCGCCAACAAGCCGGATTGGTTCTTGGCGATTTCTCCGCTCGGCAAGACGCCGGTGCTGCAAGTCGGCGACAAGGCGATTTTCGAATCCGCCGTGATTCTGGAATATCTTGAGGAAACCGGGCCGAAGCCGCTGCATCCCGCCGATGCCTTGACGCGTGCAGAGCATCGCGCCTGGATCGAATTTGGATCGACCGTACTTGCCGACATCGCCGGCTTTTACGCGGCGCAGGACGAAGCCGCATTCAAGACGAAAACGTCGCAACTCGAGCCGCGTTTTGCGCGGCTTGAAACACGGGTCGCGGCCTCGCCATGGTTTGACGACGAGAGCTTCTCGCTGGTCGACGCGGTGTTCGCACCGGTGTTTCGCTATTTCGATGTGTTCGATGAAATTGCCGACTTCGGAATTCTCACAGGAAAACCGAAACTGGCGCGCTGGCGCAAGGCTCTCGCGGCGCGGCCGTCGGTGCGATCAGCCGTCAGCGCCGACTATCCGGCGCTGCTTCGGCAATTCCTCGATCGACGGCAATTCTGGCTGTCAAAGCTTCAGGCCAGCTCCGCCGCCTGACATCGGGTTGGCATCTTATCGGACGTTGTTAGTGATGGGGGATCTGGGCGACGGGCCCGTGGGAACCTGAGGCATGGACTCCCGCAGACATTCTATCTATGATCGTAAAAAATAAACAAACGCCTAAATGGCGAGTTGGGTTGGATCAGGGGATCGAAACATGCCGACCAACACGCCGCCAGTTGCGGCAGCTGACACATCGACGCCATCAGGAAAGATCACGCGGGCCAGCGCATATGCAATGAGCCAGCTTGATGATGCCTTGACGCTTTCCGGCTACGCTGTGAGCGCCGGCGTCCAAACATCGGCCGGCGAGCCGCTGTCGTTCGCCGACATCGGCGTGATCCAGGGCACCGCGGCGAAACTTGGAGTGTTCGATCCGCCGGCGGAGGGAAAAGGGCCGTCGTCGTCGAGCGTTACGGCGTCGGAATGGATCGCCTTTGAGCAGGCCTATTACCGCCTTGCCGTCGCGATGAGCCCGGTCACGGCCGAGACCCTGCTAACGACGCAGGCCACGATGCCAGACGCCGGCTCCAATCTACGCAACAGGATTTTTGGCTATTCGCCGGCGCTGCGATTCACGCGCATGTTCGCGCTTGTTGCCATCATCATCGGCACGTTCGTCGTCGTTGCCGAATGCCTGATCTATGTTTGGGGTCAGGAGGCCGACGCCAGCAAATTCCTCTGGCAGAAGAACTTGCTGGAATCGTTGTTGCCTTGGGCCTATGGCGCCCTTGGATCGTGTGCTTACCTGCTGCGGTCCGCACATTACTACATCTATCAGCGCACCTTCGACTTGCGGCGCAAACCGGAATACTTCAACCGCGTCCTGCTCGGCGCGATATCCGGCGGCGCGATTATTCTGTTCGTCAACTATCTGGTAGACGAAGACGGCACCGTGCTGCACCTCAGCTCGGCGGCGCTGGGCTTCGTCGCGGGCTACAGCACCGATTTCCTGTTCAACACCATCGAGCGGGTCGTTGCTGCGGTCTTTCCAAAGACGGACAGCGATCCCAAGGCACAACCTCAAAAGGTCCAAAAACCCAAAGCGCCATCGGCCGGGCCGGCTGGCGATGGTCCGTCAGGCGCTTCCGGCGATGGCGATGGGGCCGATGAAGATGGCAACGGCGACAAGCAAGGCAAGCAGCGCAAGACCTCGAAGAAAGCGGCGAAATCTTCTGCCCACACGGACGCGGCCGGCAAATCGGGAGATCAGGATTGATGCCGCGAGCGGTATCTTGCGCACATGGATCGGGCAATGGGCACGGGACGTGGCGTCGGCTCGCCAGGCTGTTATTGGCCGGCTTGAGTTTGATCGTTTCGGGGGCGGGGCCGGCATGGTCCGCCGGCGAAACGCCGGTGCCGCTATTGAGCAAGGGCGGCGCCCCAGTCGATTGGTGGTTCGCGTTCAAGTTCAATTCCCAGAACACCTTTGCCGGCTGCGGCGCGGACACCGGAAAGCGGGCATGTATCTTCGGTGGCAACGTGCAGGCGAGGGAGAAATTCGGCCAGCAATTCGCCGTCGCCAGCAGCCGCGACAATGCATTGAGCCAGGGTAAGGGGTGCGTCGGCGCGACCACCAGCGATCCGATCGGCGCCACCTTCGATCAGGTCTACAACGGCAACTTCAACTACGTGATCTGGAACGATCAGTTCTAGGCGATCCCGCCCTCTCCACCTGCAAGTCCAGCAGCTGCGGTGCGCCATGGGGACACTCGAAAGGGCTGCTCGCCTGGAACGATGCCGGTGAGGGATTCGTGATGCAGGTGTCGACGCCGTCCTGGCCGGGGTCAGGCACCAGCAGCATCAAGCGCAAGGCCGGAAATACGCTCGGCTGCATCAGCAGCAACAACAATCTGCTCGCCAGTCAGCATTTTTTCGGGCTTAAGCTCAACAAGAGCGATCTGGTCAAGGTGTTGAACGCACTGAAAAGCGCGGGCGTGGTCACCGATCCGACCAAGTTGCAGATCGTTCGGAACGGCGGACCCGCTGATGTGCAGGCTTTGGTCAAGGAACTCGGGAAGCGGCCGGCCAAGCTGAAGATCGACTCGAAGACTCCCAAGGATGCCTTCTTCACCGAGGAGGAGCTTTCAAGTCACGTCGTGCTGATTGCGAAAACCTCGAACCTGACCGCGCCGCCCTGGCAAATGGTGTCGGCGATCCTCGATGGCCCCGCAGAACTTGCGGCAACCTGGTGGACCACGCCGCGAATTTATTCGACCTCGAAGTCCTCCAAAGTGAATTGCCTGGGGCCGCTGCTGGAGAACAAGGAAGGCCCGGTCAACATCGCGCTGACCGGAACGTGGAATGAAAAGGAAATCAAACTCGCCGCTCCGTCGAATCACGCCAAGATCGGCGTTTCCACCTCCGGCGGCCACCACTATGTGATCTTCGGGGATCTCAATCAGCAGGGGGCGCTGTCGCGGCCGGATTGCGGGAAGAGTCAGAACGGTCGCGGCGGATTGTTCTTCGTGCTCGACAATGAGGCGCTGGCCGACAGCGTCACCAGTCTGATCGATCGCGACAAGGCGCCGATGAAGGGCAAGCCGTAATACCGCGGCCCGGCCGCCATCCCGCGGAGACCGAGAAGCGGCTCAAGACTCCGGTCTCAGCGAACGTTGGCGAGACGCATATCGAGATAGCCGGTCACGGTCTCCATCAGCGGCTGCAGCTTGCCGTCGAAGAAATGGTTGGCGCCGGGGATGATCTGCTGGTCGATCACAATACCCTTCTGGGTCTTCAGTTTCTCGACCAGCGTGTTGACGTCCTTGGGCGGCACCACGGCATCCTTTTCGCCATGCACGATCAGCCCCGAAGACGGGCAGGGCGCGAGGAACGAGAAGTCATAGAGATTGGCGGGCGGCGCGATCGAAATGAAGCCTTCGACCTCGGGCCGGCGCATCAGCAGCTGCATGCCGATCCACGCGCCGAACGAGAAGCCCGCGACCCAGCAGGCGCGCGCCTCCGGATTGATGGTCTGCGCCCAATCGAGCGCGGAGGCGGCATCCGAGAGTTCGCCGGTGCCGTGATCGAACGAGCCCTGGCTGCGGCCGACACCGCGAAAATTGAAACGCAGCACGGAAAATCCGCGATGCGCGAATGCGTAGTAGCACTGGTAGATGATCTGATGATTCATCGTGCCGTGAAATTGCGGATGCGGGTGCAGCACCATCGCAATCGGCGCGTTCTTCTGCTTCGCCGGATGATAACGACCTTCGAGGCGGCCCGCGGGACCGGTGAAAATGACTTCAGGCATCAGTGATCCCTTGATTGATCGCTTGGCAAAATCAACCGCCTTTGTGCCGGCTTCATCTGGCTTTCGGCAGACAAACCCTCGGCAAGGATAAAGGGGCGGATCAGGCGTCGTCTGGCGCGATGCGAACGGCGCTCGGTGAACTGGAGGCCGCGTTCTAGCATGAGGCGAGGGGCAAAAAGCAAGCTTCTTGAACATCCGGCAGTGCGTTCAAGGCGTTAGCGATTCGATTGTCAGGAGACGCCGTGATCACCAATTGCCATAACATCGGAGGCGACGGACAAGTTGCGTCCGGGCGCGCCTTTCTTCCAAAGCGGCAGTTTTAAGGTATTATTATACTCAATGTCTGACCGGGTTTATCTCGACTGGAACGCGACCACGCCGCTTCGCCCTGAAGCCCGCGAGGCCATGGCCGCGGCATGGGATCTCCAGGGCAACCCCTCGTCGGTTCATGCCGAAGGCCGTCAGGCCCGCAGATTGGTCGAGGAGGCGCGGGCCAGGGTCGCCGGCGCGGTCGGCGCTCTGCCTCGAAACGTCATCTTTACCTCCGGTGGTACCGAGGCCAATGCGCTGGCGCTCACGCCGGGGCTTCGGCGAGGAGCGTCTGGGCTTCCGGTGAAAAGATTACTGGTCTCGGCCATCGAGCACGCCTCGGTTCTTGCGGGCGGGCGGTTCCCGGTCGAAGCGATCGGCACCATCGGCGTAGCGCGCTCCGGCCTGGTGGATCTGGACGATTTGCGCGCGACGCTTGCGGGCGGACCTCCCGCGCTGGTGTCGGTAATGCTGGCCAACAACGAGACCGGGGCGGTGCAGCCAGTGGCGGAAGTGGCTGGGATTGTCCATTCCGCCGGTGGCTTGCTGCATGTCGACGCAATCCAGGCATTCGGTAAAATATCGTTTGATATCAATATGATGAATGCCGATCTGGTGACGCTTTCGGCGCACAAGATTGGCGGCCCCAAGGGCGTGGGTGCGGTGATTCTGGCCGAGGGGGTAATGGGGCTTGAACCGCTGCTGCGCGGCGGCGGTCAGGAACTGGGGCGCCGGGCGGGAACCGAGAACATTGCGGGAATTGCGGGATTCGGGGCCGCGGCGAAGGCCGCCATGGGCGCTTTGGCGGGTGATGCTATTCGTCTGGAAAGCTTACGGAACCGTCTTGAAGGCGGCTTGCGGCAAACCTGGGATGTCATTGTGTTCTCCGACGACGTGTCCCGTCTGCCGAACACCACGCTGTTCACGGTTCCCGGCCTCAAGGCGGAGACCGCGGTGATCGGATTCGACCTCGCAGGTATCGCGGTGTCGTCGGGTTCCGCCTGTTCTTCGGGAAAGGTACAACCGTCCCACGTGCTGGAAGCCATGGGATTCGGCCCCGAACTCGCGAAAGGAGCAGTGCGGCTCAGTCTGGGCTGGTCCACGTCTGACGCGGACATTGATCGCTGCCTGGAGGCTTGGCGAAAGCTTGCAGGTACCCTACTTAAAGGAAGCGACGAAACACTACTTGAACGGTTCTAAGGCAGGTGATTTCCTCGAAGAAACATCGTAAAGCTTTTGGAATGATCCACCGCGGTCCTTGAAACCAAGGATGGGCCATTTCGGCCCCTTTCACACCCCTTCAAAATATCCCCGCTCAAGCCCGTGAAACCCCTTTTCTTCAAGGGTTTGCGGGCTTATCTTATTTCAGAGCATTTCAAGGCCATACAGGGTCCAATGTTTACCCCGGAAGCGTCCGGGGTAACGGAGGGCCGAGCGGGGTAAACAAATGGCGAAGCAGGCGCTGACCGCGGTCGGGGTCAAAAATGCCAGGCCGGGGGCCAAGCGGCGCGAGATCGCCGACCATACGCCGGGTCTGCACCTTGTCGTGCAGCCCGGCGGTGCGAGGTCCTGGGCGCTGCGATTCCGCGGCAAAGACGGCAAGCCGGTCAAGCTGACGCTTGGCCCCGCCGACGTCACTGGCCGCGAGAACCCGAAGGAGCCGAATTTCAGCGATGCCCTCACCTTGGGACAGGCGCGCCGTCTCGCCATCAGGGTCAATGACGAGCGGCTGACCGGCATTGACGTAGTGGCGCGTTATCGGGCCGAGGCCCGCAAGCGCGCCACCGTCGCTGCGGCGATGAAGCGTGGCGCGGGGGTGGGGGCGGTCGCCGACGTGACGACCTTCACCGGCGCTGCAGCCGAGTACTTCGTCTACTACAAAACCAAGCACGGCATCCGCCCGCGTCGGTGGCGCGACGACGCCAGGCTGCTCGGCCTGCGCTGGCGTTCGGGTGACGACCCCGAGAAGGTCGCGCCGAAGGTGGTCAGTGGCTCCATCGCTGCCATCTGGTCGGCGAAGCCGGTCGACGAGGTGAAGAAGGCCGATGTCATCGCGATGGTCGACCGCGCCATGCGCAATGGCGTCCCGGGCCTGATCCGGACCAATGAAGGCGTCAGCGGCCCTCGCGGTCGCAAGGTGCATGCGGCGTTATCGTCGGTTTTCCGCTGGCTGGAATTACGCGACAAGGTGCCGGTCAACCCGGCCCGGGGTGCCTGGCATCCGCCTGCGCCGCCGTCGCGCACACGTTTCCTCGATGATGCCGAGATCAGCCTCCTCTGGCGCGGCTGCGATGCGCTCCGGCAGCCCTACAATAGCCTGTTCCGTCTCCTGCTCTTGACGGGCCTGCGGCGCGATGAGGCAGCAAAGATACGGTTTGACGAGATCGACGCAAACGGTGTGCTGACGGTGCCGCCAGTGCGAACCAAAAACCATGTCGAGCTTGTGCTGCCTCTGCCGCAGATGGCGCTCGACATCCTCGCCGGTGTGCCGCGTGTCGAGGGGCACAGCCTGGTCTTTGGCATCAACGGCGACAAGCCCCCGCAGGATTTCAGCCGGGTGAAGCTGCTGCTCGATGCAGAGATGGCACGCATCGCAGGACGCCAGATCAAGCCTTTCGTCGTCCATGATCTCAGGCGAAGCGCGGCTTCGGGCATGCAGCGGATCGGAATCCGCTTCGAGGTCATCGAGGCCGTGCTCAACCATGTCATCGCCGGTGTCGCGGGCACCTACCAGCGCGACACGTTGCTGGCTGCGAAGCGCGATGCGCTGCGGCGCTGGGCGGATCATGTCGGCGGCATCGTCGACGGACGCGCCGACAACATCGTCTCGATTCGGAAGCCATGACGGTGGGCGAGCGCAGGAGCCGCTGGCGGTCGGAAAAACCGCTGACACCGGACGAGCGTGTTACGGCGGTGCTCGAGATCGTTGCCAAGCATCATGGCGTCGCGCCTAGACGGATCAGGCAGCCACATCGCGACGAAATACGGCGCCTCGTTGACGGCCTTATCGCCTTCGAGGATGAGCGGCTGAAGGAAAGCGCGGTGGATGACACGGCGCGGTCGGGCGCGTATGCCCGGCTCGTCACCCCGACATTGGATACGTCGCTGCGCACACTGCAAAAGCTGCCACCGCAATGGTGGCGCTGGGCCGAGGTCGACCGGGCTTCGGTCCTGGAGGCGGTGCAGAAGGTGCAGGTCCTGTGCAAAGCCATTTCAAAAGAAGGTCCGAAGCCGAACACAGGGCAGCGCGAATTTGCAAAACCCATGGCCATGCAAGCGGCCAAGCGCGTCTGCGACGTCTGCGGCGTTCCGGCCAAGGGCCGCACCCTCCTCAGAATCGCCGCAGCGATGTTCGGCGAGCCGGGGGCGGTCGTGGCGATGGAGAAATACAAGCTGGCACCGAAACCCGTCGCAGTGATCTCGGACGAGGTTGCACACCTGTGGCCCCCGGATGGCCAAGGCCGGAGCGCTAAAGCGCGGCAAAAATAGTGCGTGTTTAGCGCTCCATATGAGCGCCCTTGAAGGCTCCTGCAATTTTGTGAGGAGCAGCACCACATGCCGCCCAGCAACAACGAAGCCAACAGCGACAACGGTGAGCCCTTCAGCGCCATCCCCGACCCGGCCATCAATAAGGACGAAC
>Ga0097691_1003279_pt1 | contig 10078 bp, 15 predicted proteins | sample NGESurdeep072012_8_FD_72858 | JGI IMG/M metagenome (GOLD analysis project Ga0097691, IMG submission 72858) | Arctic peat soil microbial communities from Barrow, Alaska - NGEE Surface sample 210-1 deep-072012 | ecosystem: Environmental > Terrestrial > Soil > Wetlands > Peat ...
AAAAAACCGAATTGACCCATCGTACCCACATCCCCGAATCCTATTGTGACAGCCAGACTCGCACAAATTCAGGAAGACCGCTATTTTTCGAGCTGCCCTATTGGCAATTTATCTGCGTTTCAACTCGACCGCCGGAAGGCACTCAGTGGCGGCGGATGGGGATGTGGCACAAGCCGAAGCCGGACCGTTTTTGGAATTTCTGAGTTTAGTTATCGCACCTTTGAATGGTTTTCTCATTCAGTTGCCCAAATCCTACGGTAACAAGGGTGTGTCGGAACCAGATCTGGCGCGCCGGGCATTGGCTAGGCGCGGGAAAAACCGCATCCGCCGGGTTGAAAAATTTACCCTCCCGCCATTTTCGCATATCACCCAATTCCTCCCATAACTGATGGGGTGACGGGGGCGGCGTCGGGCTCCAGATGGTGACGATGCGCGCCGCGCATCGCGCGACGTCGAGTCGCGGAAAGCTCAAACATAAGGAGCCAACACCATGACCCAAGCCGATAGCCCCGCGAAGGAGCTCGTGATGCCGCCCCACCTCTCACTGTTTGTGGGGGTAAGCCCGGCGCTGCTGCCGAATGAATTGGAGGAGGATTATTCCGAACTGTTCAACATGATGGCGAATGAAATCGTTCCGACCACCAATCTGGAATGGTTTGCCGTGGACACCATCGTCGACCTGCTCTGGGATATCGCGCGGCTCCGCCTCTGGAAGAATTCCATCCTCGTCGTCAGCCGCCACGCTGCCCTGGAAACCGCCCTGCTGCGGACACACCCCTCCACATTCCCCAATGGCCCATATCGGACCAAGATATCGAGGGAGGAGGCGCAGCAGTGGCGCACGGATCCGGAAAAGCGCGACGTTTTGGAGGAGCGCCTGGAAGAAGCGGGCTATGACATGGACGCCCTCAACGCGGGAGCATTTATCGAGGCTCAGGTGCCGCTCGCAACCATCGACCGCTTCTTGTGCTCGGCCCGCGGACAGCTGAACGCCACGTTGAAGGAGATCGGTGCTCGCCGGGAGTTTGCCGAGCGCGCGCAAGGCCCTCAAGGAGCGCGTCGTGGCGGAGGTAGCAGCCCCCGCGCGGTTGCAGATCGAGGCGAAGCAATAACGCGGGCAAATGACCTCCATCCGCAAGATCGAAGCCAACAAGCGCAATGCCTCCCGGAGCACCGGCCCACGGACTCCGGGGGGCAAATCACGTTCGCGTCACAATGCGCGCCGGCATGGCCTAGCGACGCGAATTGAAGACCAAGTTGGAGCAAAAGACGGCATCGATTGTCTGGCTGCAATTCTCGCTGAAGGCAGCGATGATTTCGAGCGCATCGAGAAGTCGCGCATCCTCGCTGAATGCCATTTCGACCGGCGGCGGATCAGAGCGGCCCGTTATGAGGTATTTTTGACAATGGACGATTTGGAAAATGCGAGCGGTGAGGATTTCGAGAAGGCGTTGCGATCGATGGTGAGTATCAGCCGCTACGAGACAAGGACCTTTTCGAAGAGCAAGCGGGCGTTGCACAAATTGAACGGCTGAAGTGCCGATACTTACAGAGGAGTTTGCCCGTGAATACCGATTCGTCCGAAGTTACAATCTTCAAGCCGACCAATGACCTCCGCCGGCTTTTCGGCGCCCCCGCACTGGTCGGCCAGGAGAAACAGAGCGACTATGAAAAACTCGCTGATTACGTCGACTCGACGATCAAGCCCACCGACCCCATCGGCTGGCTGTTGGCGAAGGACGTCACTGATTGGACTTGGGAAATATTGCGTGAGCGGGTGATCAAGGCCGAGATCATCAAGCATTTCCAGAAGGAAATCATAGCCGATCTCATGCCGCTGATTGTTCCTCCCGGTAAATTGTCGAACGCGGATTATCGCATCCATATAGCCGAATGTGACGTCATGCTGTGGGCAACGGATCCGGCATTCCGCATCCAAATCGACAATCAATTGGCCGAGAAAGGCCATAGCCCATCATCAATCCTGGCTCAGGCCTACATGCGAGGCGCAAGCCACATCGACGCGATCGACGGGAGGATCGCAAGCTACGAGCGCCGGGCGCAATGCGGCGCTGAAGGAAGCGGGATTTTGGAACGAGCGCCTGAAGCGTCAGCTTGATCAGGCGACCTCTGAGGTTATCGACGCCGAATACACCAAGGCTGCGGCCTAATCCGATGCCGACGGATCGCCAACTCGCGGCCAACCGAGAAAACGCCAGAAAGAGCACGGGTCCACGTTCCCTCGCAGGCCGAAACGCATCGCGCCGCAATGCGCTACGCCACGGTTTGGCTATTGGTATTGGAGCTGATCCAGCATTCAACGAGGATATCGAGAAATTGGCAAAGGCGCTGTGTTTCACAGATGAAACGCAAGGAGCCGGTGAACCCGCCCGCGAAATTGCAGAGGCAGAGCTCGATCTATGGCGGATACGGAAAATCCGCGCGATGCTGTTCGACACGTACTATGTTGCGAAGATCTTGGTCCCGGATCGTCTGATGCAGTTAAACGACAAGCTCGCCAAACTGGAGCGATATGAGCGTCGCGAATTTTCGAGGCGCAAGCGCGCCTTGCGCGCTTTGCAATGAAGCCCGCCGCTCGGGTGCAATTTCGCTTTAAAAGATGATAGGAATATAGTCCGTAGCGTTTGCGGTTTCAGCAAATCTGCATTTCCTCTTCATCAATTTGGCAGAACGAACCCAATTTCATTTTGCCCGCCCCGATGGGGCGCAAGGTCAGCGACGAGTTCACGGTGCCGCTGTGCCGGACCCATCACCGCGACATCCATAGCTTCGGAGATGAGGTCGCCTGGTGGGAGAGGCGGGCTATCGATCCCGTCGCCACGGCGCGGATGCTCTGGATTTCGACGCGCCGTATCGAGTGATCGGCGCCGCCATTGAGAAATGCGCTTATCTCGTCAATTCACACTCGCGGCTCAGGAGCAGGAGATATTCAGTGTCAATCAAGTTGCCGCTATTGGGGGGATTTCTTTCCGAGCGTGGAATGTTCGACCCTATCGAGACCTGGGAGGAGTTCCTGGCTGAGGTGCAAGCGATGCCGGACTTTGCCTGGAAGGAGGGCGTTATTGAGAACGCTAAGTGGGTAATCGCGCAGAATAGACAAATGCTCCGCGCGAGGCGTCACGGGGTAACATGGCTGCACTGACCCTGGGCGATCGATGAAATGCCGCGCCACCGCGCGCGTACTCGCGGATTTTTGGACGAAAGTGAGGGCCGTCTTGAAGGAAAGACATGCGCGCGAGCGGCATTATGGACAAAGCGGCCCATGAAATAACCATGCGACGGTAACAGATGATCTGAGGAAAATGAAAGAAGTGGAAGCATATGCCCGACTTTGATATAGTGAAATTATGACACGCGACGAAGCCATAACCCGACTGCAGCAGCACCAAGCCGATTTGAAGCGGCTCGGCGTCGAACATCTGTACCTGTTTGGCTCGACCGCGCGTGGCGAAGCCAGGGACGATTCCGACGTTGACCTATTTTTTGATCATGAAAAAGGCAAGCTCGGTCTCTTCGAACTGATGGACGTGAAGGAGCGTGCCGCCGGCATCCTTGGCCGCAAGACCGACATCATGACACGCAACAGTTTGCATCCCCGTTTAAGAAAGCGGATCGAAGAAACCGCCGTGCTGATTTTCTGATGATCGAACGAATCGTCACGCCTCGTTTCGCTGATATTATTGAAGCGATCGAACGCATTCGACGCGTATTGGACGGTGTCACTTTGAAGCTTTCGAACAGAATTGGAAAAAGCGCTGGCTGGTCGAGCGCGCGGAATTGAAGTCATTTCCGAAGCGAGTCGGCATCTCACGGACGACATAAAGGAGCGGCGAACCGAGATTCCGTGGTCAAAAGTGGCAGGGATCGGCAATGTTCTTCGTCATGCTTACGATCACGTCGCGCCAGATGTGCTTTGGAAACTTGCGCAAGACGATCTGGCAGCAATCGAAAAAGTTTGCCGCGAGGAACTGGTCGTGGCCGAGAAGCAGGAGCGGCACTAAAATTCAAACTATCGAATTCTGCGGTTCGCCGGCGTATCGAATGACCCATGAGTAGGCAAGCTGGTCCGTCCCGGCAAGGACGTCGCGCGACTGTCCCATAGCCAACGCGCGGATGCTTTTGATTTCGACGCGGCGGATAGAGTTAGAAGCGCAAAGTAATGTGGACCGCCTCAGTCATACAAGACCATTTCATCAATAGGAATCCAGCCGCTTGTTTCTCTCAATCGGCGGAGGGCTTCCGATATCGGGTCCGGAGCAGTCGTCTCGTCCTTCTTCCCGCAGCGGAAGTGGACGAAAATGCCGGCGCGATAGCAGTAGTCAAAAATGACACCTGACGTTGCTGCCCATGCCCGCCGAAGAATGCTGCCACTCGCTACGCTCGACCAGGAACTGAGAACTGCCGCAACGGCCATCGGCGTGACGGTGCTCGGGAGCGATCCGACATAACCCCACCCTGCGCCACATCGTAACTGTCAGGATTGTCTCGTCGAAGCTCTGGTTTGTTTGCGGACATGCCCCGCTGACGCACACCACCTACGGTTCACTCAGCAACGCGCGATGGGACGGAAGGTCAGCGATGAATTTACGGTGCCGCTGTGCCGGACCCACCACCGCGATATTCATAGCTTCGGAGACGAAGTCGCATGGTGGGAGAGGCGTGCCATCGATCCCGTCGCCACCGCGCGGATGCTCTGGATTTCGACGCGCCGCATCGAATGAACGACCTTGAATGAATTATCAGTATCTGATAATGATAATAATGGTCCCCCGACCGGTCACTGGACGCCTTGCTGGATCTGGATGGGCAGATTCTGGTGCTCGACCAGGACACACGTCATTGGGTCAGGTTCGTGGTGCGGCGCGTGCCAGCAACCGAGCAAAAGCCGCATGGCCTCGATTATTCGTTAACCCTGCATGACGCAGATGGTGGGCGGCTTGTCGGCTTTGACAATTCCCATCCCGTCCGCCAGGGCTCTGGGCCAGGTGCAAAACGCCCGACGGGACAGGATCACAAGCATCGGCTGAAAACCGTGCGCCCTTATGACTACAAAGATGCCGCGAGCTTGCTCGCGGATTTCTGGACGGAAGTAAGGGCCGTCTTAAAGGAAAGAGGTGTGTCGCTATGAAAACACTCAGAGTGGGTATCGCCAGTGCCGAGGATATGATTGCCCGCACCATGTCGATCGCGCGTGGCGAGCTAAAGTCGACCGCTGCCGATCCGAAAGTTTGGTTCACCTCGCCTGAGAGCTTCGCCAAAGTCCTCTCGAATAAAAACCGCGCACTCTTGAATCTGATCGCAACGACACATCCGGAATCGCTTCAAGATCTTGCGGCTAAGACAGGGCGCAAGCCGTCCAACCTCTCACGTACCCTCAAGACGATGGAACATTACGGCTTTGTCAAACTGCATCGCGGCAAGCGTGGAAAGATCAGGCCGGAGGTTCCTTATCAGACAATTTCGCTGACCTTGGCGTTGTGCGGCTGAGACTTCCTGTACACAAGCATAAGGGCTCTCCCGCGACGGCCTTGGGTAGTGCAGCTACAAGTGCGCTCACGATCAGCGAGCCGCGCCGGCACCGTGACAAGGCTCACCTCAAGTTCGTTGCATCGCAGCCCTGTCTGGTCTGCGGGAGAAGCCCCGCTGACGCCCACCATCTGCGGTTCACCCAGCCGTGCGCGATGGGACGCAAGGTCAGCGACGAGTTCACGGTACCGCTGTGCCGGACCCATCACCGGGACAATCATAGCTTCGGAGACGAAGTTGCCTGGTGGGGGAGACGGGCTATTGATCCCATCGCCACGTCGCGGATGCTCTGGATTTCGACGCGCCGTATCCAATAAGGGCGACAGGAATTTACTCCCGCCCTTGCGGGTAGGAACCAATCTGAGCGAATTGGTTGTCTAATATATCCAATGATGATAAGATAAGCATGAGCTTGAATTAGAACTCTCGTTTGACGGGGCCAGCTACCAAGCTTCCGAGGGTTATGTCGTCGAGTTCACAGTGAGGCGAACCGATATAACGGCCGAGCGCCCCCATGGCATAAGTTACGCGCTGGTTTTCCGGCCGGCGAATGGCGAGCCCTTCGTTCGATTCGACAACGCCCACGCGCCCAATCGTACTGGTGGGAAATATGTGAAGGCACCCGCTGCTTACGATCACTGGCATCGCGACGAACGCGATATGGGCAGACCTTACAAGTTTACGACCGCTTTGCAGCTCCTCGATGATTTTTGGCGAGAAGTAAAGCGAGTGATGGATGAAAGAGGAATTCAAAATGACCTATAAAACAGGCTCGATTGGCGATTTTATGAGGTGGACCAAGCAGGTGGTCACTGATCCTGTCGCTGCGAAGGACACCCCTAAGCGCTGGTTCGATAGCGAGGAAACCGCGGCCAAGTCTTTAGGCACATCGGCTTCGCCGGAAGCTATGGTTAAGCTTCTCTCGGCGGAAAATCTTGTTTTGTTGCACATCATCGGGACGGAGCGGCCCGACTCTTTGCGCGCTCTCGCGGCGCTTGCACATCGTAAGGAGTCAAATCTATCTCGGACCCTAAAAAAAATGCGCGAAGCGGGCATTGTAGATTTCGAGGTTGGGGCAGGGCGCATGCGCGCGCCACGGCTTATTGCACGCCGCGTCACTCTCGATCTTGATTTGATGGGGCCTGGCAGCGTCGTTTCTATTGAGCGTCCCGAAATTCGGTCAGACAATAGCTGAGATCGCACGGTTTACCCAGCCCCGGGCCATAGGGCGCAAGGTCAGCGACGAATTCACCGTGCCGCTCTGTCGAACCCATCACCGGGATAACCATCGCTTCGGCGACGAGCAGGCCTGGTGGAGCAACCAAGCTATAGATCCAGTCGGGACGCCACGGCAGCTGTGGGTCTCGACGCGGCGGATATCGGATGCTGATCGGATTCCGGTCAAAGCACCTAGCTGTCTTTTTGTTCGGCTTTGCTAAAAGCGAGCTCGACAACATCGACGACGATCAACTGGCAACGCTGCGAGAGATCGCGGCGGCGTGGCTCGCTGCTGACGACAAGAAAATCTCTCGGGCAATTAAGGACCGTCTTTTGATAGAGGTGCAACATGGCGACTAGAGGAAAAGCGAATGCTCGGCTAACGAAGGAGCTGCTGGAAACGGTCAAAGACATGCGTGCGAGCGGAATTATGGACAAAGCGGCCCATGAAAAGATAACCATGCGACACCTCGGTGACGTCCACAAAATCCCGACAGTGGCTCCCATCAAAGGCGACGATATCCGCGCGCTGCGCGAAAAGGCGCACTTAAGCCAAGCAGTCTTCGCACGGTACTTGAATCTGACGGTCGGTTATGTCTCGCAACTCGAACGTGGTACGAAGCGTCCAACAGGAGCAGCCCTCGCGATGCTCAACGTCATCCGGCGAAAGGGCATTGAGGCAATTTTGTAACAGTTTCTTTTTGCCAAGCCCTTTGAGCGACGCGTGGTAAGTCGCCGGATTTTCAGCGGGCCGCCGTTCAAACGCTGAAGAGACGGGCCATCGATCCCGTCGCCACCGCGCGGATGCTCTGGATTTCGACCAGGAGAATCGAATGAGCGGCCTTGAAATGATTATCAGTATCTGATAATCATAATAATGGTTCCCGACCGGTCACTGGACGCATTGTTGGATCTGGATGGGCAGATTCTAGTGCTCGACCAGGAGACACGTCATTGGGTTAGGTTCGTGGTGCGGCGCGTGCCAACAACCGAGCAAAAGCCGCATGGCCTCGATTATTCGCTAACCTTGCATGATGCAGACGGGGAGCGGCTTGTCGGTTTTGACAATTCCCATCCTGTCCGCCAGGGCTCCGGGCCGGGTTCAAAAACGCCGGACGGGACAAGATCACAAGCATCGGCTGAAAACCGTGCGCCCTTATGACTACAAAGATGCCGCGAGCTTACTCGCGGATTTCTGGACCGAAGTAAGGGCCGTCTTAAAGGAGATAGGTGTGCCGCTATGAAAACACTCAAAGTCGGCATCGCCAGTGCCGAGGACATGATTGCCCGCACGATGTCGATCGCGCGTGGCGAGCTAAAGGCGACCGCTGCCGATCCGAGAGTATGGTTCACCTCACCTGAGAGCTTCGCCAAAGTCCTCTCGAATAAAAACCGTGCACTCTTGAATCTGATCGCAACGACGCATCCAGAATCGCTTCAAGATCTTGCAGCCAAGACCGGACGGAAATCGTCCAACCTCTCACGTACGCTCAAGACGATGGAACATTACGGCTTTGTCAAACTGCATCGCGGCGAACGTGGAAAGATCAGGCCGGAGGTTCCTTATCAGGCAATTTCGCTGACTTTGGCGTTGTCCAGCTGAAGTTTCTTGTACCCAAGGCCCATGACTCCCCGCGACGGCCGCCTCGGCATCGGCGCTGCCTCCGAAGATTCTCTTCCAGGGTATGCCGACGTCACCTTCGGAACTCGCTGAGGAACGCACCAATCGCGAACCGAGTGGCTGGCGTAAATTCCGGTTCTAACTCTGCGAGTCTGCCAGGGTCGACGATCGTCAGAGAGTCTTCCGTGACAGCCAGGTCGTCCGATGGGACTTCCCTAAGAACGTAAACCTCGCCGTGAACAACCGCAATTCACCACCGTCTTTACTCTCTCACAGCCATTAACCGACAACACCGGTGCCATCCCGCCGATGACCTGGGCCAGTGGTCGCTGGCCACCAAGCCCCGAGCTCGCCGCTCATCGCAACGGTAACTGATTTAGTCACCAAAGGACCCTCTGCAGCAGCTCTGGGGAGGCGAAGATCGCAAACTAAATGTGGGCTCAAGATTTCGAAAATGGATGTGGAGAAGGGGGCGCAATCCATTTGGATCCCCTGTAGAGTCGTTTCCGATTTCTGAAAATTCAAGTTGGAAAGCTTGAACGCGCTCGCCGCGTTCAAGCCTGATTCAGTTTTGATTTCGTCGCAGTTGCGAGCCCAGATTGGAGCGAATGAGCAAAATGCCGAAAAAGAAAGCAAAGAACAAGCACGGGGTCTATTCGAGCAAAGTTTTACTGCCCGGAGAGAAGCAGGCTGACTCGAGGCGTTGCGTCAGTCTTATTTTGATGAGTGGGTGCCGGACGGTGTGACCGAACAATACTTGGTGGACGACCTGTGCAAGCTTCGTTGGAAAAAGCTGCGCCTGGAGCGATATGATCAAGTCTGCTTGCAACAGCGCAAAGATAAGATTCTTCTGGAGAACAACGCCAACAAGTTGATCGAAGAACTGCGCGGCATGGCTGAAGAATTCAGCGAGACGGAGAGCATTGAAGAGGTGGAAGGAATACTTGCCTGGCTGAGTGCGAGTATCAGTATGCTCATCAATAAATGGGTGCCGCGCGACAAGTGCACGGAGCCGGCGAAGTGGGGTCAGGAGATCGGTGACTATCTTTCGAAACTCAAGCAGGTCAAACCGTTGAAAGGCGCCGATCTGTTTGCCGCGATCGTCGATCCGGGTTTGATGGAAATCGAAATTGCGCGATCGACGATCACCAACAAGTTGATCGAAGAACTGCGCGGCCTGGCTGAAGAATTCAGCGAGAGCATTGAAGAGGTGGAAGGAATACTTCCCTGGCTGAGTGCGGGTATCAATATGCTCATCAATCAATGGGTGCCGCGCGACAAGTGCATGGAGCCGGCGAAGTGGGGTCAGGAGATCGGTGACTATCTCTCGAAACTCAAGCAGGTCAAACCGTTGAAAGGTGCCGATCTGTTTGCCGCGATTGTCGATCCGGGTTTGATGGAAATCGAAATTGCGCGATCGGGTCGGCTGGATGAAGCCATCGATCGCACGATCAAACGATTGATGCAGGTGAAGGCGGCCAAGCAGGTTTTCCCGAATATGAGGAAACATGCGAAGCCGGAACCGAAGCTCATCAGCGCGCCCGAAAACGCAGCTGCGCAGCCCGCCTTGGTCTTCGAAAAGGAGTTGAAGCCTGCGCAAACTGTGATGCCGGCAGAGCAGGAGGCGGAGAATAGCGCCGACGGTGGTGTAGTTATCGAAGGATCTTGCATCGACGAGGGCGGACCGCGCCC
>Ga0097691_1003280_pt1 | contig 10072 bp, 9 predicted proteins | sample NGESurdeep072012_8_FD_72858 | JGI IMG/M metagenome (GOLD analysis project Ga0097691, IMG submission 72858) | Arctic peat soil microbial communities from Barrow, Alaska - NGEE Surface sample 210-1 deep-072012 | ecosystem: Environmental > Terrestrial > Soil > Wetlands > Peat ...
CTCGAGCCGGGATGTGATCTACAGGCCCGACACGATGACCACGTCGTCGCGGTGCGGCCGTCGAGCGCGGGCCTTGCGCGCTGATCAGCTCTCTCTTCCTCGACACCTTTACGTCGGTCGGCTCAAAGGGGGCCTCGCCGTAGCTGCCAACCATCCCGGGCTGGCCGGGAACCGCGGCGGTCAGGTCACGAACGTGGTTCTCGAGGCAGGGCTAGCGGACTTGGGTGCTTTCGCTGGTAGATGGCGAGATCGGTGCCGCCTGCAAGGGCGATCTCGGTGACGAAGCCCCAGGCTTCTTCCCGCACCGGGCGACGCACCTCCACGCCCTTGTGCTCCAGGTTCGCCAGGGTGGCCTCGATGTCGTCGCACATGAGGTAGATCTCGTGGCTCGGCACGTCCGCCGGGTGGACCGCGAGCTCGGCGGGCGGCAGGGCGAAGACCAGCCAGCCATCCACCGCGTCGACACTCGGCAGGCCGAGGACGTCGCGGAAGAACGCTCGGACTTGGGCAACGGCCGGGGTGAACACGATGGCGTGGACGCCGGTGATGCCGACGACATCCGGTTCGACGGTAGCGTCCGGCACGGGCGCCGAGCGGGGCGTGGGTCCGGCGGTCGGAGGTGGCGCGGGCTCCTGTGGGGTCGATCGCATGAGCACCGGCGACGCGGGCTGGTCAGGTTGCTCCGGCGGCGCGGTTTGCTCCCCATCCGAGGCGGCAGCTGTGACGTGCTCGGCCTGGGTGGTCGACGCCGGCTCGGATGAGACGGGTACGTCCTCTTCGACGGGCGTGGCGAGCGCCGCCGGATTCCTGGCCGTGGGGGGTGTCGATGCCTGCTCCGCGGGGGTGGGCTGGACGAGTCGGAGGGGCTGGCCCGCCTCGTCATCCTCTCGGGAGCCCGCGATAGAGGCCCGTGCGGGCGCTCGGCGCCAGGTGTCGACAGCCGCTGCCACGCAGTGGCGGCAGAGCGCACCCCACGAGCCGCCGGGCTCCGAGCACGACCAGATGAGCTTCCCCAGCCCGGACTTCAGGTCCGCGACGAAGGTCTCACCGTCCTCGACGCGGGCTCGAGCGTGGAGCAGTCCGAGCTCGTCGAACTCGACGGCTCCGCGGTCGGCAAGCTCCATCCCCGCATCGTAGGTGTCGGGGTCGGTCAGGTTACGAAGCAGGTGGTTCTCGACGAGATCGACGAGCGAGGGCATGCAACGTCCTCCGACAGCAATGGGACCTCACCAGGACCACGCGTCACGTGCAGTCTCTCACTGACGACGAGCCGCACCCAGTCGTCCTTTTGGGTGGCTGATCCTGTCCTTTCTGCGGGGCCACGCTGTCCCGACCCTCCTGAAGTCCGGATAGCGCGGGCGGTGTTCGGACGCCATGCGCGGATCGTGCTGAGCCTTCCGCCCGGTCCGAAGGACGAGTCGTGGTCGGGGTCTAGGCCTACGGGGCCCCGCCGAGGACTGATGGGGCCAAACTGGCCATGGCGAGGGCATCCCAGCGCGCCTACGATGGCATCCTCGACTGGCCGTCTCGCACGGAGAACTGCATCGGCAAATGGCTGGCATCTCACGTCGCGCGCTCCTGGCGCTGGCTGGGCAGGCAGTCCTCGTCAGTGCCGCCGCGCCCATCGTCCGCGCCGCCGCCCCGCTCTTCCACGGCCCACGCGACGCGCGGGTGATCGCGCTCACGATCGACGACGACTGGTCGGCAGCGCGCGTGGGCACCATCTTCGACACGTTGCAGCACGCCTCGGTGGCGGCGACCTTCTTCCCCTACGCCGAGGCGACGCGGTCCGATCCCGGGCTCTGGCGCGCGATCACGGCCGCCGGCTATCCCTACGCGAATCACACCCGCAGCCACCCCTGGATGACAAAGCTCACACCGCACGCCCAGGCGGCCGAGATCACCGAAGCCCGGGCCATCCTGGAGGGGATGACAGGGGCGCCGATGCTGCCCGTCTTCCGGCCGCCCTACGGCGCCTACGACGCAGGGCTCCTCGATGTGGCGCGGGCGACCGGCTTCCCGACCGTGCTCCTGTGGGACACGAGCGACGCCGACACCTCCTTGCGGGCCACCTCGGCCCAGCTTGTCCGGGCGGCCATGCAGGGCACCAACGGCTCGGTGCTCCTGACCCACGGGGGCCCGGCGCTCACCCCGCTGATCCTGCCAATCGTGATCGCCCTGTACCGGGACCTCGGCTTCCGCTTCGTGACGGTACCCGAGTTGCTGGGTTGGACAACGCCGTCCCCGCGGGCGCCGAACCCGGTTCGACCGCTCGGGCGGCGGGCGCTGTAGGAGCTCGCGACGGTTCACCGCGGGGCGCCCTGCCCACGAACGGTCATCGGTTGCTTGCCCCCCACGATGTCCGCGTCGTGTCGGCCGCTTGGCAGTCCGGGAGCCACTCTCGGGGACGGTGCGCGGCCGCTGCACTCGAAGCGAAAGAAGCCACGCCACAACCCTCGTGTCGCCGGTTAATCACCCGCCCCCGAGCGGCGCAGCTCCTTCAGTCGCTTCGTGATCCCGACCTTCGAGTCGAGCGCCAGGGCGCGCTCCCAGTAGGTCGCCGTCCGGTTCGGATCAGATGCCTCCAGGAGCTCGCCTGCGACCCGGAGAGCGCGCGCGGCGTGCCTCGGGTAGTTGGCGAGCCTGTCCGAGGCGCGAACGCACGCCCCGACGAGAGTCTCTCGGCGATCGCCATCGATACCCGAGGCGATCTCGTCCTCGACGAGGGCAAGGATCTCGAAGCCGTCGCCGGACTCGAGCGCGAGCGCGCGCAGCGGCGCCGTCTCCACCGACCCATCTACTAGGCCGTACCGGACGCGCCCGAATGTGTTCGTGGTGATCCAGAGGGCGCCGGCTGCGACGTCAAACTCGACCTCAGCCGCACGCCCGACTTCGAGTGGCTTCGACCAGAGCTCGGATCCGCGCGTCAGATCGAAGACGACGAACCGCTCGTCGTCCCGGTTGTCGGAGGGGTTCGATGCCATCTGTACGGCCGCGTACCGTCCATCAGGATCGATGAACGTGGCAGCAACGTTGGCCCGGCACTCGCGCCGAACCAGCTCGGTCCCGTCGGCGGCGAACACGTGCAGGCGGGCATGCAGATCATCGGTGAAGAGCCAGTCCGCCAGGATGAAAGTTCCGGTATTGGCAACGTGGCCGTCGTTCGGCCGATCGAGGCGGCCCTCGCACCGTTGGCCGGCTCCACGCTCGATCAGCCGATAGCGGCCCGGACCACTTGCCCGGTAGCCGACTGCCGTGTCGTCGTCGCTGGCGTCTCGGTACAAGAGGACGAACGCGTGCGCAGGCGACATCGCGACATCGACCCATGCGATGCCGTCACCGGTCTCCGCGTGGCCGTCGGAGAAGAAGGTGACCTGCCCCTTCCTGAGGCTGTCGGTGGCCACGGGATCGGGGCGGCGAACCCGACGCAGGAATCCCACGAGCGCGATACCTCCGGCGGTCTGAGCCAGGTCGTCAGCTTCTCAGAAGGATGCGACGCGCGCAGACCCCGAAGAGATGCAATCTGCCTCCTAGACTTCTGGAAGCAGTCGGCTCAGGCAGCAAGGGGACCGAGCAGGAGTCCCCAGTCGGTGTCTGAGCGCATCGCGCCAGACCTTGCCTAGCCTTGCCACGCCAGACCGCGCCATGCCTCGCCGAGCCGCGCCATGCCAACGGGATTGTAGCGGCCCACCGTGCGCGAGACCACGCCCTGCCCGTGGTGCCCCTGCTGTTAACGATCGGGCGGTCAGCGAACTCGCCCGGCGACGACCGAAACGCCCACCACCATGGAAGCCTAGTGTCGACTGCGACCCGGACTTTCCGTCCTTGACCCCCGGGCTGCGTAGTTCTTGTCGTCTGTGCAGGCTTCGCCAGCCGCCGTCACGAGTGGCGCTCGCCCCTGACACAGGTGCGACGAAGTCCTTGACGTCGCCGGTGCGCGAGGACCACCATTGCCCGACCTCGTAGAGGCTCGCAATTGGGGGGACTCGGCATGGCTTGGCGATTGGACGGAACCTACTTCGAGAACTGCAACTGCGAGGTGGGCTGCCCGTGCACGGTCGCCGACTTCTCGGCCCCCGCCGACTATGACCGCTGCCGATTCCTGATGGCCTTCCATGTCGACACGGGCAGGATCGACGATGTCGACGTCAGCGGGCTGACCGTCGGCGTGTTCGGCGATACCCCGGCGATGATGGTCGAAGGCAACTGGAAGGTCGGCTTGTTCATGGATGCCAAGGCATCCGAGGCGCAAGGGGCAAAGCTGGCCGGCGTGTTCTCCGGACAGATGGGCGGACCGATGGCCGGGCTGGCGCCGCTGATCAGCGAGATGCTGGGGATCGAGAAGACGTCGATCGAATACAGCGCCGAAGGGCGTCGTCACCGGGTGAAGATCGGTGAGGGCGTCGAGGTCGAAGTCGGAGACATCGCGTCTCCGCTTGATCCGGAGGCCGCTCCGCCGAAGCTGACCGGCGTGCATCATCCGGCTAGCGCCACGCTGACCGTCGCGCGGGGCACCACGTCTCGGATTACTGCTTTCGGTTACGAGATCGCCTTGCAGGGCACGAGCGGCTTCTCGGCGCCCTTCTCGTGGGCCGGGTAGCCGGCACAAGCACCCTCTGGCGGCTCACGCCGCAGGTTGCCGTTCTCCTTATCGCTGCCGCGATCGCTTGGGTCGCGATCATCGCCTGGTCGCAGCTTGCTGGGTCCATGTCGGGCAACATGGGGCTCGAGCTGCCGGCGTTCCTGGTCGCGTGGACGGTGATGATGGCGGCGATGATGCTGCCGTCTGTGGCGCCCGTCGCCTCGCTCTACTCGCGTTCGATCTCGGAACGCCGGGCCCTGCGACTGACCCTGTTCACCGGCGGCTACCTGGTGGTGTGGGCGTCAGCCGGTGTCGTGGCATTCGCGCTCGGGGCGCTCATCGCTGGGCAAGCTGCCATGGATCCGGCCTTTGGGACGGCGGCGGGGGTCGGTGCCTACCTCGCCTGCGGCCTATACCAGCTCTCGCCGCTCAAGTACCGCTGCCTGAACCACTGCCGTTCTCCGCTGTCGCTCCTGCTCAAGTACAGCTCGTACCGGGGCGCGCTGCGCGACTTCCGAGTCGGCCTTCATCACGGCGGGTACTGCCTGGGCTGCTGTTGGTCGCTCATGGTCGTGCTTCTGGCCCTCGGGGCGATGAGCGTCGTGCCGATGGTCATCCTCGCCGCCGTGGTGCTCACCGAGAAGCTCTGGTCGAAGGGCGAGAACTTCTCTCGGCTTGTCGGGGTCGCCTCGCTGGCGCTGGCGGTCGCGACGATCTGGTTTCCCGCCCTGGCAGCCGGTTTTCGCTCCACCATGTAGGCGCGGCCACGCGAGAACGCTGAGGCGAGCTCGGTGACGTTCGCGTGGGAGATCAAGAAGAACCGGCGAGGAGATCCGCCGGACCGCCCACGATGAGCAGATCGTGTCCATCTTGTTCGCGTGGGTTTCCTCCGGTGCGCCTTGACGCTCCGGCACGTCCTCAGCGTCCTGGGAATCGGTTGGCAGGGAGCCTCAGGCCGTAGTGGACATCCAGCCGCCGGCGAAACCTGCCCGGCGCAAGCCTGTGACCACATATGGGGATCGCTTCATCAGACTCCAGAGGAAGTCCGACCGGTAGTTCTCGATCATCAGGACGATCGGCCCCTGCTCGATTCCGTAGTAGCCCTGCGAGTGCCAACCCTCCCCATGTCGAGATCCCTCCCTGAAGGTCTCGTTGAAGCTGCACAGCAAGCCGTAGGTGCTCAGCAGCTTCGGATGGGCTACGTGGAAATGCCGGATCGTCGGCAGCACGATCTCCGGCGCGAACGGCAGCGAGGCGACCGTCGCCCACGGCGCGACGGTGCCGTCGTCCGGCCCGTAGGGGATGCTCCTCGCCCGGTAGTCGTAGAAGCGGCGCTCGATACCAGAGATCCGGCGCATGGCGGGGCCGGGACCGTCGCTCGCCGTGATCCCCCAGCAGCGCTCCCCGTAGCCCGCGAACTTCTTCGGGTTGCGGATCGCGTACTGCTGCTGCGCAAACGTGGCGCGACGGCTGTTCTCGAAGTAGTCGATGCCGCGCTCGCGCATGTAGTCGTCGCGGATGCCGCGAAAGTCGATCCAGACGTGTGAGAGCTGGTGAGTGAAGAGCGGCCCGCCATACAGGAACTCGTGGCCGTAGACCTCCTTCCAGCGGTACGTCCGTGTCCAGGCCGGGTAGCTGCTCTCCGGCAGCGCGTGCGTCGGCGATCCCAGGCCCAGCACATAGAGGAGGATCGCCTCGCTGTAGCCCTCCCACCGGAATCGCAGGAATCCGCGCTCCGGCTTCCAGCCATGGGTGACCGCGAGGTCGCCGTTCCGCGCCCACTCCCAGTCAACGCGGCGGTAGAGCGCGTCGGCAAGCTTCGATATCTCCCGTTCGTCGGTCGCCTCGCGGTCAAAGTAGGTGGCGGCGGCCAATGACCCAGCGAGCAGGAACGTCGTATCGATCGTCGACAGCTCAGAGTTCCACGCACGCCGACCGGTCTGCATGTCCAGGAAGTGATAGAAGAATCCCTTGTAGCCGGTCGCGTCCCGGTCTTTCCCCTGCGGGCTTTCCCAGAAGAACCTGAGTGTCGCGAGCACGCGTGCGATCGCGTCGGCGCGCGTGATGAAGCCGCGCTCCGCACCCACGACGTAGGCTGCCAGTGCGAACCCGACCGCGGCGATGCTCGACGGTGCCCCTGCGCGCGTGCTGTCCGGCACCAACCCATTCCGAGGGTTGGTCTCCACCAGGAAATAGCCGAATGTGTCGCGCTGCAGCCTGTCGAGCGCCTCGTCGCCCAGGACGCCGCTGCTCATGACTGGGCGCCGCGCGGCCGAGAAGTCACCGGGGTGTCGTCCGGCTTTGGGTCGCCCTGCCAGTCGTACAGGGGCAGACCGCCGTAGGTGACCTGCGTTGTCCCGTCGGCTCGCGTCAGGGTGCGGAGCTTCCCGGTGACCCCAGCTCCCGCGGTCGGCTGCCGACCGGCCGCGACCGTGAGGGGCGGCCGCGCGGTGGCAGACACGCCCGTGCAGGTCGACGCGTTCGGACCGTCGCCCGCGTGGGTGTACAAGGTCATGCCGTTTGGACCCGTCAGGAAGGTTCCGAGGCTCCTCGAGCTGGCCGTCCCGATGGCTACCGCGCCTGCGTCCCCCGACGGGAGGCCCTGGCCGGCGGCGGACGGGCTCCCGCCAGGTGACCCACCACTCGCAGAGCAGGCGGTGGCGATGAAGCTTGCGGTGAGGATGAGGGCCGCGAGGGTGCGTGGAACGGCCATGAGGGAGTCCTCCGCGATGTGCTTCCTGCGCGGGCTCACGCCTGCTGGTTGAGGCTACGCCCGCGGCTGGGCGCTCGGTTTCCAGCGGCGATCGGCGCACGATCTTGCCGTAGTGACGGGCCAGGAACCTCGACGATCCGGTCGGTGGTGCGATTCGGACGGCATCCTTAGCTTCGGTGATCGCCGACGCCCGACGGCGGAGGGCACGATCCCCCGTGGCTGCCGGCTAGTCGCCGGACACGTGATTGCCGGCAATGGTGGGGATAACGGGGCGCGGGAGCAGCTCGGTCCCCCCGGCCGCGCCGCAGCAGCCGCCCCGCGCGCCCATTCAGCCCACCACCGCCCCCACTTCCGGCTCGTGGCGCGGGATCAGCACCGCCGCCAGGATCGCCGCCAGCAGACAGGCCACCACCCCCACCCAGATCGTGGCCGCCAGCGAGACCGTCACCAGCGCCCCCGCGATCGCCGCCCCGACCGGGAAACCCATGAAGTTGAATGCCATCGATACGGCGAAGGCCCGGCCCATCCAGGCAGGCTCGGTGCGGCGCTGGCGGACCGTGAACAGCGCGATGTCCGAGCAGCCGTTGACGAACCCGAACAGGAACATCAGAAGCAGCAGAAGCGCCAGCCCGGTCTCCGGCTCGATCGGCCCCAGGACGCCCGCCGCCGGCAGCAGGAGTGCCACAAGCGGCGCCATCAGGACCATCGGTACGACGAGCATCGTCCACTCGCGACCGCGGGTGTCGAGCCGGCCGAACAGGAACGCGGAGATCATCCCCGAGACTCCAGAGGCTGCGAACACGAACCCAACCATCGCGTCGCCGTAGCCAAGGTTCCTGAGGACCACCAGCGGGACGACGATCGTCATCATCCCCCAGGCCAGGTTCAGGATCGACAGGGCGAAGCCCAGGCCTCGGATCGTCCGGTTGCCCCACGCGTAGCGGACGCCCGCCCAAGCGTCGGCCAGCAGTCGACCGGTCGAGGCCGCCTCGGTGTCCGGCTCCGGCAGCCCGATCAGGACGACCACGGACAGCCCGAACGGGATGGCGATCGCGATGATGGCCCCCGCCGGGCCCAGGATCGCGACCAGGCTGGCCGCCAGCGGCGGGCCCAGGATCGTCGCGACCACGTAGCCGTTCGAGTCGATCGCGTTGACCCGCTCCCAGAGCTGGGACGGGACCATGATCGGGAAGATCGTCCGCAGCCCCACGACGCTCAGGATGCTCGTCAGCGAGGTGACGACGACGATGAGCACCAGCAGCGGCGACGGGAGCAGCCCCGCGAGCGCCAGCCCGCCGATGAGGAGCAGGCTCACCAGCGCCACCACGTAGTCGAGGATCATCAGCCGGACCCGACCGTGGCGGTCGAGCAGCGCGCCCGCGATCGGGGCGATGAGCAGGCCCGGCACCACTGACGCGAACGTCACCACCCCGGCCAGGGCCGGCGAGTCGTAGACCCCCAGCGCGAACAGGACGAGCGCCACCCCCACCATCGACTGGCCGATGCGGGCCAGCCCCATCGACGCCACCACCCGCCCCAGCCTCGGCACGCCGAGCAGGGCGCGGTACGATCGGTCGAGGGGTGCGTCGGGCATGGGATGGATGCTAAACCCGGATCCACCGAAGTCTGATTCACCACTCGGGACACACGACCACGGTGCCCGATACGCGCGGCTCCGCCAGTTCCGGCTTCGTCCAGCCGGCCGTCGCCTTCGTGATGACCCTTCGCTCGAGTGCGTCGAGCTCCTCGTCGCTGATCCGGCGGGGGTTGGCGGGATCTGGGCGGAGGTCGTCGAGCGGGACGACTGGCGGGCACTCGCCTCCGAGGGCGGTCCATCACGACGTTGCCATCGTGGCGGTTGCGGGCTTCCCTCGCGGGCTCGGTTGTGAGGCCCGGCGATCTCCGCTCACGACTGTGGGTGGCCGTCGCTCAGACGACTCCTGGCCGAACGAAGGTCCCGTGCGCGGAGGTCCGCACGTGGGGATCGACGTGATCGCTCAATCCGCGTCCACTTGCGGCGGAACAAGCCGAAGGTACAACCAGTTGAGCGCCCAGCCCGACATCGCCCCGCCCGCCCCGTCCCTACCGGATCGCGCCCGGGTCATCGTGCGCGCCTACACGCGGGCGCTCACCTGGGCCGAGGACGCGCGTCTGGTCGTCGGCGCAACCGCCTTCGTCGTGGCGGTAGGTTCGATCCTTGCTTGCCTCGGAGGCGCTAGCGCACTGCTCTTTGACAACCTCCAGGAGCTAGCCGCTGCGGCGGGCGGCGCGGTCGGCCTCTGGCTGGCGAGCCGTCGTCACGATGGGCCGACGCGGCGACTTCTCGTCTTGCTGACGCTCTCGCTTGCGGGCGCGGGCTGCGGCATGCTCGCCTGGGACCTGGCTCCGGCGGCTGGCACCGCGCTCGCCCATGCCGGCGATGTTGTCTTTGTCGTCAGCGTCGGCATCGGCGTTGTCGCGATCCTCCCGGCGATCTTCGGGGGTCTCGATCTTGCCACCGTTCGCGCCGATCCTCATGTCGGTGCGGATGGCGACCGGCGACGCGACCGCCTGGCAGGTCGGCCTCGCGATCGTCCTGATCCTCGTCAGCGTCGCTGGCTTGGTCTGGCTCGCCGGACGCATCTACGCCAACTCGATCCTCGGGGTCGGGGCCAGGGTCAAGCTCGCTGATGCATTCCGCGGGCGGTGACCTTCACGCGGGCTCGAGGCTTGGCATGACGAGCCAGCTGGCATCCCGTCCGCCATAGATCAGCTGCTCAGGGGTCGGATCCGCCCCA
>Ga0097691_1003281_pt1 | contig 10072 bp, 8 predicted proteins | sample NGESurdeep072012_8_FD_72858 | JGI IMG/M metagenome (GOLD analysis project Ga0097691, IMG submission 72858) | Arctic peat soil microbial communities from Barrow, Alaska - NGEE Surface sample 210-1 deep-072012 | ecosystem: Environmental > Terrestrial > Soil > Wetlands > Peat ...
CGCATCGGCTTGGGCATCGGCTTGGGCATCGGCTTGGGCATCGGCTGGCAGTCTGATAGCGTTGCCGTCGTTGAGCAGGAAGCGAACGGCAAACCGCGCATTGCCATGATCGCCGAAGCCGGAAACGGGCCGTGAGCGACAGACCTCAAGTCGATTACATCTATCCCGATATCTACGTGCGTTCGCCGCAGCCCCCGGCCGGCACAAGCTTGGACGAGCATGTTTACGTCGCCATGCGCGACGGCATCCGTCTTTGCGTCGATATCTACCAACCGCAAACGGCTGGCCGCTATCCGGTGCTGCTGTCATTGTCGCCTTATTCCAAGGACATTCAGCAGCGGCCGCCGCACTGGAGTCATGCCATCGAATCGGGCGCCACCGGCTTCTATGTCGCGCACGGCTATGTGCATGTCATCGCGCAGGGGCGCGGCGCCGGCCGCTCGCAAGGGCAATGGCGCTGGTTCGATGAGAAGGAACGTACCGACGGTCACGATCTGATCGAATGGATCGCGCAGCAGCCATGGTGCAATGGCAATGTCGGGATGATCGGCGATTCCTACTGGAGTTGGAGCCAGTATTTCGCCGCCGCTGCGCAGCCGCCGCATCTGAAATGTATCTGCCTTTGCGACGGCACGACCGATCTCTATCGCGACGCCTGCTATCCCGGCGGCATTTACAACGCCGCTTTCATAAACCATTGGGTCGCCTATCACGCGGCGATGGCGGCCTGGCCGGGCCCGGTCGAGGGCAAAGAGCCGCCGATGAACTTGCATTGGGAGATCGTCAATCGGCCGTTCGACGGCGAATGGTGGCAGGAGCGGTCAGCGCGCACATGGCTCGATCGGATCAAGGCGCCGGTGATGAGCATCGCGCCGCAGGGCGGACAGATGCATTTCCGCGGGCAACTTGCTGGTTATCGGGCGATCAAATCACCCAAGAAGCTGCTTGTCGTTCCGCCCACCGGCTTCTGGTCTCATTTGCGCTATCTCACCAACAAGCCACTCAATTGTCAGATTCTGCGCTGGTTCGATCATTGGCTGAAAGGCATCAACACCGGCATCATGGATGAGCCAGAAGTGGCTATTTTTGATTCCGGCACGCGCACATGGCGTTACGAAAATGAATTTCCACTAAAGCGCACCCAATGGACGAAATTCTATATGAGTGGCACGTCGATCAGAGCAACGCCTCCCGTGGCGGATGAGCAGCCCGACACCTATCGCTTGCCAGACTCCTACGCGCAATTGATTGCCGGCAAGCCGGTGCTGGCCTTTCAAACGCCGCCGCTCGACAAGCCGCTTCATCTCGGCGGGTCGACAAGCCTCACGGTGTTTGCGTCATCCAGCCAGATTGACACGCTCTGGTTTATCAACGTGCTGGACGTAACGCCGGAGGGCCGTGCCATACCGTTGAGCCGCGGCATGCTGCGCGCCTCATTCCGAGCAATGGACGAGACGCGCTCGATGCCGGGTCAACCATGGCATCCCTTCACGCATATGGAGCCGTTGGAGCCGGGACAAGTGTATGAATTCCAAATTGAACTACGGCCGATCTTTCATACCTTCAAGCCAGGACATCGCGTGCAGCTCACCATTGCGAGCGAGGACATCCAGTTCAACAATCCGCTGCGCCACATCGATGTGCAGCTACTGCCCTGGCCGGTGGAAAACGCGGTGCATCACAGCGCGCGATACCCGTCTCATTTGGTGTTGCCGGTGATACCAGATGCACCGGAAGACCAACCCGTCGTTGCGCCAGTTTCAGAGATCGACTGGCCTATGGTGCCAGGGCAATGGATGCCGAATACCGACGAATATCCACTGAGAGATTAGGCCGCCATTTTTTGGTATCATTTCGCAGCCGGTGGCACGGCTTCATCGATTATTATTTTTGTCACTAGCGCGCTCGGCGTCGAGCTTCCGACCGTAACGCTGTTGCGCGCGGATGATGTGATCGAGCAAGATTGTACTGCATGTCGCCTCCGGGTAAATCGCTTCACTTCTGTGATGTCCCCCCATAACGGACATTGGGCGGCGCATCGCCACCCGGTACGATAAACTCGCAGCCAACTAACTCGCCCTCATCAAGCTCGCGTCTATCCGTATTTGGCTATGTGATTATGAGTCAACGCCGTTCTCAACCGGGCCGCGTGATTGGCTCTTGCTTGTACATCTCGTTCCAATTTGGACGCGCGTCGGCACCTAAGTGCCCGCAGCTATCGCACCGCAGCCTTGGGCCAAATGACGCACCGGCATATCGTCGGGATAACCGCTCACGTCGAGGATCCGAAAGTGGTGGCAGCCGCGACCCAGGCACCAAACGGCGAGGGTGCACACGCCGTTCGCGCGCATATTGCCGAGGGTCATGGGCGTTGGGTGTTGCTTTGGGGGCCTCAGTCCATTAGCGCCCCAACGGGCGAGTTCCCATTGGTAATCTTTGCGCCACTGCCGAACTGTTTCGACGGTCCGGGAAATTGTTAGTGGAGTCACGGCTGATCCGCTGGCATGGCCTGCCGTTGCCGATGATCAGTTTAGAGAACGCCAGCCTGAGTGTTTACGCAGGCTTCCAGCCGACCGGATTCTTCGGATGCAAACTGCACTGCAAAGGCGAGGGATTGGTTTAGCGATCCGGAGAAGGTGGGGGCGGTGTCGAAAATAACCTTTGCGCTTCAAGGGCACCGTTTTGCCCCCACCTTTGGCTAACTAATTAAAATTGCTTGTTTGTGCCACTTCTCTTGGCCGCACCAAACTGACAATCGCCGGAGCCGGACCCTAGCGCTGGAACAGCGTCCAGCCGTAGCCCGACGCGGCGGTTTTGGTTTTGCTTTTCTTCTTGGCAATGCTGGCAGTGATCGCCGGATCGCGCGCGTTGTGGACGACCCGCTTGCGGTGCACCGCCTTGATCGCCTTGGCGGGGCGCGACAGGCTGGTCTTCACCACCCGTGGCCAGCCACCGCTGTCGGCAACCACGGGGGCAGGGCGCTCGGGCACCGATTTCGGCCGGTCGCCGGCGGGCACCGCCTGCACGATGCGGTAGCCTTTTGCCTTGAGTTCCTTGAGCAGGGTCGGCAGCGCCATGGCGGTGGCGGGATGGATGTCGTGCAGCAGCAGCACGCCGCGGTGGCCCTTGGCCTCGATCCGGCTGATCGCCTTGCGCACGATGTCCTTGGCGGTCACGCCCTTGTACCAGTCGTCGGCGACTTCATCGGCGCTCCACACCGCCAGCGACTGCGCGGCGAGATAAGTTTCCACCTGCTTGGTGCGCAGCAGGCCGGGGATCCGGAAGAACGGCGCCACCGCGCGCGCATCGCCGACCGCGGCCTGCACCGAAGCGATGCCGGCACCGACCTCGCGTTCGATGCGCGGCAAAGCCATTTGGTCGAAGGTGAGGGGATGGTTCTGGCTATGGGTGCCGATGACGTGGCCGGAATTGTAAATGCGGCGCACCAGGTCGGGATAGGCGCTCGCCATCCGGCCGACCAGGAAATAGGTGACCTTCACGCATTCACTCGCCAGCGTGTCGAGAATGCGGTTGGTGTAGGGCGGCAGCGGCCCGTCGTCGAAAGTGATCGCCACCTCGTGGTCGTTGAGCGGCAGCGTGGTCCGATACTGCACGGTGCCGATGCGCGGAAGCGCGGAAGGCTCCACCGTGATGGTCCGGCTGGTGCCGATCGCGTTCGGGTTGCCCGGGCACAAGGCTGCCATGGCCGGGACGGTGCTGCCGACCAGGCAAAAAGCGACGACTGCGGCAAAGCGCATCAGGCCCCCCGCCCCCCATTCGCGTCGTTTGACGCTACCCCCAAATGGAGCGGCCTTTCGAAACTACAATTTACAATATTAACGGGAAATTAACCATTATGAACGGTCCACAGCTTGGTTTTTTGGCGGATTTTCGCCGGCCTGCGGCAAAAAAAGCGACGGTTTTAGTTCAAAACACCCCGGCTTCCGGCCGGGACCACGTGCACGATGCGGTATCCCCGCCGTTTGAGTTCGTGCAGGAAGGCGGGAAGCATCTGGGCGGTCTGCGCCTTGGTGTCGTGGAACAGCACGATTCCGCGGCCGACCTGCTCGATACGGGCGAGGATCAGGCGCAATTGCTGGTCCGGGCTCATCGGCAGCCAGTCGCTGGCCCAGACGTCGGCGCCGAACACGACGATGCCGCGCTTGCTCATGCGGTCGAGCAGCGCGCGATTCGAGGCAAAGCCGGGAAAGCGGAAGAACGGCGTGATCGGATCGGTGCGGCGCTGGCCGTAGACCGCGTATTCGTCTTCCTCGATGCCGTGATTGATCTCGGCTTCCGCCTTGGCGAGCGGCATGTGGTCGAGCAGCGGGTGCGAATAGGTGTGATGGCCGACGCTGTGGGCTTCGGCCAGCGCGCGCCGGGCGTATTGCGGATTCGCTTCGGCGTTCTTGCCGAGCAGGAAGAATGTGGCACGGACGCATTCGTGCTTGAGGGCGGCCAGTACTTTCGGGGTGGTGCCGGGCCAGGGACCGTCGTCGAAGGTGAGCACCAGTTCCTTGCGCTGAAGCGGCAAGGTCGTTGGGAAGTGCTTGCGGCCGACCCGCGGCGTGCTCTTGGCGTCGACCTCGATCACCCGCTCGGTGCCGAGCGCTTGCGGATTGCCCGGGCACGGCTCCGCCGCGGCGGCCAAAGGAGCAAGGACCGCGGCAACCGCAAGAGCAATGATGCGACTCATCTGTCGGCCCTAGGGCCACAATTGACCGCAATGGCCGATGCCCGGCAAGCCTCCCTTGATGACAGAGTTTACGCGTTAATCGTTTGCCCAGCCGCTGCGGCGGGGCGTACAAACGCCGCAAATAATCCAGTCCGTCGCCGAGGCCCGGCATGCTCGATCACAAAAACGGCACGCCGCCGCTGCGCGATGATGATGGCGCGATCCGCGCCGATTTCGTCGTACAGGTCGCGCAGGCGATCGATGCCGCCGACGTTGCCGCGCTGCGCAGCTTGGTCGGCGACCTGCACGAATCCGATCTCGGCGCCTTGCTGGAAGCGCTGGAGCCTTCCAGCCGCCCGCGCTTGGTCGAATTGCTCGGCATCCACTTCGACTTCACCGCGCTCACCGAGGTGGACGATGCGGTGCGCGACGAAATTCTCGAAGAGCTGCCGCCGCAGACGGTGGCGGAAGGCGTGCGCGACATCGAATCCGACGACGCGGTCGCGATCCTCGAGGATATGCCGAAGGAAGATCGCGCCGAGATCCTCGACCAGTTGTCGCCGCCGGAGCGGGTCGCGCTTACCCGCAGTCTCGATTACCCCGAGGACTCCGCCGGCCGGCGCATGCAGACCGAGTTCATCGCCGTGCCGCCGCATTTGGGATGTCGGCCACGCGATCGACTATATGCGCGAGACCGCCGAGCTGCCGGAGCAGTTCTACGAGGTCTATGTTGTCGACGAGGGCGGGCGTTTCCTCGGCGCGGTGACGCTCGACCGGCTGCTGCGCAGCAAGCGGCTGGTGCCGATTTCCGAACTGATGGAGGCCGAGCGGCGGCGCGTGCGCGCTGACCAGGACAAGGAGGAGGTGGCGCGGCTGTTCCAGCGCTACGACCTGGTCGCGGCGCCGGTGGTCGACGGCAACGACCGGCTGGTCGGCATCATCACGTTCGACGACGTCGCCGACGTGATCGAGGAGGAGGCGGAAGAGGACATCAAGGCGCTCGGCGGCGTTACCCACGACGAAGAATTATCCGACTCGGTGTGGACCATCGCGCGCGGGCGCTTCAACTGGCTACTGGTCAATCTCGCCACCGCGTTTCTGGCGTCCTCGGTACTCGGCCTATTCGAGGGCCAATTGGAAAAAATGGTGGCGCTGGCGGTGCTGGCGCCGATCGTGGCAAGCCAGGGTGGCAACGCCACCACCCAGACCATGACGGTCGCGGTGCGCGCGCTGGCGACGCAAGAACTCAGCGACGCCAATGCCCGGCGGGTCATCATCCGCGAGCTGCTGGTCGGCCTGTTCAACGGCATCGCCTTTGCCGTGATCACCGGCGTCGCGGCCTATGTCTGGTTCAAGGTGCCCGGCCTTGGCATCGTGATCGGCCTCGCCATGATCTGCAATCTGATCGCCGCGGCGCTCGGCGGCATTCTCATCCCGCTGGCGCTGCACCGGCTGCGGGTCGATCCGGCGGTGGCGTCGAGCCCATTCGTGACCACGGTGACCGACGTGGTCGGGTTTTTCTCGTTTCTCAGCATCGCCACGCTCTGGTTTGGCCTGCGCTGAGCCGCATGATCCCGAAAAGTGGGAACCGGTTTCCCGCCTTCGCGAAGCCCGCTTCGGCGGGCGAAGGAAAGTCGGACAAGATCAGGCGCACGCAATAAGCGCGGATTCAGGGCGGTTACACTTCATTCACCTTGTTTGCTGACCGCCCATTAATGCTGAATCCCTAGCGTAACGCCTGAACACCGCAGCGTAGCGCGGGGGGAGTAATCCGTTGGACGGCGAGGCCAAAACGCAAGCGCCTGGCGCCAGTCCCGGCCGCTCGCTGCTTGCTTGGGCAAGGCGGCGGCGCCGGGGCGGCTCGCATGATCGAACCGGCGCGTCGCGCGCGCGGGCGCGGCGCATGTTTTCGGCCTCATGGTTGATCGTCGTGCTCGCGGTGTTCGCCATGGGTGCGACCATGCTGAGCGCCGGCATCGGCTATGGGCTGGCGCGCCAGAGCGACGAGCGGCTGTTGTCGGAGCAGCGCGGCGCGCTGCGCAACGCCATCGCCGAATTCCGCACGCTGTTCGGGCAGTCCAAGGAGATCGATCCGCGCTTCGTGCACATGGTCGAGCAGAGCGCCGGTCTCAAAGGTCTCAAATTCGAGACCGAGCCGAGCGTAAGCGAACGCGAGATGCAGCCGGTGATCGATGCGCATGGCCGCATCGCCGGATTCTTTACGTGGGAGAAGTCGCAGCCGATGACGCTGGCGATGAATCGGGTGATGCCGCTCATCGGCGGCTTTGCGATCGCGCTGGTGGGCTTCGCCGGATTTTCGCTTTGGCAGCTCAGGCGCGCACGGCACGAACTCACCGCGAGCGAGGAGCTGGCCGCGCGCGCCGCCGACGTGGACAAGCTCACCGGGCTGCCGAACCACGCCAAGACGCTCGAGTTGCTCGATCTCACTTTGGCCGAACTCGCCGGCAACGAGGTGACGACTTTCGCGCTGATTGAGCTCGACGGCATGGCGGACGTCAACGCGCATCTCGGCGTGCTCGGCAGCGACGAGCTCATCGTCGCCGTCGCCAAGCGGCTGCAAGAGGCACTGCCGGCGCAGACCGTTTGCGGCCGGATCGGCAGCGACGAGTTCGCGGTCACGCTCACCGGCGGCGCCGACCTCGATGCCGAGGCCGTCATCCGCGCCGTGCTCGAGACAATCGCACGCCCGCATTGGATCGACACCGTGGTGCGGGTCAGCGCGCATGCGGGCTTCGCACAAACGCCGCGCCACGCCGCGACCCGCGGCGAGCTCACGCGCCGGGCCGAGCTCGCGTTGCGCGCGGCGGCCAAAAAGGGTCCCGGCGCCGTGGTCGGCTTCGAGCCCGCGATCGACACCGTCTCGACCGATCAGAAATTCATCCACCGCGAGCTGCCGCGCGCGCTGAGCGCCAATGAACTGGAATTGCACTACCAGCCGATCGTCGCCGCCAATGGCGGGCGCGTCGTCGGCGTCGAGGCGCTGCTGCGCTGGACCCATCCGACGCGCGGGGCGATCGGGCCGGCGATCTTCATCCCGGTCGCCGAGCAGATGGGCCTGATGGACACGCTCGGCGCCTTCGTACTGCGGCGTGCGCTTAGCGAAGCGCATCGCTGGCCCGATCTCTATGTGGCGGTGAACCTGTCGCCACTGCAGGTGCGCGACCGCGCCATCGTCGATCTGGTGCGCTCGGCCTTGGCTGAGAGCCGGGTTGTGCCGTCGCGGCTGATGCTGGAAATCACCGAAGGCGTGCTGATCGACAATCCGGACGAGATGGTCAAGCGCATCGAGGACCTGCATGCGCTCGGCGTGCGCATCGCGCTCGACGATTTCGGTTCGGGCTATTCCAATCTCGGCTATCTGCAACGCTTCCCGCTCGACAAGCTCAAGATCGATAGGAGCTTCGTCGCCGCGCTCGGAAGCTCCGCCAATGGCGGGGTGATCATCCAGGCGATCGTGGCGCTCGGCCGCGCGCTCGGCCTGTCGGTGCTGGTCGAAGGCGTGGAAACCGAGCAGCAGCGCGTTTTGCTGCGGCTGGCCGGCTGCGACGAGATGCAGGGCTTCCTGTTTGCCAAGCCGGCCCCGGCCAAGGCGATCGATCGCCTGCTGGCGCAGTCCCGGCAAGGCGTCGGCCGCGCGCTGCCGCCGCCGGCCGAGGCGCTGACAGCGTGATCGCAAGGCTATAGAGTTGGCGCCGATCTGACCGCGCCCACCGGGGCGCATGATCCCGAAAAGTGGGAACCGGTTTTCGGAAAAGATCATGCGCAAGCAAATGTGAGCGGGAGAACGCAATGATCCCCAACAGCTGGGCGGGCTTCGATTTCGGCCTCGGGCCCGATGTCGACATGCTGCGCAAATCGGTCAGCGGCTTTGCGCAGGACCGCATCGCGCCGCGCGCCGCGGAGATCGATCGCAGCAATGCATTTCCGCGCGACCTGTGGCCGGAGATGGGCGCGCTCGGCCTGCACGGCATTACCGTAGAGGAGGAGTATGGCGGCTCCGGCCTCGGCTATCTCGAGCATTGCGTGGCGATGGAGGAGATTTCGCGCGCCAGCGCTTCGGTCGGACTGTCCTACGGCGCGCATTCCAATCTCTGCGTCAACCAGATCCGCCGCAACGGCAACGCAGAGCAGCGCCGCAAATATCTGCCCAAGCTCGTCTCCGGCGAGCATGTCGGCGCGCTGGCGATGTCGGAGCCGGGCGCCGGCTCGGATGTGGTGTCGATGCGCACCCGCGCCGACAAGCAGGCCGACCGCTACATTCTCAACGGCTCGAAGATGTGGATCACCAACGGGCCGGTCGCCGACACACTGGTGGTCTATGCCAAGACCGACCGCACCGCCGGTGCGCGCGGCATCACCGCCTTCCTCATCGAGAAGGGCATGAAGGGTTTCGCGCCCGCGCAGAAGCTCGACAAGCTCGGCATGCGCGGCTCCGACACCAGCGAATTGGTGTTCACCGATTGCGAGGTGCCGGAGGAGAACGTGCTCGGCGCGGTCGGCAACGGCGTCAACGTGCTGATGTCCGGCCTCGATTACGAGCGCGTGGTGCTCGCCGCCGGCCCGCTCGGCATCATGCAGGCCTGCATGGACGTGGTGATCCCTTACGTGCACGAGCGCCAGCAGTTCGGCCAGGCGATCGGGCGCTTTCAGCTGGTGCAGGCCAAGGTCGCCGACATGTACGTGACCATGAACGCGGCCAAGTCCTATGTTTACGCCGTGGCGCGCGCCTGCGACGACGGCCGCACCACCCGCGAGGACGCCGCCGGCGCCATCCTGTTCGCTGCGGAGAAGGCCACCTGGATGGCGCTCGAAGCGATCCAGTGCCTGGGCGGTAACGGCTACATCAACGATTTCCCCGCCGGCCGCTTGCTGCGCGACGCCAAACTTTATGAAATTGGCGCCGGCACCTCCGAAATCCGCCGCATGCTCATTGGGCGGGAGATTTTCGAGAAGACGCGATAGCTACCGATCAGCATTAACTTCTATGCGCCCCGAATCATGTAGTGCATTGGCCGACTCCAGCAGCGATGGGGACATAAGCCATGATGCGGGTGCGGCTGAAGGCCGATGGGCGGATCGTCGAGATCATGCCCGACGGAGCTGAGAAAACCGTCGATCACAAGGATCCGGCGGCGTTCGTGCGCCATGTGCGGGCGCGTTGCGGGCTCACGCAGGCGGCCTTTGCCGAAAAGATCGAAGTGCCGATCGAGACCGTGCGCAATTGGGAGCAGGGCAAGCGTAACCCACGCGGGCCGGCGCGGGCGCTGCTCAAGCTGATCGACAGCGCGCCCGATGCGGCCTTCTCCGCATTAGGTGGAAGACGGCGCTAGGTTTTAAACCACGACCCGCTCGCGCGGCGAATAGCGCGCGAGCCGC
>Ga0097691_1003282_pt1 | contig 10072 bp, 3 predicted proteins | sample NGESurdeep072012_8_FD_72858 | JGI IMG/M metagenome (GOLD analysis project Ga0097691, IMG submission 72858) | Arctic peat soil microbial communities from Barrow, Alaska - NGEE Surface sample 210-1 deep-072012 | ecosystem: Environmental > Terrestrial > Soil > Wetlands > Peat ...
CGCTGCGGCTGATCGTGTTCGATATCGACGAGGAGACGGGCGCGCGTTCGGTCAAGGACATCAAGGAGCAGGATGTCTACATGGGCGACATTCCGCTCATGACCAATAACGGCACCTTCATCGTCAACGGCACCGAGCGGGTGATCGTTTCGCAGATGCACCGTTCGCCCGGCGTGTTCTTCGATCACGACAAAGGCAAGTCGCACTCTTCGGGGAAGCTGCTGTTCGCGGCCCGCATCATTCCCTATCGCGGATCCTGGCTCGACATCGAGTTCGACGCCAAGGACATCGTCTATGCGCGCATCGACCGCCGCCGCAAGATTCCGGTGACGTCGCTGCTCTATGCCCTCGGCCTCGACGGCGAGGAAATCCTTCGCACCTTCTTCAAGCACGTTATCTACAAGCGCGCCAAGGAAGGCTGGCGCGTGCCGTTCGATGCCAACCGGCTGAAAGGTTACAAGGCGGTCAACGATCTCGTCGACGCCGACACCGGCCGCGTGGTGGTGGAGGCGGGCAAGAAGCTCTCCGTTCGCCAGGCCCGCCAGCTCGCCGATAAGGGCCTCAAAGCCCTGCGCATGACCGATGAGGAATTGATCGGCCACTACATCGCCGAGGATGTCACCAATGCCAAGACCGGCGAGATCTATATGGAAGCCGGCGAGGAGTTCACCGAGAAGAACCTCAAGGTCCTGATCGAGGCCGGCTACAAGGAATTGCCGCTGCTCGACATCGACCACGTCAATGTCGGCGCCTATATCCGCAACACGCTCACCGTCGACAAGAACATGACGCGCGAAGACGCGCTGTTTGACATCTATCGCGTCATGCGCCCGGGCGAGCCGCCGACCGTGGATACCGCCGAGGCGATGTTCCGTTCGCTGTTCTTCGATTCGGAGCGCTACGATCTTTCGGCCGTCGGCCGCGTGAAGATGAATATGCGCCTCGAACTCGACGCGCCCGATACCATGCGCGTGCTGCGCAAGGAAGACATCGTCTCGGTCATCCGCACGCTGGTCGATCTGCGCGACGGCAGGGGCGAGATCGACGACATCGACCATCTCGGCAATCGCCGGGTGCGTTCGGTCGGCGAGCTGATGGAGAACCAATACCGCATCGGCCTGTTGCGCATGGAGCGTGCGATCAAGGAGCGGATGTCGTCGGTCGATATCGATACGGTGATGCCGCAGGACCTGATCAACGCCAAGCCGGCGGCCGCCGCGGTGCGCGAGTTCTTCGGCTCCTCGCAGCTCTCGCAGTTCATGGATCAGACCAATCCGCTGTCGGAGATCACCCACAAACGGCGCCTGTCGGCGCTCGGCCCGGGCGGTCTTACGCGCGAGCGCGCCGGCTTCGAGGTGCGCGACGTGCACCCGACGCATTACGGCCGCATCTGCCCGATCGAGACGCCGGAAGGACCGAATATCGGCCTGATCAATTCGCTCGCGACCTTTGCGCGGGTGAACAAGTACGGCTTCGTCGAAACGCCCTATCGCAAGGTCAAGGACGGCCGCGTCACCGACGAGGTCATCTACCTCTCGGCGATGGAAGAGAGCCGCAACGCCGTGGCGCAAGCCAATGCGGCGATGGACGCGCGCGGCCGCTTCACCGAGGACCTGATCATATGCCGCCAGGCTGGCGACGTGCATCTGGTCCCGCGTGACAAGGTCGACTTCATGGACGTGTCGCCGAAGCAGCTCGTGTCGGTGGCGGCGGCGCTCATTCCGTTCCTCGAGAACGATGACGCCAACCGCGCGCTGATGGGCTCGAACATGCAGCGCCAAGCGGTGCCGCTGGTTCGCGCCGAGGCGCCGTTCGTCGGCACCGGCATGGAAGGCGTGGTCGCCCGCGACTCGGGCGCCTCGATCTCCGCGCGCCGCACCGGCATCGTCGATCAGGTGGACGCCACCCGTATCGTCGTGCGTGCGACCGGCGAGACCGATCCGACCAAACCGGGCGTCGATATCTACCGGCTGATGAAATATCAGCGCTCGAACCAGAACACCTGCATCAACCAGCGTCCGTTGGTGAAGGTGGGCGATCACGTCGACAAGGCCGACATCATCGCCGACGGTCCTTCGACCGATCTCGGCGAACTCGCGCTCGGCCGCAACGTGCTGGTCGCGTTCATGCCGTGGAATGGCTACAACTTCGAGGACTCGATCCTGCTCTCCGAGCGGATTGTGAAAGACGACGTGTTCACGTCCATCCACATCGAAGAATTCGAAGTGATGGCGCGCGACACCAAGCTGGGCCCCGAGGAAATCACCCGCGACATCCCGAACGTCTCGGAAGAGGCGCTTAAGAATCTCGACGAAGCGGGCATCGTTTATATCGGCGCCGAGGTGCATGCCGGCGACATTCTGGTCGGCAAGATCACGCCGAAGGGCGAAAGCCCGATGACGCCGGAAGAAAAGCTCCTGCGCGCCATCTTCGGCGAGAAGGCCTCCGACGTGCGCGACACCTCGTTGCGGGTGCCGCCGGGCGTGCAAGGCACCGTGGTCGAAGTGCGCGTGTTCAACCGGCACGGCGTCGAGAAGGACGAGCGCGCGCTTGCCATCGAGCGTGAGGAAATCGAGCGGCTCGCCAAGGATCGCGATGACGAGCAGGCGATCCTCGATCGTAACGTCTATGGCCGTCTCGCCGAGTTGCTCGAGGGCCGGCAAGGCATCGCGGGCCCGAAAGGCTTCAAGAAGGACTCCAAGATCACCAAGGCGGTGCTGGATGAATATCCGCGCTCGCAATGGTGGCTGTTCGCTTCGCCCAACGACAAGCTGATGGCCGAGATCGAGGCCATCCGCAAACAGTACGACGAGTCGAAGAAGCTGCTCGAGCAGCGCTTCCTCAACAAAGTCGAGAAGCTGCAGCGCGGCGACGAGCTGCCGCCCGGCGTGATGAAGATGGTCAAGGTCTTCGTCGCGGTGAAGCGCAAGATCCAGCCCGGCGACAAGATGGCCGGCCGCCACGGCAACAAGGGCGTGGTGTCGAAGATCGTGCCGGTGGAGGACATGCCGTTCCTCGAGGACGGCACGCAGGTCGACATCGTGCTTAATCCGCTCGGCGTGCCGAGCCGGATGAACGTCGGTCAGATTTTGGAAACCCATCTCGGCTGGGCTTGCGCCGGCTTGGGCCTCAAGATCGGGCAGGCGGTCGACGCCTACAACGCCAAGCACGACGCCCGTCCGCTCAAGGACATGCTGAAGAAGGTCTATGGCGACGACGAGACCATCAAGTCGCTGAGCGAAAGCGAACTGGTCGAGCTCGGCGGCAACCTGCGTCACGGCGTGCCGATTGCCACGCCGGTGTTCGACGGCGCCAAGGAGGCCGACATCGAGAAGATGCTCGACCTCGCCGGCCTCGATCATTCGGGGCAGGTCAACGTCTTCGACGGGCGCACCGGCGAGGTGTTCGATCGCAAGGTCACGGTCGGCTACATCTACATGCTCAAGCTGCACCATTTGGTGGACGACAAGATCCACGCCCGCTCGATCGGCCCGTACTCGCTGGTTACCCAGCAGCCGCTCGGTGGCAAGGCGCAGTTCGGCGGCCAGCGTTTCGGCGAAATGGAAGTGTGGGCGCTCGAAGCCTACGGCGCCGCCTACACCTTGCAGGAAATGCTCACCGTGAAGTCGGATGACGTGGCCGGCCGCACCAAGGTGTACGAGGCGATCGTGCGCGGCGACGACACGTTCGAAGCGGGCATTCCGGAAAGCTTCAACGTGCTGGTCAAGGAAATGCGGTCGCTCGGCCTCAATGTCGACCTCTACAATTCCAAGCAGCAGGGCAAGGGCGACACGGCGGAAGCCGCCGAATAACAATCGTCACGGCCGGGCTTTAAGGCCCGGCCACCCACGCGATGAGATGAGACATAGCGAAAGCAGCCGGCGATTGCCGGCGTAGCGGAGATGGCGATGAATCAAGAGATTATGAATCTTTTCAGCCCGCAGGCGCCGGCTCAGGTCTTCGACCAGATCCGAATTTCAATCGCGAGCCCGGAAAAGATTCTGTCGTGGTCGTACGGCGAAATCAAAAAGCCGGAAACGATCAACTACCGCACCTTCAAGCCCGAGCGCGACGGCCTGTTCTGCGCGCGCATCTTCGGGCCGATCAAGGATTACGAGTGCTTGTGCGGCAAGTACAAGCGCATGAAATACAAGGGCATCATCTGCGAGAAGTGCTCGGTCGAGGTGACGCTCAGCCGCGTGCGGCGCGAGCGCATGGGCCATATCGAATTGGCCGCGCCGGTCGCCCACATCTGGTTCCTGAAGTCGCTGCCGAGCCGCATCGGCTTGCTGCTCGACATGACGCTGAAGGACCTCGAGCGCATTCTCTATTTCGAATATTACGTCGTGCTTGAGCCGGGTCTTACGCCGCTCAAGGACCGCCAACTGCTGTCCGAGGACGAGTACCTCAAGGCGCAGGAGGAGTTCGGCCCCGACAGCTTCACCGCGACCATCGGCGCGGAAGCGATCCGAGAGATGCTCAAGGCGCTCGACCTCGACAAGATGCAGGCCGAGTTGCGCGCCGATCTGGTGGAGACCGACAGCGACATCAAGAAGAAGAAGTTCGCCAAGCGGCTCAAGCTGATAGAGGCCTTCATCGCCTCCGGCAACAAGCCGGAATGGATGATTCTCACCGTCGTGCCGGTGATCCCGCCCGATCTGCGGCCGCTGGTGCCGCTCGACGGCGGGCGCTTCGCCACGTCCGATTTGAACGATCTCTATCGCCGCGTCATCAACCGCAACAACCGCTTGAAGCGGCTGATCGAGCTGCGTGCGCCGGACATCATCATCCGCAACGAAAAGCGCATGCTGCAGGAAGCGGTCGATGCGCTGTTCGACAACGGCCGCCGCGGCCGCGTCATCACCGGCGCCAACAAGCGGCCGCTGAAGTCGCTCGCCGATATGCTCAAGGGCAAGCAGGGCCGGTTCCGCCAGAACCTGCTCGGCAAGCGCGTCGATTATTCCGGCCGCTCGGTGATCGTGGTCGGCCCCGAGCTCAAGCTGCACCAGTGCGGGTTGCCGAAGAAGATGGCGCTCGAACTGTTCAAGCCGTTCATCTATTCGCGGCTTGACGCCAAGGGTCTGTCCACCACCGTGAAACAGGCCAAGAAACTGGTCGAGAAGGAGAAGCCCGAGGTTTGGGACATCCTCGACGAGGTGATCCGCGAGCATCCGGTGCTGCTCAATCGCGCGCCGACGCTGCATCGTCTCGGCATCCAGGCGTTCGAGCCGGTGCTGATCGAGGGCAAGGCGATCCAGCTGCATCCGCTGGTCTGCGCCGCGTTCAACGCCGACTTCGACGGCGACCAGATGGCCGTGCACGTTCCGCTGTCGCTGGAAGCGCAGCTGGAAGCGCGCGTGCTGATGATGTCGACCAACAACATCCTGCATCCGGCGAACGGTCAGCCGATCATCGTGCCGTCGCAGGACATCGTGCTCGGCCTCTACTACCTCTCGCTGATGAGCGAGGGCATGCCCGGCGAAGGTAAGACTTTCGGCGACATGGCGTCGATCGAGCATGCGCTGCATGAGAAGGTCATCGCCCTGCACACCAAGATTCGTTATCGCTGGGAAGGCGTCGACGAGAAGGGCAAGTCGTTCAAGAAGTGGTACGAAACCACGCCCGGCCGCGTCATCCTCGGCAATGTGCTGCCGCGCAGCGTGAAAGCTCCGTTCGACATCGTCAACAAGTTGATGACGAAGCGCGAGATCTCCGGGATGATCGATCAGGTCTACCGCCACTGCGGGCAGAAGGAGACGGTGATCTTCTGCGACCGCATCATGTCGCTCGGCTTCTATCACGCCTTCAAGGCCGGCATCTCGTTCGGCAAGGACGACATGGTGGTGCCGGCGTCGAAGTGGGACATCGTCGAGACCACGCGTCAGCTCGCCAAGGAATTCGAGCAGCAATATAACGACGGTCTGATCACCCAGGGTGAGAAATACAATAAGGTCGTCGACGCCTGGTCGAAGTCCACCGACAAGATCGCCGAAGAAATGATGCGCGAGATCTCGACGACCAAGAAGGACGCCAACGGTCGCGACATGCAGGTCAACTCGATCTACATGATGGCGCATTCCGGTGCGCGCGGCTCGCCGGCGCAGATGCGCCAGCTCGCCGGCATGCGCGGCCTGATGGCCAAGCCCTCGGGCGAAATCATCGAAAGCCCGATCATCTCGAACTTCAAGGAAGGCCTGTCGGTGCTCGAGTACTTCAACTCGACCCACGGCGCCCGCAAGGGCCTCGCCGACACCGCCTTGAAGACCGCGAACTCGGGCTATCTGACGCGGCGTCTGGTCGACGTGGCGCAGGATTGCATCATCACGATTCATGACTGCGGCACCAAGGACGGCATCAAGGTTCGCGCCATCATCGACGCGGGCACCGTGGTGGCGCCGCTGGCAATTCGCATCCTCGGCCGCACCACCGCCGAGGACGTCAAGGACCCGGCCAGCAACAAGGTCGTGGTCAAGCGCGGCACCCTGTTGCAGGAGCCGGAAGTCGAGCTGATCACCAATGCGGGCGTGCAGGAAATGAAAATCCGCTCGGTGCTCACCTGCGAGTCGAAGAACGGCGTGTGCGGCGCCTGCTACGGGCGCGATCTCGCCCGCGGCACACCGGTCAACATGGGCGAGGCGGTGGGCGTCATCGCCGCCCAGTCGATCGGCGAGCCGGGCACCCAGCTCACCATGCGTACGTTCCACATCGGCGGCGCGGCGCAGATTTCCGAGCAGTCGTTTATCGAGTCGAACTTCGACGGCAAGATCAAGATCAAGGGCAAGAATATCGCCAAAAACACCGAGGGCGACGTGGTGGCGATGGTGCGCAACATGGTGGTGGCGGTGGTGGACCCCGACGGTACCGAGCGCGCGCATCACCGCATTCCCTACGGCGCGCGCATGCGCATCGAGGACGGCGACAAGGTCAAGCGCGGTCAGCGCATCGCCGAATGGGATCCGTACACCCGGCCGATCCTCACCGAGGTCGAGGGTACGATCGCCTTCGAAGACATGGTCGATGGCCTGTCGATGTCGGAAGCGGTCGACGAGTCGACCGGCATCGCCAAGCGCGTGGTGATCGACTGGCGCACGGGCTCGTCCCGTAACCAGGCTGACCTGCGTCCGGCGATGATCATCAAGGGCAAGGACGGCAAGATCCTCAAGCTCAGCCGCGGCGGCGAGGCGCGCTATCTTCTGGCGGTCGATGCCGTCATCTCAGTCGATCCGGGCGGCAAGGTGAAGGCGGGCGACGTGATCGCGCGTATTCCGACCGAAAGCGCCAAGACCCGCGACATCACCGGCGGTCTGCCGCGGGTGGCGGAACTGTTCGAGGCGCGCAAGCCGAAGGATGCGGCGATCATCGCCGAAATCGGCGGCACCGTGCGGTTCGGCAAGGACTACAAGAACAAGCGCCGCATCACCATCGAGCCGACGGGCAAGGGCGATGAGCTGAAGGAATATCTGATCCCGAAGGGCAAGCACATCCATCTGCAGGATGGCGACGTCATCGAGAAGGGCGACTATATCGTCGAGGGCAATCCCGCTCCGCATGACATTCTCGCCATCAAGGGCGTCGAGGAGCTTGCGGCCTATCTGGTGAATGAAATCCAGGAGGTCTATCGCCTGCAAGGCGTCAACATCAACGACAAGCACATCGAGGTGATCGTTCGCCAGATGCTGCAGAAGGTCGAGATCGACGACGCCGGCGATACCGAGCTGTTGCAGAGCGAGCAGATCGACAGGAGCGAGATGGACGAGATCAACGTTCGCGTCGTGGCCGAGGGCAAAAAGCCGGCATCCGGTCACCCGGTCCTGCTCGGCATCACCAAGGCGAGCTTGCAGACCCGCTCCTTCATCTCGGCGGCGTCGTTCCAGGAGACCACGCGTGTGCTCACCGAGGCCGCGGTCAACGGCAAGGCGGACACGCTCGACGGGCTCAAGGAAAACGTCATCGTCGGCCGCCTGATCCCGGCCGGCACCGGCGCGATGATGAACGAGCTGCGCGAGGTTGCCACCAAGCGCGATGCGCTCATCCTCGAGGAGCGCGAAAAGGACGCGGCAAAGGCCGCGGCCGCGGCCGAGGCGGCGGCGGCGCCCGCATTGCCGGCGTCGGCGGAATAAGTCGCTCGCCGATTAAGAACCGAAAGGGGCCGCCCGCAAGGCGGCCTTTTGCTCGGGGTCCAGGGTAGCCGCCGCAAGGCGGAAGTTCCCGAAGGCCTCGAACCCTCGATGTTTCGGCCCTTTTCGCCTTGACTCAGCGGAATCCGGCCGATACATACGCCACACTTCACGGCAGGCGGTGAGCTTCGCTTGCTCGGAACGGCCGCCCGGCTAACCCTTTGAGAACGTTTAGTTTTCCTCAAAGATTGGCTGGCGCAACGCCTCGACGAATGAAGCTCAGACGCTGCCTCTGACAGCCACTGTCAGGACTTTTAATTGAACGGCCGCGGTGCGCGAACCGCGTCGTGGCCGTCCGGAACGGAAAAGCGCCGCCGCACTAAGCGGATGGCGCGATTTCGTTTTGCGTGCGGAAACGGCGCGCAATGCAGCGCGCGCGGACGCTTTTCCGCGCAAGGATGCCGGGCGCTCACGCCCAAACGAAGGTAGCGAAGGCGAACGATGCCGACGATTAACCAGCTGATTGCCAATCCGCGACGGCCGCTGAAAACTCGTAACAAGGTGCCAGCGCTACAGTCGAGCCCGCAGAAGCGCGGCGTCTGCACGCGCGTCTATACGACGACGCCGAAGAAGCCGAACTCGGCGCTGCGCAAGGTCGCCAAGGTGCGCCTGACCAACGGCTTCGAGGTGATCGGCTACATCCCGGGCGAGGGGCACAATCTGCAGGAACACTCGGTGGTGATGATTCGCGGCGGCCGCGTGAAGGATCTGCCGGGCGTGCGCTACCACATCCTGCGTGGCGTGCTCGACACGCAGGGCGTCAAGAACCGTAAGCAGCGCCGTTCGAAGTACGGCGCCAAGCGTCCGAAATAAGGGTAAGCGTCATGTCCCGCCGTCACGCCGCAGAAAAACGCGAGATCATTCCGGACCCCAAGTTCGGCAATATCGTCGTCAGCAAATTCATGAATGCCGTTATGTACGACGGCAAGAAGTCGGTCGCGGAAGGCATCGTCTACGGCGCGCTCGAAATGATCGAGAGCAAGACCAAGCAGAACCCGCTCTCGGTGTTCCAGCAGGCGCTCGACAACGTGATGCCCTCGATCGAGGTGCGCTCGCGGCGCGTCGGCGGCGCCACCTATCAGGTGCCGGTGGAAGTGCGCACGTCGCGCCGTCAGGCGCTCGGCATCCGCTGGATCATCATCGCCGCGCGCGATCGCAACGAAAAAACAATGACCGAGCGACTCTCGGCCGAGCTGCTAGATGCATCGAATAACAGAGGAAATGCCGTCAAGAAGCGCGAGGACACCCACAAGATGGCGGAAGCCAACCGGGCCTTCTCGCATTACCGCTGGTAGCGGCGAACAGATTCAGGGAATAGATTTTCTATGCCACGCGTCCATCCGATCGAGGACTACCGCAATTTCGGCATCATGGCTCACATCGATGCCGGGAAAACTACGACTACGGAGCGGATCCTCTATTACACCGGCAAGAGCCATAAAATCGGCGAGGTGCATGAAGGCGCCGCGACGATGGATTGGATGGAGCAGGAGCAGGAACGCGGTATCACCATCACTTCGGCCGCGACCACCGCGTTCTGGAAGAATCATCGGCTCAACATCATCGACACCCCCGGCCACGTCGACTTCACCATCGAAGTCGAGCGTTCGCTGCGCGTGCTTGACGGCGCGGTCTGCGTGCTCGATTCAAACCAGGGCGTCGAGCCGCAAACCGAGACGGTCTGGCGCCAGGGCGACAAATACAAAGTCCCGCGCATCGTGTTCGCCAACAAGATGGACAAGATCGGCGCCGACTTCTTTAAGTGTCTCGACGACATCAAGACCCGGCTCGGCGCCAAGCCGATCGCGATCCAGCTTCCGATCGGCTCCGAGCAGCAGTTCAAAGGCCTCATCGATCTGGTGCGCATGAAGGGCGTGGTCTGGGACGACGAGTCG
>Ga0097691_1003284_pt1 | contig 10067 bp, 8 predicted proteins | sample NGESurdeep072012_8_FD_72858 | JGI IMG/M metagenome (GOLD analysis project Ga0097691, IMG submission 72858) | Arctic peat soil microbial communities from Barrow, Alaska - NGEE Surface sample 210-1 deep-072012 | ecosystem: Environmental > Terrestrial > Soil > Wetlands > Peat ...
TGCTTTCCGCAAGCAGATCCAAATGAATGATGACTGACGACTGAGGACTGAACGAATTGAGTTCAGCGTGTGGTTATAGCTCTCGAACAATTGCCAATGCCCACCTTACGCGGGTTCGACGAAGGTTACGGACGGCACGGCACTCGCTCACGTACAATGTGGAACGTAAAGAAAGTCAGCGCGCTGGTGGGCGGGGACAAGGAGTGAACGGCGAGCTGCGACTTTCACCGCTAGCAAAGGCAATAACTTGCTCGATTGAACTAAGCCCTTGCCGAGTGTCCAAGAGCGGCTACCCTCAGGCACTGCGGTAGGGCATCAAGGCTGACCCAAGCAATGCGCTTTGGCATCAGTTACGAATCCTGGCCAGAGTTCGGAATTGCTTTTCGTTTGTTCCAAGTGAATCATACTGATATATGCCGCGTGGATAAAGACACTGCTTCGAGCCGCGGGTGCTCCTATGGATGATTTGCAAAAGCCGGTTCGGATCATTAACAGTAGCGCGCCGACGCGAATCTGCGACAACGGAGGATGGACAGACACATGGTTCGCACAGTATGGCGCGGTCTTCAACATTGCCGTGTCTCCTGCTGTCGAAGTTCAATTGAGGGTTTTCAGCGACCATCGCGGTTCAGCGCCTATTACCATTAACGCGCAGAATTATAACGAGCGTTACAGCATCGCGCAGCCAAAGGGAACGTATGGCAAGCACCCACTCATCGAAGCAGTTTTCGACTGCGTGCCCATTCCGAAAGATCACGCAATCGAATTATCCATTTTTAGCGAAGCGCCGGCAGGATGTTCCACCGGAACCTCAGCGTCTGTCACAGTCGCCGTCATAGGGGCACTGGATTGTTTGACTACTGGAAGGCTGAAACCGTACGAAGTGGCTGCCGCAGCCCACAAAGTTGAAACGGAATTGCTGCATCGACAATGCGGAATTCAGGATCAGATCGCAGCTGCCTTTGGGGGTACCAACTTCATCGAGATTGAGCATTACCCCCAAGCTAGGGTTCATCGCGTCAACGTACCCAAGGCGGCAGAGCATGAACTCGAAGCTCGGCTGGCGCTGATCTATGTGGGACTGAGCCACAGTTCATCGCACATTCATGAAATGGTCATCCGCGAACTCCAAGATGCCGGCCCACGTGCTTTCAAGTTAGAGTGTCTCCGAAGCACAGCTGCGAAATCACGCGATGCGCTGTATGCAAGCGACTTCGTCGCACTTGGACGGGCGATGATCGAAAATACGGAGGCTCAGCGCAATCTTCATCCAGACTTGGTCGGAACTGATCACCAGCAGATTATTGACATTGCAAGAGAGTATGGTGCGTTGGGATGGAAGGTGAATGGAGCAGGCGGCGAAGGAGGATCTATTACGCTGCTGAGTGGAGCGGATCGCGCCGTCCGACGATCGATGCTGCGAACGATCGAATCCACAAAGCCAAACTATCGCAACATTCCGATTCGGCTGAACCATTTCGGATTGTCTGTCTGGGATTCTCCCGTGGAGTAATTCGCTGCCCGTCCGATGAGATTGTTCCTGTGCGTTCAGAGAGTGGTGACCACCCTCGCCGCCAGACCGCCCATTGGAAGACGGGGCCAGAATCCGCGTGCTAGGTGAAGTTGCGCTGCATCCTGCCGAGTCTCAAGTCGATGGCACCGAGTGGGACGACGTCCTTTCCGTGCTTGGCACGCACGGGCGTGTACACACCTGGGACGATGTTTCCGAATTCACGAGGCCCTTCCCGTGGAGCCGCAGATAAGGCTGAGCGAGCGACGGGCCTGCAGGCTGCTGGAACTAGATCGCAGCAGTTACCGCTACGAAGCCGTAGCGGATCGCGATGCTGAGCTACGTGGGAAGCTGGGGGAGTTGGCGCGGCAGAAGCCACGCTATGGCTTCCGGCGACTGCACGTGTTGCGCGAACGAGACGTCGTGCCGCAAACCTACAAGCTCCACTCGTTTTTTCGGATTACCGCTTTCAAGGCTTCGCGGTCCAGGCTCAGATCGGCCACCAGATACTTAAGCCGCCAATTCTCATCCTCCAACAGTTTCAACCGCAGCGCCTCGCTCACCCGACTGTTGCTACCAATGTGCTATGTGGATAAAGCTTTTGGTACACGGTTTTACGCTGTACTCCAGAGCGCCACTATTTCCTTCTCGGGCTGCAATTCGCGAAACCGCTGATCGCAGCGGGTTCCGGATTAGAAGACGAACCGTCTGCACAGAATCCCTGAATGAAAGCAGAATAGAGCCTCCCCACGCTCCCGTGCCCCAAAAGAGGAACGTCCGCCCATTGCGTACGCAGGTGATCGCAACGCCTGGGGCCAGCAGTGTGACGACGCAGCATTGCCCCTCGCGATCCTGGTCTCGGGGTCCAGAGCGGTGGAAGCCCGCGAGTAATAATTTGGGAGGCAGGGTCATCGCCTGGACTACGCCATCACGGGCCGTTGGGCCGGGGTCCTGGAACAGCGGCTTAGTTGGGGTCGACGGAGTGCTGGGCGGCGCTCTTCTGATGCTAGATCCCTTCAGCTGCTAAATGCTATTGCAATTCAATGGCTGCGGGATCGTGAGCGACAATTTTGGGAACAACCTTGAAGGTCTTTATCGTCCCGGTCACACACACCTGCTTGCCGGAGTACCGTTGCTCCGGATTCCCGAACTTGGGCCGGTCGCTGCCGAAGATCACGATCGTGAATATTTGGTTGGGGTAGGGCTTGTCGAGGTTGATGAACGTTGGCTGGCCCTTGCGTAGTGGGCACCAGCAACTCTCCCGCATACCGTCGCTTTCATACTTAAGTTGTCAGCCTAGCCGATTCGGCTCGCATCAGGCTGCGCACCTTCCAGCGCTGGGCCCCCGTGCCAGCGTATCAACGAACCGGATGACCGCTCCGCCTGGCAGAAGAGATTTCAATAGCTGCGTCACGCCGCTTGGTCCAGCCGCCTACCCGCGCAGTATTGCTCCCTCGCGAACTTGGTGGCGGGGCCAGCGTGGTGGCCAGGCACTGATAGAGGGCAGATCCAGCGCTGGGCCCCGCCATCAATGGCGACCTCTCAGTGGACCACGCATGTGCACTGCGGGTCCCAGTGGGTGGTCGTATGGCTGAGTGCTGGGCGGCGGCTCGCCAGATAAAGTATTGAATGGGGATTTATCTCCTGCAATCAGTCGGGGCAAAGTCAGGGTACCACCTCGACCCGAAGTAAATTGGCCGTGGCAGTTCCGGGGACAATCGCGGAGCCATGCAGCAGCTTGATTGCCATCGCAAGGTACAGATCACCAACATTTCTATGCAGCCGCTGCTCCGCTAACACTTCCGCCGCGACATGTCGCTCCACTATACCGAATGACTTGGTGGCAAGAATGCGGAGCGGTGTCTGCCAATCGTCTTGCCATAAAACGACGGGTGAACTAAAAGCACCAAGGCAGTCGGGCTGGTCGCAAACCAAGAACAGGAGTTCATAGCTAACTCCCTCCAGGTCTGGATTTGTGGTCATCGTTCCTACCGCCTCTATCTTCGAAATCGTCAATGGCTTATCGGTCGTTCCCAATGATACTGAAGCCATGACAACCTGTTGACCACGAGCCGTGGGCAGGGGCACCGCGTGTCCGGAGCCGGTCAGGAATACTCTGGGTTGTGCTAGCGAGCAACAGGGTGACAGCAGAAAGACAGCAACAGTCAACAGATTGAGCTTACGCATGGAACACTCCAGAAATTTGAATTATGTCCTGATAAGCATCTGGCGTTGCGAGATTCTCATAAATCCGTGACAGGAGCATCATTTTGTCAGGCGGCGCATCAGACTGGTGGGTGGCCGATAGGCTGTTACCGCGATGTCGGCAATCAGTATCGCTACCGACTTTAATCATGGGTGGGATGATACATCCAGCTTGTTGTCGAGAACAGGCCAATGCATACTCAATGGCGCCTGCGGTCGCCTGGAGCGGCCCGTGATCCTTTCTTCTACAACAAGGAAGCAGGGGCAAAGGGGCTGCCGCCCCTTTCCCCTGCACCCCCAATCCCCGCCGAGCCGCCTCCGCTTCGCTTCGGACAATCTCGCTTGACGATTCCGAACACTTGCGCCACAATCACCGTGTCAGCGTCGCTTCGCTCCGACTGCTGTTCACCTTCGCTCCGGAATGCCGTTCGGCTTCCCTCCGGAATCGATGTTCACCTTCACCGGAATACCCAACAGGGAGCTCCTTCGTATAGTTCTATGGTTCTTGGGACAATGAGAACGTAGACTAAGGGTCCTTTCCGGGAGGAAACCTGCCACGCTATGGGTCGTAATCGCAGCCGTGGTGATCTTTCTTGCCTTCGGTGCAGCTGGCGTGCGCGTTGCTTTGATGGTGGGAGGCGCGATCATTCTGCTCGGAATTGTATTTATCGGGGGCTATTTGGCTCTCGACAGTGTGCAGAAAGAGGCTTCGAAGCACCGGATACCCGTTTCTGATGTCAAATTTGACGACATGCGACTCGGCGTGGGCACCAGAGATGTGAGCCGTGTCACTGACACGACCTGTCGATTCGTGTTGCTATTACTTCGTTAGTGGCGGGTCTTGCCTCCCTGAAGAGCAGTTCCCACCGCGGGGTGTGCACACCCCCGGAGGCGAGAGCTATTAATACCCTCTGGCAATTCGCACGTCGGTGACGAATCGTCGCGGGTCCGGACAATTCGAATTCATAACCATGGCAGCGACGGATCGAGCGTCCAGAATCGAAGGCGACCATGATCTCGTTGCTTCCTTTGAAGGAGGTCTCCAATGACGCGCATGCTCATATGTGCTTGTTTTCGTCGTTGGCCACGAGGGCTGCACGAACGAATCGGTTTAAAGACTCTGCTGATGTTAGTTGCGGTTGTTTGCCTGGTTGCCGCTTCGGCTCAGGCCAACAGTACCACCAGCGTTTCGTTCACAGGCACGGCGAGCCTTGGCAACGACGTCGTAGACTTCTTTCTTTCTGGCCCATCATTCAGCATTAACTCGGCCGCTCCCGGAGGTCCGGGTACTTATTTGTTCATTTGCGATTGGGAGAGCACATGTAACGTTCCCAGCATGGAGATTCCTGCCTTTATGTCGTATTTCAACCAGCCGGGTAATTTTAGCGGGGGAACCGTGCACGGGGTCACCGCGTATAGCCTGACGGGATCGATCACGTTCTCCGATTCCTCGTTCCCTACGGGGCCAGCCACCAACCAGTACGGAATCATCGGAAGTGGTCCGGTGACATTCTACGGCCAGCTCACGGGGTTCGTATTCTGGCCGCTAGGTTGCGAGAGCACGAACACCTGCATAGGCTTGGGTCCCGCGGTCTTCAACCTCGATCTTAGCGGCGCGGGAACTGTGACCGCCTCAGGGGTTAATTCTGGAATAAATGCTCTCATCTATGAGGTCGATTACAGTTTTAACGGAACTGGCACTGCGACGCTTACGCCTGTTGTACCTGAACCGTCCTGCATTCTGTTGGTGAGCAGCGGTCTGGCAGGGCTGGCTGGGGTACGGCGGAGGCGCCTGCAACGGCGACCTGGCAAATTAGTAGCCCTCAGCGCCTGTGAAAGCTCTGGCCTTTCTGTTGCCCAAACTGTTGCCCAATAATTGCCGATTGAACAACGTTCACCCCGAATTGGATGACGGAATCCGTTTGTAAGTGATTGATACGACGAGCGGCCCTTAAGGAAACTTGCTTTAGGAAACCGCTGCTCTATCCATCTGAGCTACAGGGCCACGAGGACTTGATTCAATTATCGCACGCCAAATTGGCCGCACGCTGGCACGCAGAGTGACATGCAACATGATGTTTCGGTGCTGCCATGGCACATCAATTGTTGGTATTCTTCCTGCAGTTTCAATCGGCATCCTTGACCGTGGAGCACGATCCGATGGCTGACAGCCCCACCAGGCCATTGCTTGAACGGACGATCTTGCTCGTCTTTGCTCCGTTCATGGACCTCGTGCTCAGTAGTTCTCCTGTGTACGCGGTATCGCAAAAACCGGCTAAGCCAGAGCGGCCACAAATTCCTTTCGGCCTTACGTCCCTTGGTCCTGTCGAAGTAGGCGTCTACGACAGTAAGGCGCAACCTGCCGCCGAGGCCCTGCAGGCCGTGAATGCTATGAGCGTCAGGGCCTGGGAAGTCATCAGCAAGTATTATCCCGAACTCGGCAAGGTGTCGGACAACGCGGCCCCCAGCGTCAATCCCGCCAATCCAGAGGACCGGCGCATCAAGGCGAAGTTCGCCACCGAGGACCCCGGTCGCAGTCCCATCCCACTCGTCGCGATGATCTGCTCACTGGATGCAACCGAGGTATCCGGCCGCCTGAAAGCTCTGCGCGATGAATTAATAGACGCCACCAGAATTGAGGACTACTCCAATTGGAGCGCAGATCGTCTCACACGTGCGATTCAGGAACTGACGCAGGCGCAGACATCGGGAAAGGGAGTGAAGTATAAGGCAGCGAAGAAGACGCTTTCGTTTAAGGAAACGGTGCAACTATATGCCATGACGGTTGCTTTGCTGCCTAAGGACACGAAATGGCCACAGTGGGAGGCGACGGCGAACAAGCTCGGCTACGCCCTGCCGCGGCCACCGGATATGAGCGATTTCAGCAATCGCCTGCGTCACCAGCTTCCCATGATCATTCCACCAGGTGCCACCCGTGGCCTGGTGTTGTATCGACCGGGGTGGGACATCGCTCAACCTCTGACCAAAGAAGAGTTCGAGGAGCGTGCCGACGTCGTCCTCATCAAGCGGTCCGGCACGATCTTTCAGCTTCAGCAGTTCCCGATTTATTTAACCGCCGATCAGAAAACCTGGAACCCATCGTGGCTGATTCCTGAGGATGACTGGAAGGATTCCACCCTGACCGCGCGTAAATTCGAGCGATTGTGGACCCGTTTCGACGGTCCGTATATGTGGTACAAGAACGACCAACTCAACGGAGAGGATACTTACCGTGCAACTGTCAAGTTCCAGAAGGGCGAGATCCTGATTGAGGCGGAACGCTTTGTTTTGCGTCGCGGAAGCGTGGTCAGGACGGCCCGCGATCCGCTATACGATCCCTTGAACGCGAAGCGATTTGTGGCTGGTATGGAAGCCCCCACCGATTCGCTAACCGCTGACTTGCCCGACCTCGATAACTGGCCCGACATGTGGCGTCAGGTGAACAAAAATATTAATGAAACCTGCTACCGCCCCGACGATCGCGAACTGTTCTGGTACAAGACCGGAGACAATTCCTGGTCTAGTTCGATCTATCCAGTCAAGGACGGCGGTCCACCCATTCTGCAGCCCGTACGTTCAGTTAACACCGCCAGCAGCGGCATCATTGCTCGTTTTGCGGGCTCAGGCGCCGAACAACCCAACGACGCACACCCCCTCGACCACGACCAGCAGACGAGCATCAATATTGCCGTCGGACTGATGAACCTATGTTTGGCTAACGCCAGCGGTGCCGAAGTTGCGGCGCTTCGGGTTTCTCTGCCGCGTGACAAGGAAAATCGCACGCCCATCTACTTCTACAGTGTTGCGAACGGTACGTCCGTGATGCGTTCCCCGCAGTCCCTGGTCGTAGTGCTGTCGGAAGGCTATTACAACGGCTACATTTCGGCATTTAACCGAATCCTGTGGGTTTTGGAGAGCGCTTTCCAGAACGATGCGGTCAAGAATGCAGCGATCAATCGCTCGCTCGCCGACTATCTGAAGAGTGGTTTGCCCAAAGACGCCGGCAGCCAGAATGATCCAGCCGTTATTGCATGGTCCGAAATGTTGCAGAACGGCGATTTGGATCAACTCTTCAACGCCTCAATCTTGCCCGGATCACTAAAGCAAACCTCATCCAGTCCTGCGATTACAGCCGACAAATCACCCGCCACGGAAGGGTCGCAGACAGCTCAGTCGTTCCGCATTCTTCCGCCCTCGGACGCCGGTCATCGCTCTACCCTTGATTCCAGACAGGGGAAGTCTGCTTCCATTGCTGTCGGGTTGTTGAATTTCTATCTTTCCGAATCTTCGGGTATCGCAGCGGAATTGTGGCGTCAATGGTATCCGCGGGGAGGCTCTCTTGCATTCCTCGTGGCCGCCGCCGGTCAGCCGGGAACGGCGAAAGAAGTCATGCGGGAAAGTACGTCAGAACAAGGGGAGAAACACAAAGAAGTCAGCCTCACGGTTGAACTGCCGGAACGGGCATACGATAACTATCTGTCAACGCTGGTTTGGCTGCTCGGAACGTTGGAGGTTCATGCGCGCAGTCGCGGCCCAAACCCGCCGCCTTCCACCGCCTTGGGAGGGCAGGGTACTGGCGTTTCGGGGGTCCTTGAGTATTTCCGCCAACTCGATGCTGACCAGGAGAACGCTGCATTCCGGAATCTGGCTGAGATGGGAGTGGATTGGAAGACGCTTCCGGGCAATATCCCTGATGTTCCGCCGATGTTTCTCAGTGCGCAGCGTGAAGCAAGTGCAGCAACGGCAACGGACGGTGCGATTTCGAAATCGACCACGTCGTCGTCGCGCGGCGACCCTCAGGGCGCTGTCCCTCGACCCTTGATCGCAGCGCAGTTTCCCGCCGATCTGGGATTAGGTCCGCTCGACCCGTCCGAGCAGGCTGCCACGCGAGAAGTCATCAGGTTGATGAATCTCTATCTCAGTAAGCACGAAGAGAAGAGAGATGAAGGTGCGGAGCAGTTTCGCCGGACCCTCGACGTCACGACCAGCTTATACATCTACCGCAACAAGAGTGAAGCCATACACGTGCAGCCAGGAACGAAGTCACAAATCTTCGTAGGATTGCCGCTGCAGGATGCAAGCTATCCGGCGATATTCCTTGAAATGCTTAGGATTCTCGAAATGCAGAGCGAGCGCCTGACCAGGTCGTGGCAAAAGCGGCAGGACATAGCCCATTCGATTCGGAAGTTCCTCGACACCTACGCGAAGGAAAATCCCGGCGATCCCGTAAGTGCACAACTGGGGAGTCTCACCGTCAAGGCCATGACTGAGCTTTGGTAATGAGACTTGACCTTCCTATGGCAACTTGGACTTCGCAGCCCCGCTCGCCTGTGTCTCATTCCACCATCCTCCGCCTAGCGCTTGGAATAGCGATGCCGAATCCGTATAACGGTTCGCTGCGCTCGTCGTCCGGTCCAACATGGTTTGCAAATGCTGCCGTTGCGCATCGAGTAATGCGAGTTGACTGATGCCTCCCGCATTGAACCGCTGCGCCGCGATCTGGTAGGTGACCTCGGCTTGCGCTGCGGCCTCGGTTCGCGCTTGCAATGTCTGAGCGTCGTTCTCGATGGCAGTCAAGGCATCGGACACTTCTCGGAACGCCTGCAACAGGGTTTGCTGGTACGCGCTGCCCGCTTCCTCGTAGGCCGCCACTGACTTGCGCTTCTCGGCCTTCAGCGCTCCGCCGTTGAAGATGGGTTGCGCCAGCGACGCTCCTACGCTCCACACGTCTGCGCCCTTGGTGAAACTGGTTCCGATGCCGCCCACGCTACCCGAAAGAACAATCTGCGGATAGAGATTCGCCGTCGCCAGTCCAACATTTGCGCTGGCTTGATGCAGCAATGCCTCGGACGCGCGAATGTCGGGACGCTGCCGCGCCAGCGACGATGGCAGACTCAGTGGCAACTCGTTGGGAAGTTGCAGGCTTTCCAGGCTGATGCCCTCAATCTCTGCTTCGGCCGGGCTCTTGCCCATCAGCACCGCCAGTTGATGATTCACCACTGCGACCTGCTGCTCCAGCGGCGGAATGGCCGCCCGCGTCTGCTCCACCAACGTTCGCTGCCGGTTGATTTCGTATTGCGGAAGTCCGCCGGCCTGTACTCGCTGCCCGGTAATGCTGAGTTGCTGCTGTTGCAGCTCAAGCATTTGGCGGTTGATCTCAACCTGCGATCGCAACTGCGCCTGCCGGATTGCGGCGGAAACCACGTTGCCAGCCAGCATGAGCCGTGCCGCCTGCAGTTGCCAACGTTGATACTCGGCTTGCGCATTGAGACCTTCGATCAGCCGCCGATTCGCGCCGAATAGATCCAGAGCATACGAGACAGCCACGGAGCCATTCAGCAAGCTAAAGGGT
>Ga0097691_1003288_pt1 | contig 10061 bp, 8 predicted proteins | sample NGESurdeep072012_8_FD_72858 | JGI IMG/M metagenome (GOLD analysis project Ga0097691, IMG submission 72858) | Arctic peat soil microbial communities from Barrow, Alaska - NGEE Surface sample 210-1 deep-072012 | ecosystem: Environmental > Terrestrial > Soil > Wetlands > Peat ...
CTGCCACCTGGCTGGGGGCTCGAGTTGTGACCTCTTGATGCTTGGTCGCTGTCCGGCCCGGTGGCGTCTAGGTCAGCCCGTAGCCGGGCGTTGGTGTCCTGCAGGTCCAGGACCATGGCTACGCCGGACAGGTTCACCCCGGTGGCCAGTAGTTCAGCGATGCGGTGGAGCCGCTGGAGGTCGGTTGCGGGGCTGGTGAAGCGCGCGACGTGCAGCGTGGTGTTGGGCTGCCCGTGCTGGGGACCGCCTTCGTTGCTGCCGGGATGCGTACTCGCGTCAGGACTAAAGGCACTGGCCGAACGTCGCCGGCGCGGCCCAGGCTGAATCGTGAGCGCGTGCCGGGACCGGCTCACCTTTTGGTTTGGAGTCCGCCCTCCCGCCTCGAAACAGACAACCTGCCGGCAGTCGCCCTGTAGCCACGAACTGAATAACCTGATCTTGAACCGGAGGAGACACCATGGTCCGGACCCAGCCGTCAACGCGATCCGCGCCGGCTGTATACCTGTCCAATTGGAAAGACATTATCGCTATTTGGAAGGCGCGACGTCTGGCCCAAAAGGATACTGTTGACCGCGGCCCAGGCATCAGCGAACTACATTTCCTGGGCGCACGCGCCTCCGGTTGGCCGGTCAGCCAGATCAAGGGTTACACCGGTGCGTTTCGCGATGAGACCGGCAACCAGCGGTACACCGAGATAGGCAACTTTGAGACCGACGCGTTCATCAGCGGTGATACCGCCACAGCAGGCTCCTTGGTCACTCGTTACCTTTCCTACTGTGGTGCCGAGGTCCAACCGCGTTGCGACATCACTCGTACCTACGCCGCAGTGCCGCAGCAGCCGTTCCTGGTCATCCGTTACACACTGACGAATACCACTGCCAGCGACCTTGAGTTCAGCCTGCTGGATCAGGTCGTGTGCAACAACACGGTGTCGGAAGAACCGTTCATGTCCGTCCACGGGTTCTACGACGGCGCCCGCAAAGCCCTGATCGCGGACATGACGGCCGTCGGTCAATGTGTTCTGATTCTCGGCGCTTTCGGCTCCATGGACGGTCACCAGGTGGGGGACCCCACGAATACTGATCCCATCAGCTCGAACGTCTCCGGGGCCGTGGCCTTCGCCGCCAACGGCGCCCTACCGGGCGACAGCGATCTGATGGCGCCGCATCTATCGCTAGGTTTCGTCCGCCACCTCAGCATCGCAGCAGGGGCCACCGCCGAGGTCAACATGTATCTGGTGGTTCAGGCCGATCTCAGCTCCGCGTTGGCCGCCGCTGATCTGGCACGTGGCGCCTCCGCTGAAAGTTGGTTCTCGGCAACGGCGACCGCCACCACCGGGTGGCTGGCGGCCGGCGGACGCGACCGCCGCCCCAACTTTCCCGATAGCGGAATGGCGCAGGCCTACGACAGCGCCCTCGTCACGATCAAGAACATGCAGCACCCGGTCCTGGGCACAGTCGTCGCAAGTTCCAACCCGTTCGCCTACGGCTACAAGACATGGGTCCGGGACGGAGCAGTGACCGCCATCGCACTGGACGCGGCCGGACATCACGACGAGGCGGGACGATTCTTGCGGTGGATGGCCAGCGTCCAAGGTGCCGACGGGTCCTGGAAGACCACCTACGACTTCTGGACCGGCGCCCACCTGGGCTGGGTGGAGCCGGAATACGACAGCATCGGTGCGTTCTGCTATGCCGTGTATCGCCACTACCGAGCAACCCGAGACGCACTCTTTGAGTCAGATCTATGGCCGACCGTCAAGCGTGCCGCAGACTGCATCCTTCACTCACTTTCAGCATCCAACGGCCTCGGAGCCGCGGACTTCAGCATCTGGGAGGAAACTGAACGTGGTTTGCAGCACAACAGCTACACCCAGGCCTGGTACGTCGCTGGTCTGTGGGCCGTTCAACAGCTCGCCGAAATCCGCGGGGACACCGCCGACGCGGACTGGTACGCAGGCGGTCCTGCCAGCATCCTGACCGCGTTGCAACGGCCGTCGAACTGGGTTCCACCCGGTCTGTGGAACCCGGCCGGCTACTACAACCGCGGTGTCAACGCGGACAACAGCCCGGCGCCGCTGGCGGACAGTTCATCAAATGCCCTGATGGCCCTGGGCATCGTCGATCACCGTTGCCGGCGGGCTAGCTCGCACGTCCAGACCATGCTCAGTCTGTTGACCAAAGACGGGTACGGGCTCGCCCGATACCAGGACGATAACTACTACTACTCGAGTCGATTCGGTCCCGCGTCTGACGAAGTCGGCGGTCCGGAACCGGCATGGCCACAAATGAGTATGTGGGTCGCGGCGTTCGAGAGTCTAGGCAATCCCGATGCCGCGCTGCATCGTATGCAGTGGTTCGTGTCCACCACCGGCGTCGGTTACATGCCGCCGGGCGAAGCGGTCTCCCACGTGACGTCGTTGTCGGTGCTCAGCTCAATGTCCGAACCGTTGACCGCAGCTTCTTACGTGCTGGCGGCACTGACCCTGGACGGCCTGTTCGATATCCGGATCCGACCACCGGTATCCAATGCAGGGACCTACAAGAAAGTGTCGGTGGCGGCCAGCGCGAAGGGTGACGATGAGCTGTGGCGCAATGTGCCCTACTTTGTCGGCAGCGGAGCCCGATTGGCCACCGGGCAAACCTCGATACGCCGGGCATATCTCGCCAATGATGAAGCCACGGTGTATGTGCGGATCGACGACGTCGCCGGGTCTTCGCCGGTTTTCAACGTCGAACCGGCATTCGCCGTCCGGATCTACAGCAGCGATTTCGCTGGTCAGGGTGGGGAGGCCACACGGTGGGGACTGGACCGGGCACCGCTGAATCGGGCAGTTAGTTACGCAGTTGAGCGCCGCAGCACCGAAGACCGACTACGGCGGTGGGCTGTCGCGGGCGGGAACTGGGAATCAACGCCAGAAGTCGGCAACGGCGTTGAGGCGCAATGGGACCCGGCCACCGGCCGGATCGAGATCGGCGTTCCGATCAGCGCCCTGTCCAACACCCCGCCGACCGCCGGCGTGTCATGGGCCTCGCTAGGGATCGCGCTCACCCTGCACGATCCGACATCCGATACCTGGACCGACACCGACCGGCTGTGGATCCATTACCGGTTCACCACCCCGGACCAAGCATGGATATACGGCGATATCGAACAGTGACCGCGACCGCAGCGGAATCCAAACCGATTTGCTGAGTCCGGGGCCCGCCCCTTGGACACCGATGAACAACCCTGGGGCTGACGGCGTGACTGCTGTAGGGGTATCAGCCGGTCTTGGATGATCTTCCCATGCAGGGGTTGACGCGGCTGGATCGGGAGTTGGGGGACTCACAGCTGGTGGTCGGGGAGCTGGCCCCGCCTGGCAACGGATTCGGTTCCTGACCGCACACCGGTGGCAGTTGTTGGTGTCGATGCCGTGGCGGGTGCAAAAGCCACGGTCCACATAAACGTGATCGCCCGACCTGATCATGTCTTGCCCCGTTGGATGAAGTGTGAGCGGTAACAGTGGCCTCCTACCCACAGGCAAACCCTGCTGCCGCCCACAGTCCCGGCGGTAGGACTGGACGCCAAGGAAAACCAACGGGCTGTTGCCCATTCATTGTCTCCCGCAACGCACCGCTGTGACGGGAGAATGCGCGATCCCGAGTAATCGGAAGCTGAGCTCTGCCGGAGCTTCCGGGTGGCCCGTTCAAGGAACGACCTACGGGCACGCGCGGAGGCTGCGCCGACCTGGAACAAACCTGATTTTCGTCGTCCCGTAGCAGGATCGGTGACCGGACAGAGCGGCACGGTTCACCCGACCCCTCTATGACGCAGACGCCGAGTCGAAGGAGGCGCCAGCCGGAGTCACGCGTTCTGGGCCTGGCGCAGCATAGGATCGGCTCGCCATGAGGGTAAGCGCGTCCGAACAGACTGGGCTGCCGACCATCAGATAGGGAACCGCCGACCGGGCCAGGGCGCAGGATCGACGATGATCAGGACATTGCCGATCTTGCGTCCCGTCTCGACGTATGTGTATGCCTCAACGATCTGGTCCAAGGGGTACCGCCTATCAATGACAGGCTTGAACTCGCCAGACTTGAGCAATCCCCTGAAGTACTTCACCAGCTCCTGGTCGTACTTGGGCGGAATGGGAAGCATGGCTTTCTTTCCGCCGAACAGCGGAGTGAGAACGGACAGGATCGGGTTCTGGGCCCCCGGGCCCAGGTCCGTCGAGGCGTAGATTCCGCCCGGTTTTAGCAGGCGTTTGCAGCGGCCGAACGAGCTCTTGCCGACCGCGTCAAAGACCACGTCGTAGGCCTGGTGGTCCCTGGTGAAGTCCTCGATCGAGCGGTCGATCACTCGGTCGGCGCCCAGGCCCTTGACCAGCTCAACATTGGGAGTGTCACACACCGCGGTGACATTGGCACCCATGGTCTTCAGAAGCTGGACTGCGGCTGAGCCAATCGCCCCGGTCGCGCCGTTGACGAGCACGTCTTGCCCGCTGAGGATCTCCATCTTCCTGATCGACGCCATGGCGTAGTGCGACGCCTCGGTACTGGGGGCCGCCAGCTCGAAGGTCACGCTGGTCGGCATGGTCGCGATCGGACCGTCCTCAGGAATCTTGAGGTACTGCGCGTGAGCACCCCACCTGCCCTCGCTGTATCCGAACACTCGGTCGCCGACCTGCAAGGACGTGACGCCGCTGCCGACCGCCTCGACCACTCCGGCGAACTCAGTCCCCAGGACCGTCACTTTTGGCCGCACCAGCCCGCTGAAGCCCCTGACGATGAACGGCTTTGCGGACCGGAAGCCGCAGTCTGTCCGATTCACCGTTGCCACGTGAACCTTGACGAGCACCTCGTGATCACTGACCGTCGGCTTGGGAATCTCTTCGATCCGGACCACGCCCGGCGGACCGTACCTGGTGTAAACGGCGGCCTTCATACCCGAACTGTAGCGACAGCACCAAGGCTTTCGTGGCGGTGCAACTGGTGGGTGTGGAGCTGAACACGACGATCATCCACCAGCACGCGACCCGCCGGGACCGACCGTGCGATCGCCAACGCTCTCAACGACCAACTGCGGGCCGGAATTCAGTTTGACGAGACCCGGCGGCCGCCACGAACAGCCCATTCAGGCGGTGCCCAGTCAGCCATCTGTGAACACCTGGCCGCCAGCAAGGTCCTACGTGACGACCGCGCGAAATGCGGCATTATGCGGACGTTTCATGGCGATCTCCTTCCCACATACCTGCCAGGGTGACGATGGGCGATCAGCGGAGGAGAATTTGAGGCAGCCAAGTCGCAGTGATGACCTCCGAGCAGGATCTAGGCCCTCATCAGGAAAGGCAACCAACCATGAACGACGGCATGACGCCAGAGCGCCCCATCGAGGAAACCGGCCTGCGGATCCTCCCCACAAGCGGCGCCGAGATCGATTACAGGTCAGAGCAGGACCTGATTTCCAAGATCTGGGAATCCTCGATCTACACCGAGGGACAGCCCGATTGCGCTGTGGCGGTGTTGCTCAGCATCGACGACGACGGACTGAACAGAGTCCATGTGGACTCCACACGTGGGCAAACCGATCTCGACACGATCGAGCGAACCATCGCCCTGCTCAAAGCGGTGCGGCACGCACTGCAACTGTCGAGGCTCCAATCCGCCTAGCGAGGATTCAACGCGCGGATCACGGCATCATCCGGTCATATTCGGTCGACCGTCCATCGTCCCGATAGCGGAACGGTATGCGGCACAGGTCGTGCCCTTGCCGCGCCCTTGACCCCTCACCGCGGAAGGATGGACAAGAAATCATCCTTGTGGCCTTCAGTTGCGCGGTTCCCAACTGAAGAATCGCAACGTGAACAGCAGGGCGCCAAGGCCCCACACACCGACGATGAGCACATCGCTCCAGTGGAACGCGGTACCAAGGAACCCTGCCTGTATCCCGTCGGCGAAGTGCTTCACCGGGAAGATACGCGCAATCCAGGTGATCCACGCCGGTGCGGTATCCCCGAACGGGATGAAGATCCCTGACAGGAAAAGCAGCGGAAGGATCGTCGCGTAGACAATCGGCGCGGCCGCGTCGGCATTGGGGATCACTGCGGTGATAGCGAATCCGAGCGCGCAGAAGCTTGCCGCACCCACGACGAGAATGACAAGGAACTGGAACAGTGGTGTCCCGGTGGGGATCTCCGCGTTGTACACCACCTTGCCGAAGGCCACCGTGATCGCCACCAGGAGCAGCGCGATGAGCAGGGTGTGCACCACTTTGGCCCCGAAGAAGACAGCGCTGGGCAGTGGCGTGCCTCGGGTGCGCTTGAGCACACCGGCGTCGCGCTGGAAGACCAGTCCGACGGCCAAGTTGTTGTAGCAGGCGGTGATCACGGCGAAAGCACCCATCGCCGCGACGTAGTAAGTGGACTGGTGAATCACGCGGCCGCCGAGATGTACCTCGCCTCCGCCGAGGAGCGTAGTAAAGATCACCAGGAACATAAGCGGGAACGCGAAGGTGAAGAAGGCCGAAGCCGGGTTGCGCCAGAACGCCTTGTTGATGAAGCGCATCTGGAACAGCGTCAACGCTGCAGTGTTCATCGTCGAGTCCTGCCTCGGGTGGACGGGTCATCGATCTGCGGCGTCGGCAGGGTCGGGCTGGTCAACTGGAGGTAGACGTCCTCCAGCGAGGGACGAAGGACGCGCAGTCCGTCGAGACTGAGGGAGTGCTCCAGTGCCCAGCCCGTCAGCTGGTGCAGCGCACCGGTCAGATCCTCTGGCTCAAACTCCACGAAACCGTCCGCCGAGCGACGGGCACCCAGTTCGGGAGGAGGCATGACGCCGTCGGGCAGGGGGAAGCTCACCGTGGGGCGGGCGGAATCGCGTCCAGCCAGGGTTGCCGGCGCGCCTTCGGCGACGATCCGGCCCTCGGAAATGACCGCGACGCGATCTGCGAGGTGCTGTGCCTCGTCCATGTAGTGCGTCGTGAGCAGCACCGTCTTACCCAACGCGGCGAGGCTCTTGACCACGTCCCAGGCTTCGTGCCGTGCGGACGGGTCGAAGCCGGTGGTCGGTTCGTCGAGGAAGAGCACTTCCGGGTCGCCTGCCAAGGCAATCGCGACGTCGAGACGGCGCTGCTGCCCGCCGGAGAGCTTGACCACGCGGGTGTTGCGCTTGTGTGCGAGGCCGACGAGCTCGATTACCTCATCCACGGGCCGAGGGTGAGGGTAGTAGCCGGAGTACATGGCAATCGTCTCGGCCACGGTCAGATACCGGTCCACCCCCGTGGACTGCAGGACTATCCCGATCTGCTGCTTCAAGAGCCGACCTTGCTTTGCTGGATCCAGGCCGAGCACCCTCACCTCGCCGCCGTCGCGCTGCCGGTAGCCCTCGAGGATCTCGACGGTGCTCGTCTTGCCGGCGCCGTTCGGCCCGAGCATTGCGAAGACCTCGCCACGGCCGATCCGCAGGTCAACGCCTGTGACTGCCCGCACCTGCCCGTACGACTTCGTCAGTCCGCGTACGTCGATGATCGCCGACTCGTCATACGTAGGTCCCGCCATGACTCCCTTAACAAGGTCATTGCCACCGACACCGTGCCTCCGATGATGTCATGCCCGAGGAGATGCTCTCAGAGCATCGGCGCAGGAGGAAAGGGCCACTGGACGATCAAGAAGGCGTAGACAGGCAGTACAGGCGTCCGCGTTTCGAGGAGTCGAGCCGGTGACCGCTGGTGGGCTGGTGGCAGATGTCACAGACCCACTCGGTACGCGGTGGCTCTGGGGGTGCCTGGACCGGGCCCACCTGGGCGCCACCGAAGAACGGCAAGAGGAAGTTCTCGATGCGGCCGAACAGGTTCTCCCACATCTGCCCCGTGCGGCGGTCTGACCCTTCCGAGGGCTCGTGCTGCAACGGTCCGCTGAGTTGCTCGGCCACGACGTCTCCATTTCCGCGCCACCGGCTCCACACGAGCCAGAAGGGCACGTCGACCTTGCTGGCACCAGCCTGCAATTCTACGCTGACAGCGCCTAGTTGCTGACTGGAAGCCGGTGCTGGACATGCTGGCTGGCAGTCGAATGTGATGCGGCCAATTCAGGCACCCCTACTTCTGGGAATCGTAGCCGTGGGCGGGCCCATCGAGCATGTCCGTGAGTCCGATCGGGGAACGATGACCGGACCAGGCTGTCCGATAGCCGACCGGCTACCGGAACACTCCGGCTCAACCCACAGTGCCGACGAAACTGCCCTGATCATCGGTCCTGCCGATTCCCGTAAGCCCCGCCCGCTTTAATGCCCGGTGAAGGTGCCTCAAGCGGTACAGTCCGGGACGTGACCACATGCTGATCGGGTACGCGAGATAACTCGGCATGAGACGTGTCCACGCGAGATTGTCTCGCCTGTGATCGGAGCTCGAGCCTCACATGATCAGCCCTGATGAGAGGGGCGTGTCTCATTCAGGCGCGGGTGAGGATGGCCAGCAAGCCAAAAGCATTGGGCGGGCACCGAGATACTCGGTCCAGCTCTTGAGCGCCTGCGCGTTCGTCCGCCATGAGTTCGGGCTCGGCGCCCCACTGATCGGTAGCTCACGCAGCCAGCGGTCCATCACGGTCGCCGGACGAGGACCGCGACCGTTCTCAAACCTGAGGTCCTCGTCGATCAAGACGGGCATCGGGGCGTGATGCTGGTAGTGACCGTTAATCAAGGGCGGCCACGACCTCTACCTATACACGTTCGCTGACGACACCGCGCGGGACAACTGGCTCAAGATCGCCACGGCGGCGGGCGCGCTCGGGTCATTCGAGCAGGGTACGATCTGGATCATCCAGACGATGTGACCCTGTCTGACCAGAACACAGCAGCGCCCGCTTCGATCACTGAGGCGGGCGCTGCTATGTCGTAGGTCACAACACCTTGAGCATCGCCATCTGGGATAATCGGTGCAGCGTGCCCCCGTTCGCCTTTCCCCCTCCCAGGCGAAGAGGTTTGAGCGGGGACGCGTCCCCAACACGACACGACAGCGCCCGTCGATCTGACTGACCGGCCTCGACGGAGGGCAGACCTGGACGCAAGTGACCGCGCCCTGACCCTGGCTGAGGTCGCGCAGATGTTCAACCCGTCCCACGGGACAGCCAAGAGCCAAGGGTCAAGAGGGCTGGCGCACCTACGGGAACTGCTGGCCCTGGACGACCTGCTGATGAGATCAATGGGAGTGTCAGCATGATGGTCAACATGGTCGAGAACGACGCGATGGATCCGGAAACCGACGTGGACGAACTGCGCCTGGCTTTCCGGCCGCGGCGGATCGCTACCCTGTCAGCGAAGGCAGCCCTGTTCGCGCTGCCTGTGATCGCAGCCGTGGCCGGGTGCGCTACTAACGTCTCGCCGGGCACGGTCACGACGGCGGTAAGCCCTGCATCCTCACCCAGCGCCGCTCCGTCGTCACCGGTCGCCGTCTGCACTGGCGCCCAGCTGTCGGGCAAGGTGTCCCACGCGGGCAGCCAGTCCTCCGCTCCGTTCGCCGAGATCGTCCTGACGAATCGCGGGCCCGGCTCATGCCAGCTGTCGGGCTACCCGCAGCTGACGGCGTGGGGTCCGACCGGGCACGGACCAAGCGCACCACTGAAGACGGTGCTCACCCGTGGCTCCACGTACGAGATACCGGACGCCGGACCGAGGACGGTCGTCATCCTCCCGGGCCGGTCCGCGTGGTTCACCATCGGCACCGGCACCGCGTACGGGTCGCCGATCCTCGTGTTTGACCGCGTGGTCATCGACGTCGGCTCCACGGCAGGCGGGAAGGCCAGCCAAGTCAATGTCGCTCTCAGCATGAACGCGAATTCGCCGCTAGGAAAGGCCATCCCGGTCACCGTCACCGCCTTCGCGCCCGGACTCCCCCCAAAGCCCTGACGCCTCGCCCCCCGTGAGGCACTCCCGGTCGTTTGTGTAATGGGTGGGCGTTCCGTCCGTCTGGTTGGGGTATACCCCAACCAGACGTCAGGCGACCATCCGGAGACCGTCAGGTTAGAGTCGTCTAGACAATTTATTGACAGATGATTCGCGAGGTCTTAGATTTCAACCTGACACTTC
>Ga0097691_1003289_pt1 | contig 10056 bp, 4 predicted proteins | sample NGESurdeep072012_8_FD_72858 | JGI IMG/M metagenome (GOLD analysis project Ga0097691, IMG submission 72858) | Arctic peat soil microbial communities from Barrow, Alaska - NGEE Surface sample 210-1 deep-072012 | ecosystem: Environmental > Terrestrial > Soil > Wetlands > Peat ...
ATTGCCCGGCGCGCATTTGGGCCTTGTCGGGTTCGAGCGAGTATCCGAGGCAACTGGCGTAAGCTTCGATGGACTGGCGGGTGGGCCCGCCGAGGAGACGGTAGACCGGGGTTTTGAAATAGCGCCCGCGCAGGTCCCAAAGGGCGTGGTCCACGGCGGAGATGGCCATCAGGAAGAACCCTCGGCGGGCGTGGCGGTTGGAGCGGTAGAGCTGGTCCCAGAGCTTTTCCTGCGCGAGGGCGTCCTTCTTGAGGAGGAATGGGCGCAACTGCTCGTCGACGACGATGGCGACCTCTTTATCGATGGGTCCGTAGAGGCCATCCGGGCCGCTATCGGTCTTGATCTTCAGGTAATAGGCGCTCACCGCCGCGGATTGAATAGCGCGCTGTCCGTCGGCATACGGCTTCGGGCGAAGTTCATCGTAAATGTAGAGGGGGTTGGCCTGGTACTGCCGATCGACGCCAAGGGTGGCGTCACGATGGCCGTGGAGTTGCCAGATTTCGACGGCGGCGATGTCGAGAGGCTTGGTTTGTCCGAAGGCGGTGAGCGCGGGGAGCGCTGCGAGAAAGTGGCGTCGGGTCTGGCTCATCGTCTAATTCTAGCGGGGATCGCGGGAGGGGGGAGGGGAGGGAGACCCTGGGAAGCATGCCCCCAAGGATGGGGCCATGGCAGCCTAGAAGGCTACGCTACGCCACCAGGCGGGGGCCGGTTTCCATGATTTTTTCGAAGCAGCGGGCGACATTCTCCCAGGAGAAACTGGAATTGACCATTTCCCAGGCCGCCTGGGATACGCGAGCACGGATCTCGGGACTGCCGAGAAGTTCGAGACAGTGGGAGGCGAAGTGCTCCGGGGTATCGGCGATGCGGATATCCCGCGGGGGATTGACGGAGAGTCCCTCGGCGCCGATGGTGGTGGAGACCACGGGGATTTGGGCCGCCATGGCTTCGTAGATCTTCAAACGGGTGCCGCCGCCGATGCGCAAGGGGACGATGGAGACGGCGGAAGTCCACAGATAGGGGCGAATGTCGGGGACTGTTCCGGTGACTTGGATTGCGGGGTCTTGGGCGGCGAGTTGGGTGATTTTTGGCGGGGGTGTGCGTCCGACAATGGCGAGGGTGGTTTCGGGGCGGACCTGGCGGATCAACGGAAGGATCTCGCGGACGAAATAGAGGATGCCATCGACGTTGGGGAGCCAGTCCATGGAGCCGACGAAGACGAGATCGGCGGATTGGTCAGGTTGACAGGCGGAAGCGCCTGTCCCACCTGTGAAGTACTCGATGTTGACGCCGGTTGGGATTTCGGTGACGCGGGTGACGTCAAAGAGGCGGCGCATTTCGGCGGCGTCGGTTTGGGAAACGGCGACGATGTGGCCGGAGGCCTGGCTGACGCGGCGCTCGTAGTGGTACATGCGATCGGCCTGGAGCCGGAAATACGCGCGGTGCAGGGGGTCGGACGCGTGCTCGACGCGGCGGCGCCAGATCACGGTTTCGACGTTGTGCTGGAAAAAGATGGCATGCGGCAGGTCGGGGAAGTAGCTGGTGGGCGCGAGGTGATCGACCACGGCGCAATCGAAGCGTTCCTTGCGGATGAGATCTTCCAGGAAGGCGCGCATGCCGGGCGGATGGAAGCGTTCGACGGCGACGGGGGTGGGAGAAAAGAGACCGCGGAGCAGTTGGGCATAAAACGCGGGACTGGTTTTGGAAGGAACGTGGTAGGGGAAGGGATAGGACTTGTGCGAGTATTCGTGGGCGCGGGAGGGGCCCTCGGGTTGGGCGGGGTTAACGATAGCGACGTAGTGGATTTCATGCCAGCGATGCAGATGGCGCAGCATCTCCAGAGTGCGGATCTGTCCGCCCTTGGTGGTGGGGTGCATGAAATTGGAGTTGACCCACAGGGTCTTCATACGGATGGACGGGCGGCGGCCATGACACCCTCCCAGCGCTCTGCGCGTTTGCCGGTAAGGAACATGTCGCCCCATAACTGGAGAGTCAGCAGGCGCCAGACGCGGTCGGTGGCGTCTTCGCGGCCGGAGACCTGGAGGTGCAGCAGTTTGTCGAGCGCCGCGGGGTCGATGTAGGAAGCCAGCAGACCGTCCTTGGCGCGCATGATCTGGAAGAGGCGCCCGGCGCGCGGGTCACGCAGCCACTGGCGGAGCGGAGTGGGGAACCCCATCTTTTTGCGGTAGATGATTTCGCGAGGGACGAGGCCTTCGACGGCTTTCTTGACAATGTACTTGCCTTCGCCGTGGCGCAGTTTCATGTGTTGGGGGACGCGCGTGGAGAACTCGACGAACTCGTGATCGAGGAAGGGGACGCGGCTTTCGATGCTGGTCGCCATGCTCATCTGGTCCTGTTTCATGAGGAGTTCGATGAGGTAAGTTTTCTGGTCGGCGAAGAGGAGGCGGGGAAGGGCGGCGAGTTCGGGTTTGGAATCCCAATACCTGCGAAAGTTGGCGTAAGGAGAAGCGGGCGGCAGGTTCTTGAATAATGCGCGCTGTTGGGCGGCGGAGAAAGCAGAGTAGAAGTTGTCGAGGTAGAGGGATTCCAGGTCCTCACCGCGGCCGACGAAGGTGTGCTGGAGTTTGCGGCGGAGGGTGGAAGAGAGAAGGGACGTGGTGGCGACCTGGTCGCGAATGGCGGTACGGACAGCGCCGGGGAGGATGCGGTAGAGGCGCAACCAGCGCTGGTTCATGGCGTAAAAGCGGTAGCGGGCATAGCCGCCGAACATCTCGTCAGAGCCCTCGCCGGTGAGTACCACGGTGACGTGTTCCCTGGCCAGTTTGGAAACGAAGTAGAGCGAGACGCTGGAAGGCCAGGTGATGGGCTCGTCCTCATGCCAGGTCAGGCGCGGCAGGGCGTTGAAGAAGTCCTCCATGCCGACGACGACTTCGGCGTGTTCGGTTCCGATGGCCCGGGAGACGTAGCGGGCGTAGGAGAGCTCACTGTATTCGGCTTCCTGGTAGCCAACCGCGAAGGTCTTGACCGGTCCGGAGAAGTTGCGCTTCATGAGCGCGGCGATGGCTGAAGAATCAAGGCCGCCGGAGAGAAACATGCCGAGCGGTACGTCGCTCATGAGACGCATGCAGACGGTCTGTTCCAGGCGTTCGCGGCATTCGGAGATCCAGGAGGAATCGCTGCGCGTTTCCGGTTGGGGATCCGGAATCTCCCAGTATTGGCGGATCTCGGGTTGGGGGGATGGGGTGGAGATGTCGAGCGTGAGGTGATGGCCGGGCATCAGCTTGCGGATGCCGCGGAACAGGGTGCGGTCATCGCTCATGTATCCGAATGCCAGGTACTCGGGAAGGAGGGACTCCTCGAATTGGGGAGATATGGAGGGGTGTTCGAGGAGCGCCTTGATCTCACTGGCGAAGGCGAAGGTGCGTCCGTCCCAATAGTAGTAGAAGGGCTTCTTGCCGAGGCGATCGCGGGCACAGAAGAGCTTACGGGAATTCTTATCCCAGATGGCGAAGGCGAACATGCCACGGAGGCGGAGGACGCAATCGGGGCCGAATTGCTCGTAGGAGTGGAGGATGGTTTCGGTGTCGGAGCGGGAGGTGTAGCGGTGGCCGGCCTGCTCGAGGGAGGGGCGGAGGGCGGCGTGGTTGAAGATTTCGCCGTTGAAAACGATGAAGAGGGAGTCGTCCTCATTGGCCATGGGTTGGTGGCCGCCAGCGACATCGATGATGGCAAGGCGGCGGAAGCCGAGGGAGGCGTAGGGGTCGCGGTAGTAGCCGGAGTCATCGGGGCCGCGGTGGCGGATGGTGTCCGTCATGCGCTCGACGATCGAGGGGGAGCCGGACGGTTGAACAGTTACGAATCCTGCGATTCCACACATGAGCGAAGGGACGGCCTAATCCTCACTCTACCATGCGGTTACGGTGGGGCCTTGGATAGCTCGGAGTTTGCGGGATGAGCCTCCACGCAGAGATGCAGAGAACGCAGAGGAAGCGCAGAGAAGAACGAGCTTCCCGCGGACCGGACCGGATTGGTGGGGGCGAAGTTAGTTCACCAGCGTACAATCCGCAGGGCGTTGGGTGTGCAAGAAATCCATTGCGCAAACATTTAGAAAATTATTCCGAATGATTTCAATTACTTGACTGGGTTGAGGGAGCGGCGAGCAGAGGCGGGCAAGTTATTGTCGGCTTAGAGGGGCTGGTTAGCGAAACCGCCAGCCGATTCAGTCAAAAACATGAAATTCAACAGAACCGCGCTGAGGTGCGTTTGCGTGGCGGCGGCGACGATCGGCGCCCGCGGACAGACGCAGATCGATCTGCGCACCCAAGGAAAGAACATCGATTTTTCGATGGCCGCACGGACGCGGCCATCCAAGACCGGGACGTTGGTACCGGCGGTCTGCACGATCGGCGAGACGTTCGTGAAAACGGACGCAGCGGCGGGCAAGAACCTGTACGTTTGCACGGCGGCGAACGTATGGACGGTACAAGGGATCGAGGTACCGGACCTGACCGGTAAGGCGGACCAAATACTGACCAATGACGGCAGCGGACTTACTTGGCAGGCGTTTGGCGGAGATCTCACGGGACGGCCCGGCGCGATGACGGTGAGGGGACTGGGCGGCCGGACACTCGGCAGCCTGACACCGCTGGATGGGCAGTTTCTCAAATGGAACGGGAATGCGCAGCAGTGGGAGCCGACGACGCTGGCTGGAGCGATGAGCGTGTTCGGGCGGACCGGGGCGATCACGGCGCAAACAGGGGATTACACGTTCGCGCAGATCGCGGGTACCGTGGGGGTCTCGCAACTGCCGGCGACGGGCGGGGACTTGAACGGTACGTTGACGGGAGCGCGAGTCACAGGGCTGCAAAATCGGCCGGTAGCGACTTCGGTGCCGGCAACAGGGCAGGTGTTGGCGTGGGACGGAGCACAGTGGGCACCGCAGGCTTTTGCAGGCGGCGGTGTGACGAGTCTGTTCGGACGCACCGGGGCGGTGACGGGGCAAACGGGGGACTATTCATTTGGGCAGATTTCAGGCACCGTGGGGAGCGCGCAACTGCCGGCGGCGGCCGGCGATCTGAACGGAGCGCTGAGCGCTCCCACGGTGGCTGGTATCCAAAGCCGGCCGGTGGCGCCGGCGGCTCCGTCGGTGGGGCAGGTATTGGCGTGGAACGGGTCGCAGTGGGCGCCGCAGGCTCTTGCAGGCGTCGGTGTGACGAGTATGTTCGGGCGCACGGGAGCGGTGACCGCGCAGACGGCAGATTACTCTTTCGCGCAGATCTCGGGGGCCGTGGGAAGCGGGCAGTTGCCCTCGGCCGGCGGAGATGTGAGCGGGACGCTGACGAACGCCACGGTGAGCAAACTGCAAAACCGTGCGATGTCAACGGCCGCGCCCGCGACCGGGCAGGTAATCAGTTGGGATGGATCGCAATGGATACCGCAGACCCCATCATCCGGCGGCGGTACGGGCGGCGCGAACTCGGTTGATAAAACTACCAGCAATACGTACTGGGCGGGCGCGAAACAAACCTTTGTCCCGAGTTTGTCGACTAGCGGACTAAATGTAACGCCTGGCACGCTGCCGACCAATCCGGCGGCCGGCGATATCTCGCTCGATTCCGGCGACGCGAATAAATTGAAGGTATATGACGGCGGGCAGTGGAATACGTTGGTCACGGTGAGTAACTATCTAGCGACCTTCACGGCGCAGACAGTAGTGACGATCAATGGAACGACACATCGCCTGGGAACGGCGAACCTGAGTGTGGAGTGCTATGACAGCGCAAGTCCCTCCGCGCGGGTGGAAGCAGACAAGGTAGTGGTAGACCCGGTGACGTTCAACGTCAGCATCTATTTTGCGAGCGCGCAGACGGGGAGTTGCACGATCACGGGTTCCGGCGGGGTGACCTCCTCCGGTGCAAGCGGCGCGGGAATGGCATCGCAACTGGGAGACCTGGGGCTGGTGCTGACAAGTCCCACGGTGCTGACGGCGGGATTGAACTGTTCCAACGCGACGCCCTGCAACACACGATTGGGGAATACCGTGTATTCGGTGACGAACAGCAGCACGATTACGCTGTCGGTAGGGAGCGGGACTTTGTATTTGTATATGGATGCTTCCGGCGCGCTGGCGGCCGGCCACAATCTTACGCTGGCGTGCGCCGGAGTATGTGGCGCGGTAGGTGGCGTGACCAGCTTCCCGGCGGGATCGATTCCGCTATTCACGTGGACGGCGACGAACGGGCTCTGGGACACAAACGGCGGCAGCGACAAGCGGGCGTTTCTGAGTACGCGAAGTCTGGGAAGCGGCACGGGCATGGTGGCCCTGGACACCGGGACACAAACGGTGGTGGCGGTGGATTCAGCGACAGTGCCGACGTACTTGACGGTGGCGGCAGCGCTTGATTTCGCAAGCATCGCGCCCGGGGCATGCGCCGATTCGACTTTTTCGATGCCGGGCGCATCGGCGGGCGACTCCGTGGCGCCGGGGTGGCCAGCGGGCTTGGAGAGTGGATTGATCGGGATGATGCGGATCAGCGCCAGCAACACAGTGGCGGTAAGAGTCTGTAACCTGTCCGGCACTACGGTGGATCCGGCGGCGGCAACGTTTCGTGCGACGGTTGTGAGGAGTTTCTAACCATGAAGAGGGCGATTCTATTCGTAACGTTCGCCGCCTTATGCGGGGCGCAGACCACCGTAAACGGCGGACGCGACTACAAGGGGACACTGAAGGCGAGCGGAAGCGTTTCGGCGGTAGATTTCAGCGGTGCTGGAGGTACGGCACCGGCCAAAGCGGGCACTTTGGCGTCGCGGCCGACGGCGTGCACACAGGGACAGATCTATTTCGCCACGGACGTAGCGGCGGGGCAGAACCTGTACTTCTGCACGGTCACGGGGGCGCCGGGAGTCTGGACGCAAATGAGCGGCAACGCGGCAACGGCAGTGACAGCGGGGGCGGGAGCGCCGAGCGGCAACTGCACTCCGCCGGTGGTGTACATCGATACTACGAACCAGGATTTGTGGTACTGCGGTGCAGCGAATTCGTGGAGGCGGCCGACCGCGGACACCAGTGGTTTGGCGACACTTGCCGGCGCAAACACGTGGACGGGATACAGCAACCTCTCGGGTGGGCAGTGGAGGCCACCGGAATCGACGGTGGCGAATCTGCCCTCGGCTGCCGGGAACGTGGGAAAAGTGTTCATGGTTACCGATGCGGTCACCGCCGGGAGTTGCTCGGCTGGCGGCGGGTCACTTCGGGAATTGTGCCGGACCAATGGGTCAACCTATGAGTGCGTCGGGGGCTGCGGCTCGACTGGTGGGGGAGGCGGCGGCGGGGCCGCGGCCTATATTTCGACCCTCATGACTGGCCCCGACTCGACGAGGACGATCGCTGGGGGGACTCATGGATTCGCCACAACGGCGCTGCTGGTTGCGGTGTACGACAATGCTTCGCCACGCAACGCAATCTCGGTTGGGTGGACCGTCAACGCATCCACTTACGATGTCGCCATCGCGTTCGCCAGCCCGCAGAGCAATTACTACGTGGTGATCAACGGTGGCGTGGGCCCAGCGGGCCCGGCGGGTCCGGCGGGCTCGAGTGGCACCGGTTCCGGCAACGTCAACCCAACAGGCGCAATCGTGGCCAATCGGATCGCCACATTCGCCGACACCACGGGCAATGTAATCCAAGACGGAACGCAGCACTCTCTTGGCACCGGCTACCTCAGTACCACTAAGACTGCCGGGTCTGGCGGCGTGACGGCGAATCTGCTTTGCAAGGTGGATAGCACCGGGAATGTGGTGGCGCCATCCACAGGCGACGTGAGCATTCTGGGCGTTTGCGTCAGCACGCAATCGGCAGCCGCCTCCGTGGAGGTCGCCACGCGGGGCATCGTCAACTGCGTGGCTGACAATAGCACGACCATCGGAAACATTGCCATCGCCGGTACCACGACAGCAGGGCGATGCAAAGACAGTGGGCAGACGAATGCAACTGGCGTCTCAGTATCCACCCAGGTACTCGGGAAGATCCTGACGGCGGTGAGCGCGGGAAGCGCGGTATCCATTCAGCTTTACGGTCCCGGGCACTACGGAGCAGCGGTGCAGGTGTCCGATGGAGGCACGGGGCAGACGACGTACACCAAAGGCGATCTGATTGTGACGCCGGGCAGTACGACGCTCAACAAGCTCGGCGTGGGTACGAATGGACAGATGCTGACGGCGGACGCGGCATCGGCCAACGGGGTGAAATGGGCGGGGTCCAACCGCCGCACCTGCATCATTGACAACGATTCTCAATCGGCTACGGCGTTGACCGCGGCGCAAATCACCGGCCGCTGTGAAGTAGCCTTCGCGGCTCACATTGTCGAGGTTGGCGTGTGGGGCGGGACAGGCACGGGCGCCACGCAAGCATATTCAGGTACAAGTTCCGTACAGTTGACCCGCTATCGTCCCAATGGGGCAACCACAGCCGCGATTTTGAGCGCCGCGCTGGCAACTCCCGGCTCTGGGGTAAACAAGGCGTGCGCGGTGGCGACTACTGTTGGGACGTGTATCAATAGCCTGACTTCGAGCAGTTCCATCACGCTGGCAGGCGGAGCGACGGTGGCGGTCAATGCAGGGGACGTACTCTACGTTTCGCCGGCCACGGCGGACGGCGTTCAGACGTGGTATACGATCACGATCATCTATACGGTGGACTGACATTTGTGCCGGGGCTTCAGCAGACGCTCGACGTCAGGCACAGGCAATTCAAGCAACATTAGATTGGGAATTCCGCGGGTTGACATGCCCGAGTCCCCAGCATATTCAGGATGGACCAAATGAGATTATCGACGATCGTTCTGACCGCGTCCATGGCATACGGCGCGGTTGGTAATTTGCAGGTTAGAGGGGTGACATCCACGCAGGCTATTCTTGCGTACAGGGCGCCGGACACAAACCCGTGCTCGGTAGAAGTGAGCGAATCGCAGTCGTACCGTCCGCTGGCGCATGACGTGGATCCGGCCCTATTCGCCGGCTCGAACCTGGACAGCCGGCCGGAAGCGACGGTAAGCGGCCTACAGCGCGTATTCGTGGCGGGCAAGAGGCGGGCCGAGAAGGGAACGAACGGCAGGTGGTATTCGCGGGCGCTACAGGCCTTCACGACTCATTACTTTCGAATCACTTGCGGCGGCAGCCAGGCCACCGGGAGCTTCCTGACAGCGAACATAGCGCTGGGCAATACTTATAATGAGGCGTTGCCGGCAGATCCGGCAGTGAGTACGCGACCTTACTTCAGCTCGACCGGATCGTATGCGTGGCCGGAGTTTCTGAAGTGGAACAATCAAGATCCAGCGGCGCGCCCGGAAGCCGTGATCGACCCCCAGACAGGAATGCTGCTCAAGCGGCTGGCGCTACCCCAAGATCAGCCGATCGCCTATTTGCCCGGCGGAGGCGTCCATTACTTCCATTCGGTTCTCGACCCGGACGGCGCATGGGTTACACCGGCGGCAGCGCTCACGGACGATAGTTCGTCGGCGTCATTCACGGGGATCCACTCGAACGTACTGTTCTTGCGGGACCAGACGTTCTGGACGGCCGGTGGAACCAACTTGTGGGATCTGACTCTTCCTACGGAGTACCTCACCGTCTCGGTGAAGGGTTGGTGCTCGGGAACCTGTGCCGGCGAGGATGCAAAGATACAGGCTTGCCTGACGATTAACGGCGTTACTTGCTGGCCGACGAATGCGGCGGCAAAGTATCAGGAAGTTGCGCTTGGAACATCGGCGACGAATACATTCGCGACCCTGGGGACGGCCGTTCCGCTTCTGGATGCCTGGACGCCAGCGGGATTCAGCCCGCTGAACCGCGCCGACCTCTCCTCGCGAGCCGGCATGGCGAATGTCGATCAGGCCGGCGTGGTGACATGGCAATCAGGCGGTTACCCGAATACATATTTCAGCCCAAACTGGACTAATGGCAGCAAGATCTCGATCGCGGGATCAGACTGCAAGATCGCTGTTATGGGAGGGCTGACGCAGTTGACTATCGACCCGGCGTCTTGTTCGGCGCCGCTTTCGCTGCCATTGACGGGGGCGGTCTTCACGGGTTCGAATTGCG
>Ga0097691_1003290_pt1 | contig 10054 bp, 7 predicted proteins | sample NGESurdeep072012_8_FD_72858 | JGI IMG/M metagenome (GOLD analysis project Ga0097691, IMG submission 72858) | Arctic peat soil microbial communities from Barrow, Alaska - NGEE Surface sample 210-1 deep-072012 | ecosystem: Environmental > Terrestrial > Soil > Wetlands > Peat ...
GTGGCGGCGGGCACTGGCGGAGCCGTCAGCGTGTTCGTCACCAATACGACGAATGTCGTGTTAGATATCGACGGCTACTTCGTGCCAGCCATTGACAGCGCGCTTGCGTTTTATCCATTGACGCCCTGTCGGGTGGCGGACACGCGACCGCAGCACGGCGGCGGCGGCCCGATTCCGGGCGGAACCTCCCAGGATTTCCCCATACTCGGCATTCCTACCTGCGTGGTACCGGCCACGGCCCAGGCTTACTCGCTAAACTTCACGGCTGTGCCACCCGGCCCGCTGGGGTTCCTGACGGTGTGGCCGACGGGTGATCCGCAGCCGGTGGTTTCTACTCTGAACGACCTAACCGGAATGATCGTAGCCAATGCAGCAATCGTGGGGCCGGGCACGAGCGGCGAGGTTTCCGTTTTCGCTTCGAACGACACTGACGTAGTCATTGATATCGATGGTTATTTCGCACCGCCCGCGTCACTCGGCCAGGCGCTCTATGCGGTGACGCCATGTCGGGTAATCGATACGAGGCAGATTGGCGACGGGCAGCCGTTCAGCGGAACCCTGAATCCTCCGGTAGATGTGGAGCACAGCGTGTGCGCTCCGTCCGCGCTGGCGCAAGCCTATGTGCTGAATGCAACAGTCGTACCGCAGGGGCCACTGGGATATCTCACGCTGTGGCCCAACGGTGAACTGAAGCCAACGGCATCGACGCTGAATGCCCTGGACGGATTCATCACCAACAACATGGCGATCGTGCCCACCAATGACGGAAAGATCAATGCTTTCGCGGCAGGCACCACGCAACTGATCCTGGACATTTCCGCCTACTTCGCGCCGCTCCCACCTTTGAGCATTACTACGACTTCGTTGCCTGGGGGAGCCATCAATGTGGGCTACAGCAGCACCTTGGCGGCATCAGGCGGAGAACCACCCTACAACTGGAGCATCATAGGTGGCAGTCTGCCGCCGGGACTGGGATTAAGCTCGGCCGGCGTGATCTCCGGAACGCCCACCGCAGGCGGGATCTACAACTTCACGGTGCAGGTAGCCGACACCCTAGCGAACACGGCGAGTGCAATGCTGAGCATCACCATTCAGACCGGAGGTCTGGTCATCACCACGACCCAGTTGCCTGCGGGAACCGTCAACGTGCCATACAGCGCCAACTTAGGCGCCAGTGGCGGAACGCCGCCCTATGCCTGGAGCGTCATATCGGGTACGTTGCCGATCGGGTTGGGCCTGGACAGCAGCGGCCTGATTTCGGGGACGCCAACGGTTGCAGGGAGCTCGAATTTCGTGGTACAGGTGCAAGACTCATCGTCGCCGCCGGTCTTGGCCACCGCTCCTCTTGGAATCACGATCAACGCGGCAACCACCACTGGCGCCCTCAAAGGCAATTACGCCTTGTCGTTTAATGGCTACAACAATGGAAGTCCGTTTTTTGTCGCTGGAAGTTTCATTGCAGACGGGAATGGCAACATTACCAGCGGCGTGCTAGACACCAATAGCGCCACCGGAGGTCCGCAACAACAGGTCCCCGTGACCGGAACCTATACCATTCAAGCGAACGGGCTGGGCACGATGACGTTGCTCACTTCCCAGGGAAACCTTGTTTTCTCGGTAGCGATTTCGAACCGGGGAATTACGGGTACTTCACGCAACGGAGATCTGATTCAGAGAGATCCGGTTAATCCAGGGTCGTATGGTTCCGGCGTCATCCTGCTGCAGAACTCCCTCCAATTTAATCTTTCCTCCCTTCAGGGCAACTATGCACTCGGCTACTTCGGCATTGACCCCTCGCTCAAGCGTCTTGCCGGAGCGGGTGCCTATCAAATGGATCAGAACGGTAACCTGACGAACGGGGCACAGGACGTCGATGACAACGGCGTTCCCTCGAGCGCAACGTTTACTGGTACATTTAGCGCCGTGGACAGCCACACCGGCCGAGGCACGGCGACGCTCACCACCAACGGAAATCTCACCCACTATGCGTTCTATGTTGTTTCCTCGGTGCAGGTCATCATGGTCGCAACCGATGCGATCGGGGGCCCAGCCAACCTGACCGTCTGGTCGATAGCGCAGCAGCGTTCGTCTTCGTTTGGCAACTCGTTCCTGAACGGCGTGAGTGTTGTCGAAGTCACCGGAACCGACGTCATCGGCGGAAGTCCTGTTTCCGAAGCCGAGGCGGGATTGCTCACCACCGATGGCCAAGGCAACGGGAGCGTTAGCATCGACCAGAATGACGGTGGGACGCTAAACCAGTTGCACAGCTCGGGAACTTACACTGTAGCTGCGAATGGGCGAGTGACTCTGTCGTCGAGCTTCGGAACTAATCCGCCGATTTTCTACCTCGTCGGCCAGAATCAGGGATTTGTGGTGGGTACAGAGAGCTTGGTCACATCGGGAATCCTGGATGCGCAATCCGGCTCACCGTTCACTAAGGCCTCGATACTCGGGACGTTCCTGGGCGGTACGATCGCTCCGGCGCTTTCCTCGGTGACGAATGCCGTGAGTTGGGCGTTTGCCGACGGCAATGGCAATATCAACCTGTCCGAAGACACCAGCGGTCCCGGTGGTCCAGGCTCGAGCCAGCTCGCAGGCACTTACGAGGTTGACGGTACCGGACGAGCCCAACTGACCTTGAACGGAAGCCCGGCGGGCATCATCTATGTAGTCTCGCCGCAAAAGTTCGTTGTCCTTGGTAACGGTACCAGCCCGGTGTTGAGCGCCTTCGTCCAAGGATCGCTAAACTAGAGGCATGAGAAAGCTCTGGCCTTGACGCCGCGGCTTTACGAGCGTGCGTGGGAACTTGTTTTGACTTGGCACGGTGGAATAATGCGCAAAATCCAGACCCGCAGCCGGGGTGGAGAGGGGCGGAATTGATTCGAGTAATAGTGTTACCGGAACTTGGAAAAGTCGGGCTCCCGCCTTTCCTTAAACGCGTTGAGCGCTTCGCGGCTTTCTGGTGAATCCAGTCGCTCTGCGATGACCGCCACTTCTTCCTGGATGGCGCGATCCACCTCCGCTTTGTAGGTACGCTTCAGCAGTTCCTTGCAGGCGCGTAGCGCTCCGGCCGGTTTTTCCGCCAGCTTTTGCGCCGCATTCGCTGCGGTCGTGAGCAGTTCCCCGGCAGGCACCACGGCGTTTACCAAACCTAGTTCATAAGCTCGTTGCGCAGTGAAGGGAACGGCGAGCATCAGCAATTCGGCAGCGCGCTGGTGGCCGATGAGCAGAGGCAAAAGCACGGTGGAGCCTGCTTCGGGAACGATGCCGAGGTTGATGAAGGGCATCAGGAACTTGGTGTTCTCCGCCGCATAGACGAGGTCGCAGTGCAGCAGGATCGTGGTTCCGATTCCCACCGTCGCCCCGTGTACGGCAGCGACGATAGGCTTTTTTGCGTCCACCACCGCACGGATAAAGCGAACTGCGGGCGGCACTACTTGTCCCTTCCACGGCCTTTGCAAAAAATCGATCAGGTCGTTGCCCGCGGTGAACGCCTCCCCGGCGCCGTGCAAAAGCATGACGCGGACCTCGGGAGCAGACTCAGCCTTTTCCAATGCGTCTGAAAGTGCCTCGTACATCTCCGCAGTCAGCGCGTTCTTCTTCTCTGGACGATTAATCGTGATGCGCCGCACGGCGCCGTCGCTTTGGCTTTCAATGTCGCTCATGGTGTGGCCCCTATTTGGTGGATTCGCGAAGCTCGCACATACTGCCTCGCGGCGGTAAAAGGCATTGTACGGGAAGCCGCACCGGTAGCGGCAGGGTCGCGCAGCCGACGTGCTTCGAGGCCAGAATCAGCCCTTGATTTGATGTAAGCTTTGATCAGTGATGAATTCCTCGCCCATTCCGCTTCGCTCGCCCGAAAATCGTACACGGTTTATCAGTGGACTCTACGGCGACCTGATGGAGAATGGCATTCGCTATTTCTTTCCTGGAGCAATCCTGGAACGCGTGGTGGGGCGGCCCGATCAGATGCCGGGCCTGCTGGGCGCGGTGCCTAGCGGAGGCCAGGTCGAATTCGAGTGGCTGGGGGCGGGCTACTCGCTGACCGTAAGTTCGAATCTGTCGGACCATGAACGCCAACTGCTGCGCAGCATCGGCATGGTGCTTTCCGCGCGCTATCAACTGATCACCAACCAGGCGCTGGCGGCGCAAAGCTTTCAGCTCTTCCGCGGATTGCCCGAAGACCGCTTTGTCTCGGCGTTCCTCGATCCTTCTTCGCACATCAGCGGCGAAGCCATTGCCGGCGTGCCCGATCGCATTGCCGATGCCATCGAAGTGTTGCGCACCAGCAGCATGAGCACCTACGAGAACCGCCGCATTGCCACCGGAGTGTTGCTGTTTGGCTCCATGCCGGAGCCGTGTCATGAACCGCCGCAGACGCCGGACTGGGCCCTGCGCTATTCCCACGAGCTGACCACCATCCGCAGTTTCCATCGTTTGTGCGATGGGTTGCAGACTCTCGCCCTGGTTGGCCGGGACGGCCTGCTGGCGGAATTGATCGACGTGCACGAATGGACCGAGCCCTATCGCGACATGCCGCTGCCGGTGCCGACCTCAGCCCGCTACCGCGACCACTGCCGCGCCACTTTGTGCGGTGGACACATCTGCCTCATCCTCTCCCCCAACGGCGAAGTCAAAATTTACGCCGATGGTGTGCCCGTCTTCCGCTTTCTCGACGGCAAGTGGCGGTTGGTAGATGCGCGCTATCGTTACGAAATGTGGAAGAACGCCATCGGCGACACCGAACTGGCGGAGCGCCTGTTTGCCGTGGCCCAGAACCTCACCGAGAGCCGCCGGGGGGCGCTGTTCGTGGTGCTCGACGATCCTGAGTCGGCGCGGGCGCTGGTGTCGCAGCCCGATCTGCTCGAGCACGTGAATCACCGGCCGGTGGCGGAGGGAATTTCCAGCAAGGACCAGTTACATTATCTGCTGCGCGACAAGAGCATCTTCGACATCCCTTCCACGGTGCTGGAGAACATTGCCCGCATCGATGGCGCCGTGGTGCTCACTTCCCAGGCCAACCTGCTGGCCTTTGGCGCCATTCTTCATCATCAGTCCAGCGAAGAAGCTATTAACCGCCCTGTCGAAGGCGGACGCACCACCGCCGCCATCGCCGCTTCGCGGCATGGGACCGTCCTAAAAGTCAGCGAGGACGGCTTGATCTCCATGTATCGCGGAGGATGCTGCCTGTGGGAGATGTAGGTTGCAGACAGAAACACATTGAGTTCCAGGGAAACTCTTGGGACGTTCGGTTAGTGCGGGTCTTCATCTGGATTATTCATGAACTTCGAGATGTCATCCTGAGCGGAGCGCCCGCAAAGGTTTTCCGACCCGCGTCTTTTGCGGATCGGGTGGGCGCGTAGTCGAAGGATCTGCGTTTGTTGCCGGCGGCGTGCAGCAACCGTTGGCGCTCATGAAGAATGCGGATTCAAACCCGCGCCCAAGCTGCTGTAAACACTTCGGGGCTTTCAGCCCCGGGAACATAATCTTATTTCGAGGGCGGGCCCATTCAAAACTTGATCCGATGGTCGCTGTGGGTTGGAGTCCTGTTTCTCGCCGTGGTTGCCGCAGCCGGGGCTGAGACCGATGCCGCTCCCGTACCCTGCCCAGCCGGGGTTAATCTTGCCAGCGACGATGTGGTCGCGCGCCTGATGAGCCGGAACGCGGAGCGCGCGCGGGAGTTGCTCGGTTTCCAGGCGACACGCCACTACCAATTGCACTACACAGGGTTTCCTTCGACGCTCGGCGCCGAGATGCAGGTGAAGGTCTCCTACATGGCGCCCGGCACGAAGGAGTTCACGATTGAATCGGAATCCGGCTCCAAGCTCATCCTTAACCGCGTCTTCCACCGGCTGCTGGAATCGGAAAAAGAATCCGGGTCCGACGAAGCCAACCGTACGGCGGTGGCCCTTGCCCCCTCCAACTACCGTTTCTCGTTGTTGGGTTGTGCGCCGGGCGACGGCCGCTCACAGTACGTTATGCGGGTCGAGCCCCTGCACGACACTAAGTATCTGTACCGAGGGAAGGTGTGGATCGATACGACAGACTTTGCGGTGACGCGTATCGAGGCGCAACCGGCGAAGAACCCGTCATTCTGGACCAAGCGCACCGAGATTCATCACGAGTATCAAAAAGTAGGCGAGTTCTACCTGCCCGTACTTAACCAGACGGTTACCGATGTCCGGCTGGGCGGCAAGGCTGTGCTTACCATCCGCTATCTGGATTATAAGTTGTCGGTGGCCGAGAGCCTGGTGGACCCGCGCTAGGGAAACTCTGAATAACTAGATGTTCGGGTAGTGCAGGCCTTCCAGAATTGTCGTCCCGAGCCGGCTTTACAGGCTGCGGAAAAATGAACTAACCAAGAAAAATCGGCCTTTGCATCAAAAATCATACCGGAGATCGCTGAATCTTCGTTCAGTGAACCGAGCAAATTACTGCTCGGGTTCATTTTTCGGCAGCCTGTTTAGCCGTGCCGAAACGAGAGCGAAAGAAATAATGAAGTGTGGTCACTCATCTGCCGGACGAGTACAATAACATGAATCTCGGTAGCTCCCTAAGGCATACATTTCCGTGCGCTGTAGCGCTGTCCCGGCAAGTCAACCAGAAAAGGGGACGCAGATGTTCAGCAAAACGATCGTCGTCGGACACGCGGTGTTAACGGTCGTTCTCGGGTCCGCCACGTTGCTCAGTCAACCGACGCCCGCGCCGTCCAGTTCCCCGGCAGGGCTTGAGTTTCCCGTGATCCTGCGGCAAAACGTGGCTGCCGGCACCACCCCCGTCGGAACGAAGGTCCAGGCCAAACTGGTAGTCGCCACCCTAGTAGATAGCGTCGTAGTCCCGAGGGACGCCATCTTGTCAGGAGAAGTTACCGAGTCAGTGGCGAAATCTGCAACCGAACCATCCCGCCTTGCCATTCGCATAGACTCCGCGCAGTGGAAGAATGGCTCAGCGCCCATCAAGGTTTACTTGACCGCCTGGTTTTACCCCGAGGCGACGATGATGAATCAGGATCTCTCCTATGAGCCAGCGGACGCCGCACACAGCCTGAAACATTGGAATGGGGCCGGCACCTACCCCGACCCGAACAACCCGGCTTCGCAGCCATTCCCCGGCCGTGACACCGGCGGGGACCCGGGCCCAGCGCCGCCCTCGCCGGCGTCAAGTATTTCGAAACACCGCGTTTTGATGAAAAATGTGGAGTCCACGCGCAATAGTGACGGAGCCGTTACCCTTACTTCCAAGCGTTCCAATATCAAGATTGATAAGCTGACTACCTATGTCCTCGCCACGGGCGACCTGCTCCCGATGAATTAACCAAGAATGATCTAGCTGGCCTTACTGTCATTCCCCGCACCCGTCGTCTGGATCTGTTGCCCGGCGATTTGCATCATGTCCGAGCGGTAATGGCGGCGGAAGCCTGACGGCGGCGAACCTCAACCGCTCATCAACGCGTACCGGCGCTGAACTGGAATACCGTCACACTGTGAAACTCTTGACCCGGTTTCAACTCAGTCGAGGGAAAGCCGGCGTGGTTGGGAGAGTCAGGGAAATGCTGCGTTCCAGGCAAAATGCAAATCGCCGGTTGTAGACGCGGCCTTCTTTTCCGGTGATCGATCCGTCGAGGAAGTTTCCCGTGTAGAGCTGCACTCCGGGTTCGGTCGTGAGCACCTGCAGAATCCGGCCAGTGGTCGGCTCATACGCTTCGGCCGCCTCAGCCACCTGGCCTGGCGGATGATCCAGTACGAAGTTGTGGTCGTACCCCTTGCCGAGGCGCAACTGGACGTCGTCCGCATTAATCCGCTCTCCGATGGCATGCGGCGTTCGAAAGTCGAACGGTGTGCCCTCCACTGGCAATCGCGGAACATGCCATGTGCCGGAGCCGGAGCCTGCACTTGTAATCCGCCGGACACATGGTAATATATCAAATCGTTAACGTACACGGTTCCATTATCGTCGATCCGCGACGAAGGCCGGTGATCGGCGGCGGCAAGCAAAGCGACCCGTAGAATGTCTTTCCTGGGAATCGACGTAGGTACTGGAGGTACGCGCGCGCTCGTCATCGATGAGGCGGGACGTGTCGTTGCCTCTGCTACTGAGGAGCACCGAGCCTTTGCATCACCGCGAATCGGTTGGGCGGAGCAGGATCCTGGTGACTGGTGGCGCGCATGCGGTGTGGCCGTGCACAAGGCGCTGGCTGAGGGCCATCTGCGCGGTGATCAGATTGCGTGCGTCGGTTTGTCTGGACAGATGCACGGGGCAGTCCTGCTGGACGAGCAAGCGCGCGTCGTACGACCTGCACTGATCTGGTGTGATGTCAGGACTGAGAAGCAGAGCCGGGACTTAACCACCCAAATCGGTACCGAACGTTTAATCCAACTCACGTGCAATCCCGCACTCACCAATTTCACACTGACCAAATGTCTGTGGGTCCGGGAGAACGAACCCGAGAATTGGAAGAAGGTCAGCTCGGTCATGCTGCCCAAGGACTACGTCCGATTGCAGTTGACGGGGGAACGGGCGACCGACATGGCTGACGCCTCGGGCACTCTGCTGCTCGACGTGGCCCACCGCCGCTGGTCGAAGGAGATGTTAGGGCTGGTACAAATGGACGAGTCGCTTCTGCCCAACTTGTATGAGTCGCCAGAAATCTGTGGGCAAATCTCGGCTGCCGGCGCTGCTGCCACTGGCTTGCAATGCGGAACGCCAGTCGTGGCGGGTGCGGGAGATCAGGCATCCGGCGCGATTGGCATGGGCGTTGTTTCGCCCGGGACGGTGAGCGCGACCATCGGAACTTCGGGCGTCGTTTTTGCTGCAACTGGTCGTCCAGCGCTTGACCCGAGGGGACGCCTGCACACGTTTTGCCATGCTCTTCCCGGGCGTTGGCTGGTGATGGGCGTGACCCAAGCGGCAGGGCTTTCGCTTCGTTGGTTCCGGGATCAGTTTGGCGTGGGCGCGGACGGTCAGCGTGAGTCCTATGAGGCGCTTACCACCGAGGCGGCGAACGCTCCTCCCGGGTGCGATGGTCTGCTGTTTGCTCCCTACTTGATGGGCGAACGCACTCCTCACCTCGACCCAACGGCACGCGGGATTCTGGTTGGCTTGACGGCCTCTCATACGCGGGCTCATGTAATTCGAGCGATTTTGGAAGGAGTCGCTTTCAGCTTGCGCGACACTTTCACGATTTTTCAAGAAATCGAAGTTCCGGTGAAAACGATTCGCCTGGGCGGTGGCGGTGCCAGATCAGCGCTTTGGCGACAAATTCAAGCGGGCATCTATGGACAACGAGTCGAGACGGTCGAGGCGGAAGAAGGCGCCGCCTACGGAGCCGCAATCCTGGCGGGAGTCGGCGCAAAAGCGTGGCCGTCCGTTGACGCTGCCTGCGACGCCGTAGTGCGCGTTGCCGGGACCATGAGTCCGAATTCCGAAGACTCGCTTGTTATGGAAAAGGCGTATGCGGTATATCGCCGCATATATCCGGCGATGAAGTCCATCCTAAATTGATAGCTTTTGCAACATGGAGAATACGTCATGACAAGTACGAACGACTACCAGCCCCGTGCGGAACACAAGTTCTCCTTCGGGCTCTGGACGGTCGGCAACCGGGGGCGCGATGCGTTTGGCGATGCTGTGCGACCGCCGATTTCGCCAATTGAGATTGTCTCCATGCTGGCGGAAGTGGGCGCCTGGGGCGTCAACTTACACGACAACGATCTGGTTCCAATCGATGCCACCGCCGCCGAACGCGACGGCATCGTCCGCTCGTTCAAGAAAGCCTGCGAGGCCAACGGGATTGTTGTTCCCATGGCGACCGTCTCGCTCTTCTTCCACCCGGTATTCCGTGACGGAGCTTTCACCGCCAACGATCCTGAGGTGCGCGCGTATGCTCTTCAGAAAACCATGCGGGCCATGGATATTGGAGCAGAACTTGGCGCGAAGATTTTTGTTTTGTGGGGCGGCCGGGAGGGCGTCGAGACCGACGCTTGTCGCCGGGCGGATGAGGCGATCAAGCGATTGCGCGAAGCTATCAACTATCTTTGCGACTACAACATCGAGC
>Ga0097691_1003293_pt1 | contig 10049 bp, 10 predicted proteins | sample NGESurdeep072012_8_FD_72858 | JGI IMG/M metagenome (GOLD analysis project Ga0097691, IMG submission 72858) | Arctic peat soil microbial communities from Barrow, Alaska - NGEE Surface sample 210-1 deep-072012 | ecosystem: Environmental > Terrestrial > Soil > Wetlands > Peat ...
GTGGCGAGCCTCCGCGCGGTGGCGCACGAAGTAGGCTTCCACCGTCGGTGCGACGGCGCGGGCGGCCGGGTAGGCGGGGTCCTTCATCATTCACGATTATCTCGTAGAATCGCACGGTGCACTTCGTCTACATGCTGCGCTGTGCCGACGGAACGATCTACGCGGGGTACGCGCGCGACCCCGAACGGCGCTTGAAGGTCCACAACGCCGGGCGCGGCGCACGCTACACCTCGGGGCGGCGTCCGGTGTGTCTGGTCTATGTCGAAAAGTGCCGGTCGGTGGGTGCCGCGCTCCGGCGCGAGCACGAAGTAAAGGGCTGGAGCCGGACGAAGAAAGAAGCGCTCATCGCTCGCGGCGCACGTCGACCTTCTGGCCGCGAAGGCGCGTCGCGCGCAAGGCGTCGATGATCCGGTCGGCGAATGCCTCGGGCACTTCGACAATTGAGAAACGCTCCGCGATGTCGATCGCGCCGATCCCCTGCGACTCGATACCGGTTTCGCCGGTGATCGCGCCCACCAGATCGCGCGCGCCGATGCCGGCCTGACGGCCGGCGCCGATGTACAACCGCGCCAGCTCGGCGGCCTGCCGTTGACCGGCGCGCCACACCTGGGGCCGTCTCGCCGGTCGTTCCGGTCGTTCCGATCTCGCCGGTCGTTCCGGTCGTTCCGATCGTTCCGGCCGTTCCCGCCCTTCCAGTCGTTCCGGGCGTGCCGGCGCCTCCACGCGCTCGGCCCGGGGAGCGGGTACGGTCGCTGCCGATCCTTCGTGCGCCATCTTCACGGCGGCCGCGGCGATATCCCGCACATCGAACTCCGGTGCCAGCGCGTCGACGACCGCGCGGAAATCGTCCAACCCGCCACCGGCGAGACGCTCGCGCAGCGCCTCGCGCGTCGCGTCGAGGCGCCGCACGCGAAGATCGGCCGCGGTCGGAAGCTCGACGATCTCGACCCGCTGCCTCGTGAACGCTTCGATGTTCCGCATCAGGTTCTTCTCGCGCGGATCGACCAGCGTGATCGCCACCCCCTCGCGGCCGATGCGGCCGGTCCGGCCGATGCGATGGACGTAGCTTTCGGGTGACGGCGGCGCGTCGTAGTTGATGACGTGCGACAGATGCTCGATGTCGAGGCCGCGGGCGGCCACGTCGGTCGCAATCAGCAGGTCGGCGCGCCCTTCGCGAAAGAGCTGCATCACACGGTCGCGCTGCCGCTGCATCATCCCGCCGTGCAGCGCCTGCGCGCGATGGCCGCGGACGGTCAGCGTCTCGGTCAGCGAATCCACTTCGTGACGCGTGCGGCAAAAGACGATCGCCGACTTCGGTTTCTCGAATTCCAGCACCTGCGCGAGCGCCGCCGCTTTGCGGGGGCGCGGCACGATGTAGCCCACCTGTCGCACGAGCGGCACCGCGCCCTCTGCCGTCTTCTCGCGCGCCAGCGTCACGCGGGTCGGGTTGGTGAGATGGCGCTTGGCGATCGCCGCGATCCTCGCGGGGATGGTCGCCGAGAACAGCGCCGTCTGCCGCGTCGACGGCGTCGCATTCATGATCGTCTCGAGATCTTCGGCGAACCCCATGTCGAGCATCTCGTCGGCCTCGTCGAGCACGAGCACCTGCAGGCCGTCCAGCTTCAGCGTCGAACGCCGCATGTGATCGAGCGCGCGCCCCGGCGTGGCGACGACGATGTCGACGCCCCGTTTGAGGGAGCGGAGCTGCTGATCCATGGCGGCGCCGCCGTAGACCGCGACGACCGAGAGGCCGACCCCTTTGGCGTACTTCTGGATCGCTTCGGCCACTTGCATCGCGAGCTCGCGCGTCGGCACGAGCACGAGCCCGCGCACGCCGCCCGTGCGCGACGGACCGTCTCGCCGAATCCGGTCGAGCATCGGCAGCGCGAACGCCGCCGTCTTGCCGGTGCCGGTGGCTGCCTGCCCGACCAGATCCCGTCCGGCGAGCAGCACCGGGATCGCTTCTCGCTGAATCGGCGTCGGCTCTTCATAGCCAAGCGCCGTCACGGCGGCCACCAGCGCGGCGGTCAGCCCGAGCGAGGCGAATCCCCCGGCGTCAACGTCGTCGGCGATTATGGGTTCGTCGGCAGCTGTCATTGAAATGGAGGGCATAGCGGTAGTGTTCATCACGTTTCTCAATAGTCTGGGAAGGGTCGGCCAGCTCAGGTGGGACGAGCTCTAGGGCTGAATTTCCTGACCTGGCTATTATACAACCGAATGGCGCGGGACACCACGGCCATCGTGTACACTCGGCGCGGACAGGAGTTGCCCATGAATCTGCCAGCTCGTGTGACGAACATCCTTACCAAACCGTCCAGCGAATGGCCCGTGATCGCCGCCGAGCCGGCCGACATCGCCTCCATCCTGGTGGGCTACGTGCTCATTCTGGCGGCGATCCCGGCGGTGTGCCTGTTCATCGGCGTGGAGCTGATTGCGGCGCCCTTTGTCGGACACCTGGCGGTGGCGGGTGCGCTGACGGGCGCGGTGATGCACTACGTCAGCACGGTCGTCGGCGTCATCGTCGCGGCGCTGGTCATCCAGCAGCTGGCGCCGACCTTTGGCTCGAGCGGCGACACGACGCAGGCGCTCAAACTGGTCGCCTACTCGTACACGCCGCTGTGGATCGCCGGCGTGCTCTATCTCGTCATCTTCCTCGCGCCTCTTGGGATCGTCGCGGCGATCTACGCGATCTACCTGTTCTACGTCGGTCTACCGGCCGTGATGAAGACGCCGGCCGACAAGGTCATCCCGTACATGGTCGTGTCGGCGCTCGTCATCATCGTCGTGCAGTTCGTGCTGCGGCTGATCCTCGGACTGATGTTTGCGATGCCGCTCGGGTACGGCCGGATGTTCTAGCCTTCGGGCGTCACGATCCGCAACTGGATCGCCTGCGTCGAGGCGTCGCCGAGCGTCAGCTTTTGCCCGTACCGCCGGATCGATTCGAGATACTCCGGATCGTTCCACATGCCTTCCTGCACGTAGTCGACCGCGACGGCGAGATACTCGCCTGCCGGCAGCCCTTTGATCTGATACTGCCCCTGCTGGTCGGGCCGCGCGGAACGGACGAAGCGCGAGTTCTCGAGCCACTTGTCGGCGGCGGCCGAAAAGACGATGACGGTGCCGTCGGTGATCGGCGCGCCTTTGTCGTCGAGCAGCTGGCCCGTCACCGTGCTGACGCGATCGGTCAGCACCACTTGCACGCCTGTGAGCTCCTCCCCGCTTTTCATTTCGATCGGCGTATCGGTGATGTCGCGGCCGTCCTGATAAATCGCCTTCAGCATCCACGGATCGGGAACCGACGGCCGGATCAGATTCGGGCCGAACAAGCCGGTCACGCTGAACGTCCAGTCGTCTTTGACCCGTCCGGAGTCAGGAGCAAAGCTTCTCGGCGCTGTGTCCGGCTGCATCGCGACGCCTCTGACATTGACGCGGTCTCTCGGTGCGCCAGGCACGCCGCCATCATCGCCGACGACCTGGCCCGACAACGTCCAGCCAGCCGACGTGATCAGTGAGACGTTGTCGATGTCCACGCCGTTGACGACGACAGGCACCGCGGCGCTTTCGGCGACGGGCCCGGCCGGCGTCTTGCCCGGTGTCGTGCCGCTGATGCTCAACTTGTACTCGCCTGGCGGGACGTTCTTCAGCGTGAAGGTGCCATCAGGGGCGACCGCCGCACCGCTGGTCGAGAACATCATCATGCTGTTGGGGCCGCGGAATTCCTGCCCGAGCGAGACGTTCCGCCCAGCCAACGGCTGGCGATGCGAATCGAGCGCCGTGCCGGACACGTTGGCGGCACGGCCGGGAATCAGCGTGAGATCGATGTTGGCGACCTCCTGACCGATGCCCACGGTGATGCGGCTGGCCCCGGCGCTACTCGACGTTCCGGGAAAGTAGGTGGGCGAGTAGCCCATGGTGGTCTCGACGCCGTTGTCCGAGACCGTCCACGTCTCACGTGAGAACGCCATCAGGTAGTACGTGCCGGGGACGAGGCCAAGCAGCCGGTACTGGCCGGCGTCGTCCGTGTTCATCATCGGTCCTGCGTTCACCAGCCGGCGGCGACCCTCGAAGAACATCGAACGCAGCGCCATCACGGACACGCCGGAGATCGGTTCGTTCGCTTCATCGAAGACACGGCCCGTGATGAGACTCATGCGCGGGAGCGAGAAGTCGACGTTGTCGACGACCTGCTTGTCGAGAACCTGCAACGGCTTCCCCTGTTCGAGCGGCCGCCGCTGGCCGTAGCGCAACTGAAGATAGCCGCTCCTGGTGACGGTCAGGCTGTACCGGCCGGCGGGGAGATCCTTGATCTCGTAGCGGCCATCCGGGCTGGTGCTCGTCGAGCGATTCTCGGGACCGAGCTCTTGCGCCGTCACGGTGATCTTCGCGCGCCGCAGCGGCCGTCCGGTGTCGGCCGCGAAGATGCGTCCACGGATGACGGCGGTGCCAGTCTGCCCGGACGGCCGATCCCGCGCCGGACCCTGCGGCGTCTGCTGCTGGGTCTGCTGGACGTTGATCACCTGGCTGGCCGCCGGCCGCGGCGCGGCGGCGACGATCGCCGCGCAAACAATCAGGACCGCTGGACGGATGCCTTCCATAAGTCCAAACTCTACCCGATTCAGACGGCCATCGTGACCTTCTTCACGCCGCGCGCCGAGAGCAGCGCGGGCAGGCGCTTGCGCTGATCGCCCTGGATCACGAGCGTGTCGCCCTCGACGCTGCCGCCGCAGCCGAGCGCCGACTTGAGCGCCGTAAGCCAGCGCTCGCGCTCCACTGGCGGCAGGTTCAACTGCTCGACGACGGTGACGGCTTTGCCGCCGCGCCCCGCGCGCTCGAGACGCACGACGGCGCGCAGAATCGTCGCGGCGTCTGGCGGAGACACCTGCTCAGCCGGCGGCGTGGCGGACGTGGCCGCCTGGGGCGTTGCGCCGCGCAAGTGGCTGAGCGCGCCAAACGGATTGTGAAATGGCCTCTTCGGATCGTCCGGCACGTGGCGTCGTCTCTCCGGGGGATTGTAATCCGCAGGACTACGTACCGATGTCCTCGTTCCACAACGCCGGGTGCGCGGCGATGAATGCCTGCATCATCCGGATGCACCGATCGTCCTGAACGACGTCGACCTTCACGCCCCGGCTCCTCAGCAGATCCTCTTCCCCCAGAAACGTCTGGTTCTCGCCAACGACAACATGGGGGATGCCATATAAAAGGATGGCGCCGCTGCACATGGCGCAGGGCGAAAGTGTGGTGTACATCACGCTCTCGCGATACACGGACGCCGGCTGCCGGCCGGCCCGCTCGAGCGCGTCCATCTCGCCGTGCAGCACGGCGCTCCCCTGCTGCACGCGGCGGTTATGCCCACGGCCGATGATGCGGCCTCGGTGCACCAGCACGGCGCCGATCGGAATCCCGCCTTCGCTGCGCCCGCGCTCGGCCTCCTCGATCGCGGCATTGAGGTGTGAATCCATACGCGAGATTCTGCCTCAACTCGGTGCTTCCGATACAATGGGGATCTCGACAGACGAGATCTCCCATTGAACCTCCGCGCGTTATCCCTGCTCATCATCGTTGTCGTCGTGAACGGCATCCAAGGCCAGCCCCTTTCCCCCGCCGCGCCGCTCACCGTGCTGTCGAAAGAGGGGCGGCGGCCGCTTGCCGTCACGCTCGTCGGCGATCAGGAGTTCGTCGCGCTCGATGATCTCGCGGTCTTGTTCCAGCTCACCGTGCGCGAAGAGACGATCGGCGCCATCACGGTGTCCTACAAGGGCAAGACGATCGTGCTGACGACGGATCAGGCGCTCGCCTCGGTGGCGGGTAAGCTCATCTCGCTGCCGGCGGCGCCGGTGCGCAGCGGACGGCGCGCTCTCGTCCCGGTGGAGTTCATCAGCCGCGCGCTGACGACCGTGTACGACACGCGCCTCGATCTCCGCAAACCGTCGCACCTGCTCGTCGTCGGCGATCTGCGTGTGCCGCGGGTGACGATCCGGTACGAGGCGCTCGGGACAGGGGCGCGCCTGACGATCGACGCCGCGCCGCGCGCGGCGAGCGTCGTGTCGCAGGAGAACGACCGGCTGGCCATCAAATTCGACGCCGATGCGCTCGACGTCGCGCTGCCGCAGATTCCGGCGCAAGGGTTGATTCAGGCCGTGCGCGTGGCCGACGCCGTCTCGATCGCGGTGGATCTCGGCCCCCGCTTCGGCGCGTTCCGCGCGACCGCGCAGCCGCTCGAGGCGGCGTCACGCCTGACGATCGACGTCGTCGCGGCGCAGACCGATACGTCTTCGCCGGGGTCGCCCGCAACGCCGTCGCCCGGGCCGCCCGGGTCGCCCGCGCCCTCCGGGGCGCCGCTGCCCGACTTGAGCGGCGTGGGACAGTCCGCGTCCGCGATCCGCACCATCGCGATCGACCCCGGCCACGGCGGCGACGACGCGGGCGTCGTCGGACCAGGCGGCACGAAGGAAAAAGATCTCACGCTCGCCGTCGCCAGGCGCGTGAAGGCGGCGATCGAGGGCCGGCTCGGCATTCGCGTGCTGCTGACGCGCGATGAGGACAAGAAGGTGCCGCTCGACGATCGCTCGGCGGCGGCCAACAACAACAAAGCCGATCTGTTTCTCGGTCTGCATGCGAGCGCGTCGCTTCGCAAGGGCACGACGGGCGCCGCGATTTTCTACGCGGCCTTCGACAAGGACGCCGAAGACAAGGCGCGCGCCTCGCTCGGCACCGAGCGCCTCCCGACGTTCACCGGCGGCTCGCGCGACATCGAGCTCCTCACGTGGGACCTTGCGCAGATTCGGCACGTCGACCGATCCGAACAGCTCGCTCACCTGCTCGAGCAGCAGTTCCACGATCGCGTGCCGCTCTCGCCGCACCCCGTGGAGCGCGCGCCGCTCCACGTGCTCGAATCGGCGAACATGCCGGCGGTCATCGTCGAGATCGGCTATCTCACCAACGTCGATCAGGAAAAGCAGCTGACCGCCAACGAGTTTCAGAACACGCTCGTGCAGGCGATCGTCGACGCCGTCGTGAAGTTTCGCGACGCGCTCGACGCCGACCGGGGGACCCGGTGACCTCTCGCCGGGCGCTCGCCACCGGCGGAGTGGTCGCGGCGGCATGCGTGCTCGCCTGGCTGCTGTTCGTCGGGCTGCCGCGTTGGTATGGCGCGCCGGCAACGGGCCGCGTGGCGGACGCGCCGGCGACCGCGCCGACGCCGCCAGGAAGAAAAATCAAAGCCCGGCTCTATTACGTCTCGGCCGACGGCACGCGGCTCACCACGGTTGAGCGGGACGTGGCGTACGGCGAGGGCACCGTCCAGCAGGGTAGGGAAATCATCACTGCTCAGATCGCGCCGACGGCCGAACCGCTCGTCTCGGCCGTGCCGCCGGGCACCGCGCTCCGGGCGCTCTTCATCAGCGATCGCGGCACCGCGTACGTCGACCTCACGGGCGCCGCGGCGGCAGCGCACGAGGGCGGCGCGCTGAACGAGCTGCTGACCGTGTACACGATCGTGAACGCGCTGACCTCCAACCTGCCGGCCGTGACGGCGGTGCAGATTCTGGTCGACGGCAAAGAGGTCGACACGCTGGCGGGCCACGTCGATCTGCGGCGTCCGCTCGCGAAGGACCTCGGGTGGGTACAATAGGCACACATGCGATCTGACCATCGACCGGCTCACGAGCTCCGCGACACGAAGCTCACCCCCAATTATCTCGAGCACGCCGAAGGCTCCGTCTTCATCGAAGCCGGACGCACCAAGGTGATCTGCACGGCCAGCGTCGAAGATCGCGTCCCGCAGTTCCTGCGCAATTCCGGCAAGGGGTGGGTCACCGCCGAGTACGGCATGCTGCCGCGCGCCACCAACACGCGCATGCAGCGCGAAGCGAGCGCCGGCAAAGTGGGCGGCCGCACGCAGGAGATTCAGCGGCTCATCGGCCGATCGCTGCGCTCGGTCACCAACATGGCTGCACTCGGCGAGCGGACAATCTGGATCGACTGCGACGTCATCCAGGCCGACGGCGGCACGCGCACGGCGTCCATCACGGGCGCGTTCGTCGCGCTGGCGCTGGCGCTCGAAACACTGCGCGAGCGCGACGTCCTCAAGACGATCCCGCTGTCGGACTACGTCGCCGCGACGAGCGTCGGCATTGTCGACGGTGAAGCGCTGCTCGATCTGGCGTACGACGACGACTCGCGCGCCGAAGTGGACATGAACATCGTCAAGACCGGGAACGGCCGCTTCATCGAGGTGCAGGGGACCGCGGAAGCGATGCCGTTCGGCCGCGACTCGCTCAACGAGCTGCTGGACCTCGCGGATCTCGGGATCAAGCAACTCGTGGAAAAACAGCGGGCCATCGTCGGGCACTTGGTGAAATTTACCGGCTGAGCTCGGCGGTGGGGCCCCGCGCAAACAAGAGGATGCTGACGCTGAACAGGAGCCAGCTCGATACGCCGCTGGGCCCGATGCTGGCTCTCGCCTCCGACCAGGGCCTCTGCTCGCTCGAGTTCATCGGCCCCACACGCGCCGTGCGATTGGAGGCCCGATTGCACCGCTGGTTTCCCGCGCACGAGATCGTCGACGAGATGACGCCGACTCTCGCGCGCACGCGCGAGTGGCTGTCGGCGTATTTCGAGGGCGCGGCCGCGGACCTACCGCCGCTCGATCTGCGCGGGGCGGCGTTCGAGCTGCGCGTCTGGACCGCGCTCCGGCGGATTCCGTCCGGCGCGACGTCGACCTACGGCGCGATCGCGGCCACGCTCGGCGCGCCCGGCGCCGCCCGAGCCGTCGGCGCCGCCAATGGCGCCAACCCGGTGAGCCTCATCGTCCCCTGCCACCGCGTGATCGGATCGTCAGGCACGCTCGTCGGCTACGGCGGCGGGCTCGACCGAAAGAAGTGGCTGCTCGATCACGAAATCCGAGCGTTTCGTGCCGCTAGCGAACACGTCGAAACGCGGGCGATTCGATGAAGCGTCGCAGCGAGCGAAACGCCTGGCCGCGATGGCTCACCGCGGACTTGCGTGCGCTGACTTCGGCCAGCGTCCTGCCGAATGGCGGGTAGAAGAAGATGGGATCGTAGCCGAATCCGCCGTCGCCTCTGGGTTCGGCCGCGATCCGCCCTTCGATGGTGCCGCGCGTTTCGAAGAGGATGGCCCCGGGCCGCGCCAACGCCAGCGCGCACACGAACCGCGCGGAGCTGGTGGGCGCGCCGCTCGCCCGGAGCGCGTCGTAGATCAACCTGAACTTCTCGGGATAGGTCGTCTCGGCTCCGCCGAAGCGCGCCGATTCGACGCCTGGCGCGCCGCCGAGGGCGTCGATCTCGAGCCCCGAGTCTTCCGCGACGGTCAGCTGTCCCGTCTTTGACGCATAGTAGAGCGCCTTGGCACGCGCATTCTCGTCGAACGTCGCTCCCGTTTCCTCGGGCGCCGCGATCGCCGGCCAGTCGGCGAGCGTGACGATGTCGTACGGCGTGCCGAAGAGCAGCGACGCGATTTCGCGCAGCTTCGCGCGATTGGTGGTCGCGACGAGAAGAGTGGCCACTCGAGGATTCTAATTGAAGGTCTGGCCGCGGGCGGAGACCCGAAGGTCGTCCGCCCGGGGTATCTAAGGAGGGCGTGTTCGGCCGGCTGGCTGACGGCTCAAAGGTAAGACTTTGGACCAACCGGCGGGCGGGCGATTCCTCCGAAGAGCAGCAACGCATGTGCCACGTCAGCAATCGTCTCGATCGTCGAGCGGCTCCCATCGACCGCCAAAAACAGGCCGCTTTTCGCCGGCCAACTTCTGGCGCCTGCCCCATCACCGCGTCGCAGGCCCAGCCGCTGTTAACCGCCTGACAGCTCGTGTAAGGAATCCCGTCATCGCGTTTCGGCGGGCTCGACGAAGGCGATATCTCCGAGCGAGTGTTAAGATCGGGGCTGTCGGGGCGTAGCGCAGCCTGGTAGCGCACCTGCCTTGGGCGCAGGGGGTCGCTGGTTCGAATCCAGTCGCCCCGACCAGTTCGACTTGTAGATCACGCATAGGGCACAGATCCCGAAGGCTCCGGCGCGCGTGCGTCCAATCCGTA
>Ga0097691_1003294_pt1 | contig 10049 bp, 7 predicted proteins | sample NGESurdeep072012_8_FD_72858 | JGI IMG/M metagenome (GOLD analysis project Ga0097691, IMG submission 72858) | Arctic peat soil microbial communities from Barrow, Alaska - NGEE Surface sample 210-1 deep-072012 | ecosystem: Environmental > Terrestrial > Soil > Wetlands > Peat ...
CCCCGCCGCTATCGCCCGGTTCTCCGGCAGGGACCGGATCGCCCTCTCCGGGCTCGCCCACCGGCATTCCGCCCCAGTAAGCGGAAACTAGCCGGGAACTCAGAAAAACCGCCGCCCGACGCGGCGGTTTTTCTTTGGCCGGAACGGCTGGCGCGTCGTACTTGCGGGAACAATTGGCGGCTGCGGCTGCTGGCCTTTACACTGAGAAGGTGAAGATCGCACTGGGCCAGATCAACACTACGATCGGAGATTTCAGCGGCAACGCAGAAAAGATCGTGACCTTCGCGCAGCGGGCAAGGGCCGCCGGCGCGGAGTTGGTCATGTTCCCCGAGCTGTCCATTTGCGGGTATCCGCCGCGCGACCTGGTCGAGAACCCCGCCTTCGTCGCCAGGAACCAGCAGACCGCGGAGCATATTGCGGCGGCAACGCGCGGCATCGCAGTGATCTGCGGCCTGGTTACTGCCGCCCATGCGAAAACCGGTAAGTCGGTGATGAACTCGGCGGCGCTCTTGTCCGACGGACGCATCCAGGTCATTCAGTCCAAGATGCTGTTGCCGACCTACGATGTATTCGACGAGTCCCGCAACTTCGCTCCGCCGCAGCGGCAGGAAATGTTCACCATCGGGGGATTGCGCGTGGCGCTGACCATCTGCGAAGACGCCTGGAACGACAAGAGCTTCTGGAACCGGAGGCTTTATGTTGTCGATCCGGTGGAAGAGCTCATGCGTGCCGGGGGAGAGGTGCTGCTCAACATTTCCGCTTCGCCCTTCTATGCCCGGAAGCAGGAGCTGCGTCGACAGATACTGTCGGCGCTGGCCACCAAGTACAAAGTACCGGTGGTGATGGTGAACCAGGTGGGCGGCAACGACAGCCTCGTTTTCGACGGCTCCAGCATGGCAATCGCGCCCGACGGCCGGATCAAGGCGCAGGCTAAGTGCTTCGAAGAGGACCTGGTCCTGTTCGACACCGAGACGCTCGCGGGCGACATGCACGTCTGTGAGCAGGGGACCGAGGCGGATGCTTACACCGCACTGGTGGTGGGGACGCGCGACTACGTCCGCAAGTGCGGATTCCAGCGCGCCATCGTGGGGCTCAGCGGCGGCATCGATTCGGCGCTGACGGCCTGCATCGCGGCCGATGCGCTGGGACCGCAAAACGTCATCGGTGTCGGCATGCCCGGGCCCTACTCCTCAGGCGGCAGCATCGACGACGCGCGCGCTCTGGCCGCGAACCTGGGCATACGTTTTGAGCTGATTCTCATCACCGGCATTTTTAACGCCTGCCTGCATGCGCTGAAGCCGGTTTTCGCCGGACGCGAAGCAGACGTGACGGAAGAGAACATCCAGGCCCGCATCCGCGGCACGCTGCTCATGGCACTGTCGAACAAGTTCGCGGGCTTGGTGCTGAGCACCGGCAACAAGTCGGAACTGGCGGTCGGATACTGCACCATGTACGGCGACATGGTCGGCGGACTGGCGGTGATCTCCGATGTCCCCAAGACGATGGTGTACCGTCTGTCGGACTACGTGAACTCGCGCCAGCCGGTGATACCTCGTTCGACGATTGAGAAACCTCCGTCGGCGGAGTTGCGTCCCGATCAGAAGGACAGCGACACGCTTCCGGATTATGCTGTCCTCGATGCGATCCTGGAGGATTACATCGAGGACAACAAGACGCCGGAGCAGATCGCCTCCGGACGGAACTTCGATCTGGCCCTGGTCCGTAAGGTGGTCCGCATGGTCGAACGGGCCGAGTACAAGCGCCAGCAGGCCGCGCCCGGGTTGAAGATTTCCGAAAAGGCATTCGGAGTCGGCCGGCGATTTCCTATCGCGGCTCGTTCGGAGACATAGAAACAAATCATTTGGGCGCGATGACAATACTTTCGCGGTCCCAGGAAGACAGGAATGAAAACAAAATTCGCAATCGGTGTTCTCTTGTTCGCAGCACTGGCAGTGGGCCAGGCCACCAAGCCCGCGGCAAAAAATCCCGCACTGTCGGGAACTGCTTCCACAAAATCCGAAGCAGCCCGAAAGCCGGCGGGCAATACGACCGCCCCTGGGCTGCCCTCGCGTGCCACCGCCGAATCATTCATCCACCACGCATTCGGCTGGGACCCGCAGTCAAAGCTGACAGTGAAGGACGTCAAGTGGTCTCCCGCGGCCACCGTTGCCGAGATCGACGTACATGCGGAAACTCCCACAGGCCCCGGCGACCGCGCCATCTACGTCACCTCGGACCACAAGAACACCATTGCCGGTCAGATGTTCCCGTTTGGCGGCCAGCCCGGGGTGAAGCCGACCGAAGCGCAGGTGGACGCCTTCGTCAAGCAGATCACCGCCAACAGCCCGGGCCTGACATGGACGGTGCTCGAAGTGAAGCCGAACGCGCTCGATAACCTCACGGAAGTGACCGTAGTGCTGACCAATGCGCAGGGGCAGCGCGGTGGCCAGCGCTTCTGGGTCACACCCGACGGCCAGCATGTTCTCCTCGGGGAAAACGGCCCCTTCGGCGCAGATCCCTTTGCCGCTGCCCGCGCCGAATTGACGAAGGGGATCAACGGTCCCTCGAAGGGACCGGCGACAGCGACGATCCTGCTGGTTGAGTTTGGCGATCTCGAGTGTCCGAGTTGCAAGGCGGCGGTGCCGATTGTGGAACGACTGCTGAAAGAGGTCCCCAATTCCCGCCTCGTCTTCCAGCAGTTCCCCCTGACCCAGATCCACCACTGGGCTTACAAGGCGGCTCAATTTGGCGATTGCATCGCTCGCCAGAACAATGGCGCCTACTGGAAGTTCATGGACGCCGTGTATGGCGTACAGGAAGACATTTCCGGGCACGTGGAATCGAGCGACCCGAACAAGAAACCCGATCTCAGCTATGCCGAGCAGAAGTTGACCGAACTGGCCGGACAATCGGGGATGAACGGCAAGCAGATCGCGACTTGTGCTGCGGACCCGTCGACTTCGAATCGGGTGGACCGCTCCATGGAACTGGGCAAGCAAATGCAGGTGACCGGCACCCCGACTCTGTTCATCAACGGGCGCAAGATCCAGACCCTCGGAAGCATGCCCTACGATTCGCTGAAAAGGCTGGTGGAATTCATGGGCTCGCCGGCAGCGAGGTAGTGACGGCTGCGGGATCCGTTCAGTCCACCGCGCGGACCGGAATCAATGTGCTTCCCGACGCGGGCTTGCGCACAATGTGCGGCGTGATCAGTACCAGCAGCTCGCCTGCGGAGTCCTGCGGCGTATTGTGTGTCGTGGCCCGGTTCAGGATAGGTATGCGCGAAATCCCGGGAAGTCCGGAGAGGCTGTTCGATTCCGACTTTTCGATCATTCCCGCGATAATCGCCGTTTCGCCGTCACGAACGGAAAGCGAGCCCGTGTAACTGCGGCTGCTGATCACCGGGATTCCGTTGAAGCTTTCGCCGGTGAGCGCCTTCATCTCCATCGTCAGGTCGAGCGTGATTTCATTCTGATGGACCTGCGGCTTCGCCTTCACCATCAGCCCCAGGTCTTCGAAGGTGAACGACGGAAACGGGTTCTGGTACGTCTGGTTTTGCAGCACCTGGGAGATTTGCGACGTGTTGAAGATGGGCGCGAACGACGCGTTCATGATGGGGTAGCGTTCGCCGATCTTCAGCGTGGCGTCGGTTCCATGCGCCGCGCGCAGCGTCAGGTTCTGGATGGTCGTGACGCGCGAGGAGTTCATCGAAAAGTGCAGCGTGCCCGGCGCAAACGGTACGGCAAAGCGCGTCAAGCCGCCGCCAAACGTCCCAAACGGGTTCTGGAAAATCGAAGTCTGCTGGTTCTGGAGCTGCTGCAACAGTGCGGCGATGCTCGACGTGTTTGCCTGGTTGATGCCGCCCGACGAGATGAGCTGGTTGATCAGGTCTTGTATGTTGGGCTGCTGCAATATCGCCAATGCAGCCGAGCTCAGGTTGAATGCCTGCCATTGCAGCGGCAACTCCAGGCCCATGTCCTTGAGCATCGACCGGTTCACCTGCAACACCTGGAATTCCAGCATCACCTGCGGCCGCGAGATGTCGATATCCCGCAGCAGTTCCGTGGCGGCATCGAGCAGGCGCCGGGGCGCCCGCACCATGATGCTGGAAGATTCCGGCTGGTGCGCAATCTGCCGGATGCCGAACAGCGTGCGCAGCACGTTCAGGACGTCGTTGAGTTCCGCCGCGGTCGTCGCGTCCGGCAGGTAGAACGTTCGCAGCGACATGCGCTCGAATTGCGCACGGTTTTGCGTGTTGTCGGCCAGGAGCAGGAAGCGTTGTTCGGAAACCGGCGTCCAGAACGTCTTCGTCATCGAACACGCCAGGCTGATCGCGCGCCGGAAATCCACATCGTCCACGTCGAAACGGATGGGGCGGGCGGTCACGCTCTCGTCGAACTCGACCGTAAGTCCGAAGTCTTTCGCGATCTGCTGGAACAGCCCGCGCGTGTCGCCGCGATAATGATAGGAGTGAACGCCGGTGGCAGGCGTAACGCGAAGCTCTCCCGGCGAATCGCCAATGGTCAAGTGCGACAGGTTGATGGCCGGAACCGGAAGGGCATCGTGCAACCGCTGCTGGGCGAAATCATTCGACGGATCCAGCGCCAGCGCCTGGCGAAATTCCGTAGTCGCGCGCTCCGAATTGTGATCGAGCAGCAACTGGTTGCCCGAATCGAGATGGCGTAGCACCAGCTGCTGGCGCAGGATTTCGCGGGTCGTCAGGTATTCCAGATCGTTCGGCACCAGTCGCGACGCGGCTTCCACGGCGTCGAATGCCTGTTGCGTCTTGCCCAGCTTGTGCAATTCCAGGGCGCGGCTGAAGTCCTTCTGCGCTTGCTTCAGATCGGACTTGGACACGCCGCAGGCCGCAACGGTGCGGAGTTGCGAACAGGCTCTGACTTCGATGGCCGACTGCGGCGCGGACTGCCCCCATGCACACAGTGAAATCAAGGCAAGCGAGGCCGTCAGCAACCGCATGGCGGAATTGTACCGGAGCAGCACCTGTCAGGTAGACGCAAGTGCGTTGGAAACGTCACCGCGGTTCGGTGCGGCAGGAGACGCAAAAAGCGGGCTCCGAGGGCGTGCAGTTGCTCTCCATCGTCAACTTGGATGCTCAACGCGGCTGCCCGATGCGCTCGGGAATGATGATCCTCTCCACCATCGTCGCACGGCCGGTGGCGTCGTCACACTCGAAGTACACGCCGCAGAAATGAACGTCGTTGCTGGCCGCCTCCCAGCGCGCCGGCATGCTGGTGAGAAACCGCTGGATGACCAGCTCTTTCTGCACGCCGATCACGCTGTCGTAGGGTCCCGTCATACCCACGTCGGTCTGGTAGGCGGTGCCTTTCGGAAGCACCCGCGTATCCGCCGTCGGAATGTGTGTGTGCGTGCCCAGGACGGCGGTCACGCGCCCATCCAGGTACCAGCCCAGCGCGCTTTTTTCCGAAGTCGCCTCGGCGTGTATGTCCACCAGGATGATTTTTGCCTGCGTGCGTCCGATGAGTTCGTCGGCGACGCGGAACGGGTCGTCATTGCTGGGCAGGAAGACGCGGCCTTGAAGGCTGATCACCGCATAGGGCGTATCGCCAACCTTGCCTTCGTACATGCCAAAGCCGGGCGTGCCCGCCGGATAGTTCGCCGGCCGCAGGATGCGGCGTGCCGGGTGGCGAACGTCACCATCCGCGGCGTTGAAGTAGTCGATGATCTCCCGCTTGTCCCAGATGTGGTTGCCGGTGGTGATCACCGCGATCCCGAGGTCGAATAGCTCCTCGGATATCTGCGGCGTAATGCCGAAGCCGCCCGCGGCATTTTCGCCGTTCGCAATCACCAGTTCGACCTGGCGGCTGCGGACAAGTTCCGGCAGCCGGTCGCGCACCATGGTGCGCCCGGGCCGTCCGAAAATATCGCCGATGAAAAGAATTCTCATGAGGACAATCGCGAACGATTGATGCTATCACGCGATTAGTGCGCCAGTTCGGCAGTGGTGAGGAAGTCGTAGTTTCCCGGCGGGCTGAGCTCGATGTGCGTTACCCGCCGCGAGTGGACGATCACATTGTCGAGATACCAGAGATGAATGTAGGGCAGATCGCGGCCGAGCGCCTGCTGGACCTGCGCATAAATCGCCCGCCGTTTCCCGGGATCAACTTCGCGCCGGCCGTCGTCGATCAGGCGATCCACCTCGGCATTCGAGTAGTAGCTGCGGTTCGCGCCCTTGGGCGGCATACGGCTGGATTGGAAAGCGTACTCGAAGATGTCGGGATCGTTGTTGCCGCCGATCCAGCGCAGCGAATAAAGCTGGTACGCGCCCTTCGTGACGTCGGAGAAGAACGTCGCGAACTCGTAGGTGCGAATTTCGAGCGTGATCCCTACCTCCCGGAGTTGCTGCTGCAGCACGGCCGCCAGCAGGCGCGTGGTCTCCTCGGTCGAGGTCTTCATCGTCAGGTGAAAGCGGACGCCGCCGCGCGCGGGATATCCCGCGGCGTCGAGCATTTGGCGCGCCTTCGCCGGATCGTATGGATAGGGCCATGCCTCGGTGTATGCCCACGACTGCGTCGGCAGCACGCTGGTCGCCGGACGCGCCATGTCGCGCCACAAGTAGTGAATCAGCGGCCGGACATCGATCGCATAGGCCAGCGCCTGCCGCACCCGCTCGTCCTTCAGCAACGGATCGTGAAGGTTGAGCGCGAGGTACTGATAAATGGTTCCCGGACTGCGCTCCACCACCAGGTTTGCCTCGCGTTGCAGCGCCACCGTCGTGTCGGCAGTCAGCGAGTTGAGCGCGACGTCCGCCGATCCTTTGCGAAGTTCCAGCGCGCGCGTCGTGGAATCCGGCACAACGTTGAAGCGCACCCGTTCCAGCCGGGGCCGCTCGCGCCAATACTGTTCGTTGCGCTCGATCACCACTTCGCGGTCCTGCTCGTTGTTCACCAGCCGGAACGGGCCGGAGCCGACCGGGTGCTTGAAAAAGTCGGCGCCGCTCCCCTCCGGCACGATGCCGATCGCGCCGTTCGACACGTTCCACAGCAGGCTCGCCCACGGTTCCTTGAGATGGAAGATGACGGTCGTATCGTCGGGCGCTTCGATGCGGTCCACGAAACGATAGGTGCCCGACTTCGTGGTGCGAATCGAGCCGTTCATGATCGAGTCGAAGGTGTACTTCACGTCGCGCGCGGTGAGCGGACGTCCGTCGTGAAAGCGCACGCTCGGATGCAGGTGAAATTTGTAGGTGAGCGGGTCGGGAGTCTCCCATGACTCGGCCAGCCACGGCTTCAGGTTGAAGTGCTCGTCACGGTGGACCAGCGCGTCGAACAGCAACTCGTCTATGCGCTCCGATTGCGCGTCAATACCGACCCGCGGATCGAGATTGGTCGGGCTGCTCTCGATGATCATTACCAGCGTGTTCGGGTCAGGTTTCCGCGAGCAACCAACCAGGAGTAAAACGCAAAGTGCGCAAAGAACGCAAAGAAGGTGCCTTTGCGAACCTCTGCGTCCTTTGCGTTGGATATTCACCCGCTTAAGGATACGAAACTTTTCCCAACACCGCCGCCCGCTCGGCGCCGGTTGCCGCCGGAAGATTGCCGGGCAAGCGCTGCCAGGTTTGATAGGCGAGAACCGCGAACGCCACCGCCTCTTTGCTCTCCGAGGGAAGGCCAAAGTCGTCGCTGGTCTTGATGGAAAGCTCGGGCAGTTGCTCGCCGATCATCTTCATCAGCGTGCGGTTCTTCGAGCCACCGCCGGAGGCAATGAACTCGTGGAAGAACTGTGGTACGCCACTCCCGGGCGGAACCATGAACATGCGTACCGAGCCCGCAATCGAACGCGCGGTCAGGGCCGTGGCCGTCGCGACCACGTCTTCTTTCTTCGCGCCACGGCACATCTTCAGAAAGCTCGCGACATATTCGCGGCCGAACTCCTCGCGTCCGGCGGTCTTGGGGGGATGGCGCCGGAAGAAGGCCCCGCGCAGCAGGCGGTCCAGCACATTTTCGATTGGCTTACCTTTGGCAGCGAGGCGTCCATCGCGATCGAATGGCTTGCCGAAGAGTTTTTCCGTCACCGCATCGATAACCATATTGCCCGGGCCGGTGTCGAAGGCGATGACTTGCTCGGGCGCCGCGCCCGCCGGTATGGCGCTGAAGTTGGCAATTCCGCCGATGTTCTGCACGATGCGTCCGCGGCGCTCGTGGCGGTAGAGCAAGTAGTCGAGGAAGGGAACCAGCGGTGCGCCCAGGCCCCCGGCCGCCATGTCGGCTGGACGGAAGTCGGTGACTACCGGTACGCGCGTACGGGCGGCAATGATCGAACCCTCGCCCGTTTGCCATGTGCACGCCATATCGCGCCCCAGGTACGGACGAAAGTCGCCCTGGTGATAAAGCGTCTGCCCGTGACAGCCAATCAGGTCCAGCTTCAGCCGCGCACTTTTCGCCGCCGCGTAAATGGCGTCTGCGTACAGTTCGCCGAGAAGAAAGTTCAGGCGTGCCAGGTCCGCAACTTTTGCCGCTTTGGCATTCATCGCCGCCAGAATCGCACGCCGGACTTTTGCAGGATACGGCGCTTCATATTGCGATAGGAGTTCCAACTTCGTCCGAAACCCGCGCCCTAGCACCCGCACGATGGCCACGTCAATGCCATCGGCCGAGGTCCCGCTCATAACGCCCGCGACGATCATAGATTCCTTTGTACCAGAATTGAGGTGCACGGATGAGTGGCAATGCGGTTTGTTCCGGAATCCGGAATCCCTAAACGGGCGCGGTCTTTTCCAGCCGGACCTCTTCGGTGAGCTCCCAGAGCGCGCGCCGAAGCCTGTCCAGCGTCTTTTGCGATGGTGGTGGAGTTCGGCGGCCCGCCAGCCCCGCTTTTTTCTTCAGCGCCATTACGCGGGCGACTTTCTGTGCGATCTGCGCGGCGAAGCGGCGGTCGCGCTCGGCGGCCGACAGCACCGCTTCATAGCAACTCCAGGCCTTTTCCGCGTTGTGGCAGATGGGGAACAGGTCGGAGCCGGCCTTCAGCGTCTCGACCGCTGCGTCCTCGATCGACGCCGTCGCCAGCACGCCGCCCATCTCCAGGTCGTCGGCCATCACCACGCCGCGGAAGCCGATCTTCTTGCGCAGGATATCAACCATCCATTTCTTCGACAGCGATGCGGGCGCGTTGTCGCGCGTCACCGACGGGTACGCCGCGTGCGCCACCATGATGATCGGCATTTGCTTGTGCAGCTTGCGGTAGGGAAGCAGGTCTTCGTTCCAGAGCTTCTTGGCCGGCTTGCTGATCGACGGCAATTCCTTGTGCGTATCAAGATTGGCTTCGCCTAGCCCGGGAAAGTGCTTGCCGCAGCCGATTACGCCCGCCTCGCGCATGCCGCGCAGGACTTCTCTCGCGAAGGTGACCACGTCCTCGGGATCGTCGGAGACCGTGCGCGACGTCAGCACCGGGCGCGATGGTTTGAACCCGATGTCCACCACGGGATTGAAATCCACGTTGAAGCCCAGCGCGCGGCATTCGTCGCCGAGGATGCGCCCGTGCTTGCGGAAGAGTTTGCGGTTCCCGGTAGCGAAAACTTCGGCAGCCGCGGGTGCCGGGGCAATTACATCCTTCAGCCGATCGACCGTGCCGCCCTCCACGTCCACGCACAGAAACGCGGGCTGCTGAATGCAGACCTGCGCCTCGCGCAGGAGCTTCCACGTTTGCTCCGCGCCGGTAATGTTGCGCTTGAACAGGATGATGCCGCCCGGCTGCAGTGACGCAAAGGTGGAACGCAGCCGCGCCGAGCACTCGACGCCTTCAAAGCCCATGAGGAGCAGTTGGCCGACTTGCTGGCGGAGATCGAGATTGAACTTGGGTGCCATGAGAGAACCTGTAGGAACGATGAACCGGACAGAGTATCGCAGCCACCGAGGGCGGGCAAACGCTACTTCAACTGTTGCTTGAGCATATGCAGTAGGTTGAGCGCTTCTAAAGGCGTTAGGTGATCCAAGTCGGCGTCACGAATCTGCTCCACGATCTTCTGCGACAGCGGCGTGAACATGGTCAACTGAACTCCGCTGGCGGGTTCT
>Ga0097691_1003296_pt1 | contig 10045 bp, 7 predicted proteins | sample NGESurdeep072012_8_FD_72858 | JGI IMG/M metagenome (GOLD analysis project Ga0097691, IMG submission 72858) | Arctic peat soil microbial communities from Barrow, Alaska - NGEE Surface sample 210-1 deep-072012 | ecosystem: Environmental > Terrestrial > Soil > Wetlands > Peat ...
GTGGTGCGGGAAATCCGCACGCCACGTTCTGTGGGAACCGGGGGCGGGCGACCGCCTCCGGTGACCCGGTGGGCGAGGAGAAATCCTCGTCCCTACCGCGACCATGCGCCACGGCAGGGTCTTTATGAGTTCGTGTGTTTATAAGTTCACGCTTGGTGAACGCGCGTTTCAGGAATTCCGAAATAAAAACGCCCGGCTGTCCATTACGGATGGCCGGGCCTAAGTCTGCACTCAATACCCCAGGTAGGAGGGGAAGATATTAGTTCACACCCTGAGACCTCGGCAGTCTTTGATCTGCGTCAAATCATCAATGCGACACACTGGATTTGGATGTGGCACTTCCGGCGCGACGTTTCTACATAAAAGATTCCGCACGCTTCATGAGTTCATCGAGTCCGGGCTCGTTCGGATTCCGGGGCTTGCCCGGGTGGATGATCGAGACCTGACAACTCTCCGCGGCCTCCACAAGCTGACGGTAGGTTCCGGCATCCGGATTGATTATTGATGCCTGTTTGTTGGCGTCATAACCGAACATCTTGTCGTTGATCTGTGTACACTCATTGCAGCTCGTGCATCGGGCCGTTTCGATATAGGGATCGTCCGATGGTCTTTCAGTTGCCGCTTCGGCCGCAGCCGGCGCGGCAGGCGCCTCGGCCGGTGTCCCGGCGGTCGCGCTGCCTGCCTTTTCCTCCGGCGCGTTCGCCGGCCGAGCTTGCTCCGCCCAAGCTTTCCGCTCGCGTTCGACAAGCAGGGCCGCATGCGAGTTGTGAACACCACCGAGCTCCTGCAAGCTGCGCCATGCCTCGGCGCAGCGGCGTGCCTCCCGCACCAGCTTGTCGTTGACGACCACTTTTTGCAGGCGATTGTCGCTGTCGACCATCAACAGGCACGGCACCTTTTCAACCAAGTCGTTCGGTTCGCGCGCCAGAAATTCGGAGACCGGCACCAAATCGGCAGTCCATTTTGCCCGAGGAACCTTGGCAAAATGCTTCGCGCAGCGCGGGTCACAGGCTGCAAAATCGGCGAGCGTGAAGGCAAGGGTTTCCGATACGAGTTGTTGCTCCTCGTCCTCATAGTCGAGCCGCTGCTGCGGCCAATCGAGATCGATTTGCGAGTTGGCGTAAAGCGAGAACCGCGATGCCCAGTCCGGTCCGGCCGATGGATCATAGGTAAAAGCCGGGAAAGCCCGCGATTCCGCGGCGGCAGCGGCGGTTAGATAGGGCGGAATGCCGGCTCCGCTTGCGCCGGAGAAAACGCTGAACAATGCCGGCCCGGGATAGGATATCCCGCGGCGAATCTGCTCGCGGAGCCGGAACAGACTTGAACTGCTCGATTGCAGAACATAGTACGCGCCAAATCCGATCGAGGTGCTGGCAAGTTGCCTGCTGCGAAGTCCCGAAATCATGTACTCGCTTCCGATCGGCGATTGCTCGAGCAGATCGTCGGTCTGGACCACAATCTTTGCCGGCATGCCTGCGACGAACGCCTGCAAGATCAGGTCGCTCTCTGACGCCGCGAGATCGGCCGTGCGCAGGCAAATCAGATAATCCGGAAACAGAGCGAGGTCTTCCGGGTCGAGGCCGTTGTCGCCGAATTCCTCGAAGAAGGCATCGTGACGCGCTTCGCTGTATTCGCTTTCAATTTCGAGCCTGGCGACTGCGATCGCCTTGGCCAGCTCGATCATTTTCGGCAAACGCTCACGGTAGGCCGCGACTGTATCGGAGCATTTTTCGAACACGAAGGAATAGGGCTCGCCGACATTGATGCCCTTTTCGCCGTCGCTAGCCGGCGAATAGAACCGCTGCGCCCGCAGCGTTGACAGCAGTCCGCGGACGCGCCGTCGCCGGCTTTCCGGCATCGGTACATTGACCGCACTATCAGCCAGCAAGCGGGACATGGCATCGAAATCGAAAGCGCTCTGATGCGCCCCACCGACCGAGGCTCGCAGCCGCTCCGCGCTCAGCCCTTCCTTCGAGCGGACGAATTCCGCACTCAGGATATCGGACAGCTTCATGATCAGTGTATTGATGTCGGCCCGGGCCTTCTGCGCCTTGCGGTCCTGCTCGACCTGCCAGAGGTGTTGAAACAGCCGAAACGGCATCGCCATATCGCAGTCGACGACCTCGCCGTCGCCCGTCAGCGCGGCCCGGAGGCGGCTCAGGCTATCCGGCAACAGTTCGTCGGCTTTCGCGCCAATGCGCGCGGCAGCGATGTCCCACAGCTTGGACAGCGGCCCGGCCATGCCTTCCGCGACCAGTTTGCGGATTTCCCGTTCGAGCCGGATGCCATGCCGCCTCACCCGTTCTCCGTCACTGTCCGCCGCGACGGCCTTGAGCGCGTCGTCGATCAGTCCGGAAAGCGATTGTACCGATTGTCGATCGCCGCCTGCGCGCATGAGCACGAGCGGAAAATCGTACCGAAGCGCGGTGAGATCCCGGTAGCCGGCGAAAATTGCGGGATGCAGATCGCTCAGGGCGTGCGCATCGAACGCGCCGTGGGGCAACCGACCAGTGAGATGAAACGCGATGTGTGCTTGAAGTTCTACTTGCATGCCAAAATCGCCTTAGTCGTTTCAGTCCTAATCCGCCGCATCTTCACGCGCTTGGCTGAATGTTGCTGTCCGCGTCCTGCGGCCAAATCGTGAACTTGTCGAGTTCCGCTTCGAGACCGGCCTTGATGTAGCGCGTCGAACGCTGCTGCCCGGCATTGCGAAGCTCCTCGTAGCAGGGAACATCCGGGTTGCGATAAAGGATGCCGACTGGAATTGGGTCCTGAAGCGAGGCGATCTCGCGCGCGCGGTTGATGTTCGATGGATCGTGCCGCTCCTGATTCTTGTAAACCTTGGAGAGGTTCGGGCTGATCGTCAGCCCGTCTTCGTGCATGAGAAGCATGGTCCTGAGCGGATCTTGCATCCACGGCTCGAACACATTCGGCAACCATTCCGGGCAACGCTGAATGATGCGGACGAATGAGAGCCCTTTATGGCGATAGGCCTTCAATATGATGTCGTAGAGCACCTCGGGTATCCAATCGACCGCCTGCGCGACGAAGGATACGTTCTGAACGCCGAGCGTCACCGTCAGCGGCTGCAGTGCTTCGAGATAGCTGCCGCGCGGCGTGGTGTTGCTCTTCGTTCCACGCGGCGACGTCGGCGATGCCTGCTTCTTGGTCAGACCATAGATCTGGTTGTCGTGCAGCATCACCGTCATGTTCATATTGTAGCGGATGGCGTGAATCCAATGCGCCGCGCCGATGCTGCAGCAGTCGCCATCGCCGGTATTGACGAACACGTTGAGATCCGGCCGTGCCATCTTGATGCCCTCGGCAACCGGCAGCGCGCGGCCATGGATGCCGTGGAATCCATAGGTCTTCATATAGTGGGGAAAGCGGCTGGAGCAGCCGATGCCGGAGACAAACACGGTTTTCTCCGGGCGGAGATCCTCATCGCGACAGAGACGCTGCACCGCCGCGAGAATGGCGTTATCGCCGCAGCCGGTGCACCAGCGCGGCACGCCGCTCTGATAATCCTCAAGCTCGTGATGCGGATCGTACATCCGCAAGAGGCATTCGGTGACATGAATGGTCATGGTCATGCTTCTCACTGCTTGAGTTTTTCGAGGACGACACGCTCGATCGTATTCGGTTTGATAGGCTGGCCGCGCACCTCGCTCCAGCAATCGACGTCGACGAGGTAACGTGAGCGTAACAGGATTGCGAGCGCCGAGTAGCGGCGGTTGCTCTCGTCTATGATCTCGTCATTCGGGTCATCGCTCCAATTGCCTTCGATCGTGATGATCTTCTTGAACCGTTGCATGATCTCTTTGATGCCGGGAGCCATCGGCTGCAGGAAGGTGAGATGCAGCGACGAGACTTTGTGGCCTTCGGCGCGCAGGTTCGTCACGGCTTCCTCGATCGCGCCTTTGGTGCTGCCCCAGCCGATCACCAGCAGATCGCCCTTATCGGCGCCGAATACCGGCGGCGTGGCCAGCGTCTTCTGCAGCGCGGCGAGCTTGTGGCTGCGCGCGCGAATACTCGTTTCGTTGGTATCCGGGTCGTAGGCAACATGGCTTAGATCGTCATGCGCCAGGCCGGTCAGGGTGTGCATACCGCCGGGCTGACCCGGGATGAAGCGGCGTGCCAATCCGGTCGTCGGATTCCAGTCATAGGGCTTGCTCCCTTCCGGCACTTCACTCTGGTCGACCGGCGGAGCGAGCCATGCCTCGCTGAACTGCGGCCGCGTGAACGGCTGTTGGGACGAGGCCAGGCTCGTGTCGGAGAGGATGACCACCACCATGTTGAAGGTCTCGGCGATCCTGCGTGCGGTGATCACCGAATAGAAGCAGTCCTCGATCGTGCCCGGCGCGATCACCACCTTGGGCGCATCGCCGTGGCTACCGAAGATCGCCGCCATCAAATCGCCTTGCTCGACCTTGGTCGGCTGCCCGGTGCTGGGGCCGCCGCGCTGCACATTGATGACGACGAGCGGAATTTCGCCCATCACCGCAAGTCCGATTGCTTCCTGTTTGAGCGAATATCCAGGTCCGGAGGTGACGGTGACGGCGCACTTTCCGGCATAGGAGGCGCCAATCGCGAAGGTGCAGGCCGCGATCTCGTCTTCGGCCTGATGGACGATGCCGCCGACTTTCTCGAACACGCTACTCAGATAATGCGAGACCGACGTGGCCGGCGTGATCGGGTACATCGCGCAGATTTCCATGCCGGAGGCGAGGACGCCAAGCGCCAGCGCGGTGTTGCCGTCGATCACGATTTGCGGCTCGGTGCTGCGCGTGGCCGGGATGCGATACTTGAACTCGAGATTCCTCTCGGCCCAGTCATAGCCCGCGTTCAGCAGCTTCACGTTCGACTCGATAACGCTGGCATCTTTCTTGCCGAATGTGCGGGCGATCTGCTCGCGTGCCAGCTGCAGGTCGAAGCTGTAGATATTGCAAAGCATTCCCAGCGCGAACATGTTCTTGCCGCGCCGGGCATCGGCGACGATGGTACGGCACTCGCGCTCCATCGGCGTCTCGATAACCTTGTATCCCGCCGCCACGAGCTGGTCGTGGGTCTCGACGTAGGTCGCGGCGATCTTCTTGTCCGCGCTCTCGCGCCACATGCTTTCCAGCAGAATAGTGCAGCCTGCCTTGAGTTCACCGGTGCGGACGCGGCCGAGCAGCACCTGCTCGTTGAAAGCAATCACCAGGTCGGTTTCGTTGCCGCCATTGGTGACACGGCCCGAGCCCAGACGAATGCGGTTTCCGCTGCCGCCGGCGACGCTGCGGGCGGGCGGCCGGATTTCCGCCGGGATGATCTCTACGGTCCAGACCCCGTTGCCCATCCGCGCGGCAATCGCTGCGAGCGATTGTCCGCAGCGCTGCGCGCCCTCGCCGGAATCGCTGATGATCTCGACGATATGTTCGCTCAATGTGACAGCGGTCTTCCCGGTCGGAGCGGGCTTGCTCGCGCGGGTGCGAGGCTTAACGGAGGCTTCGGCAATCATTTCGTTCATCTTGCTACCTTAGGCAACGCGAATGCGCGCGTAGTTGCGCTCCCTTAGATCGATTCCGAAGAATGTCCCGACGCCGGCTTCGCCGACATCGTCGGCGCCGGAATCACGGATCCTCAGATAGTTTTTCATGCTGCGCGCGGCCTTGCGGCCGGCGCCCATCGCTTCGATCACGGTCGCGGCGCCGGTGACGATATCGCCGCCGGCAAACACGCCCGCCATCGAGGTCGCCAGCGTCTCGTCAGCACCGATATAGCCGCGCTTGTTGAGGTGAAGGTGCGAAGTTTGCCCGATGATCGGGTTGGCGTTGGTTCCGATCGCGAATACGACCTGATCGGTCTCGAACTCGAACTCGCTGCCGGCCACCGGGATCGGACGCCGCCGCCCGGAGTCGTCGGGCTCGCCAAGTTCCATGCGGATGCAACGCATGGCGCGGACATTGCCCTTGCCATCGTCAAGAATTTCGATCGGGGCGGTGAGCCAATGGAATTCGATCCCCTCTTCCTCGGCGTGATGAACCTCTTCGGCTCGTGCTGGGCACTCCGTCCGGGACCGTCGATAGATGCAGTACACTTTACCGGCGCCGAGCCGCAGGGAGACCCGCATCGCGTCCATGGCGGTATTGCCGGCGCCGATCACGGCGACGCGCTTGCCGAGCGGAAGCGGGGTGTCGTAATTCGGGAATTCCTTCGCCCGCATCAGGTTGCAGCGGGTCAGCAATTCGTTTGCGGACAGTACGCCGTTGAGCGAATCACCGGGGATGCCGAGCATCGATGGATAGCCGGCGCCGGTGCCGATGAAGACGGCATCGAAGCCGAGTTCGTCACGCATCTGTTCGATGGTGAACAGGCGGCCAACCAGCGTATTGCATTCGAACTTAATGCCGAGCTTGCGTAGATTCTCAATTTCCGCGCCGACAACTGGATTGGGAAGCCGGAAATCCGGAATGCCGTATTTGAGCACGCCTCCGGCTTGATGGAATGCCTCGAAGACCGTCACATTACATCCGGCTTTGGCCATGTCCGCCGCACAAGCCATGCCGGCGGGTCCCGAACCGACAATTCCAATCTTGAAGCCGCTTGGCTCGATATAGGGAATGTTGGTCCATTTTTCTTTGATGGCATAGTCGCCGACCCAGCGTTCGAGGCGGCCGATCGCCACCGGTTCAAGCGACTCTCCGACCACGCAGACGCCCTCGCATTGTGTTTCTTGCGGGCAGACGCGGCCACACACCGCGGCCAAAAGATTGCTTGCGGTGATGACGTTATAGGCACCGCGGAAATCCTTGGCGCTGATCGCCTCGATGAATTTCGGGATGTTGATATTAACCGGGCAACCCGCGACACAGGCCGGGTCGGGGCACAACAGACATCGCTCCGACTCGTTGAGAGCTTCATCCAGCGAGTAACCGCAATTCACTTCGTCGAAATTCTTGACCCGCATCCGCGGGTCCTGTTCCCGCACAGGAGTCCGCTTTTGAGGGATGCTTCGGATTGTCTTCTTCTTTTTGGCCATGCGGCAAATCCCTTGCGACGAGCCGGTTATCTCGAAGTTGCCGCTGGGCGGCCGATAGCGAGCCGAAATGCTTGATGCAGGCGCACGTTATCCCCCCAGCGTTTCGTCAAACGGGTCGGGCAGGTCCAATGCCGAATTAGCCACCACGCCTTCCTTCAATTCCGAGGGGACCTGACCCGTCATTCGGCAGTGTTCTGACCAGCGATTCAGAGCGGCTTTTTCCTCTTGGGCATATCGCTTAAGGCGCATCATCAGATCGTTGAAATCGACCTTGTGCCCGTCGAAATCAGGGCCATCGACACATGCAAACTTCACCTGGTCGCCGATCTTGACCCGACAGCCGCCGCACATCCCGGTGCCATCGACCATGATCGGGTTGAGGCTGACGATCGTCTTGATCGCATGCGGGCGAGTGGCCTCGGCGCAGGCCTTCATCATAATGGGCGGACCAATCGCAATAACCTCGTCGATATCGCTATGTCCCGCGATTGCGAACTTGATGCCATCGCTGACGAATCCCTTCATTCCGGCAGACCCGTCATCGGTGCACAAAATCAACTCATCGCAGCAGGCTTTGAACTTTTCCGCCCAAAAAACCAGATTCTTGGTACGAAATCCGAGAATGCCGATCACATACGCGCCATTCTCTTTGAATCCACGGGCCTGCGGGAAAATTGGTGCGACGCCCAGACCCCCGCCAACGCAGACGACCTTTTTCTTTCCTGCGAGCGGGCTTGGCACCCCCATGGGCCCAACCAGCCCATAAAGCGTGGTCCCGACCTGACAGAGTTGTTGCATTTCTTTGGTCGACTTACCGATCGCCTGGACGACCAAGGTCACGGTTCCGTTTGCGCGGTCGAAGTCGGCGATCGTCAGGGGAATCCGTTCACCGGACTCATGCAACATCACGATGACGAATTGACCAGGCCGAGCGGCTCTTGCCATCAGCGGGTGATGGATGACCAACGAATAAGTGACGTCGGAAAAATCTTCACGAGCTAGAATTTTAAAACCGGCCCCGGGATTTGCGTCAATCATCGATTCGACTCGTGGACGTGATCAGCAAAATCGAAGGAATTCTCGACGATTGATAAAATCACGCTTTGATCTAACGCAAAGACAAGCACCGAATTCACATTAATCTTAATATATATCAGCAAACAAGATGACCGCTATCTGCGCGGCCTGTTCGTGGCCGGTGCGCTCGCCGTCATCCGTTACGCCAAGATCCATGGCACTAAACATCGGCCCTGGCTCGCGGCCTTGCTGGCGAGGCGGCCGACGAAGGTCGCTGCCATCGCGCTCGCCAACAAGATCGCGCGAATGGTCTGGGCCCTGATGGTCAAAGGCGAGCGAGATAAGGAACCCGTCGCGCTTGCGACATAACGAGATCGCGCCGGACAACTGGCGTGATGTGAAGGTTGGGAGGGCGAACAGCTCGGTTGTTCAAATTCTATCAGGGTCACTGACCCTTTGATGCGGATCATTGCCGATCTGTATGCAGACCAAGGATTATGGCCGGGCGTATCGCGCCTTCGTTGCCAAGCGGAAGCCCAGGGGGGATTGATGGCTGACCGGAGTTTCCTGTCCTGGCCGTTCCTCGAACAACGGCACCAGGATTTGCACGATCGTGTTGAAGCCTGGGCGGTCGCGAATATCGCAAGGTTGAGCGCCGACAATGAAACGAGCGCCGCAGCCGCCGCGACCGTTCGTCTCCTGGTCAAGGAGATGGGCCTGGCGGGATTCCTCGCGACCGCGGTTGGCGGACGCGACGGTTCGCTCCGTGGTCCGCTGGATGCGCGCAGCCTATGCATCTGCCGTGAGGTGCTGGCTCGCCACGCGGGTTTGGCCGATTTTTCCTTCGCCATGCAGGGTCTGGGCACCGGTCCTATCAGCCTGTTCGGCACGGACGAGCAGAAGGAACGTTGGCTGCCTTCGGTCGCGCGGGGAATAACGATCTCGGCCTTCGCCCTCTCGGAAAGGGAGGCAGGGTCCGACGTTTCGGCACTCGCCATGCGGGCGCAGCCGGACGGCAATCAATGGCGGCTCGATGGGGCGAAAACCTGGATCTCGAACGCAGGCATCGCTGATCTCTATGTCGTCTTTGCCCGTACCGGCGAAGCTCCAGGCGCCAAGGGTCTTTCGGCGTTCGTGGTTGAAGCCGATACACCGGGGTTCTCCGTTCCGAAGGTAATCGACCTCATTGCGCCGCACCCGATCGGCGCGCTCGCCTTCGACGGGGTGAAAGTGCCGGCCGCCAATATGCTGGGTTCGCCGGGCGACGGCTTCCGTATCGCCATGGCCACTCTGGACGTATTCCGCTCAACCGTGGGCGCCGCCGCTCTCGGCTTCGCGCGCCGGGCTCTGGACGAGGCGTTAAAACACGCGAGCACGCGCAAATTGTTCGGTCAGCCTTTGTCCGACCTCCAGCTCACCCGCGCCAAGCTCGCCGACATGGCGCTCGCCATCGACGCCGCTGCTTTGTTGATCTACCGTGCTGCCTGGACCAAGGACGTCAAGGGCGTCCGCATCAGTCGCGAATCCAGCATGGCGAAGCTGTTCGCCACCGAGGAGGCGCAGAAAGTGATCGACTCCGCCGTACAAATTTTCGGTGGGCTCGGGGTCACCCACGGCCACATTGCCGAGAAGCTCTATCGCGAGATCAGGGCGCTACGGATCTATGAAGGCGCAAGCGAGGTCCAGAAACTCGTCATCGCAACACGGCTTCTCGCCGACTTCAACTCCAAGAATCCGGCTTGATGTCTGCTTTTGATGCTGTGGACGGCGCCCACTCTGCGGCATCGAAGTGCCATAAGGTGGCAGCGTTAAAGCAAACCACATTTTCCGCTTCTGGCGGCACCTTTCGAACGTAACCGGTCGGACTGACGATGTCCGTTCAATGGGTGCCGGCTCAACCGGTCGACGCAACACAGGCGTTAAATCTCTCTGCTGGGGTTTCAAATTGCAAGGTCTCACGGGGTCGTTCGTTTAGCTGACGAACCAACTTTGTTCAGATAGGCTTGC
>Ga0097691_1003297_pt1 | contig 10042 bp, 9 predicted proteins | sample NGESurdeep072012_8_FD_72858 | JGI IMG/M metagenome (GOLD analysis project Ga0097691, IMG submission 72858) | Arctic peat soil microbial communities from Barrow, Alaska - NGEE Surface sample 210-1 deep-072012 | ecosystem: Environmental > Terrestrial > Soil > Wetlands > Peat ...
CGCCGGACCGTCCGGCATGTTTCTCGCCAACGCCGCGATGGGCTCCCGCAAAGACGCACGCGACGCCGTCGTGGCCGCTCGGGGTGCCTTTGGAAAGTGGGCCGCAGCCACGGCATACAACCGTGGGCAGGTTCTCTATCGGGTGGCCGAGCTGATGGAGGGCCGGCGCGCCCAGTTTGCCGCTGAGGTCGCGGCGGCGGAGGGGCTCACCCCAGCCCGGGCCGGCCGGGTCGTCTCACAGGCCATCGACCGATGGGTCTGGTATGCGGGGTGGTCGGACAAGCTCGCCCAGGTCCTGGGTGGGGTCAACCCGGTGGCGGGGCCGTACTTCAACGTCTCCGCGCCTGAGCCCGCCGGCGTTGTCGCCGCCCTAGCCCCGCAACGCTCTTCGCTGCTCGGCCTGGTCTCTGTCCTGGCGCCGATCGTGGTCAGTGGCAACACAGCCGTGGTGCTGACCAGCGAGCACCGGCCGCTTCCCGCCGTGACGCTCTCAGAGGTCCTGGCGACCTCAGACGTTCCTGCGGGGGTCATCAACGTGATCAGCGGACGCACCGCCGAGCTCGCGCCTTGGCTGGCCGCCCACCAGGACGTCAACGCCATCGACCTGGCCGGTGCCGCCGACGCCGACAACCTGTCGTGGGCAGAGCTCGAACGTGCCAGCGCAGACAACCTCAAGCGCGTGCTGCGCCCGGCCGGTGACGACACTGACACGGTCGAGCCGGACTGGTCACGCACTCCGGACCTGACCCGAATCAAGGCATGCTTGGAGACCAAGACGGTCTGGCATCCCAAGGGTCACTAGCCACCGCGGCGAAGTCTCGGCCTACGGCCGGGCAAGCCGGCTGCAAGCCGAAGGGGTCCATCGTCCAGTGAAGCGCCAAGGACTTCAGCGAAGTGGATGCGGCGCGGCTGGCGGGCCTGGCGCCAGCGGGGCAACTGGCCACGATGCCGAGCCGGTAACCTCTGTGCTACAGAGTGTCGGCGGCGGGTCCTGCCTGCAAGGTCGCCGGGCCACCAGTCTGGGACCATGGGGCGATACCGGATTGATCAGGGAGACAGATGACGGCGACCGGCGGATACCCCGCCTCTGGACCGCAGGACCGCGAACCACCGGGCAGCTGGTCGCCCGCCGGGCAGCTACCCACCGCTCGCCCGCCGACCGGCCGCCCCCTGCCTCCGCCGGCCTACCTGCGGCAGCCCCCGACGCCGCAGTCCCCCATGCTCACGGCGCACAAGCCGGGCATCGTGCCGCTTCGACCCTTGCAGCTCGGTGACATCCTGGACGGCGCGATCAAGGCCATTCGGTTCAACCCGAAGTCAATGGTGGGACTGTCGGCAATCGTGCTGGCCGTGTTCCTGGTCCCTTCTGCAGCTCTGGGAGCATTCGCTACCCACCTGACCGCAACGTTACTGAGCAGCCAGGGGCCCGCAGCTCAAGCCTTCCTCGGTGTTCCAGCGATGCTGCTCCAGTACGTCTGCACCACGCTGGCGACTGCCATCCTCAGCGGGCTTCTCGTGCATGTCGTCGGCCAGGCAGTCCTGGGCCACAAGCCGGATATCGGCGCGACATGGCGAGCCACCCGTGGGCGCGTGCGGTCATTATTGGCGTTGGTGCTTCTGTCCGGGCTCTTCACTCTCGTGGCAGCGGCGCTGCTGATCGCACCTGGCGTCCTGCTGCTGATGAGCAACAACGTCGGCGCTGGACTGATCCTGATGTTTCTCGGCCTGGTGAGTCTGGTTGCCATAACCCTGGCCGTCTCAACGAAGATCTCGCTGGCAGCACCGACGATCGTACTTGAGGGGCACGGCGTGGTCATCGGGCTGCGACGCTCTTTCGCGCTGACCAAGGGCGCGTTCTGGCGCATTCTGGGCATCACGATGCTAGCTGGCCTCATCGCCGGCATGATCGGATCGGTGCTCGGCCTACCGTTCTCGATCACGGGCACTGCCATCGCTGCAACGTCAGGGCAGGGCGGTGAGTCCGGGCAGATGATCACGACGTTCGTCGCGCACCTGTCCGCGCTGCTCACCGGGGCAATCACCACGCCTTTCGTAGCAGCAGTCACCGGTCTGCTCTACATAGACCGGCGGATGCGCCTCGAAGCGCTCGACGTCGTCCTGCTCCGCGACGCCCAGACCAACCCCGCACCGCGGATCTGACCGACCTCTCATGACGTGGGTGAGCTGGTCCCTGGTACGCGGCCTGAACCCTACGCCGCCTGAGGCGCGCAGCTGGCTTAACCAAGAGCTCCAGGGGTCCGACTACCAGAGCCCGTGGCTTGACTCGTTGACCCGGTGGATCGCCGACCAGATGCGCAAGCTACTCGAGGGCGCCAGCCACCTGGCCGGGCTTTCTGCCTCCATCACGGTACTGATCGCCCTGGTCGTGATCGCTGTGCTCGTGTGGATCCTGCCGAGGGTGCGCCGTGAGCGGGTCAACACCGTGACAGATGGGGCGGTGCTAGATGACGGGACGATCACGGCTGGCGCTTACCGCGACCTGGCTGCGCAAGCCATCAGAGATGGACGCTTCGAGGACGCCGTTCTGGACGGATTCCGAGCCGTCGCCAAGGGCATGAGCGATCGAAGGATGCTCGATGACGCCCCCAGCCGCACCGCCCACGAGGTCAGCATGGCGTTGGCAGCGAACTTCCCTGAGCAGGCTGACCGGCTCGTGCGGGCCGCCGACCTGTTCGACTCCGTGCGCTATGGACAGCGCCGCACGAGCGCCTACCAGGCCGGCCAGATCCAGGACCTCGACACAGAACTGGTCACGGTCCGCCCCCTGCGAATGACCTCTCCCGAGAAACTTCCGGCGTGACCACGACCGTCGCAGCCTCCAAACCGTTGACACCCACACATCGGCGCTGGCTCATTCCTTCAGTCGTGGTTGCCCTGCTGATGGTGAGTGCGCTGGCGGTCACGTTGCTCAACCAGGGTCCGCAACGCAATTCCGAGGACCTTGACCCGGCAAACCCCGGCTACTCGGGCGCCCAGGGCCTGGCCCATGTGCTGGGTGAGCACGGCGTCAAGGTGACCGTCGTCCGCAGCCAAGGTGAGCTTCTCGACCAGGTCGTCGACGGCGCCACGACGGTGGCGATCACCGGCACGGGCAGCCTGTCAGGGCGGACCGCTCATACGGCCCTGGTGCACGCTGCCTCTTCCGCCGGCCTGGTCCTGCTGGACCCAGACCCCGAGGTCACCAAGGGGATGGGCCTGCCGGTCGCCTCCCACCTGGCCGATCTGGCGGACGTTGCTGCGAGCTGCCGAGGAACCGACGTGGGCGAGGCCTTCCGACTTGCCCGGGCGGACCGCGCCTACCTTCCCACGGCCCCAGGCAACGACGCCCAAACTTGTTTCCCCGACAAGGCCGGCGGGGGCGGCGCGATGGTCAGCCTGCCCGCCGCCGCCGGACGACCACCCGTGATCATGCTCGGGGACGAAAGCCTGATCATCAACGGTGCCATCCTTGACTCCGACAACGCTGCGATCGCCCTGCACCTGTTCGGGCACACCAGCCACCTGCTCTGGTATGTCCCTTCTCAGGCCGACATTGCAGCCGCCGACGGCACCTCACGATCCATCACCCCCTCGTGGTTCCAGCCTGGCCTGACGCTCGGGACCTCCGCGGTGGTGCTGCTGTGCCTGTGGCGGGGACGCCGCCTTGGGCGTCTGGTCACAGAACCGCTGCCAGTCATCGTTCGGGCGGTGGAGACCACCGAGAGCCGCGGACGGTTGTACCGCAAGGCCCGCGACCGTAGCCGAGCCCTGGCCGTTCTGCAGCAGGCGACCCGAAAGCGCCTCGCGACATCTTTGGGCCTGTCCGCCTCAACAGGACGCAGCAGCGTGGCGGCGGCCTCCGCCGCGGTCAGTGGCAGGGACTACGAGGACGTGATGGATCTTCTGGAATCGCCCGCGGCCCATGACGACTCGTCTCTCCTGGAACTAGCCAGCACCCTCCGAGCACTCGAGAAAGAAGTACGCGGGACATGACGGACCTCAACCATCCAAACCAGGATCACCCCTGCTCCGACCAGGCCCGTGCCTCATCGGAGCAGGCTCGCGTGGCGCTGCTGGCCGTCCGCCAGGAGGTCGCCAAGGCGGTCGTGGGGCAGGACGCCGCCGTGTCCGGCATCATGATCGCGCTGCTGAGCCGTGGCCACATCCTGCTCGAAGGGGTCCCGGGCGTGGCCAAGACGCTGCTCATTCGCGCGGTGGCAGCCGCACTCGACATCGAGACCAAGCGGGTGCAGTTCACGCCCGACCTGATGCCCGGCGACATCACCGGCTCGTTGATCTACGACCCGCACAGCGCCGAGTTCTCCTTCCGGGAGGGACCAGTGTTCACTAACCTGCTGCTCGCCGATGAGATCAACAGGACGCCGCCCAAGACCCAGTCCGCACTGCTGGAGTCCATGGAGGAGCGTCAGGTCTCCGTTGACGGCGTGCCAAGGCCCCTGCCGTGGCCCTTCATGGTCGCTGCGACGCAGAACCCGGTCGAATACGAAGGCACCTACCCGTTGCCTGAGGCCCAGCTGGACCGTTTCCTGCTCAAGGTCGAACTGCCCCTTCCTCCACGCGAGGACGAGATCCAAGTGGTTCACCGACACGTCTGCGGCTTCGACCCCCGCGACCTTGCTGCGGCCGGCCTCCGCCCGGTCGCCGGGCCGGCAGACCTCGATGCTGCGGTGGCGGCGGTTCGGACGGTGACGGTCTCGCCGGAGGTCACCGGCTACATCGTCGACATCGCCCGGGCCACCCGGCGGTCTCCGTCGCTGTCTTTGGGTGCCAGCCCACGTGGCGCCACGGCACTGATGGCGACCAGCCGGGCCTGGGCCTGGTTGAGCAGTCGAGAGTTCGTGACCCCCGACGACGTCAAGGCTCTCGCTCACGCCACACTTGCCCATCGGCTTGCCCTACGTCCCGAGGCCGAGCTCGAGGGGGTCAGCGTCGGGTCGGTGTTGGCCAGTGCCCTTTCCTCCGTGACTGTCCCCCGCTGACTGCTACCGTGCGCTCACCGATCCGCACCCCGTGCGTCTCCTGGCTCCGTCCTGTCACGGCAGGGGTGTGGTCATCGTGGCGTTGACTGGGCGCGCGCCCGCACTGTTGCTCCTGGGGCTGCTCGCCGTCGTGCTCCAGCCGACCATGGCTACGGTCTGGATCTGGTGGCTGGTCACAGCGTGCGCAGTCGGGCTCGACGTGCTGGTGGCCCTGAGCCCCGGCAAGCTGGTCATCAGTCGGGACCGCGTCCACCAGGTGCGACTAGGGGTCACTGGCTCCACGACGCTGTGGCTGACCAACCCGACGCCACGACGTCTGCGCGGCATCGTCCGCGACGCCTGGCAACCCTCCGCCGGGACTGCGGGCGAGCGGCACACCGTCATTGTCCGTGGCGGTGAGCGCGTGGCATTGCGGACCCTCTTGACCCCGACGCGGCGCGGCGACCGGAGAGCCGACCGGGTCACCGTGCGAAGCGTCGGACCACTGGGGTTGGCCGCCCGCCAGCGCTCGTTCCCGGTCGAGGGAGTCATCCGCGCGCTGCCGCCGTTCACCTCGCGCAAGCACCTGCCCAGCCGGCTTGCCGTCCTGCGCCAGCTCGACGGCCGCTCCGCGGTCCGCGTTCGTGGGGGTGGCACGGAGTTCGACTCCTTGCGCGACTATGTGATCGGTGATGACGTCCGAAGTATCGACTGGCGGGCGACCGCTCGACGCAGCGCAGTCGTCGTGCGCACCTGGCAGCCGGAGCGCGACCGGCGTCTGATACTGGTCCTGGACACCTCACGAACCTCCGCCGGGCGAGTGGATGACATGCCCAGGCTGGACGCAGCTATGGACGCCTCGCTGCTGCTGGCGGCGGTTGCCTCCCGTGCGGGCGACAGGGTCGACTTCCTGGCCGGCGACCGACAGGTGCGCGCTCGGCTGAGTGGCTCTCGTCGCCTCACGCTCTTGAACGACCTCGTGAAGGCGATGGCCCCGCTGGAGCCGGCCCTGCTGGAGGCGGACTGGTCGCTGATAGCAGGGTCAATCGCGGACCTGAGCCGACGCCGGTCCCTGGTCGTGTTGCTGACTCCGCTCGAGCCTGCGGCCATAGAGGAGAGCCTGTTGCCGACCCTGGCCACGCTTACCCGTCACCACCAGGTAGTTCTTGCGTCGGTCGCCGATCCGGCCCTCACCGCGATGGCTGCGAACGTCAGCAGTACTTCGCGCGTGTATGACGCTGCTGCGGCCGAGCGCACGATCGGCCTTCGCGAACGAACCGCCGAGGTCCTGCGACGCCTTGGTGTCCATGTGATCGATGTCGGGCCCGAGCAGCTACCGTTGGCCTTGACCGATCACTACCTGCTGCTCAAGAGCCGGGGCATGTTGTAGTCACCCAACGACAGGCGCCGTATCGCCGGCATCGCGCGCTGACACGTCACCGGTTGCCCCACGTTGACACGCCCAGCGCCCGACCGTGAACACATACGTGAGAAATGCGACCTCGACGAGCACACCGATGCTGACCCTCGCCCAGGTGGGCAGCGGCGAAGGCGTCACGAAGGCCTCGACGACTCCCGAGACCGCCAGCACGACCACGAGTCCGAGGGCCACAGCCATGGCGGAGCGGCCCTCTTCGGCAAGGGCCCGAGACCGAGTTCGCGGGCCGGGATCGATCCAGGACCAGAACAACCGCAGGCCGGTCGCCCCGGCTATGAAGACCGCAGTCAGCTCCAGCAGCCCGTGCGGCAGGACGAGGCCGAAGAACAGGGAACCCCGGTCGTGGTTGATCATGATCGCGCCGATGACCCCGAGGCTGAGGGCGTTCTCGAAGAGCAGATAGACCACGGGGATGCCCAGGACGCCCAGCGCAATACAGATCGCGGTCAGCCAGGCATTGTGAGTCCAGACCTGTGCGGCGAAATGCGATGCCGCGAACTGGCTGTAGTAGTGCTGGAAGTCGCTGTTGACAAGCTTGTCGATCTCGGCAGGGGACATCAATGAGGACTCGAACTGCGGGTGTGACAGGAACCACCACCCAATGACCACCGATAGCGCGACATTGGCAAACGCGGTGACAATCCACCACCGCCGCGTCCGGTACAGCGCCGCGGGAAAGGTGTCGGTGAAGAAGCCCCCGAAATCCGCCCAGGCCACGGACCTGGTTCCGGCGGAACGCGTTCGGGCCCGCGCAAGCAGGGACGACAGATAGGTCACCAAGCTGGGGTCGGGAGCCGACGAACGCACCAACGAAAGGTGGGTGGCTACCCGCTGGTAGAGGTCGAGGATCTCGTCCGCCTCGACGCCGCTGGGCGATCCGTGGCGCGCCAAGTACTCAAGGCGGCTCCACTCGCCCTGGTGCGCTGCGACAAAAGCGTCCAGATCCACGCCCACACTGTATTCGCGGCCAGTCCCGGCTTCAGCCTCTGGCCCGATACGCTGGACCTGTTACGAAGGGCAGTCGGGGTATGAAGCGCAGCAGACTTTGAGCAGCAGCACCGTGGGCGTCGGGGTCGACGACCTCGTCATCGGCGAGGCCGTCGCTCTGGAGCTGCCCGCCGCTGGCATCGCCATGCACGTGCTCTCAGGCTTCCTGGACGTGGCCATTGCTGTCCTGGCCCTGGTGATCGGACTGTTCGTCACCTCGCTGGTGACGCGGGGCGCCGACGACGCCATGGTCAACGTCGCGATGACACTGCTTTTGGTCCTCGTGTTCGTCGTCCTCCCGACCGCGATGGAAACGCTGACCCGCGGTCGTTCGGTGGGCAAGTTCGCCGCCGGCCTGCGAACCGTGCGCGACGATGCAGGGCCGATCGGGTTCCGCCAGGCCTTGACCCGAGCACTTGTCGGATTCGTGGAGATCTGGCTGCTGCTAGGGGTGCCTGCACTGGTCAGCGGCTTGCTGAGCAACAAGGGCAAGCGGCTCGGCGACCACGCGGCCGGCACCTATGTCGTGCGAGAACGGGTCCATCTGAGCCTGCCACCGCCGCCGATGATGCCGCCACACCTTGCAGCGTGGGCGGCAGGTGCAGACATCGCGCGGCTTCCTGACGGCCTGGCCATGGCCGTTCGGCAGTTTCTCATGCGGGCGCCCAAGCTAAGTCCCCATTCGCGCGCTGCCCTCGGCGTCCAGCTGCACGACGAAGTGGTCGCCTACCTCGCTCCACAGCCCCCAGCTGGAACCCATCCCGAGCTGGTGCTCGCCGCTGTCATCGCCGATCGACGCCGGCGCGACACCATCCGGCTGCAACGGGACTCAGCCCTGCGCCGTCGTCTCATCCCGGCGGACCCGATCGACTCGCTGCCCCGCTAGGTCGACCCGGGGCTTTGAGCTCGGCGCTCTGGGCGGGATCAGGCCTGGATCAGGGCTGCGTAACCCGGCTTCACCACATCCTCGATGATCGCCAGCCTTTCGTCGAACGGGACGAAGGCTGACTTCATGGCGTTGATCGTCACCCAACGCAGATCCTCCAGCGTCCACCCGGCGTCGTTGACCAGCAGCGACATCTCGCGGGTCATCGACGTGCCACTCATCAGCCTGTTGTCGGTGTTGACAGTGACCCTGAACTTGAGCCGCTTCAACAGTGAGATCGGGTGCAGCGCAACGGATTGAGCTGCACCGGTCTGCACGTTGCTGCTCGGGCACATCTCGAGCGGGATGCGCCGGTCGCGCACGTATCCGGCAAGGCCCCCCAGGACCACCTCGGAGGGGTCCGCCGCGGCCGCGTGCGCCACGTCCGCGGAGAAGGGCCTGGCCGCAACCTGAATATCGTCGACGATGCGTACGCCGTGCCCGAGACGGTCGGCGCCGCACCACTGGATCGCCTCCCAGATGCTGGGGAGCCCGAAGGCCTCGCCAGCGTGAATGGTGAAATGCGCGTTCTCACGGCGGAGGTACTCGAACGCATCCAGGTGCCGGGTGGGTGGGAACCCCGCCTCAGCGCCGGCGATGTCGAAGCCCACGACGCCTTCATCGCGGTAGCGCACGACGAGCTCGGCGATCTCGGTCCCCTTGGCGGCGTGGCGCATTGCCGTCAGCAGTGCCGTGACCCGGATCCGCCGACCCGACTCCGCCGCGATCCGCTCGCCGTCGCGGAAGCCTGCGTTCACGGACTCGACCACTGCCTCGAGCGACAACCCGTCGACCATATGCAGCTCCGGGGCATAGCGAACCTCGGCATAGACCACCCCGTCGGCGGCAAGGTCCTGCACGCACTCGCTAGCCACCCGATGCAGCCCGTCAGCGGTCTGCATCACGACCAGCGTCTGCTCGAACGTCGTGAGGTACCGCTCGAGTGAACCCGAGTCGGCGCTATCGCGGAACCAGGCACCGAGCGCACCCGCCTCGTACGCCGGAAGTCCACGGTAGCCAACCGTGTCGGCAAGCTCGACGATGGTCTGTGGGCGCAGCCCGCCGTCGAGGTGGTCATGCAACAGCGCCTTCGGGGCACGGCGCAGGGTGTCGTGGGTGGGCACTCAGACCTCGCGGTTGACAGTGTCTGGGGCGAACGCGGGAAGGCAGACAGCGACGTACTCGGCGCCACCTGGCCCGCAGGAGTATCGGATCCGCTCGCCGGCACTGGTGAGGATCGTCTGTCCCGCGAGGGCGGTAGTGGATCCGCCCTCATGATCGACGATCACCGAACCCTTCAGGACAAGGGTGATCTCGTCGAACTGCGGCGTCTGGAAGGGCTCTGCCCAGTGAGCGGGCGCGATCATGTGCGCGACCGAAACCGCGTCGCTGCCGGTGTTGACCCGGCCCACATGTTCGTTGATGACCTTTCCGCCAGGAACGGGGATGCGTGTGGGTTGGCTGATAAGTCGAGGCACACCCTTCACAGTAGCGGCAGTTCAAGGCCGGGTCCTCCGGCCGTGCCACGGCTCAGCTGATCCGCTCGATCACCAGCGGGAGCAAGTCAGGCCGGGAGCCTTCTGGGGCAATAAAGCATGAACCAACCAACGCCTCGATGGCCCGAGCGAACCGTTCGGGGGTGTCTGTGTGCAGCGTCATCAGCGGGTCGCCGGCTCGCAGGACGGCGCCGGGCTTGGCGTGCATTACGAAACC